>Ga0247823_10000615_pt1 | contig 30049 bp, 29 predicted proteins | sample 13C_PalmiticAcid_2_FD_192426 | JGI IMG/M metagenome (GOLD analysis project Ga0247823, IMG submission 192426) | Soil microbial communities from agricultural site in Penn Yan, New York, United States - 13C_PalmiticAcid_Day30 | ecosystem: Environmental > Terrestrial > Soil > Agricultural land...
CCGTGGCGCTGTGGCTGTAACAGGCCCCGAAAGTCCCAAAAGTCACACTGCCACGCGCGCGCGAGCCGCTCAGCCCCGAAACGCCTGCCACGCGACATAGAGCAGCACCGGCAGGCCGATCAGGTCGGCGATCGCGATGGTCCGCAGCGCCGGCGGCATCCCCGACAGCCACCAGATTACGACGAAGGAGGCCATGCTGATGCCGACCGCGACACTGGCGAGCTGACGCACCTCCGGGCGGAAGGCAGCCCAGACGCAAACGACCACCACCACCAGGAACAAAGCCGCGCGATGATGCAGCAGGGTGAAATGGTCCGTCCCCGGATCGACGCCATAGAGGCGGGAGATCAGCGCCGGCCTGAACAGGGCAAGCGCGGGCACGGCATGGATCAGGCCCAGTATCAGCCAGCAGATCCGCTCGATCATCGTTCAAACTCCCCCCGCTGCGCGCCGCCCATGCTGCATCACGCATCATCCTCGGCATAGTCGTAATCGTCGTCGTCCTCGTCACAGGGCGGGGACAGCGCTTCGCGGCCGTCGCCGAGCGGCGGCGCCGCATAGTGGAGCGGGGTGAGCGGATCGGCGGGCAGATCGCTGTCGGCGAGCGTGTCGAGCGTAGCGTCGAACCCGGCGCGGCCCGTCGTGCTCCACCGCATCACGTTCTGCCAATGCGCCCCGGTGGCGTGATGGTAGGTAGCGCCGAAGCGGTTGAGCAGCCACACCAGCAGCCGGTCCGACGGCTCGCGCACCTCGGCGACGATCTTGCCGTTCTTCCACATCTCGCGAGTGCCGCCCTTGATCGCGCGCTCATAGGCCGTGGTCATCAGCCGCGCGGCGGCAAGCTGAAGCGCCTGATCCCAGGCGGCGGCGAACCCCTTGCCATCCGGGTGATGGCGCAGGCGATAGGCCGAGCGCGGGCTGATGCCGGTGGCATGCGCCGCTTCGGAGATGCAGCCGGTATCGGCGAGCGCGCGCAGGAAGCTGCGCTGGCGCTCCGCGGTCCAGCCGTCATGGCGCGCGCGCAGGGTGACCGGGGTGTAGGTTTCGACCGGGTCCGCGGTGTCGGGGGTGGGGTGATCGTGTTTCATGAATCCGCTCCTCTGGTTATTGGAGCCGGAATATTTAACCTAATTGGTTCGTGTAGGAAAATGCCTCAGTGGGGCGGCAGGACCCGCTCCCTGAGATTCGCCTCGCGCTTGCAGCCATGGCAGAAGACATAATCGAGCGCGGCGCGCAGGACCCATTGCTGCTGCTCCTCATCCCATTCCGCCCAGGCATCGCGGGTGATCAATTTGCTGCCGCAGCTTTCGCAGGTGAAGGGGATGCGCATGGAGCCTCGCATTGTTGAGGCCCGAGGTTAGCGGGATCGAGGGTGTGTATCGGCTGAGTGACTCCATTTCGGACCAGCTTTGGTGCGATTTGGAGGGAAGAGCGGCAGGTTCGGGCGAGGTGGTTTCAGGGTGCGGTGTGTGGGCATGCGGTGCGCCCGAGATGGCGATCGGTAGGCTGAGCTGGAGCCTCGACGACATAGCGAGCGGCGCGGTGGATCCCGGCACAAGGCCGGGATGACGGAGGGAATGGGGTGAGCGCTGCCGGGCCCGAGACGGTGCCGGCTTGGGCCGGGATGACGACGGTTGGCGATAGCGAGGGGGCGGAAGCGGCGGGGAAGCGTCCGTTCCAACCCAAACCCGTCACCCCGGCCTTGTGCCGGGGTCCACCGCGCGACAGGTTTTACGGCCGATGAGAGAGCGCCTCCCCTGCGTCTACATCCTCGCCAGCGGGGTTAACGGCACGCTCTATGTCGGCGTGACCTCCAATTTGATCGGCCGGGTGATCCAGCATCGCGAGGGAGCGTTCGACGGCTTCACCAAACGCTATGGCGTCCGCCGGCTGGTATGGTTCGAGGTGGGAGAGAGCATGGAGGCCGCGATCGCGCGGGAGAAACAGGTCAAACGCTACCGCCGCGACTGGAAACGCAACCTGATCGAGCGCGAGAACCCGATGTGGAACGACCTGGCGGTGGGGTTGGGGCTGGAGCCGCTGGCGGTAGTGACAAGGGGCGAAGTGGACCCCGGCACAAGGCCGGGGTGACGATTTAAGATTGACCCACTTTCTTCTCTCTAAACGCAATCGCGTTCAGAGCCTGAGGCATCTTTTTCTTTATGAACTTGTTCAGTTCAGAGAAAGTCGAATGAGATGATCGGCATTGCTCAATCAGCCCTTCACCTCCGGGGGAAGTTCGGATGTGAGTAAACACCTCAACGATATGATCACCGAGAATATCAGTGGCCTCTTTAGTCAAAACACTTCGATTAAAGAGTCCAGCAGCAATTTCGAACTGCGCGAGTATCTGACCAATATTAAATTCATAGGATCCAGATTTGTCGCTGATTCGATCCCAATATCGATTTATCTCTCCAAAAATACCCAGTGCCAGCTGGACATCTGATGCGGTCCGCTGACTTCGAAATGTCCTCAAACCCACCCACGCTGCCACAACAGCGATCCCTGAAGCGGAAAACGCAGAAAACGCTGAAATCCAATCGGGGATACTTGCAGAAGTTATTTTTTGTCAGATCCAGTTGGGGGCGGCGTGGTAACACGAGGAGGCGCCGCCGATGGCAAATGACCCGTCGGCACACTTGCCCCCGGTTCGCTTATTCCGGGCGACATTGGCAGATGGCCCGTCGGTGCACTTCTTGTGAAGGCCGCCTCTACAACCTTCTGAAGGTGCGCCGTAGGGACTGAATCACCCAAGAACGCACGAACCACGCGAGGTGGAACTTCTCTGTTGTTCACACTAGGCACTCCAGCGGATACGATCATATCAGGAACATGAAAAGATCATATCACGATCATCCTGAGCGGTCAAAGATCACTCCGCCGCCACCGTCCCATCGAACAGCCCGCCCTCGGCGCCGCCGTCCTCGTTCGCCGCCGGCACGACCTTCGCCTTTTGCCGCTTGTCGAACGAATCCCACACCTCGTTCCAGTTCCCCTTGGTCGCGCCCTTCGAGTACTCGGTCGCGCGCGTTTCGAAGAAGTTGGCGTGCTCGACGCCGTTGAGCAGCGGGGTGAGCCAGGGGAGCGGGTGTTCGTCGATCATGTAGATCGGCCTGAGGCCGAGCTGGTTCAAACGCCAGTCGGCGATGAAGCGGATATACTTCTTGATCTCCTTGGGCGTCATGCCGGGGACCGGGCCCTGCTCGAACGCGAGGTCGATGAACGCATCCTCGAGCCGCACGGTCGTCTGGCAGACGTCCATGATGTCGTCCTTCACCGCCTTGGTCAGGCAGTCGCGCTCCTTGCAGAAGGCATGGAACAAGCGGGTGATGCCCTCGCAGTGCAGGCTCTCGTCGCGGACCGACCAGGAGACGATCTGGCCCATGCCCTTCATCTTGTTGAAGCGCGGGAAGTTCATCAGCATCGCGAACGACGCGAAGAGCTGAAGCCCCTCGGTGAAGCCGCCGAACATGGCGAGCGTCTTGGCGATATCCTCGTCATTGTCGACGCCGAACTTCTGGAGATAGTCGTGCTTGTCCTTCATCTCCGAATATTCGAGGAACATGCCGTACTCGCTCTCGGGCATGCCGATCGTGTCGAGCAGGTGGCTGTAGGCGGCGATGTGCACCGTCTCCATGTTGGAGAAGGACGCGAGCATCATCTTGATCTCGGTCGGCTTGAACACGCGGCCGTACTTCTCGTGGTAGCAATCCTGCACCTCAACATCGGCCTGGGTGAAGAAGCGGAAGATCTGGGTGAGCAAATTGCGCTCGTGATCGGTCAGCTTCTGCGCCCAGTCGCGGCAATCCTCACCCAGCGGCACCTCTTCGGGCAGCCAGTGGATCTGCTGCTGGCGCTTCCAGAATTCGAACGCCCAGGGATATTCGAAGGGCTTGTAGGTCTTGCGGGCTTCGAGAAGAGGCATGACGGTACTTTCTTGGCTTAACCGAACAGGATGAACAGGGTGCCGAACAGGCCGACGGCGCCGCCGGCACTGATGGCGGAAAGATTGCGGACGCGATTGGCGTCGAACCGGTCGCGGGCAGCGTCGAGCGCGGCGGGATCGTCGCCATGCTGCTCGGCGAGCATGCGGTCGGCTTCGGTTTCGGGATCGATCATCATGAGCAGATCGCGAACGAAATCCCATACGGTCCACACCAGCACCGCAGCGAACAGCGCGAGAAGGAGGATGGCGACGGGCGCGCTCATGCCGCGCTCGCGATGCTGAACACCAGCGCGAAGCCGGTGAGGAAGAGGCAGAGCGCGACCAGCATCATGCCGGCGATGCGGGTGGCGTAGACGCCCTCCGCCGTGGCGGCGCGGCGGCGCAGCAGGACGAGGCCCGCGACGCCGCTGACGATGCCGATCCCGGCCTGAAGGGCGAGAGCGCGGGTCATGGCAACAACTTCAGTGCCTTGTCGGCAGAGAGCAGGGCCATCATGAATGATCCGGCGGCCAGCGCCGCGGTCGAACCGACCTGCCGCCACAGTTCGATCCGGCGCTCGCGCGCGGTGGCGTCGCCCGGCGCCGGGGACATGATCTGCCGTCGCGGATCGGGTTGGGCGTCGCGCCAGATACAGAACCCCTTCCATGCCGCAGCGACCAAGCCGAAGGCTGCGACCGCGAGCACGAGCATCTGCATCAGATACTCGGCATCAGGACGACGCCAAGTGTAGACCACCAGCGCCAGGAAACCACCCGCGCACAGCGCCCCGAGGATCGTCTTGGCATCGAACGCCGCACGCCCTTGCGGCGGCCACGCCTCAAGGTCGCGCAATTCCTCATAATAACGGTCATACCCGCGATGCTGCCGAGCTTCGAGCCGGAGCGCATGGCGGCGCATGCGCCAGCGATGCACGAACGGCGCAGCGAGAGTGCCGACGAACATCACGGCACCGGCGGCACCAGCCCAGACAATGTCGGGGGAAACCGCACGCATCAGTCGCGGACCTTCACGATCTTTTCGCGCACCACGACCTTCTTGCCGCGATTGGCGCCGACGCCGAACACGACGATGCCGAGGAAATAGCCGAAATCATACCAGCCGCCATTGTTGGGGACGGCATAGACCGCGACGTCGGGCATGAAGAGCGACAGCACCCAGGCGACCGGGAAGATGAAGCCATGCCACAGGCCGAGCAGGAAGCCGGGCGCGCCGGGCTCGACCGCGGTGCCGACCTGCTGCGCGCAGGCGGCGAGCAGGACGAAAGCCCCGAGCGGGAGAAGGCGGAGGGATCGGGTCATGGGACAGTCTCCATCTGCCTTCTCCCCGCCGGGAAGAAGGCGCTCAGCGCGTGCGGGCGCTCACTGGCAAGCCAGGCACTCATCGTAATCGGTGCTCTCGCCGAGGTTGAACTGCGGCGCGTCGATCGTGTTATCGGCCTCGACCCCGCCCGCGAAGCCGGCGCGCTGCACCGATTTCGAGCGGAGATAGTAGAGCGACTTGATGCCGAGCTCCCACGCGCGGAAGTGGAGCATCAGCAGGTCCCACTTCTCGACGTCCGCCGGAATGAACAGGTTCAGCGACTGCGCCTGATCGATGTACGGCGCGCGGTCGCCGGCGAGTTCGAGCAGCCAGCGCTGGTCGATCTCGAAGCTGGTCTTGTAGCAGTCCTTTTCTTCCTGGGTCAGGAAGTCGAGATGCTGGACCGAGCCGCCGCGCTCGAGGATCGAGTTCCAGACATTGTCGGAATTCTTCGACTTCTCGATGAAGATCTTCTCGAGATAGGGGTTCTTGACCGAGAACGAGCCCGACAGCGTCTTGTGGGTGTAGATGTTGGCCGGGATCGGCTCGATACAGGCCGAGGTGCCGCCGCAGATGATCGAGATCGACGCGGTCGGCGCGATCGCCATCTTGCACGAGAAACGCTCCATCACGCCCATGTCGGCGGCATCGGGGCACGGCCCACGCTCGACCGCGAGCTGCATCGAGGCTTCGTCGACCTGCGCCTTGATGTGCTTGAAAATGCGCAAATTATGCGTCTTGGCCATCGCGCCTTCGAACGGAAGCCCGCGCGCCTGGAGGAAGGAGTGGAAGCCCATCACGCCGAGGCCGACCGAACGTTCACGCGCGGCGGAATAGGCGGCCTTCTCCATGCCGGGCTCGGCACGGTCGATATAGTCCTGAAGGACGTTGTCGAGGAAGCGCATCACGTCCTCGACGAAGCCCTTCTCGCCCTTCCACTCGTCCCAGGTTTCGAGGTTGAGCGAGGACAGGCAGCAGACCGCGGTGCGCTCGTTGCCGAGATGATCCTTGCCGGTCGGCAGGGTGATCTCGGAGCAGAGGTTCGAGGTCGAGACCTTGAGGCCCAGATCGCGATGATGCTTGGGCATGTTGTTGTTCACGTGATCGGCGAACACGATGTACGGCTCACCGGTCGCAAGGCGGGTCTCGACCAGCTTCTGGAACAGCGCACGCGCATTGACCTGGCCGCGCTCCGACCCGTCCTTGGGCGAGCGCAGCGTCCATTCCTCGCCGTTGCGCACCGCTTCCATGAAGGCGTCGGGGATCAGCACGCCATGGTGCAGGTTCAGCGCCTTGCGGTTGAAGTCGCCCGACGGCTTGCGGATTTCGAGGAACTCCTCGATCTCCGGATGCGAGATGTCGAGATAGCAGGCGGCCGAGCCGCGACGCAGGCTGCCCTGGCTGATCGCGAGCGTCAGCGAATCCATCACGCGGACGAACGGGATGATGCCCGAGGTCTTGCCGTTGAGGCCGACTGGCTCGCCGATACCGCGGACATTGCCCCAATAGGTGCCGATGCCGCCGCCGCGCGAGGCGAGCCAGACATTCTCGTTCCAGGTGTCGACGATGCCGTTGAGGCTGTCGGGCACCGAGTTGAGGAAGCACGAGATCGGCAGGCCGCGACCGGTGCCGCCGTTCGAGAGAACCGGCGTGGCGGGCATGAACCACAGACGCGAGATATAGTCGTAGATGCGCTGGGCGTGCGCGGCATCGTCGGCATAGGCCGAGGCGACGCGGACGAAGAGGTCCTGGAAATTCTCGCCGGGCAGCAGGTAGCGGTCCTTGAGCGTTTCCTTGCCGAATTCGGTGAGGAGCGCGTCACGCGAATGATCGACCTCGACCGGGAAGATGCGCGGCGCGACCGCCTTGGTATCGAGCTTCTTCTTGGCCTTGGGCGCAGCCTTTTCGGGCGCAGCCTTGGCTTCGGAAATCGCTTCTGCGGTATCGGTCACGGTCTCACTCACGCTTGCTTCCTGCTGTTCCCTGAAGTCCATCGTCGCTCGCCTCTAAACCGTCCAGATCACGACTCGGGGGCATTCGGCGATGGTACCACCGCACGCGCACGGGCGTGAGAACAAAAACAGTCCATCCGCCTTGCCCGGCACGCAGCAGACCCTACCGCGAATATGGGTTCGCGGGCGGCGTTCCACCAGTGCTTGGGTTTGTCCCCCTGTGTGACCACTAGAGATTGTGGCAGATCGGCGTCGGAGGCAAGACCGTAAATGAAAGTTTGAAGACTCGTTTCGTCGCTGATTTGAGTCGGCTCATCGGCGCCTGACCACGGTTTATCGTACGCGACGCACGGACCTTCCTCGCCTTTTCAAAAGGCAAGAGAACGAAGGCGGAACTCACAAATTTTTCATGCACCGATTCATCCACAGGAATCTGGCACAACATATTGAGGCCGGCCGGTCAGCTTCGCGAAAGCATGGGCGGTGAATGATCCGGATTCAGGGCCCGATCGGGGCCGGAGGGCCGAATCCATGCGAATCGCATTGCTTGCCGCCATCGCCGTGCTGAGCGCTCCCGCCGCAGCGCAGATCCGTGACCCGTCAGGCGGGGTGCGCTGGCCCGCACCGCGCCCGGCGCTGCCCGGCGTGGCACGCGAGCTGGGGCAGGCGGAGCGCAATATCCGCGAGGGACGCGAGAGCCGTCAGCTCTCTCGTCGCGAAGCCCGCGCGCTCCGCCGGGAGAGCCGCCAGATTGCGGTGCTGGAGGAACGATATGCGCGGGGCGGCCTCTCCGAGTCCGAGCGCGCCGAACTGGAATCGCGGGTCGCGGCATTGCGCAGCGTGACCGGCGCGAAGCGGAGCGGCGGCCGCTAGCCCTTCCCCCTCGTCACCCCGGCCCTGTGCCGGGGCCCACGGCGCCGCGCGGGCAGTCCTTGAGCCTCCAGTCCAGCGCTTGCCTCCCGGTGGGCCCCGGCACAGGGGCGGGGTGACGGGTAGAGAGATTGCGGTTCCCCCGCGCCCCGCTAGGCTGGCGAAAAACCAGCAAAAAGGGGCGAGAGATGCACGAAACAAACGGCGCCATCGGACGGCGCGCGATGCTCAAGGCTGCGGCGGCGGGCGCTGCGCTGACCGCGCCGGGCGCGGCACTGGCCGCCACGGACAAGATGGCGGACGTGAAGAAGGCGATCGCCGCCAACCACGATGCGGCGGTGAAACGGCTGCAGGACTGGATCAAGCTCCCCTCGATCGCCGCGGAAGATCGCGGCTATCCCGAAGGCCCCGACTATATGAAGCAGCTGGCGCTCGACGCCGGCTTCCAGCACGCCGAGATCGTGCCGTCCAAGGGCAAGCCCGGCGTGTTCGCGACGCTGGACGCAGGCGCGAAGAAGACGCTGGGCATCTATTTCATGTACGACGTCAAGCAGTTCGACCCGGCGGAATGGGAGAACCCGCCGCTGGAGGCGCGGCTGGTCGACAAGCCGGGCTTCGGCAAGGTGGTGATGGGCCGCGGCGCGGTGAACCAGAAGGGGCCGCAGGCGACCTTCCTGGCGGCGCTGCACGCGATGAAGGCGGCGGGACGCAAGCTGCCGGTCAATCTGGTTCTGATCGCCGAGGGCGAGGAGGAGATCGCCTCCCCCAATTTCCATGAGATCGTGACCGCGCCGCAGGTCGCCGCCGCACTCAGGAAGACCGTCGGCGTGATCATCCCCACCGGCTGGCAGAGTCCGGCGACAGGCGGCGTCACGCTGGCGCTGGGCGCCAAGGGCGCGGTCGAATTCGAGCTGACCGTGTCGGGCGAGAAATGGGGCCGCGGCCCCAAGGGTGACATTCATTCGAGCGAGAAGGCGCGCGTCGACAGCCCGCCCTGGCGGCTGGTCGCGGCGCTCTCCACGCTCGTGTCGAAGGACGGCAACACCGTCGTCATCGACGGCATCCAGGAGAAGGTGCAGCCGCTGACCGCACGCCAAAGACAGCTGATCGCCCAGACCTCCGCCAACACGCGCGAGGAGGACGCCAAGAAGGCGCTCGGCGTATCGCGCTGGATCGACGACCTGAGCTGGGAAGAATCGATGGTGCGGCTGGCGCAGGTGCCGACGGTCAACATCCAGGGGCTGGTGTCGGGCTATATGGGCCCGGGCGGCAAGACCGTGCTGCCGGGCAAGGCGACCGCCAAGATCGAGATGCGGCTGGTGCCCGACATGACCAAGGACGACACGCTGGCCAAGCTGCGCGCGCATCTCGACAAGCGTGGTTTTACCGACGTCGAGGTCAACGTCACCGGCGGATACGGCCCGACCCAGACCGACGAGAACAGCGCGCTGATCCGCGCCGAGCTGGCGACCTGCGCGCGGCTGGGCGTTCCGGCGACGCTGCATCCGCGGTTGGCGGGAAGCTGGCCGGGCGTGATCTTCACCGGCCCGCCGCTCAACCTGCCCGCCGGCCAGTTCGGCTTCGGCCATGGCAGTGGTGCCCACGCCCCGAACGAATATTTCGTGATCGAGAGCAGCAACCCCAAGGTGATGGGGATGGACGCCGCAACTTTCGGCTTTGTCGACTTCCTCCATCAGGTCGCCGCGACGGCCTGACCCATCCGATGGCGCCGCGCGTTGGAGAACGCGCGGCAGTTTGGAGACCGATCATGAGCAAGGTGCGCGTCAACGGGTTCAGCATCTCGGCCGATGGCTATGGTGCCGGCCCCGAGCAGAGCCTGGAGCATCCGCTGGGCAAGGGTGCGAACTTCCACGACTGGCTGGTCGGAAGCCGTTACTTCAAGACGATGATCGGTCAGGACGGCGGCGCGGAGGGCATCGACAACGCCTTTGCCGAGCGATCCATGGCCGGGCTCGGCGCCTGGGTGATGGGGCGCAACATGTTCGGCCCCATACGCGGACCCTGGCCCGACGGCGAATGGAAGGGCTGGTGGGGCGACAACCCGCCCTATCACTGCCCGGTCTATGTCCTCACCCATCATGCCCGTCCGCCGCTGGAGATGGACGGTGGCACCGTGTTCCACTTCGTCACCGAAGGGCCGGACAAGGCGCTCGAACTGGCACGCGCGGCGGCGGGTGATCGGGACATTCGCATCGGCGGCGGAGTTTCGACCGTGCGCCACTATCTGAAGGCGGGTGCGATCGACGAGATGCATGTCGCGATCGCGCCGTCGCTGCTGGGCAAGGGCGAGGCACTGTTCGAGGGAATCGACCTGCCGGCGCTGGGCTATCGCGTTGCCGAAAGCGTGCCGGGCGAGCAGGCGCTGCACATGGTGCTGGCGCGCGGCTGATCCAATTCGGGCAGCAATGCGGCGGTGGACTGAACCCCGGGTGAAGGGGTTCGTCCGTCGCCATTTTTGGTGCGGTTCGGCCCGCCCCTTCCCCGCCACGGCTCACCCCGGGGCGCCCATAGAAACCCATCGCGCCGTTCGTTTCCAGCAGCAACCGGGCGGTGCGGACAGCCGTTCCTCTCCCCGGTTCATGGCAAGATGAGGAGACGAACGATGCGAACCCTGACCCTGACCGCCGCGGCGCTCGCGGTGCTTGCCGGCCCGGCACTGGCGCGCGACCGCGCCAAGCCGGTCTATGACGACAGCAACAGCCACTATCTCGACTACAAGACGTCGATCAGCGAGGCGAAGCGCGAGCTGCGCAAGGATCTGGCCGATGCCGACGACGAGGCGGATCGTGTGGATGCCTATGCCGAATATGAGGCCGAGATCGCCGACGCCGAGAAGGACTTCCGCAAGGAGATGGCCGAACGGGGCATCCGCATCCCCGCCGGCCGGGTGACCGTGACCGAGGTGTCGATGCTGTCACCGCGCTGAGGCGCCGCTGAGTCCCCAAGCTACATGGTCCGGCCCCTGAGGGTTCGGGAGGGCGGGAGCAGCCTCCGCGCGGACAGCATCTCGCGGACGCGGCTTCCGCCCTTAAATCCTAGCCGCACCAGCCCTCACGATAGCCGCCCGCATAGGGCCGGGCGAGGCCTTCGGTCACAAGCGTCTCGCCGACACCGCGGCCATCGACCGAAACCAGCCGCAGCTTGCGCCCGTAGCGATCAGCGTCGCGCCCCGCTGTCTCCAGCGAGACCGCACCCGAGTTGAGCAGGGCGTACAGCCGCCGCGTCGCCGCTGCGCCCAGCTCCGCCTCACGCGCGCACCGGGCCGGATGGGTTTCGGGCGTGTCGATATCGGCGATCCGGATCTTCGCCCCGCCCATCCGGAAGGTGTCGCCATCGACGACGCAATCGGTGCCGCCCCCGCTGTGGCACAAGGTGAAGCGGGTGCGGGTCGCGGCTGGGCGGCCAAACAGCGCGACGGGCACATCCGCTGCCGCAGATGCCTCGCTTTGCATCGACGGGAATGCCACCCAGCCGAGCCCGCCGAACACCCCGGCAAGCACCGCTGCGATCAGCCCGAAACGCCACCGGCGGCGGGGACGCGCACCACGCCATGTCCGGCGCGTCTGATGCTCATGATACCAGCGATTGTCGAAGTTCATGGCCGCGAATCTAGCCGCCCGGCTTCACCAAATCCTTTCGGGACAGCACGGATCCGGAGCGGCTCGCCGCCATTTCGGAGCAACCCGCGATGCATCCGTTCCGGAGCGGACTATCCCCAAAGCGGCGCGATCCCGCGCTAACGCTGCGCGCATGAGCGAGCGGATCATCTTTGTATGCGAGGGCTGCGGCACCCCGGGCGTGACGCGCGAGGCATGGGCGGCGTGGGACGTCGCGACGCAAGCCTGGGTATTGGCCGAGATGTTCGACTACGCCTTCTGCCACCGCTGCCACCGGCGGGCGCAGCTGGAGCAACGGAAGGCGGAGGGGGAGTAGGATGGCGGGATGGTGGCTTATGGGCGCTCTGGGGGTTGCGTTTGCGCTTGAGGGATCTGTGACGATGCTGGCGAAACCGCCACGGCTCGATGATGATCTTGCCGCGGCCAAGGCCGAGCTGGAGTTCGCAGCGGAATGCGCCGCGACCTACATGAACCGCCGGGTCGAATCGAAGCGCCACATGGTCGAGGACCGGCACGAATATGCGCAGGGAAGAGCCACGGAGATTTGGGGCGGGATCAAAATCGGCCTGGGCGAGGAGGTCTACCCGAACGATCCGCCATCCTGCGCGCGGGAGAAGGTGCAGGCCGCGCTGTTGCGCGCGGGAACCAGGCTGGAAATGGCCGAGCAATCGATTGCAGAGGCAACCGAACCCTTGGCCCACGGCGCTTGGGTCGGCGCGTTCCGGCTGTGCCGGGATACCGTGGCAAGGGTAGAAATCGGCAAGTCCGACTGGAACGGCGAGCCTGAATTACGGCTTGCGTTGACCGAGTCGGGCCGGGTTGCGCTTGCCGGCCTTACCGAACGCGCGGTGACGGAAAATCTGGCTATTCGGGTCGATGGTGGCGTCATCTCCGAGCCCTTTATCGCCGAGCCGCTTCGGGACCGCACGTTCAACATTCAGGCGCGCGACCCGCGATCACTGGACCGTATCCGGACGCTGGCAGCGGACGCCTGCTGAACGCTCGTGGCGCGCTTTCCTGTGCCACCCCGGACCCTGTCGGGGTGGCACCTTTTCCGGCGGTCGACAGCAGCCGTCAGGCGTAAGCCACCTGTGCCGGGGTCTGCGCTGCGAACGGCCGGACCACGTCCATCGCGCGGGTCACATATGCCGCCTTCTCGCCGACCGGGGCGACATAATGGATCGCTTCCTCGGCATCCTGCAGCGACCCCAGCCGCGCGATCATCCACGCCGCGAGATATTGCGAGGACAGGCAGCCGCCGGCGGTGGCGACATTGCCGTGCGCGACGAAGGGGGCGTCGATGACGTTCACCCCTGCCTCGATCACCCAGGGCTTGGTGGTGAGATCGGTGCAGGCGGGAAGGTCGCCGACCCGCCCGAGCTTCGCGAGCAGCAAGGTGCCCGAGCATTGCGCGCCGATCAGCTGGCGCGCGGGATCGAGGCGGATCGCCGAGAGCAGCGCCGCGTCGGCGGCATGGTCTCGCGTGCGGATGCCGCTGCCGATCAGGACGGCGTCGGCCTCTTCCAGGAAATCGAGTCCGCGCTGGGCGCGGACGGTGACGCCGTTCATCGACGTCACTTCCTCGGCCGGCGAGGTGATGTATGCCGCCCAGCCCTTCGCCCGCATCCGGTTGAGGATCGCGGCGGCAATGAAGGAATCGAGCTCGTTATACCCTTCGAGCGTGAGGACGGCGATCTGCATGGCTACTCCACTTCACTCAAGCCAAGCTGCCAGAGGACGAAGGCGTTTTCCTCCGCCGCCTCGTGCAGGCTTTCCCAGCGGCCCGATTTGCCGCCATGCCCGGCGCCCATATTGGTCTTGAGCAGCAAGACATTGTCGTCGGTCTTGGTCGCGCGCAGCCGGGCCGCCCATTTGGCCGGCTCCCAATAGGTGACGCGCGGATCGTTGAGGCCACCCGAGATGAAGATCGGCGGATAGGCCTGGGGCCGGACATTATCATAGGGCGAATAGCCGCGGATCAGCTCGAACGCCTCGGCATCGGTGATCGGGTTGCCCCATTCGGGCCATTCGCCGGGGGTGAGCGGCAAACTATCGTCGAGCATCGTGTTGAGCACGTCGACGAACGGCACGTCCGCGACCACCGCGCCCCACAGGTCCGGGTCGGAGTTGATCACCGCGCCCATCAGCTCGCCGCCCGCCGATCCGCCGGCGATCGCGATACCGCCCTTATGGGTGAAGCCGCGATCGATCAGCCCCTTCGCGACATCGACAAAGTCGTTGAAGGTGTTGGTGCGCTTCTTGAGCTTGCCGTCGAGATACCATTGCTGGCCGAGATCGTCCCCGCCGCGGATATGCGCGATGGCGAAGGCGACGCCGCGGTCGAGGAACGACATGCGCGAGGTCGAGAAGCCCGGCGGGATCGCGATGCCGTAGGCGCCATAGGCGTAGAGATAGACCTTCCCGGTGCCGTCGCGCGGGAAGTCCCTGGGGTAGACGATCGAGCAGGGGACTTCGGTGCCGTCGCGCGCGACGATCTTGAGGCGCTCGGTGGCGTATTTCGATGCGTCATAGCCCGAGGGGATGATCTGGACCTTCCGCGTCTCCAGCTCGCCGGTCGCGACGTGATAGTCGTAGACGGTGCCGGGCGTGACCATCGATTCATAGCCGATGCGCAGCACATCCATCGCATATTCGGGATTGTCGCCGAGTGAGGCGACATAGCTCGCCTCGGGAAAGGCGATGCGCTTGCCTTCACCGCCCGCATAGGCGTGCAGCTCGATCTGATCGAGCCCGTCCTCGCGCCCCTCGACGACAAGGAAGTCGGCGAAGGGGGTGACACCGGTCATGTAGAAATGCGGCGAGGGCGCGATCCGCTCGACCCACTCGCCCGGCGCGTCGATGCTGGCGGTGCAGAGCCGGAAATTGGTGTGCGTGTCGTTGGTGTGGATGAAGAGCGTGCCGTCATGCTCCTCGACGTCATATTCGCGGCCTTCCTGGCGCGGGGCGACGAGGACCGGTTCCGCGAAGACATTGTCGGCGGGGAGCAGGCGCACCTCGCTGGTCACATGATCGCCCGTCGAGATGACGATCCATTTGCGCGACTGGGTCTCGCCGACGCTGACGCGATAGCCCTCGTCCTCCTCGTGATAGAGTTCGACGTCCTCCGCCGGATCGCTGCCAAGGCGGTGATATCGGGCATTGTCGGTGCGCCACTGATCGTTGGCGAGCCCGTAGAGGAAGCCGGAATCGTCGGCGGCCCAGACGATGTCGGAGAGCATGCCCGGAATCTCGTCGGGCAGATGCTCGCCGGTCTCGAGATCCTTGACCCGGACCAGGAAACGCTCCGAGCCATTGTCATCATAGGCATAGGCGAGCCAGCGGCCGTTGTTCGAGACCGAGAAGCCGCCGAGGCGGAAATATTCCTTGTCCTTGGCCAGCGCCGGTTCGTCGAGGATCAGGCTGTCCTCGCTCCCATCTTCCTTGGCGGCCACGGGCTTGCGCCACCAGCGGCGATATTCCCCGCCCTGCTCGAAATCGGCCCAGTAGAACCAGTCGCCGTCCTTTTGCGGAACGGTGGCATCGTCTTCCTTGATGCGGCCGCGCATCTCCGCGAACAGCGTGTCCGCCAGCGGCTTCAGCGGCTTCATCACCGCTTCGTAATAGGCGTTCTCTTCCTTGAGGTAGGAAAGGACTTCCTCGCTGGTGACGTTGGGATAGCCCGGGTCGCGCAGCCAGTTCCACGGATCCTCAATTCGAACGCCGTGACGCTCGAAGCTGTGGGGACGGGTCGCGGCGACGGGGGGCGTGGGAAGATCGGTCATCCGCGCGGCTTAGCGAAGCCCGCGGGTTTTTCGAACCCCTTCGCGCACCGGTGCAGCTATTTGGTCAGATCGAACGTCGTTCCGATGAAGATACCGACGCCGCATTCCTCGGGCAGATCGATTCCCTGCCGCGTACGCCCCTTGAAGCGGCAATTCACCTTGAACCCGCTGTTGAGCTTTCCTTCGGCATCGGTGAGCAGGAAGAAGGGCACCTCCAGACCGAAGCGGTCGGTATCGAAGGCGTAGCTTGGCCGCAGGCTCATCGCGAGCGACGGAAGATACCAGAAACGCGGGATCTGGAGGTTGATCGAGCCACCGGCGACCAGCCCCTCGAGTTCATAGGGGGCGGCGAGATTGGCCTTGGTGCACAAATCATAGGATGCTCCGGCGGCCGCGGGAGAGCAGATCTGCTGGTCCTTGGTCTTGTCGGCGAAGCTGTATTCGCGGCGCCAGGTCAGCGACAGCGTGCCGCCCCATTTCCCGCCGCTGAGGAAGCCGTCGCCGATCGGATCGATGAACCCGGCATAGGCCTTCATCGAAAAGGGTTCGGTGTGAAGCTTGACCTCGCCGGGCAACACTGTGGCCACGACCACGGCACCGGTGAGCGGATCCTTGATCGGACGGTAGGTGACGTCCGAATAGCCATAGCGGAACAGCCAGCCGCCAAAGACCTCCGCATCCTGCTTGTAGCCCCAGAGCGGGGCGACCATGTCGGACCAGTAGACCGAGTTGCGCGAGGCATCCTGCATCCAGTCGACCAGCCCCTGCCCCTCGCATCGGGCGATCGGATCGGGGTTGCGCACGACGTCGCGGACATTCGCCTCGGGCTTGTCCTTGTCGTTCAGCATCGGGTCGAGCGTGCCATGATAGGCGATGCACTCGCGCCGCGCCTTGGCGATGCCGGCGTTGAAGGACTTGACGAGTTCGGCGCGGGTTTTCGTCGCCGACCGGCCCCATTCGACACCAAGCTGGAACCCGATGCCGGTGCTGAATTCAAAGTCGGTGAGGTTGAAGAGCGATGCGTCCCCCGTGGTGCCGATCGCCGCGAAGCCGCCGCCGGTGATCCGGGTGTAGCCGGACCGGAACTTGTCGCCGTCGGCGGGCATATCGCCGCCGCTGATCTGGGTGAAGGTGCGGAAGGTCCGCGACACCGTGACATCGAGAACCCCGTCGCCCTTGGTGCCGGTCAGCTGCAGGCCAAGATCGGTGGTGTTCTTGTACTGCTTGGCCTTGCTGAGGCCGAGACAGGTCCGCGCATAGTCGTTGGGCCCGGTCACCACCTCGCCCGCACTGTCCATTTCGCGCTTCCCGGGCTTGATCGCCCATTCGGCGGTCGATGGCTGCGTGCCGTCGCTGACCGCCATGTCACAGCGATGCGCGGCAATCGGGGCCGGCGCGCCGGTTGTCACCGTCTGCGCGGACCGGGGCGCCGGACTTGCATCGAGCGCTCGCTGCGCGAGGGCGAGCGCAGCATCGGCTCGCTTCAGTGCCGCCAGCGCCTCGGTACGCGCCAGCTCCGCCTCGCGGATCACTTCGCGCAGGCGCGCCTCACTGACCGGAGCGGTCTGCGCAGCGGACTCTTGTCCGGCATGCGCCGGCAACGCGGCACAAAGCGCCGCAACCGATGCGGCGAGCAGACAGGCGGACTTCGGCATTGTTTCCCCCCTCAATGCCAGGCTGTTCCGCTGCGGAGTTTCATTTGAGTACCGAAACGAGTCAAGCCACAGGACGCTGCAAACCGATTCGATGACACCGGAACGGACGCATCGCAGGCGGGCGGCACGTCAAGCGGCGCTTACCCGCCATATGCACTTGCCGCGAACGTAAGCTTCGCGCCATCATGGCCGAAACGAACGGGAGTGGGCGTATGAATCGGGCATGGTTGGCAGGCGCGGCGCTGGTGGCGCTGGCGGGAACGGCACAGGCCCAGCGCTACGAAGCGACGATCGTGCGGACGCAGCACGGCATCCCGCACATCAGCGCCAAGGACTGGCGCGGAGCGGGCTATGGCATCGGCTATGCCTATGCACAGGATAATCTGTGTATGATCGCCGAGGAGTTCGCGACCGTTGCCGGCGAGCGATCGCTGCATTTCGGGCCGAAGGAGAGCGCCACGCTCGGCTTCCAGAAGGTCGACAATCTCACCTCCGACCTGTTCTTCCGCAGCGCGATCGACCTGCCCGCGCTGCGCAAGGGCGTGCGGGCGCAGGGCCCCGAGGCGATGGCGATCGTGCAAGGCTATATCGCCGGCTATAACCGCTATCTGCGCGATATCGGGCCGCAGGGCGTGCCCGCCGAGTGCCGCGGCAAGCCATGGGTGCGGCCGATCACGGCGGACGATACGCTGCGGCTGAACGAAAAGCAGATGCTGCTGGCAAGCTCGCTGGCGCTGGCGCCCGGCATCGCCAATGCGGTGCCGCCGGGGGCGGCGAAGCCCGCCGCGCTGAGCCGCGCGGTGCTGCCCGATTTCAGCAAGCTGGAGATTGCGAGCAACGGCTGGGCGTTCGGCGGCGACGTCACCACCGACGGCAAGGGGCTGCTGGTGGGCAACCCGCATTTCCCCTGGCACGGGCCGAGCCGTTTCTGGGAGATGCATGTCACCATTCCCGGCAAGATCGACGCGGCGGGCGCGGGGATCGCCGGAACGCCCTTCCCGACCCTGGGCTTCAATCGCGACATCGCCTGGACGCATACGGTGACCGCGGCGCGGCACTTCACCCTCTATCAGCTCGCGCTCGATCCCGCCGACCCGACATCATATCTGGTCGATGGCAAGGCGGAGAAGATGACCACGAAGACCGTCAGCGTGCCGATGCCGGACGGGAAATCGGTCGAGCGCATGCTCTATTCGACCCGCTTCGGGCCGGTGGTGACGATGCCGCAGGCGATGGCGAACTGGACCGACAAGATGGCGTTCGCGCTGCGCGACGCCAATCGCGGCAACCAGCGCGCAGTCGGCACCTGGCTGAAGATCGCACGCGCCCGCAATGTCGGCGAGATTCGCGACGCGGTGACACAAAGCCTGGCGATCCCCTGGGTCAACACCATCGCCGCCGACCGGCATGGCGACGCGCTTCACGCCGATGTGACCGCGGTGCCCAATGTCTCGGCGGAGAAGATCAAGGCGTGCGCGACGCCGCTGTCGCCCGCGGTGGCGCGTGCGGCGGTGCTGCTCGACGGGTCCAAATCGGCCTGCGCGTGGGACGCGGAGCCGGGGACGCCGGTGCCGGGGTTGATGCCCGCGCGCGACCAGGCGATGTACCAGCGCCGCGATTACGTCGCGAACATGAACGACAGCTATTGGCTGAGCAATCCGCGCGTGCCCCATGCGCCGCTGTCACCGATCCTGGGCGCGAACGGCCAGCAGGTCTCGCTACGCACGCGATCGGGCTTCATCGAGACCGATGCGCTGATCGCGGGCGGCAAGGTCGATCATGCCCGGGCGCAAGCGATGGCCTTCGCCAACAAGAGCCTGGCCGCCGATCTGGCGCTGAAACCCTTGCTGGCGCTGTGCGCGGGCAAGGCCGAGGTCGCCGAAGCCTGCGCCGCGCTGGGCAAATGGGACGGGCTGTTCGAGAATGACAGCCGTGGGGCGTGGCTGTTCGACCGCTTCTGGATGAAGGCGCGGAGCGTGCCCGGTATCTGGGCGGTGCCGTTCGACGCGAAGGATCCGATCAACACCCCGCGCGATTTCGTCACTACGGGCGACACCGGGACGAAGCTGATCGCGACGCTCAAGGCGGCCATCGAGGAAGTGACCAAGGCGGGCGTCGCGCTCGATGCGCGCTGGGGCGACGTGCAATATGCGCAACGTGGCAGCGAGCGAATCCCGGTGCATGGCGGCGACGGGCAACTGGGCGTGCTCAACGTCCAGATCGCCGACCCCGCCCCCGGCGGGGTCAGCCCGCGCCACGGGTCGAGCTATGTGCAGGTCGTCGGTTTCGACGCCACGGGGCCGGTCGCGGACACGGTGCTGAGCTATTCGCAATCCCCCGACCCGGCATCGCCCTGGTATGCCGATCAGACGCGGCTCTATGCCAAGAAGGCCTGGGTCCGCTTCCCCTTCACCCCTGCGCAGATCGAGGCGGCGAAGGTCGGGGAAAAGGTGACGATCAAGGAGTAGGGCCCACCCCTCCGTTCGGGTCGAGCGAAGTCGAGACATGGTGGGTGTCCCTCGACTTCGCTCGGGACGAACGGGGTGTGCGTCAGGCCGCCTCGAGGTCGAGCAGCATCCGCTTGGCCTCGAGCCCGCCCGCGAAACCCGTGAGCGCGCCGCTGGTACCGATCACCCGGTGGCACGGTGCAATGATCGAGATCGGGTTGCGGCCATTGGCGGCGCCCACCGCGCGGCTGGCGGTAGGGCGGCCGATCTGGCGCGCGATCTGCACATAGCTGCGCGTCTCGCCGAACGGGATGGTGAGCAGGGCGTGCCACACGCTGCGCTGGAAATCGGTACCGCGGAAATCGAGCGGCACGTCGAAGGCGCGCAGCCTGCCCGCGAAATAGTCGGTCACCTGCGCCGAGGCGCGAACGAGGATCGGATGCGCTTCATCCTCCTGCGTCGGGCCGAGCGGCACGCGTCCGGGGCGCTCATTGGGCCAGAGGATGGCGACCAGCCCCTTGTCGCTGGCGACGAGGCGCAGCGTGCCGACCGGCGAAGCAATATCTTTGTGAACGAGGGTCATCGAAAGTCTCCTGCGGATATGCTCCGCAAGATAGGCGTGGTGTAAAGGCACTGCTTCCCGTGGCTTGCGGGCAAAGCGGATCAGTTCCCGATCACGCCGCCCATGCCCAGCCGCTTGCCGCGGGTGATGATCACGCGGTCGCCGAGCCTGGCCTGCGCGAACAGCAGTTTCGCGAAGGGCCTGGGCACGCCGATACAGCCATGCGTCGCCGCGCCCATCTCGACCTCCGACGCGTGGATCGCCACGCCGTCGTTGGTGAGGCGCATCATGTACGGCATCGGCGCGCCATAGAGGTTGGAGATGTGGTGCACCTTCTTCTGCGTGATCTTGTGCACGCCGAGCGGGGTCGGCTTCTCGTCTGCGCCATAGAGGATCGCGGTCGCGCCGATCTCATAGCCGTCGCGGAACACCGACATGGTTTCGGCCTCCAGATCGATCGTGATCGTCAGCGGACCGTCGGCGGGGATGCCGTCGGCGTCCCAGAAATATTCGCCGAAGCGGATCGGGCCGGGGATATCGAGGATGCGCTTGACCACCAGCTGCGAGTCGGGCGCAGGTTCGGCGGGCTTGGGCGCGGGCGGCTGCGCGGCAGGCTCGGGTTGCGGCGCCACGGCGGCGACGGGCTTTGCGGGTGCGGCGGCGGGCGACTTGCCCGGCACGAGCGCGGCCGCACCCATCGCGGCGGCCACACCGCCGACGAGAAGCCCCGTCCTGATCGCCCAACCACTCCAACGCACCTGCCGACTCCCTGAAACTGTCCCACCATGATCCGCGATTCGAGCGGTCGGGGCCACCCCCGATTTGGCGGCGTTCCATGCTGGCACAGCCCTGCCAGCCGTTAACCGGCGTCCGAGTGGCCTTCCAAAAGCCGCGCGATCGGCCTAGCCATTCGCCATTGCCCGGACGGCTTCACAGGCGGGCATGCCGCCCCCAGATTGGGCAGAGGGAGCCGCCGGACCCGCGCTTTTTTGAGGAACACCCCATGTCCACCTATGCCGATCGTCTGAACGCACTGCGCGCGCAGCTGAAGCGCGAGCAGCTCGACGGGTTCGTCGTGCCGCTGACCGACGAGCATATGAGCGAATATGTCGGCGCCTATGCGCAGCGGCTGAGCTGGCTCACCGGCTTCCAGGGCAGCGCCGGCAGCGCGGTGGTGCTGCCCGAGGCCGCGGCGATCTTCACCGACGGCCGCTACACGCTACAGGTACGCCAGCAGGTCGACGGCAATCATTGGGACTATGTGCCCGTCCCGCAGGTCAGCATCGCGAGCTGGCTGGGCGAACACGCGCCGCAGGGCGGGCGGATCGGCTACGACCCCTGGCTGCACACGCGCGGCTGGGTCGAGGAAGCGCGCAAGGCGCTCGCCGAGAAGGGCGCCGAGCTGGTCGCGGTGACCAGCAACCCGATCGATGCGGTGTGGGACGACCAGCCGCTCCCCTCCGACGCTAGGCTCGCCGTGCAGAGCGACGATGCCGCCGGGCAGACCAGCGCCGCCAAGCGCGCCGGAATCGCCGACTGGCTCGCCGAGCGCAAGGCGGACGCGGTCGTCCTCTCCGCGCTCGATTCGATCGCCTGGGCGTTCAACGTGCGCGGCAAGGATGTGAGCCACACGCCGGTCGCGCTCGCCTATGCCATCGTCAATTCGGACGGCACCGCCGACCTGTTCGTCGCCAAGGACAAGGTCGGCGAGGACGTCGCCAAGCACCTCGGCAATGCGGTGCGCGTGCACGACCGTTCGGCCTTTGCGCCGGCGCTCCGGCAGTTCGCGGGCAAGCGTGTCGCGGCCGACCCGGCGGGATCGGTGGCGGCGATCTTCGATGCGCTCGACGCGGGCGGCGCGAAGATCCTGGCGGTGCGCGATCCCGTGGTGCTGGCCAAGGCGATCAAGAACGAGGCCGAGATTTCGGGCCACCGGTCAGCACAGGCGCGCGACGGTGCGGCGCTGGCGCGGTTCCTGAAATGGGCCGAGGCGGAGATGCCCAAAGGCGGGGTGACCGAGATTTCGGCCGCCAACCGCCTGCAGGCATTCCGCGAAGAGACCGGCGTGCTGAAGGACCTGTCGTTCGACACCATCTCCGCCACCGGCCCCCATGGCGCGATCCCGCATTACAAGGTGACCGAGGAGTCGAGCCTCCCGATCGAGAACGGCCAGCTCTACCTGGTCGATTCGGGCGGGCAGTATGAGGACGGCACCACCGATGTGACGCGCGTGATCCCGGTCGGCGAGCCGACGCAGGAGATGCGCGACCGCTTCACCCGTGTGCTCAAGGGCCATATCGCGATCGCCACCGCGGTGTTCCCGGCGGGAACCACCGGCGGCCAGATCGACAGCTTTGCACGCCGCCCGCTCTGGGAAGTCGGCTGCGACTATGGCCATGGCACCGGCCACGGCGTCGGCGCCTATCTGTCGGTGCACGAAGGACCGCAGCGCATCGCCGCGCCCAATTATCCGGGCGGCGGCCCGGCCGAGCCGCTGCGCGCGGGCATGTTCCTGTCGAACGAGCCCGGCTACTACAAGGCGGGCGAGTTCGGCATCCGCATCGAAAATCTGGTGCTGGTGATCGAGAAGGACATTCCCGGCGCCGAATCGCCGATGCTGGGCTTCGAGACGCTGACCTTCGCCCCGATCGAACGCGACCTGATCGAATCCGCGCTGCTAACCGAGGACGAGCGCCGCTGGCTCGACGCATACCACGCCCGGGTGCTGGAGATCCTCGGCCCGCAGCTGTCGCCCGACGAGCGGGTGTGGCTGGAGGCCAAGTGCCGGCCGATCACGGCTCGGTAATAGGTACAGGCCAATCCCGACCCGTCACCCCGGCCTTGTGCCGGGGTCCACCGGGAGGTGGGCGATGGGTAAGAGGCTCGAGGGCGGCCGGCGCGGCACCGTGGACCCCGGCACAAGGCCGGGGTGACGAAGGGTTTAGTCAGACGGCCCGTCCTTCGGTTCGGACTCGGTCTGCGTCGCCTCCCCCACCGCGCGCGCCTGCGCCTTGCGCTTGCGCAGATTCTCGCGGAGTGCGGCGGCGAGGCGGGCCTTCTTTTCGGCGTCGTTCATGGCGCGATGCGATAAACCCGCCGCGCCCGCCCTGACAACCGGGTTGACAACCGGCTGACCCTGCGCAAAAGGGCCGCTCCCGCGCGGGCCCTGCCCGCCGAGTGCTGCCGTAGCTCAGTGGTAGAGCGCATCCTTGGTAAGGCTGAGGTCGTGAGTTCAATCCTCACCGGCAGCACCATTTTTCCTTCCGCATGAGACCGCGGGACCGGCTTGGCCGGTCCCTGCGGTGCGGCCCGTGCGCTAGGCGGCGTCACGCAGCATCGCGGCGAACCAGTCGTCGACGATACAGTCGATCACCAGATGTACGCGATCGGTGGTGCCGCGATTGGCCACCGCATGCTCATCAGCCAGTCGCAGATACCAGACCTCGCCCGGCGCCATCGCCAGCGGCGTCCCGTTGAGCAGGAATTCGACATCGGGATTGGTCGTGATCGGGACATGGACGCGCGCCGCGCCCCATTCGGCGGCGAGGTTATGGTCGTAATGCGGCTTGATCACCGATCCGGGAGTCAGCCGCATGAGCCGCACGACGCGGAGCGGGCACCGAAACTGCGCCAGCACCTCCCGGAAATAGGGCGTCTGCGCGAGGAGCGGGCCCTCGACAAATTCGGTCGCGGCGGGATCGGCATAGATCATCATCACCGGATGCGTCGCGCCCGCCTTGTGCCGCAGCGGGAGCACCGACCAGTTGCCTTCGTAATTCTGGCGCACGGCATGATCGATCCAGTCGCGATCCACCACCTCCAGGTCGGCGCGCAGCCGCTCCACGTCGAAGGCAAACGGCAGGCGCGCACGGTCGGGCAGGTCCACGCCGGACAATGCCGGCATCATCGGTTCAACCTGCATCCCCTGCTCCCCTTCCGAACGCGAGCCTATCCGCGTCGCCCCATCCTGCCTAGGCGGATCGCGCGGCGCGGCAGCTATTCGGGGCAGCGCCTGACCTCTTTACTAGGTTGAAACGCGAGGGGTCAGCTGGCCGCACGTGCGCCCCAGCCGCCCGCCAATGCCTTGAACAGGTTGATCTGCGCGGTCGCGATGCCCGCGTCGATCGCGGCCAGTTCGGCCTCCGCCTCGGCGAAGCTGCGCTCCGCGTCGAGCAGGACGAGGCCGTCGACCTGCCCTTCACGCTGCTGCGCGCGAACGATGCGCGCGGCCTTCTCGGCTGCGTCGCGCGCCGCCTGGAGCGCGATGCGCCGGTCGAGCGTGCGGGCATAGGCCGACAGCGCCGTCTCGGTCTCCTGCAACGCAAGCAGCACGGTGCCGTCGAACTCGGCGAGCGCGGCCCGGCTGTCCGCTTCCGCTCCGGCAACCTGAGCGCGGGCACGCTCATGGCCGGTGAACGACCAGTTGATCAGCGATCCGAGCAGCCAGCGCAGCGGTCCGCCGCCGAACACGTCGCCGATATCCGGCCCGGTCGATCCGATCGACCCACCCAGCGTGACCCGCGGATAGAGGTCGGCAGTCGCCACGCCAATCCGCGCCGTGCTTGCGGCGAGGCGGCGTTCGGCGGCGCGGACATCGGGGCGGCGGGCAAGCAGTTGCGCACCGTCACCGACCGGGATCGGCTGATCGAGCCGCAGCGTCGCGACGCGCTGCGCCGCGATCTGGGGCAGATCCGCGGGCGCGCGGCCGGTGAGCGTGGCGAGGCGGAACAGCGCCGCATCACGCTCGGCGGAGAGTGCGGGGATATCGGCCCGGCGCTGGTTGCGCAGCGTCGCGATCCGCGCGGTGTCGAGGCTGGTGGTCAGCCCGACCTCGCGCCGCCGCTCGGTCAGGCCGAGCGAGCGGTCGAGCAGCGCGACGATGCGTTCGGCCACCGCAATCCGCTCGGCCGCGGCGGCAGCATCGGCATAGGCGCGCGCGGTCTCTGCGGTGATCGCGACGCGCACCGCCTCGACATCGGCTTCCGCCGCGCCGAGATCGCCGCGCGCGGCTTCCACGCCGCGCGAGACGCGACCGAACAGGTCGACCTCATACGAGACCTCGAGTCCCGCATCGATCGACCAATCCTCCCGCGATGCGCCCGGTGCACGCTGCCCGGCAGGCGAACGGCCATAGTTCGCCCCCGCGCTTACCCCGGCCTCAGGCAGCCGGTCGGTCTTCACCCCGCGCAGCGCCGCGCGCGCCCGGTCGAGCCGGGCGACGGCCACGCGGATGTCGGTGTTCGCCGCCTGCGCATCAGCGATCAGCTGGTCGAGCACCGGATCGTCGTACAGCTTCCACCACTCGCCCTGCACCGGCGCGAGCGGATCGACCGCGGGGCTGGCGGCGGCGACGAACTTGCCCGCCGCCGCGGACGGCGTCTGGGGAGCGGCATAGTCGGGACCGGTAGCGCAGGCGGCGAGCGCCAGCGCCGACGCGGCGGTCATCAGGTTGCGAAGCATGGCTTGCTCCTTCTCTTTCTCAATTCACTCTGCGGGCTGCACTTCGGCCACCGGGGCACCGCCGCGGGGGCGGCGCTTGATCCGGTCGGCGAGCGCGCGGCACGCGACGTAGAAGGTCGGTGTGAAGATCAGGCCGAAGGCGGTGACGCCGATCATGCCGTAGAACACCGCGGTACCCAGAGCCTGACGCAGCTCCCAGCCCGGGCCCGATGCCGTCACCAGCGGCAGCACGCCCAGGATGAAGGCGAAGCTGGTCATCAGGATCGGACGGAGCCGGACCCGTGCCGCCTCGACCGCCGCCTGCAACGCGGTGGCGCCGCGTTCCTCGGCCTGCTTGGCGAATTCGACGATCAGGATCGCGTTCTTCGCGGCCAGGCCGATCAGCACGATCAGGCCGATCTGGGTGAGGATGTTGTTATCCAGCCCCCGGAAGTTGACGCCCAGCATTGCGGCCAGAAGCGTCATCGGCACGATCAGGATGATCGAGATCGGCAGCATCAGGCTTTCGAACTGCGCCGCCAGCACCAGGAAGACGAACACCACCGACAGCGCGAAGATCAGCGCCGCGACATTGCCCGCCGCCTTTTGCTGGAAGGCGAGATCGGTCCACTCCGCCGAGAAGCCCTGCGGCAGGTTCTTGGCGATAACCTCCATCTTCGCCAGCGCCTGGCCGGTCGAATAACCGGGCGCGGTGTCGCCATCGACCTCGACCGCGGGGAAGAGGTTGAAGCGGGTGACGCGGTACGGCCCGGTGCGGTCCTCGAAGGTTGCAACGGCGCCGATCGGCACCATCCCGCCCCCATTGGAGCGCGTCTTGAGCTGCGCGATGTCCGCCGGATCGTCACGGAACGGGGCATCCGCCTGTGCGGTCACGCGGAAGGTGCGGCCGAGCAGGTTGAAGTCGTTGACGTAGGACGAGCCGAGATAGACCTGCATCGCTTCGAACACGCGGCTCGCCGGGACGCCGAGCATGTCGGACTTGGCGCGGTCGATGTTCGCATAGATGCGCGGCGTTGCGGTGTTGTAGAGCGTGAAGACGTTGGCGAGTTCCTTGCTCTTGTGCGCTTCGCCGATCACGCCGCCGGCAGCCGCTTCGAGCGCCTGATAGCCGGCATCGCTGCGGTCCTGCACCATCATGCGATAGCCGCCGCCATTGCCGACGCCCTGGATGACGGGCGGCGGGATGACGAAGACGAACGCCTCGTTCATATCGGCCAATGCGGCGCGCATGTCGTTCTCGATGTTGAGTTCGGTCCGGTCGGTGCCGGCGCGCTCCGCAAAGGGCTTGAAGGTGACATAGGCCGCCCCGGCGTTCGACGCCTGGGTACCCGAGGCACCGTCGAAGCCGGAGAACATCACCGCCGCCTCGGTGCCGGGCACTTCGAGCAGCTTCTTCACCGCCTTCTTGAGCACGCGGTCGGTCTCCTCGATCGAGCTGCCCGCGGGCAGCTGGATTGCGGCGAGCGCATAGCCCTGATCCTGCGCGGGGATGAACCCGGCCGGGGTTGCCGTGAAGATCAGGCCGGTCGCGACGACGAGGGCGGCATAGGTGGCGAACATCCGCTTGGGCGCGGAAGCGAAGCGCCGGGTGATGCCGGCATACCAGTCACCGAGCCGGTCGAAGTTGCGGTTGAACCAATTGCCCGCGCGCCACACCACGCGCCGCCAGCCGCTTGCCGGTGCCTCTTCCGCCTTGGGGCGGAGCAGCAAGGCGGCGAGCGCGGGCGAGAGGGTGAGCGAGAGGATCAGCGAGATGATCGTCGCGGCCGAAATGGTCACCGCGAACTGGCGGTAGAACTCGCCGGTGATGCCGGTGAGGAAGGTGGTGGGCACGAACACGGCGCACAGCACCAGCACGATCGCGACCAGCGCCGCCGACACCTCGTCCATCGACTTGTGCGAGGCTTCGCGCGGGGACAGGCCGTGTTCGAGGTTGCGCTCGACATTCTCGACCACGACGATCGCGTCGTCGACGACGATGCCGATCGCGAGCACGAGGCCGAACATCGACAGCGTGTTGAGCGAATAGCCCAGCCCCGCCAGCACCGCGAAGGTACCGATCAGCGAGACCGGAATGGCGACGATCGGGATGACCGCGGCGCGCCAGCTCTGCAGGAAGACGAGAATGACGAGGACGACGAGCAGCACCGCCTCGAACAGCGTCTTCACCACCGCGTCCATCGATTCGCTGATGAACTCGGTCGGGTTCCAGATGATCCGGTATTCGAGCCCCTTGGGGAAGCTCTGCGACGCTGCCGCCAGCTCGGCCTTGACGCCTTCCGCCGCGGCGAGCGCGTTGGTGCCCGGCCGCTGGGTGATGCCCATGATGATCGAGTCCTGGCCCGACAGATAGGCATTCACGCCATAATCCTCGGCGCCCAGCTCGACCCGCGCCACGTCGCGGACGCGAGTGATCGCGCCCGAGGCATCGGTACGGACGATGATGTCGGCGAACTCGTCGGCGGTCTTGAAGCGGCCCTGCGTCTCGACGCTGAGCTGCTGCGCGGCGCCGGTGTCGAAGGGCGGCTGGCCGACGGTACCGGCGGCGACCTGGATGTTCTGCGCACGCAGCGCGGCGACCACCTCACCCGCGGTGAGGCCGAGCGCCGAGGTGCGGCCCGGATCGATCCACACGCGCATCGCATAGTCGCGTGCGCCGAAGACCTGGACGTCACCGATGCCATCGATGCGGGTCAGCCGGTCCTTGATCTGGGTCAGCGCATAGTTGGAGACGTAGCCGCGATCGAGCGAGTTGTCGGGCGACAGCACGTTGACCGCCATCAGCCAGGACGGCGACGTCTTGCGCACCACCACGCCCTGACGCCGGACCTCCTCGGGCAGGCTCGACTCGGCGAGGGCGACGCGGTTCTGCACCAGCACCTGCGCGGTATCGAGGTTGGTACCGAGCTTGAAGGTGACGGTGATCGTCACCCGCCCGTCACCGGTCGACTGCGACGACTGATAGAGCATGTTGTCGACGCCGTTGATCTGCTGTTCGATCGGCGCGGCGACGGTGTCCGCCACGGTCTCGGCCGAGGCGCCCGGATAATTGGCACTGACCGTGACCGTCGGCGGAACGACGGCGGGGAATTGCGACACCGGCAGCCCGAAATAGGCAAAGGCGCCGATGATCGTGATGAGGATCGCGATCACGCCCGCAAAGATCGGGCGGCGGATGAAGAAATGACTGAAGCGCATCGGGCAAAGCCTTGGCTGGCTCCGCCCGCAAGGCTGCGGGCGGAGTGGATTTAGTCGGGTGGTGTGCGGCGCGTCAGCGCGCGAGGGTCGCCTGCGACGCCGCGGGTTCGTTGACCTGCGTGGCCGGCTGGACAGCCGGGCCGCGGGGCAGTTCGATCTTGCCTGCACGCTCGGTCACCTTCGCGCCCGGCGCGATCATCTGCAGCCCCTGGATCACCACCTTGTCGGTCGGCGCGAGGCCGGCGCGGATGGTGCGGAGGTTGCCGATGCGCGGCCCCGGCGTCACCTGCTTCGCCGCCACCGTGCCGTCCTTGCCGACCACGAACACCACCTTGCGCGCCTGATCGGTGCGAACGGCCGCGTCCGGAACCAGCAATGCGCGCTCGGGCGAGCCGCCGGTCAGGCGCATGTTGCCGAACATGCCGGGGGCGAGGAAGTAATCAGGGTTGTCGATCACCGCACGCGCGCGGATCGTGCCCGACTGGGCGCTGATGCCGTTGTCGGTGAAGTCGACCCGGCCCTTGTGGCTGTAGCCGCTTTCGTCCTGCAGGCGGATCTCGACCTGCTGCGGCGCGGCGCCCGACTTCGATCGCTCGCGCTGCGCCTTGAGGTAAAGCGCCTCCGAGCTGTCGAAGGTGAAGTAGATCGGGTCGAGCGCGTTGATCGTGGTCAGCAGCGTGCCGCCACCGGCATCGGCGGTCGAGACAAGGTTGCCGGCATCGACGCGACGATCGGAGATGCGGCCGGTAATCGGCGCGCGGACCTGGGTGAACTGCACGTCGAGCGCGCGACCGCCGACCCGTGCCTGTGCCGCGGCGAGCGAAGCGCGGGCGGCACGGACACGTGCGGCGAGCCGGTCATAGTCGCTCTTCGACACCGCATCCTCGGTCAGCAACCGGCTGGCGCGGGCGAGATCGGCATCGGCCAGCGCGAGATCGCTCTGCGCCTGTGCCACGCCTGCGCGCGCCTCGTTGAGCGAGGCGGCGAAGGGACGCGGATCGATGGTGAAGAGCAGCTGCCCCTTCTGCACGATCGCGCCGTCGGTGAAGTGGACCGCGGTCACCGCACCCGAGACGCGCGGACGCACCTCGACGCTCTTTGACGCCTCGAAGCGGCCGACATGGTCGTCCCACTGCGTCAGGTCGCGCGCCAGCGGTGTGGCGACGGTGACGGTGGGCGGCGGCGGCGCGGCGATCGCCGGGCTCTCGCGGTTGAAGACGCCGACGCCCACCGTCAC
>Ga0247823_10000617_pt1 | contig 30041 bp, 19 predicted proteins | sample 13C_PalmiticAcid_2_FD_192426 | JGI IMG/M metagenome (GOLD analysis project Ga0247823, IMG submission 192426) | Soil microbial communities from agricultural site in Penn Yan, New York, United States - 13C_PalmiticAcid_Day30 | ecosystem: Environmental > Terrestrial > Soil > Agricultural land...
CCGCAGGTCTCCCGCGAGGGACAACTCCCCCGCGAACTCGAACCCCTCGGTGCGCTTCAAGTCGATCTGCCCACTGGCCGCGAGGATGCCCAGCGCGATGGGCAAATCGAACCGCCCCGACTCCTTTCCTAGTAGCTCATTCCATCCATCGATGCATGGGCACTAGGCTGGGAAAGCAAAGACCTCACGGCCATGCAGGTTCACGGTCCGACTGAACGAAGCTCCTGGAAAGCAGCATTTCGAACCTCCTGCGCTGGTCGCACTATTGCCGAAGTGGGAAGTCACTTGTCCGTAGAGGCGCGCGGCTTCAACAATTCGAAGGGCTCTACCCCTAAGCGCACAGCGAGTCGTTCCACGGTATCGACGGTTGCACCGTTAACGCAGCGTTCAATTTGACTGACAAAAGTCCGGTGAAAACCGCACTCGTTTCCCAGCTGCTCCTGGGAAAGTCCAAGGTTCGTCCGATAGAAGCGGACGTTCTGAGCCAAATGGGCTCGGACGCTAAGCAGCTTTTCTTGATGTGCCGTCATGTGCCAGAGGGTCACAAGAATCGGCGTTTTAATCTACAGACTTAACATCTACCGTCTTTACGTCTACTGTGTTTACATCTACCATGGGACCTTGCATCTGTCGAAGGCTCAGCACTTCGGCCAACCACCGATATCCAATCTTTTGGCGCAGGGATGAGCAATGTTTGTCGCCACGGAAGCCTTCCGTACACGTCTTCCGATACCCGGAGACGAAGCCGGCCAGTTCTACATGGCAGTGATGTTGTCGACAGAGTCACCCTGGTTCTTGGTGACACATCGAGGCCATGCCGAGGCGCGGCCTCGAATGCTCCAAACCGTAGCGGTCGCATGGGAAGTCACATTAGTTGCGATAGTCCAAACCCTTGGCTCGGAATGCGTTGCCGGTGTCACGCGTATGGCCCCTGCACGCGAAGGAACACGGTGTTGGACATCCACCGAATTGACCGAACTTTGGATTCCCTCTGAAGAGGAAGCGACGGACTGTGGCCCGCTGCTTTTCAGAGCAGCACGCGAGGCTTGTGTCCGAGATTCGTTTGGAATCCCTGTCGAGTCGCACCGTCGGGGCCGTGAGCTGCTGCTTCGCGTGACGTCATCCACTCAGTTCGACTGAGACGCCTCGTTGACGCGGCGTTCTTGTCATCGGCTTGATGCGGGCTGCGTCTGTTTGAATTCCCCCCGAGCAAACCGATTTAAGTTGCCAGTCAGTGGAACGCAAGCGCTACGACGGCGGCGAATCGGTGAGCACAATTAAGGAGAAAGAAGTGCCAGTTTGGCGGACGCGACCCCTCGAGGAACAAGGCGGTGTCACCCTTGAGGCCTGGAAGATTCTTGAACTACCGAACGGAGACCGTCATCTGGTCGGGTACAGCGTCGAAAACGACGAAGGTCGAGTCAGTTCTGCGGTGCGACATTTCGACCCCAGCAGCCTCCGAGCTCAGACCGGTTCCGGTCGTGCCTATAAGCTAAGTGGTCAGCCCGGCGCGAACCAGGACGCCGACTATGTCTGGGCCCGGTGGGCCGACGTGAATGCTGCCAATTCTTGGACCGATGTGACCGAGATGACGTGGCGTGAACATCTCGCCCTGCGCCCGGCACGGTGAGCCACCGAGGCCTCGGCAGGCTCGAAGGGACAATGTTGCGGCGTCCGCCAACTCGCGCGCACGGATTTCTGACAAGAATTGACAACCCATTGTCAATTTCCACGCACAGGTCAGAGGGTCTGCACTGTACCGCCTGAGTTGTGCGGGCAAGATGCAGCCGTGCAACGCCTTCGGTCCGTTGCTTGCATTCGGGTTTCAATTTGGGCAGACTAACTCCGCGTCGGGCCGGGAGGCCTGACCCGGCTGCTCTTTAGGTCAGCTATAGCCGATACGGTTTTCCGACGGCGCTCGATTTCCTGGTGACCAGGTGCGAGGACTTCCACATCCCTAACAGGAGTTGTCCTCGTATGCCTTCGACCATTCAATCTCTCCGTCAACACGCCTTCAAAGAGCAGGGCGGCGCCTGCTGTTACTGCAATTGTCTGATGTGGCAACGCTCGCCCGATGAGCTCCCTTGCAAGGCGCCTAGCCTACGAGCGGCCAGGCAACTGCTGTGCACTGCGGAGCATCTGCAGGCCCGCTCCGCGGGTGGCGGCAACACTGCAAAGAACATAGCCGCGGCGTGCGCCCGGTGCAACCGCTGCCGGCACAAGCGAAGAGTTCCTCTGGGACCTCCCGCGTTCCGTGGCCATGTGCTTCGGCGAATGAGCACGGGCCGATGGCACGCTAAATGGGTCCATGCTGCATGCGTGCAGATGAAAAGAAGTTGACGTGCTTGCCGTCGAGCTGGGGCCGGGCACTGTTCCCTGCCTTAATTTCGACATGCACTCCTCAGTCCGAACATGCAGGCTGTCATCCTCTCAAGCACGCGGTGGTCGTAGTACGGGCGCTCTCGGTCTTCCAGGAAAAAGGCGGCGAACCCCTGTTTTTCGTCAGCACCTCTACACCCTCTCCGCGCTGCGCAGCCATGTGGTGAGCGAATCCGGGGCCAACGTATGGAATTTGTCTTGAAGGCGGACCACGCGTCGTAGCATCTCCCCGGCGTCGGAACGCTCTCGCTCCTCTGCTTCCCGGAACAGTCCGGTCAGCAACTCGGGCAGGGCCTCCACACCGGAAGCAAAGTACGAGGCCTCTGCGTTCTCGGCTATCGCTTCCGCGACTTCCAACGCCAAGTCAACATTGTTGACGACAAGTGCTGCGCACCATGTGTCCCAGCCATAGAAGTTGAACTTTCCTCTCTCTCGGGCTTTGGACAGGACGACATGCAGGAATGCTGCCGGTATGGGAACCAAGCCATCCGCCCCCTTCATCAGCCTGTAAAGCTGGGAGGTCACGACGTTTGCACCCTCCTCGCAATTGAGTGCGTGCTGCAACTCCTGGAAGCAAGCATTTCGATGCTCAGTAGTCATGGCGTTGGTGACCCACACATCCACCGCTCCAGTCCACGCCGCCTCACTCTTGGAGCGAATGAGCCGCAGCCGATTGGCTTCGCGCGCCTCCAAGCTCGGCAGTGCCGCTAGTGCAGATATCCGTCCCCATGTCTCAAGTGCCTCAACATCCGAAGCGCTCGACATGACCTCGAGAATTCCTACTACCCAGCTCGAACGAGTCGCATAGGAGTGATAAAGGCAACTCTCAGCTAAGGGCCAAAGTCGTTCCTCTCGGTCATACAGTGCCCTTTCGAAGAGGCTCCAACCCAGGTCACTCTTGGACTGGAAGTAAGCCAAGCGGCAGAACAACATTGCACGAACAGCTGGATTGGCGTCGTCAGCCAATCGAAGTAGAAGCGTCGGGAGAAGCGTCGGCAGTTGAAGGCCAGCGTCCAGTCGTTTGGCTCCAAGCGTCATGAGGGCGTCGGCAGTGGCTCCCCGCACACTGTTCATTCCGACATGCATGAGTTGGGCGTCGGCTGTGCACTCATCGGGGTCTCCCGCTGAGACAAAGGCAGCGGCGGCGAATGCCAACCTATCCGCAGCATCATCGTCGGCAAAGAGAACATGGACGCACGAGTCAATCGCACCAACTGCTTCCAATTTTTCCCGCCAGAAGTATGAGTGCCTCTCGAGCTCTGCGAGAAGCTCGTGGGCCAGCTCGTCGCAGTCTGCATGGACTTGCTCCAGAGAAGCGTGTTGCCGCTGCAGTTCACCTCGCTCATGCGCAACATACATAGAGATGCCGTGAAGCATGGCTGTTCTGTACCTCGGACTGACTTCAGTCCAACGCTCTGTCAAAGTCTGCATGAACAGGGCGGGGTGGAGAGTCGCCGCAACGCGTACTTGTGAAGCAACTTGAGACAGCCCGCCGACAGTTTGTCCAATACCAAGCCGCGTGTAGCTCTCGCCAAGTGACTCCGAAAAGCCTAGGAGTGCTACAAGGTCCCGAGTGGGAAGTGACACCAGCTCCTCGACGCTATAAGGAGGAGCGACCATACCTGACCAAGAAGAAATCTCAGGGGAAAAGTCGGGAATGTGCAGAGAGGTCCTGGCATATTCGATGTGATGCTGAGCATTCCTCGAACGATGATGAGCCGCAATCCCAAGCAATAGCTTCTGACGCACGGAATTGACTTGGTCTGGTTGCCTTTTCACGTAGCCAGAGTGCATCTCGAAAACTCGATTCTCAATCGAGTCGACCAACGCAGGGAACGCGCTCGAAGTGGCGCGGATGACCAGCCCGAGCTCGTACACGTCTGTGTGTTCGTACAAGCGGGGGTCGGACAGGACGCTGGTTGCCAATGTTTCGTTCAGGCCTGGGTGCCTGGCGAGCGCCATCAGACCGATATGTCGCAAGGCCCCACATGTGTTGGTGCAAAGGCCCATGGCGTTGAGAACCCACCAGTCGCTATGGGAGGCAGCGTGATGCAGGACAGCATTCTCTACAGACTCGAAGAGAAGGTGTGCTCCCGACCTATGACGAATCGAGTGCCTAGAGTGCGCTATCCCGTGCGACGTAAAGTCTAAGTAGTCGTCATTCCACGCTGCTGAACCTGACCCGTCCCTGCTGGGCTCGGATGCCCAGCGTCCAACATCCTCCACAATCAGACTCAATAGACGCTCGGACGCTTGAACCCGCGCGGGGAAGAAATTCTTGTCGGAAAACGAGTGTTCAAGGCGTATAGCGTGTGTGAGCTTGTACGACGTCCGCGTTGACGCGTTCACACCTTCAGAGACATATCGCCAAAGTAAATCGTCGCAGTCTTCCGTGCTGGACACCAGACGCTGAAGTGCCCTTCCGAGAAAGTCGTGTTCAACGAAGGGCAAAGACAGCAAAAGTTCAACGAGCGGTTTCGTATCCTCCCAGTCGGAAAGCTCCTGCCTTGAAAGCTCAAGGGCAATAACGCGCCGTAGGTCGGTGGGCTCAAGCCAGTCCGATTGCGCGGCTCGACGCCAGAATGTGAGAACACCTGTGAGGTCGTGCTTCGCCCAAAGCGAGACCCGATGGACAAACATTCGCAGCCAGTCACGCTGCGTCTCAGCAATCCAAAGGGGAACCGCTCGACTGACCCAGAACTGGAACCAAGTGGGGCCAACGGCAGCAGCATAGAGGCATCGGAACACTGAGTCATGCTTCCGGTGAAGATGCAGTACCAAGTTCCAGTCCGCCAGCGTTGGCTCCATCTCGCCGAGCGATTCCGCGACTAGCCTCTTGATGTGAAAGGCAGTGGGCGAGTCCATCATTGCGCGAACCTGCGTCCTCAACTCGAACCGGTCCTGCGTTAATAGGTGCGTGAAGAAGGCTCGAATCGCTGGACGAACGAAGGGGACCTCGGGCAGTTCCCCAACGAACTCACTGAGGGACAGGCCTCTGCGTACTGCGCCTCTAACCGCCAGTGCATCGAGCAGCGTCTGATGACCAAAAGCATAGCGTCCAGACGGCGTCCGTAGAATCATCTGCGCGCTAAGAAGTTTCTGTAGCGCAGTTTCATCCAGCGTCAGTGCCACGCGAGCAACATCGAGACGGCGCTCAAGCAACATCTGGGAGGCCATGCTTTCGATGGCCTCCATTGCGCTCTCGTCGTTCCCGAACTCTTGGACCACCACCGCATTGATATACGCATCCGTGAGTCCCTGAACGCTCACGAGATGATGTGTGCCGCCGGTTCGAATGATGTCGCTGTAGAGCGTCAGGTTCCTTGGGTTGCGAAGAAGAAGCTTTGCTGAGTCGTCCAGCACCGCAGTGCTGACCCCCCAATCTTCAAGGAATGGTTGTACCTGCTCCAACCAATCGAGCAGCCCGACTTCTACTGTCTTTGACCACTTGCGCACGGACAACTTATGGTTGTAGCGCAGGTCGAACGTGCGACACGCCGCGACAATGGTCACGTTCGGAATCGTGGACAGTCGGTCGATAAGCCCTAAGAAGTACGTTAGCGCCTCGGTTTCACGCGCCAATGAGAGAACATCAAGCGAATCGATGATGACGACGACTCGTTGAACCTCCGACTTCGCCGACACCAGCTCGAAGAGGCTTCCTGGTAGGCCGAGCGCCTCGCGCTCTTCAATCGTGGTTGCGCTCGCGAACTCCCGCGTCTGAAGCAACACTGGGGCCGACCTTCCTTCCAGTTCGAGGTGTTCTAGCAAAGACAGGAGAACACATGTCTTCCCTGCGCCCGGCCCGTCAATCAATAGAACGCTCTGCGCTCCGACATTTACTTGCGCGATTAGCTCGGCAAGGGCCTTCCGGTCAACTCGCTTGCCATCAATATCACGTCGCCACTGGCGACCCACAGCCGACAGGGAGCGGAACATTTCGGAAATCTCCGCTTGCGCGCGCGGGGGAGCGACCGCACTACCGGCGCGCTGGAGTAGCTCAAGAACCTGTTCCCTGGAAATGCGCGAGCTGCGCGCCATGGCAGCTTGAGAATCCTCTGAACGTGCACCAAGGTTGTCCAGAGTTGACCAAAGGATGTCGAAAGCATCTTGGGGCCGGGTGACCAACACCGACAAACGCTCCTTGATTTCCTCCTTGAGGGCGACCGTCTCGGAGAATGTGAAACTCGTTCGCTGAAGAAAATCGAATGCAGTTTCCAGGTCATTGGCCTCGGGAGGCTGCCAGGCCGCCCTGAGGTCATTCCATGGCTTAGTCAGCGCCTGTCCGATGGCATTCTCGAACGCAGAAGCTGAATCAACAGTTCTGCTGTGTTCGGCTAGCTTCGCAAGGTCGCCAAAGTCGGCCCGACTATAGAAGCGAACGGTCGCCTTCGCCTCTGCTTTGAGCAAACGGCCTGCCTTCTTCAGCTCATCAGCCAAAGTTGCGGCCGTCCAAGGCACAAAGTTTGTTTGATTCTTCTTGCACTGAATGCCGACCATGCGCCCGTCTGCGTACCCAACGACGACATCGTCAACTGAAATGGGAGAGCCGTCAGCGACCGTTAGGGTCGAGTCAATCTCGACCCAGTCGGCCCCCGAGGCGGTGAGTAGCCTCAAGGTCTCCCGGACGGCGATTGCCACCTGATATGCATCCCCCCTGTTCGACCTTACTCCCGCGACGCTCATCGTCTCCCCTCCCTTTTTCCGTTCAGCCAAGGCACACGTCGGCGAGGCCTCATCCTGGCGCCTTAACGAGCGCCGCTTTGAAATCCCCCCCCCCATCGAAGCAGCCGCGACCTCAAGGTTCATGACGCACTGCGCGAACTCCAAACGGCGCCCCATGATGCTCACTGCCCGAAGCGTCGGGGATATAGCGGCATGCTGGTGGCCGGTATCCGCACTACAGCGGGAGGCTACACGTGTGCTGCAGGACCGCGCTCGTACCAGTGGAGAAACACGTTGCTTTCATACTGCTCCACCGTTCGGTCCGCGCAAAAATCTCCAGACTTCCGCCAGTTCTTCTGCGCTGTATATTTTCAGTTCGCGCTGTTCCCGCGAATGGTCCAAGTCCTGCGTCCACGGTACGTCTCTGATGGCCGACATGTAAGACGGTAAAAGTCCAGCCTCGTTCGCACCGATAAGCACGTGGACAAGGTACCAGCCATACGGTGCGAGATTGTTCTGCTTTCTAGTGGCGATATACGTTGTCGCCGACTCTGTGCAGCCGCCGCTGGCGACCTCGATGGCCCTGCGGTCGTATCCGCTGCCAGCCCCTTCAGCTTTGTCGAGCAATTCAAGCTCAGACTCGTCGACGCGAAATAGGGCTCCATGGACTACATCCGCGTCTTGCTCGGTCGGTAGACAGTCCGCCTTGGCAGAGCCATCGAGGCTTCTCTTGTCAAATACCAGTCGATGGCGCCTAGCGGTAGCGGCGCCCAATAGGGCGGCGGATGACGTGCGGGCGACAAGTCGCCGGTGACTCATGTTCGACCCGTAGGCGAAATAGAGAAATGTGCTCATGTTTTCAACGGCGACGCGACCGGGCGTCACTTCGGACAGACGTTTCAGAGGTGCGACTGACACCGGCCGAGTATGGGCGCGATATGTGTGAACGCAATACAGCGATGAATCCGCAGCTGTGACTTGGTTCGCGCAAGACAAGCTGTTGCGGAAGTTGCCGTCCTCTGCCTGCGTGGGAGGCTGATGACGTAGCCGCTCATCTGGGCTCGGGAGGTCGTGCTCTTACCCTCCAGTAGGCTGGCAGTTCACGAGTTGCTCTCAACTGGGCGGCGATTTTGGTGGTGGCAGCCCAAACCTCGACTCAGTTAAATCTGCCTCGGGTGGCTCTCGCTTAGGGAGCGCGGAAGCACTCTTCAACTGCCGGATGAGCCGCCGCTGTATGTCTCGGCTGAAGCGAGTTCCGAAACTCCTGCGAGACGCCCCCATCGAGGAAGCGTTTTTGGACTGCGTGGCGCGCTTGAGGGCGAAGAGGTCGTACACGACTACGCGACCACTGGGCTCACCCTGCGCAGCCACCCGCTCGCCCTACTTCGACCGCACCTTGCCAAGCGCAGGTTGCGCACCGCGGCTGAACTCGCCGAGTGCCCCAATGGTCGCCTAGTTCGCCACGCCGGCATCGTCACGCTTCGCGAGCAACCCGAGACCGCGAACGGAACAATCTTCATCAGCCTCGAGGACGAGACTGGGGAAGTCCAGGTCATCGTTTGGAAGTCGCTGAGGGAGCAACAGCGCCCGGAGGTCCTTCGTTCGCGGCTGCTCGCGGTCTACGGCACCTGGCAACGGAAAGGCGACATGAAGAGCTTGGTCGCAGGAAAGCTCATAGACCTGACGCCGCTCCTGGGCAGGCTGAGCACGACGTCGCGAGATTTTCACTAAGGATTTGCGCGAGGGAGGCACAGTGCATTCCGTGTTGGCGGACGCCTGAATTGTCTCGACCCGCCACAATTTCACAGCCCAGACGCTGAGCATCTGCAATTGGGCCAGTAAGTCTAGCTAGACTCGACGGGGAGGTGAATTCCGTGGCCCTTGTTACCTATGTTCTCGGCGATTGCCCCGCTTGCAAAACGAAAGATGCTTTCGGCAACGTTGATGTATATCGAACGTATGTGCTTCGTGGCTGCATGCGCTGCCAGTACCGCGAAGACGTACCGCTTCCGGCTGTGCGGAAAAAGGTTCTTTACCTTGACCAATTCTTCTTCAGTCACGCATTCCGAGGCGGCGACGCGCGATTCGTCGGGGCCGCCGAACGCATCGCCAGACTCGCGTCGTTGCAGCTTGCGGTAGCCCCTTTCTCGTCTATCCATGAGGATGAAACTCATCAGTGGGAGAAGCGAGATGAGCTCTTGAAGTTCATCAAGAAGACTTCGCGGGGACATGAGTTCAATCCGTCCTACGAAGTCGAAAAGGCTCAGATTCTCGAATCATTTCAAGCATGGCTCTCGGGGGGGAGCTCAGCGGACGTTCTGAATTCGGAAGACGCTCTTGATGAAGATGTTCACGCATGGGAAAGCTACATGCGCATCGACGTCGGCCGGTACATGGGCGACATCGAACTAATTCGCGACCTGAAACGCCAGTCTTCCGAAGGATTGGTCAACCTGTTTGAAGGGTGGAGGCAGCTCAAGACTTCCTTCGAAGAAGACCTTGAAGCAGAACATCACGCCGCGGCTCAGGGTTACCTCAACTTCTATGTCGAATTCGCGGCGCGGGTAGCCTCTGGTGACTACATGGCGATGTTCGATGCACCAGTCATGTCATTGGTAGTGCAGGCGATGCTGCAGCAGATGGATGAAGGGCTACCTATAGAGCAACGCATCCGCCGATGCGCCGAGTTCCTGCGTTCGAGCCAGTTTAAGGAGCTTCCATACCAGTGGCTTCATGCTCACATGCTCGCATCGCTGAAGCACCTCGTAAAGAAAGGCTTCTATACCAACCGGGAACAAGCACTGAAGAAGCTGAACGGCTTCTTCTACGACGTCAAGCACATTGCAACGTATGCGCCATATGTTGATGCGTTCGTCATGGACCAACCGATGGCCGACTTGGTTTCGCGACCCACCGTCAATCTGGCGGGGCGCTACGGCACTCAGGTGTTCAGCCTCAACAACTGGGACAGCTTTCTTGCGTGGCTCGACCAGATTGAAGAGAGCATGGATGCGCAACACCTCGAAGGTTTGCACTTGGCGTACCCCACACATGTCTGACCTGACAGCCGTGGCCGCATGACGAACGGGAGCGAGGAGCTGGCCAGTCGTCCGGTCAATGACCTTCCTTTCCTGTCGCAGCTCGCAGCCACCAATCTTCGAGGGAGCCTGCGTTGCCGGAGACAGGGGCGCGGGCGCGTCGTTGATGGCCGAGATACCAAAGAATCTGCCTGAGTCTCGACAGCACTAGCGTCGACAGCCCTTTGACACGCGACTTCTTCGTGCGTCCTCAGTTCTCCTCGCCGTAACAAGCAACTGAGCAAGTTTTCCGGGAACTAGCCCAGTAGCAAGTGACTGCGCTGCAGCATCCAATTCGGGCGCAGAGAGAGTCGATGACTCCCCGAGCCTCACAAGCTCGGTCTGCACGCGTTCAATGTGCGCAACTAGCCGAGGACTGGGCTTGGACATCTGCCAATCGCCGCCACAAGGCTGCTTCAGCTCTTCACAGCAAAGTCTTCCCTCGCCCTTCCTCCGGCAATGGCGTCAGCGAGCCATCGTGGTGTACTACCACGACCACTCCAAGAATTGCCTTTGCCGTCCGAGAACTTCGCAGGAAGCTTCGTTCCTCTATCGGTCGTGCGCGACTTAGACTTTGCGGCACGCCCTTTCGCCAACAGGGGTAGTGATGCTTGCGTCACGTTCTTCTGGCGACCTGGCTTGCGTCCCCCGAAGAGCTGCTCCGGGGTCAATCCGTAGTGCTCGATTGCTTCCTTGATTCGAGCGACCACCCCGGCGACTTCGCTCGCTTTGACTGCATCAACTTGCTTCTGAAGTCGCTGAATCTCTTTGGTCAACTGCGCGACGGTCTTAGCCATTAGCACTCCTTCTAGGTACGACAAGGAAGTGAGCATAAACGACCCAGTTGGAAAGGTCATGACGACTACCTCGGCTCCGTCGCTTCTAAACGCCCGTCTGCCCAGCGGCAGAGCCTGAGAGCGCTGTCTACCTGCTCAGAAAGCCTCAGAAAATGATTCGGCTAGAAGGAACCTGAATACGTTGCGGCCAGGGTCGATGTTGGTGACGTACTAACGAAACTACCTCGGTCAGCGTTAATGAATCTAGCTACGGATTGAGTTGGACTGGAAGCAATTTCTCGTCGAACGGCTCTATACACAAGTGGCCGATATGGCAAAAACTTCTCAATGCGGGCTCCCGTTCCGCTTCGAAGTGACTTACTCTCGGTTACGAGTGCTATCCTGACCCGTTGCCGCGGTGTCATTGAGAGCCCGGCCAGATGGGAGGGTGAACCCGTGGCAATCAGAATGAAATCGGGGATAAATGGGGTTACTGGCGGTCGCGGCACGGCGTTGCTGTGGCCCAGCGCCACTTCAAATGGTCCGCAATCTTTCGTGAGTAAAGCGACGGGCGACTATCCTAAGAGGGAAAGTCGCCCGCAGGGGGCCGCTTGATGAGCACCGGCCAACTACTTGGTCAGCTGCTCGACTACGTTCTGGAACAGGACAAAGAAGTCGACCCTCGCGGGTTCAAACTGTCGACCCACCAGGGCTTCATCAAGGGCAAACCGGACCTGCAGAGCCTGCCTGGCGTCGACTTCGACATCAAGCTCGAGGGTGACCACATCTGGTTGCGCATTGCGCGGTTGGAGGCCAACTCGCATCCGACTGTGGGTGACGCACGATGGGCCGATGTCATCGTGGCCAGTGACGACCCGAACGGCGCGGCCCCGCGCATCAACGAAGCCGCCCTCAGGCAGCGACTGACGCTCGCGCTCCAGACCAAACTACCAGAGGAGCGGTCTGCCTTCGAGGCACAGTTTCTCGCCGCCGCACAGAAGGTGCTGGCCGACTACGCGCCCCTGTGGGCGGCCTGGGCCGAAGGCGAGAAGCCGCGGCGCCGGACCATCAGCCTGTACGGCGACTTGTTTGCCATTAAGCATCAGCTGGAGTCGGAAGAGACTGCCAAACCCCATGAGCTGGTCTGGGGCGTCGGTGTTGCCGCGTGGAAACTGAGTTACGAGGAACGCTCCGGCGCTTCCATGGTCGACTTCCAGTATCCGCTGCTGACGCAGGCCGTCGAGCTCGCGCTGGACGAGAAAACTCTGGCCATCGAGTTGCGCCCGCGCGCCGTTGACCCTCAGTTCGAGTTCGACGCATTCGCCGCCTGCTTATTGCCGAGCACTGCCGACGTCGAGAAGGCTGCGCGCGATGCGCTCGCCCGTAGCGCTGACCGGCCGGTCAACCCGTTCGACCCCGGCAGCTTCGAGCACCTGCTCAAGCTCATCTCTGGCAACCTTCACGAAAAGGGCCGCTTCACTTCCGCGGCTACGACCTTCCCCGTCCCTGGAGACGACCTCCTGGTGTCAGATGCCTGGGTCGTGCTGGCGCGACCGCGGTCAAACAACTACCTACATGAGGACATCGAGCGTTTGAAGCGCCGCCTTGGACCGGGCGCGGAAATTCCGCTTGGACCTCTTGCGCTGGTCACGCCCCCTGCCGATGAAGCGGTCGGGTACGAGCCGGTCTCGTTCCGCGGGTTGTCCGGCCTGTCCGGCGGCAGTGGCGCCAAGGGCGCACCGAGCGAGCTGTACTTCCCGCTCCCTTACAACCATGAGCAGGTGACCATCGTCGAGCAGTTGGAACGCTCGAACGGTGTTGCTGTCCAGGGCCCTCCAGGAACCGGCAAGACACACACCATTGCGAACATCGTGTGCCACTACCTGGCCACGGGGCGCAAGGTTCTGGTGACGGCAAAGGGCGAGCAAGCCCTTGAGGTGCTGCAGTCCAAGATTCCGCCGGAAGTGCAGCCGTTGACGGTAGCGCTGCTGTCCGGTGACCGCGAGGGCATGCGGCAGTTCCAGTCCTCCATCGAAGCCATCATCCACAACGTCTCGCAGCTGAACCCTGAAGTGGTGCGAGAGCAGATTCGTACCTTCCACAGCGCCATCGACCGTGCGCATTCTGAGCTTTCGACCATCGACCGGCGCGTCGATGAAATCGCCCAGCAGCAGCTGTCCGAGGTCGAGGTCGACGGCGTCGAGATGCGCGCGCAGAAGATGGCAGACCTGGTGTTGTCCGGCGCAGAGAAACACGGGTGGTTCGACGATGAGCTTTCGCTTGACGCTGCTCATGCACCGCCGCTGACCAGCGCAGAAGCCGCGCAGCTGCGAGAAGCCCGACGCCGCCTCCGTGACGACTTGGTCTACGTGGCTTCACGGATTCCCGCCAGCGCCGGGCTGTTGCCGGCCGCCGATGTCGGTCGCCTGCACGAGGTCTTGGTCGACATGAGGGACATCGAGGCTGCCGAGGCCCAAGGCGGCCTTCTGGCGCTCCGCGCCGCAACGCCAGAGGTGCTGGCAGACGCCCGGAAGATGCTCGCGCAGATTGAAGCCGCAGCAGCTTTGGCACGCGAACTCGAGGAGACCGGCGACGTATGGACCGCCGAGCTCCGAAGAAAATGTGGTCAACCGACGTTTGCCAGCGAGCGAGCAGCCCTTGAAGCGCTGTTCGGTGAAATCGACGCGCTCATCGATTCGCGTGCGGAGTTCCTGAAGCGCCCGGTTGAAATTCCGGAGGCCGCACTGGCTTCTGCCAAGGCTCGGGACGCTGTCGGCCGTGCGGCCGAGACGGGCAAGCCATTCGGGATGATGAGTTTCGGCGGTGGCGACGTCAAAGAGCAGGTGGCAGCCATCCGCGTGGCCGGCCTCGCGCCCGCGTCCGCTGACGACTGGAAGCATGTGCAGCGCTACGCTCGGCTGCACGAGCAGGTTCTTTCGTTCAGCGTGCGCTGGAACGAGTTCGCAGAGCTGCTGTCAGTTCCAACGGTCAAGGGCGGCGTCACGGCCCTGCGGCACATCGAGCTCGTGTCGGTCAGCGCACGCAAGGCGCATCGCCTCGCCACTAACCACGATGCCCACCTTCCGGCGTTAGCTGAGCGAGTCTTCTCCAAGCCTCCCGTTCAGCAGGTCCGCGGCACGTCTGCCCAGTTGGGAGAGGTTCGCCAGCATCTGCGAAGCCACCTCACGCGCGCAGAACTCGCTCTTGCGGCGACGCAGCTCGCCACCCTCCAGGAGAAGCTGGCCGGCACCTCCGGGCCTATCTCCGGTCTGCTTCGGGACTTCGTGAGAGACGAGCTTGGAGGCAAAGCCGTGCCGATTGAGCGAGTAGTCGCGCGGTATGCCGAGCTGGTTAGCGAAGTTCGCCGAGTCGAGGCGCTCGCGCACGACATCGGCGTCGTCAACGAGCTGGCCGCAAGACTGGAGCGGTCTGGCGGCGCGAAGCTGGCAGCACGAGCGCGAAGCCAGGCCGTTGGCAGCTCCGGGGAGGACAGTGCCTTCCCGGTCGGCTGGCGCGAAGCCTGGAACTGGGCGCGCGTGAAAGCTCACCTGGAGACCATCGAGGCGCGCGAAGAACTGCGGACCTTGGCGTCTCGCCGGCGCGACCTTGAAGCGGGACTGGCGCAGCTCTACGAAGATTTGGTCTCGAAGGCGGCCTGGCTGTCGACCAAGCTGGGAGCATCGCCCAAGGTGCTCTCGGCGCTTGAGACCTACCGCACCGCCGTTCGGCGCATCGGCCAAGGCACTGGCCCGAACGCCACGCGACATCGCCGAGACGCTCAGAAAGCAATGAATGATGCGCAGGGCGCGGTGCCTTGCTGGGTCATGAGCCACGCGAAGGTCTCTGAAACGCTGCCGGCACAGTTGGGCTGCTTTGACCTCGTCATCGTCGATGAAGCCAGTCAGTCTGACCTGTGGGCGCTGCCAGCTGTCCTCCGCGGGAAAAAGATTCTTGTGGTGGGCGACGACAAGCAGGTTTCGCCGGACGGCGGCTTCATGTCGTCCGTACGCATCCAGGAGCTGAAGGACCGATTCCTGTCGGACCAGCCGTACTCGGCGGTGCTCACGCCGGAGAAGTCACTCTACGACATCGCGTCGACGGTGTTCGCCGCGCAGAAGGTGATGCTGCGGGAGCACTTCCGCTGTGTGCCGCCCATCATCGCCTACAGCAACACGTTCTACGACGGGTTCATTCAGCCACTGCGCATTCCCAAAGCTTCTGAGCGCATCGACCCGCCACTCGTCGACATCCATGTGACCGGTGGCACCCGCGGGGTCAAGGACGACAACAAGCTGGAAGCCCAAGCCATTGCGGAGGAAATCGAGGCCCTGCTGTCCGACCCAAAGTTCGCCGGGCGGACGATTGGGGTCGTCTCGCTTCTTGGCCCTGAGCAGGCGAAGCACATTGACGCCCTGGTTCGGTCCCGCGTTGACGCGATGGAGCTGATGCGCCGCAAGTTCGACTGTGGAGACGCGCGTCTCTTCCAGGGCAGCGAGCGCGACATCATGTTCCTGACTATGGTCGCGGACCCCGCGAACTGCCGCGCGCTTTCGGGGAACATGTTCGAGCAGCGCTTCAACGTTGCAGCCAGCCGAGCGCGAGACCGCATGTACTTGGTCCGGTCCGTGCAGCTCACAGACCTCTCGCACCTCGACCTCCGGCGCGGCCTGCTGTCCCACTTCAGCAAGCCGATGGACGGTAGCGCGGACGAGACGAAGAGCCTCATCGAGGAATGCGAGTCCGGCTTCGAGAAGGACGTGTACACAGCGCTGTTCAGCCGCGGCTATCGCGTCGTGCCGCAGGTCAAGGCGGGTTCGTTCCGAATCGACATGGTCGTCGAGGGAGCCGACGATGCCCGCCTCGCCATCGAATGCGATGGTGACGAGTTTCATGGTCCGGACCGCTGGGCTGCGGACATGAGCCGGCAGCGCGTGCTCGAGCGTGCCGGCTGGACGTTCTGGCGTTGCTTTGCATCGACATGGTCGATGCGCAAGGACGAGGTGCTGAAGGAGCTGCTCGACCGCCTGGCAGCGATGGGCATCGAGCCGCTCGGAGCACTGGAACGGGCACCTTCTCTGGTCGAGTACCGACCATGGGCGGCGAAGGGCGCGAAGGACAAGGCGAACGATGCAACTGCGGACGCGCTGGAGGCGGCGATTGCGGCGTCGAAGTGAGACGGGAGCGTCGCTAGACGGGGGAAGTTTGGTTTCGAACTACAGCGGGCTCAGCTCGCACAGGGGGACTTCGTGGGACTTTCATTTTCGAGGAGCGTCAAGCTAGGCGCGGTCCGATTCAATTTTTCGGGCTCCGGTATTGGTGTCTCGACCGGCATCAAAGGGCTACGGATTGGCACAGGCCCTCGTGGCGCCTACATCAGCGGAAGCTTCGCGGGCTTCCGCTATCGGCAGAGTCTGGGAGGCAAGCGCCGTGTCCAGCAGGCGCCGGCGACGCGTCCGCTCCAAGTGCCGGCCAGGCCCGGGTCGGTGGCCCCGCTGGACCCAAACATCGTGGCAACAACAGACCACGAAACGATAGACGTCCTGGAGCTCCAGGATTCGACCAGCGACGCGCTCCTGCAATCCATGAACGAGCAGCGCCACAAGACAGACCTATGGCCCTTTGCACTCATCGGCCTGGGCGCACTGTTTCTTTTGCTACTCAATCTCGGCGCTACTTGGCCGCAGGGCGTGCACCTTGGCATCTTCGCAGCCTTTGTCGGTGTGGTCCTGTGGGTTCGCTGGCGCGACAAGATGCGCAAGCTGACAGTGCTTTTCTACGAGCCGGACGCTGCTACCAGCGAACTGTACTCAGCCCTGGCAGCGGGGCTTCAAGGTGCAGCCGGCGCGGTGAAGCTCAAGTCTGTAGCCAACACGTCTCAGTACGGCGACACCAAGTATTCCGCGGGGGCGTCCGAAGGACTGAAACTTGTTGGTGCATCGCTGTTCCTGGGTCAGGCACCTGGCGTGGTGGCGAACGTCGACGTTCCAATTCTCAAGGCTGCGAAGACAACGCTTGCTTTTTACCCAGACCGAGTGCTGGCGTTCCAAGGTAATGCAGTCGGCGGCGTCCCCTACCAGCGCCTGCAGGCGGTGAGCGTCGCGACCCGATTCATCGAGCATGAACCAGTTCCATCCGATGCGCGGGTGGTCGACCGCACCTGGCAGTACGTCAACAAGAAGGGCGGACCGGACAAGCGTTTCAAGAACAACCGCGAGCTCCCGGTATGCGCGTACAACCAGTTCAACCTGTCCACGCTAGACGGTCTCGACATTCGGTTCATCGGCTCCAAAGAAGGTGGCTTCAACGGCTTGGCCATCGCGATTGAGCAAGTCCGAAGGGTGAGTTGAGCTATGAGCGGACAACTGCTGGCAGTGGTGGGTGTGGAGAAAGCCGAACGAGTCGTTTGCCAAGCGGACGGCTGTGGTCACGGGGTCTATCGGCGCATCCACGTCGTTCGTCACGACGACGGTTCGTTGGGTGTCTATGGGTCGGATTGCTTTAGCCGACTTTTTGGGCATCTCATCGAGAGCAATCCGCAGTATGGCGGTGGCGACGGGCGCGAGCTCACCGCGGAAGAACGGCTGATGCTTGCCGAAAACACGGAGCGGCTCATCGCTCAGTTTGAGGTGGAGCACCAAGCGTTGTTGGAGCAGGCTCGCTTGCGCCAGGAGCAGCGGGCAAAGGTCGAACAGGCGGCGCGCGAGCGGCTTGAGCGTCAGCGCGCTGAAGCGGAGCGCCGCAGGCCTCCGTCGGCGAGCGAAATCGCGAGCGTTGAACGAGAGGCCAAAACCATCGTGCGGCAGAAGTATGGCGTTGACCCAGACATGGCGGGGTGGCGTGGGCTCGTCTTGACCGAGGCGCGGAAGCTTCTCGGAAAGTAATCGAAAGCCGCCGCGAAACGCTAAAGAAACAAAGAACGGAGCTCTCCATGTGGCACGACATTGAAGCAAAGGTGGACCTGCTCAACTTCAGCCTTGTTGCGCAAGCAGCGGCTGAGTTGATTCGCGAATCCGGTGGCGCACCCATCACCATCGGTGTGTCCGGTGGCTGGGGTGTCGGGAAGTCGTCGCTTGTGAAGATGGTCGGGCGCGAACTAGAGGGAGACAAAGACGCAGCGAAGAAGTATGTCTTCCTTGAGTTCAACGCATGGCTCTATCAAGGATTCGACGATGCTCGCCATGCACTTCTCCAATCAGTTTCTGACCGGCTCTTAGAAGTCGCCAAGGACCGAAAAACCTTTGTTGATGACGTGGTCGCGTTTGCGCGTCGCGCCAAATGGTTGAAGCTCGGCCGCATGGCGCTGCCAACGCTCGTCGGTCTTGTAGGGGGGGGAACCCTCGGGGGACCGGTGGGAGCCGTACTTGGAGCAGCGGGCGGCTTCTTAAAGGGTACAGAAGCTGCTGACCGAGAAAGAGAGCTCGAAAAGCTGAAGGAGGCTTACGGGCAGTTGCATCCGGAACTCGCCGATTCTCTGAAGGAAGCGCCGCCGGACTCGCTACCGAAGGAGATTCAGGGCCTCCGGGACGCGTTTGCGAGCATCCTTGCCAAGCTCGACGTAACGCTGGTGGTACTCGTGGATGACCTCGACCGGTGCCTTCCCAATACTGCGATTGCCACGCTCGAGGCGATGCGGCTGCTTCTTCATGTACCACGTTCGGCTTTCATCATTGCGGCAGATGAGCAGATGATTCGTAGTGCTGTCCGTGTCCATTTTAGTGATGGCGATATCTCCGATGACCTTGTCACGAGCTACTTTGACAAGCTCATTCAGGTGCCTCTGCGGGTTCCTCGTCTGGGCATTAACGAGGTCAAGGCTTACGTTGTTCTGTTGCTCGCGGAGCGTGCCGAAAGGCGGCAGAAGATTACTGCGCAGGTGTTCGCCGAGGCGCAGAAGTCGCTGCTGGAGTCGCTTAAGCGGGCATGGTCAGGGGGAATCACACATGACGTTCTAAAGCGCGCTTTCGGTGACGAGGGCGCGAAGGCATTGACGACAGAAATCGACATGGCTGAGCAGCTGGCACCTTTGCTGGTCAGTGCTGAACAGATTGCGGGGAACCCTCGGCTTATCAAGCGGTTCCTGAACAATCTGGTCATTCGCGAGACACTAGCGAAGGCACAGGGAATGACCACCGGCTTCGACATTCTCGTCAAGATGCAACTCTTCGAGCGCTGCGCGTCCAGTGCTGCCTTCGAGTACTTGGCCAAGAGCGTTTCTGCGCACGATGACGGGAATCTCGAGGCACTCGCAACCGTAGAGCCAGCGCTGCGTCAAGGGGACGAGTACAAGGCGCCGGACCCGAGCTGGGCCTACAGCTTCTACGAGCAGTGGCTGAAGCTTGACCCCCCTTTGGCGGGCGCGAACCTCAAGCCCTTCTTGTATCTGAGCCGAGACCGGGCCACTTCGGTGGCTGCGTACGACCAGCTGTCGGCCGAGGCACGCGCAGTTCTCGAGGCTGCGCTGCAGGTGGACCAAGTGATACCCGGCCTGGTTTCTCAACTCAAAACCCTATCTGAGCAAGAGGCAGAGCAGGTTCTTGTAAGGCTCATCAGACGGGCTCGGTCAGACAACTGGAGCGGCGGGGCTACAACGCGCCTCTTCAATTGCACTGACGCCCACCCGAACTTGGGCAGCCTCGTCGTGGGAGCGCTCCGGGAGATTTCGGCGAAGCAACGTCCCACCCAGATTGGGCCACTGCTCCGAGGCAAGAGCTGGGCCGCCGAGCTGGTCACTCAATGGGTTGATGAGAAGGACACGCCGGAGCCATTGCGCCGTATGCTGGGACTGAAGGGGAGATAACAACTTGGGAACATCTACATCTAGCGCCGGGCCTGGCCCGGGCGTAAGCCTGGACCCGCCTTGGCTTGACGCTGTGGGCGGAGGCGGCGATGGCAGCGACGGCGACTCACCTATCGATGGCAATCAGCCGTCCCCTGGCGATGGGCCGCCACAAGGCGAGCCTCCTCCAAATGACGCGCCCAACGCGTCGCCCGCTCCCCAGGTCGCACCTGCTAGGCGGTTCGGTTCCGCACGCCGAGACGTTTCATCCTTTGCGCGAAGTGGCGATACGCGCACACTTGGGCGCGGAATCGGGCACTACTCTCGCACTGGAATGGGAGGGGCGAGGCAGGCCGCCAACCGTATGCGAGCCTCCACCCGCGCGGGTGCCGGCCTCGTCTCGTTCTTGCAGCAAGTTGGAGCCGCGGCAACTCCTGAGGCGCTTCAGTGGGTTCAGAACCTGTTGGCGACAGAGCCGTCAGCGGATGCGGTGGTGGACGCAATCGTCGAGGCAGTCATGCCGGCAGGCGGCAGCGTCGACGAGGAGTCGATTCGCGATTCCATGGCTAACGCGCTGTCGGACCTTATGGTGCTGTCGCCCGAGTGCGACCCCCTGCACATGTCGGCTGACGACACTTGGACGCTCATGCAGCTGTACCTCAGCCAGGAGGTTTGCAACAGGTTGCGCTTCGACATGGGGCAATCATTTGAGAGCGCCAAGCTGAGTCCGGCACTGGCCGTGCAGCGTGAGTTGGAGATGCGGCAGTTTGTTCGCAACGAAGTCGGCGTACAGCTCACGGAGTTGCGCACCACTACGCCGAACCCATCGCAGCGACAACTTGACGGCTTGATGCAGGAGGCATTGCGCCTGACATTTCAAGTCTACGAGGGGCTGGTATGAGCAAGGTCGTCTGCGTATCCCCAGAGCTTCTCCCAGAGAACCTTGAGGTTGATGTCGACTATTTCACCGTGTACAGGAGTTCTGGAAACGGGCGCGTGAGTACGGTCGGCACCGGCTTGCTGCATGACATAGATAAGAGCGGGCTGAGCCCCAGCCAGACACCTTGGGACTTCACCACCTTCGCTCTCTCAGTATCCGCGGCAGACCAAGCTGTAATTCGTAGTCGCTCATCAGACGGCTGGACACGAGTCATAGACCTTTCTGTAGCGCTTGTGGACCCCGTACCTTTCCGGGCCGCGAAAGCGCATCTAGAAAGAATGCTCCGGTATCTGACCGGAGACTTCTGGTCCTTGACCTTTCTGGAAGGCGGTGAGTTGGCGCCGCGCTCGAGGAGGCCCACTCGGTTTGACGCAGATTGTGTTTCTCTTCTGTCGGGCGGTGTTGACAGCCTGGTGGGAGCAATCGACCTAGTTGCCCGCGGTGCAACGCCTCTGTTTGTTTCGCAAATGGCCAAGGGCGACTCGGACACCCAAGTGGTTTACGCACAGCAGTTGGGAGGAGCGGACAGGCATCTTCAGTGGAACCACAACATACGGGTGAACCACACCACTGAACGGTCTACGCGGGCACGGTCCATCGTCTTCTTCGCCTTCGCTGTCTTGGCGGCAGGAGAGGTGCACCGGCAGAGCGGTCAATACGTCCGCTTATATGTTCCGGAAAACGGGTTCATTAGCCTGAATGTGCCGCTGAATGCCGGACGCGCGGGGAGCCTAAGCACCAAGACAACGCACCCTGTGTTTCTTGCTCGGCTGCAGCAGGTGTTCGCGGCGCTTGGGTTGCACTTTTCGCTTGAACGGCCGTATGCATTCAAGACGAAGGGCGAGCTGATGGACGAGTGCGCCGACCGTGGCCTCTTGACTCAGCTCATTGGCAGGTCTACCAGCTGTGGCCGGTACGGCTACTACAACTACAAGCATTGTGGGCGCTGCGTACCTTGCCTGGTGCGGCGCGCGTCGTTCCAGGCGGCTGGAATGGAGGACACGACCCGCGGATATCACTTCACGAATCTGCGTGTGTCAGGCCGCAAATCTGGTGCGAATGACATTGGGGCGGTTGCCGGCGCAGTTCTCCGAATGGAGCGAGAAGGCCCTCGTAGCCTCACGGCCGGCCAGCTCAGCTTCGCAACTCCCGCTGAGCGAAGTGCATACGAGCGGGTGGTCGTCCAGGGCATAGCCGAGCTTGAAAGTCTTCTACGAAATCAGGCCGTTCTGTGATTGACTTTCACTGTCACCTCGACCTCTACCCAGACGCACTAGCGTTGTTGCCACAGGTGGAGCAACGCAACGCGTTTACGTTCGCCGTAACGACAAGCCCTCGAGCTTTCCTAGCAACCTCGCGCGTCTTTTCCGGCCTCCGCCATGTCCATGTGGGGCTCGGATTGCATCCGGAGGTGGCGCAGGCGAAAGTCGGAGAGCTTGACCAACTCGTAGCCCTCATCCGGCAGGCGCCCCTAATCGGTGAAATTGGTCTCGATGGTTCTCAACGATTTAGAGATACGTTGCCTGTGCAACGGCGCATCTTCAAAGCTGCGCTCGCAGAGTGTCAGGCACAAGGAGGTCGCGTGATGAGCATCCACTCGCGGGGTGCAGAAGGTGAGGTACTCGAAGCCTTCGCGCATCATCCAAGGGCAGGGGCGCCGGTTCTTCACTGGTTCTCCGGCTCGCAGCGGGACCTGCAGACGGCTATCAAACTGGGTGCATGGTTCAGCGTAGGACCAGCGATGCTTAAAGGCGCTCGTGGCCGGCAGCTGGCTGCGCTCATGCCCATGAATCGCGTCCTTCCTGAAACCGATGGCCCGTTTACCCAGGAACGAGGAGTTCCCCTTATGCCATGGCAGGCTTGGGACGCGTGCGATGCACTGGCCGAGGTCTGGGGCCTTCCGGTCCCGGAAGTGCAGTATCAGATGCAACAGAACCTGCGCAATCTCCTGCCCGCACTTGCGCCGGCTTAAGCAGCGGGTGAAACCTTGCTGCGAGGCGTCGTCCAACCTCGATGCGCGCCAGGTGCTGCGGTATCACCTGCCGGCTCGTCCAGCTCAAGAGGGGCGTGTACGGTGCGGGTGGCCCGCAAGTCTGACGAAGCGCAGAAATGGGTTGGTCTCCTTCGGAGACAAGTGCCTTTATAGATGGCAAGCGCGGTGGCAACTTCGTCGCCCACGTCGCGAGTCTCTATCGCGAATCAAGGTGCTACGCGCCAGCCGCGATGCCTCGGGTGGGGTGAGCCGCCAATCTGAAAGCCCCACTCCGATACTTGATACTTGATACTTGATACGTGCTGCATATAGTCAACTGGGCTTTGACGGCCGAGTGCGCGGAAAAGCGCTTGAAAGCAGATGCGCTTTCGCTCACAATATGTAAAGTTGGGGGAGGTGTATCTCCACCTACCGTCTGCGGTCAGCTCAATCGTCCACGGTAAACGAAGCTTGCTCTAGAGCTTTTCCGTACCCCAACTTGATATGACGGCCCGCAAGGGAGGCCGGCGACCATATCGGTTGCAAACAGTGGACGGCCAATGCAGACAGCCGAGCGCTCCGAATGTCACCGCATTAGCGGCGCAATGGAGTGATTTGTGCAATCTGACGTCCCTGAATATCAGCGCATTGCTGTACCCCCGCTACCCAAGCGCGGCGACCCCGTGTCTCTAGAAGACGTGGAACGCGCGCTCGAGAGGCTTGCGGCGAAGGGGAAGGCAGTGGTTCTACGCAGCGTGTACGCCGAGGTAGGTCGAGGCTCGCTCTCGACCATCCAGAAGCATCTGACAACGCTCCGCGAGAAGAACTCGCCCCAGGCGGCGACGCCCGCGGTCTCTCCTCAGCTCATCGAGGCGCTAGCCAGTGAGGTTGGGCGGATAGCAGATGAGAAGACATCCAGCCTGAAGCTTGCGCTTGATGACGAGCGGACCGCACTTCGCCAAATCGTTGATGAGGCTGAAATGCTTCGAGAGAGCGCTGTTGAGGCGGCCGCCTCACTTGAGGCTTTCAAGCTTTCTCTGGCTGAACGGGTAGGTGAGGCCTCGGCACTTCGGTCGCAACTCGAGTCAGCGCTGCGCAGCGAGACCTCCTACCGTACGGAGCTAGAGGAACTCCGCACCCAAGTTAGCACGGCCGAAGCGCTTCGGTCGAAGGCGGAGTCGGACTGCGGCAGGCTTAGAGAAGACGCGGAGAAGACTCGTCTCGAAGTGCTGCGACTCAGCCAGGTCTTCGAGGAAGAGAGAAGGGAGAACGCAGTACTTCATGCCCGGCTGACGGCCGCGGCAGCGACAGAGGACGCTCTGCGGCGCTCAAGCGAAAGGGTTGAGGAGCTAAGAGTCGACCTGGGAAACGCCCATACCCGATTTTCAGTGTCTGAAGCGGAGCGCCTCGAACTCGGCGTGCGACTGGAGAAAGCACTTCAAGCCTTCTCCGCCTCGGAGAGCGCATTGCAGATTGTTCTCGCAAAGCTGCTCGCCAGCCAAGCAAGTTCTCCCGAACTCGGTGACTTCGGAGCTCCACCCCAGCATGAATGAGCAGGTTGTCGACGGGACCTGGAACCATCGCTAACCGTATCGGGAGGACTGCCGTGGCTGCAGCAAACGAATCACAGAGCTTCGCGGGCATTCTGCCTGACGACGAGTTCGTGGCCGTAGTGGTGACCGCGCGAGTGAAGGCTGATAGGACGGGAGTAGTGGTCGATGTTCCAGCTGTCCTGACATCACGCGGAGTGGTCCTGCCCCTGCTCGACTTCTGTTGCGACAACCGGGAATCTCGAAGCCTCGACTGGCTTGAAAAACTTTGCCGAGCTTGCTGCCAGTTTCTTGAATTCGCCGCTGCGCACCGAGGGATGTCGGACCGTGAAATCTTGGACGCCTTTGCTCTGAGGCGATATACGGGGACGTTTGCTGTGGACACAGGCTTTGACCCTTCATGGCTCTGCTGGAGACCTGTTAGCCGCGAGGCAGCCAAACGCACGCTTTCGCAATTGGAAACCTTCTTTGGAAGTTTCGACGAAGTTCGAAGGCTAATACGACCGCTCACCGCAGCGTATGACCTGGCCCTGGAGCAGGCAGCCTATTCCCACGCCAGAGAGCGTGCCTTTCTCGGCCATACCTGGAGCGTCAAGTCAAAACGAACAAGTAGCTTCTTCTCGGCGTCGCTACCGAAGACTATCAATCCTCAGGATGGCGAGAAGCCGGCGTTCCCAGAGGACCGCTTCATGGACCTTCTGTTGCGAGGCTGGAATGTGAATGGTCGGCCGTCCTATCGCGACATGCTCATCACCTTGTTGCTCAATGGGGGCGGGGTACGGCTCTCGGAGGTTTTTCACCTATACGTGACAGATATCCTTCCCAGTCGACTGGAGCCTGGTAGCACCCTAGTTCTATTTCACCATCCTACGGAAGGCGCTGCGCCCGAAGATTGGTTGGACCCACGCGGCGGAACAACGACGGGGAACAGACGGGCCTACCTCAAAGAGCGATGGGGCCTTGAGCCCCGAACGCTTCAGCGCGGAGCCTCGCACGCCGGCTGGAAAGGCGCTGCGATGTCGCGCGATTTTGGAAGCAAGGCGTTCCAAGTTCACTGGTTCATGCCGCAACTGGGCGTCATCTTCCAGCACATTTGGAACCGATACCTCGCCGACTTGGTGTTCCTCCCTCGGCGGCATCCGTACGCGTTTGTCAACGTGCGTCGCGGCGAACCTGGGGACATCTACAAGGCGTCTGCCTTCCGAACCGCACATAGGGAGGCTGTTCGTCGCATTGGATTGGTCCCCTCGCGAGTGCAAGGCACAGAGCCGCATGGGCATAGGCACGCGTACGGCACGCGACTCCATCGAGCCGGGGTGCCGGGAGAATCCATTCAACGCTTCTTGCACCATCTCAGCTTCGAAAGCCACCTCGTCTACACACATCCTTTCCAGCTTGAAGTTGTAGAGACCCTGGGCCGGGCGGCCGCGAACCTTGGGACTGATGAGGTGCGCAGATGGAATCAATGCGTTGACGAAGTTGAGTACCGAATCAGGAAGTCATAGGTAAATGAGCGAACCGAAGCCATTGGCAGGCGCGAACAAGCGCCGCGGTAGGACACGTGGCGTACCTTGGCCGGAAGAAGACAAGGCCAACGCAATGGCGGTGGCGGCTCGGTTCGGAGTTGCGCACGCCGTTCGCGAGCTGGGTGTTCCTGAGCCTACATTGCGGAACTGGCTTGCGAATATGGGGAAGCCTAGAGCCGAGCGGACCCGGCCAGTTCAGCGCGATAACAGGGTCCGCCAAGCGGCCGTTCGCCTGGCGAAGAAGATTGGCATCAGACGCGCTGCGGGGAAGCTCGGAATTCCCGTTCCGACAGTGAACCGCTGGGTCAAAGAGCCGAACAAGCTGCGGACGCTTGCGACTTACACCGACGACTATCGTGAGGAAGCCATTGCGCTCGCGAAGCACATTGGTGGAAAGCCTGCGGCGGCGCAGCTAGGGATACCTGCTGCGACCCTCTACAGCTGGGTCTACAAAAGTCGGCCAATAGGAGAGCGCGCATCACGACCTGCTCGTCGTGTCTACACAGCCGAGGAGATTGCCGAGGCAGTGAGCATTGCAACCAGAGTCGGAACTATCAATGCGGCTGACCAACTCGGCATACCAGAGGGCACTGTACGCAACTGGGTTCAGGCAGCTTCTGGGAAAGTCTCTGTCGACAGAAAGTACACACCTTACTCGGCTGAAGACAAGGAACGCGTCCTGGAGGTGGTGCAGCAGCGCGGCGTCACGGCGGCGAGCCAAGAGTTCGACATCGATGCCCACGTAATCCGGCGCTGGGCAAAGAACGCAGGTGTCAAATCGCCCCGAAAGGTGGGCCACCACGCGGCGTGGGACATTAGCTTTGCATGGCTAGTGAACCATAACGTTCAGATGGAAGAATGGCGCGCTCTAGCACACGAGTGGATGGGCCGGCAGACGGAGGCTATTGAATCGCGCATGACCGCCCTCTCGCTGTTTTTCAAGGCCTACATACTCAAGCAGGGAATCACCACTTTCCCTGACGAGTTGCTCTCGCGCGTACATCCGTTACCCCCGCATAGCGTTGCGTTTCCTGACACTCGGCATGGAAAGGTATGCCTGAACTACACGAGAGAGTTCTTGGACTGGGTTCTGCTTAGTCGTTTTGGAGAGGTAGACGCCCGTGGGCAAGTTTTCGTCGACCCGCTGTTCAGGAACCCTCTTCCGAAAGCGTCTTTCGCCGGCGATTCGTCGCCAAGCGAGAGCGTCTTCTCGCCGCTGCCATATGAATTTTTGGTTGAGGCTCGCCGAATCATCGTTCAAGGTTCCCACTTTCGCGATTGGACGTGGGCGCAATCGCAGCTAGGTGTAGGGGCAGGAAAGCAAGGCGGGGTGGCCCCTGAGTGGTTTGAAGTCCCTCGAGCTCTAATTGACGAAGATGACCCGGATTGCGTGTGGCGACGACGCGCACGTGCAAAGTCGGCGGGCGGGCCAAGGTACGAAATTTGGTCCCCCGTTAGATGGGTGGCGCAACTCGTCAAAATCATTATTCCGCCGCGCACTCTGCAAATCCGCCTGCTGGACTCCGGGGAGGCTGATACGAAGCGCTACGACATTGTTCAGGGGGTTGGCACGTGGAGTCCGAATCGCGGCCCTCTGCGGAGCGGAAGTGAGGCGAAGCCGCTTCGTCAAGGTGTCTTCAGGCAGCCCGCTAATGAGTTGCTAAATCGCGATGTGACGCTTCCTCCCGGTTGGGCGAACGCGGTGCTGTACGTCAACACGAACAAAACCGCGGATAGCAAGCGAAGCGGGCACAACAAGGGATACGTCCTTCCTTGGGTCTCGGAAGGCGGGCTGGAGAACGACGTTTTCTTTTGGCTTCACAAGATTCGCGTTTGGCAAGAGAAGTACAACCCTATTCAGCGCAGAACATCCTGGAAAGAACTGGATGGGCGCCACATTGTCAGGAAAAGCGAAGTGCAGCTAGCAGGGTTTCCTGACACATGCTTCCTATTTAGGTTGCCTGAAGCGCGCGACAACCAATCGCACTTCCCAATCGCCGAAGGAATGCTGAACCACACGTGGTACGCCGTGTTGGAAGAACTGGAGAGCCGGCTCCGGCTGAACGGAAAGGTGAACCTGGATGGGTCGGCGATTAAGCTGGTAAATCCGGAGAGGAAGAAGAAGATTACCTATTTTCCTCCGCATAGCGTCCGCGTGTCGATTGTTACGGCACTGGCTGAAGCGGGCTTGCCGCTGACCTACATCATGCAGCTTTGCGGCCACTCCCGATTGGCCATGACTATCTACTATAGGAAGCAGGGTCAGGTCGAAGCAGTTGCGCAGCTAGCTGCCGCCTTCGAGAAGCTGCGAGCTGCTGGAGATGCACTTCTGACAGATTGGCTCAGGAACACTGAGCATGCAAAGTTGCTCGAAGCCGTCATCACCAACAACGATGGCGCGCTCCTTGGCGCGATACCGAAGCATCCTGCGTCTCGCAACCCGCTGGGTTGGATGCCAGTAGGCCCCGGGATGTGCTTGGTTGGCGGCAATGTCTCGGCGCTGGAGGAGGCCGGAAACGTGCAAGGCGGCTGCTATAACGGCGGCCCCAACCTTGGTACCGCTTCGAAGCCGAAGCACGGCCCCGTTCCTGGAGGGGCAAGGAACTGCCCCCGATGTCGATGGCTTGCGACTGCGCCCGTGTATCTTCCGGCGCTTGTCGACCAGTGCAACGTCCAGCTCTATCACCTCGAGGAGGCGCGCACCGCTGCTTTGGCTGCTGACCGGGAGTACCAGAACCTCGTTGCCGAACAGATTCAGCGTGAGAGGGAGAAGGAGGAGTCCCTGGACCAGCAAGTGATTGCGAAAGCGAGGAAGCGGGCCGACAACTGTTTGGTTCGTTTCAACGAACGCGTCGAAGACGTGGTTGCGACAATGCGTCTGGTAGAAAAATGTCGGGTAGTGCTGAAGCAAAAAACTAAGGCTGCAGCTTCATGTCAAGAGCTCCTCGCCGTCGGGGGCCTCGATGATGTCGAAACGGCCCTCCGCGAGGTCCCTTCTGAACTTGAACAACTTGACCTCGTCTGCGAGGCGGTTGAAATCCATCCAAACCTCGAGGCGCCGACAGCCGTGCTTCGGCGCTCGCAACTCATGACTGTTGCTCTGGCGCTTGAGGGAGCACCGCTGTTCCTTTTCGCCTTGAGCAAAGAGGACCAACTTCTCGTTGGTAATGCGTTTATGGAGCGACTTGCTCGCGCCGCTAGCCGTGAAAATCCCCGCGCAGGCAGACGAAAAGTCATTGAAATCATGGACGCGCGTCAATGTCTGTCTGAGCATTTGCACCTCGACGTGAAGTCACTCGCGGAGGGCATGCAGGAAAGATGTATTGTCCGCCTTCCTCTGGCGCCTAAGAAATGACGTTTCTCCATCCCAGTTTTCTGCTGGACGAACTCTTATCTAAGACTCATCGCCCCGAACGTCAAGGCGCGCTTCGAGGAATATATGCGGTCTGCGAAGCGCAGGCAAAAGGTACGGCGCGGGACTTTTCCGTGTCGACCATCGGAACGCTTTGCGAATCGTTAGGGATTCTTAAGAAGAAGACTTTATCGAATGCAAGTTCTGCAGACCTGTTGGCACTTATCGAGGCTTGGCGAACTTTCGCCGGGCGGGAAGTCGAACCGAAGCCTGACGAATCGCGTCCGACAATTGAGAAAATGCTCCTTGCCATTCCAGACCCAGCGCTTCGAATGCTAATTCAGGGTCAGCTTGCGGAACGCAGCAGACTCATCTCCCAGGTGAACCTGCTCAAGTCGACTACGACTTTAACAATCAACCGAAGCGCGGTGGGAAAACCTACACCGAAAGAGCCCGATGAACGCCCGGCAGTGCGCCTTCCTGATTCAGAGATTGCTGCCCTCCGCGAGGTGTTGACATCTCAGTTTCTGTTCGATGAAGGGTGGGAGGAAGGTAGTGATGGCGAAGTCCGTGATACTGGAACGGGTCGTCGGATTTTCCCCAAGGGATTTCTCAGTGCGCTCCGTAGAGTGGTTGATTGGCAGTAGTTAAAGAAGCAATTTGCTATTCGGTCTACCCGGCGTCTCCCAAGGGGGGCGGGAGCAGGTCATCCGCAAAGGTTTGATTGACACATCTCCGGACTTGCTCGCACATGGTGCCGCAGTGTCGGCAGAGGCCAAACTCGCGTGCCTGAGGTGTGAGTCCGTTTGTGTTTAGCCAAGCGACTTCGATGTTCCATCAATGTGTTCCATTGAAGTGCGAGCGTGTCGCCCCCGAGGCACGGCCGTCTGCACCCAACATCAGTGGACGATAGCAATTAGGAAACGCGTTCGGCAAATCTGCGGGTGCGAGGTTCACGGTGATGCGCTTGTTGTGCGGGAACGTGAGCCCGCAGTTGATGAGCGCGGCCCGCACGCGCTCACGGGCTT
>Ga0247823_10000618_pt1 | contig 30021 bp, 31 predicted proteins | sample 13C_PalmiticAcid_2_FD_192426 | JGI IMG/M metagenome (GOLD analysis project Ga0247823, IMG submission 192426) | Soil microbial communities from agricultural site in Penn Yan, New York, United States - 13C_PalmiticAcid_Day30 | ecosystem: Environmental > Terrestrial > Soil > Agricultural land...
GCGACGGGCTGGGTCTTCGCGGCCTTCTCGATCCTCGCGGGCCTGTGGTTCCTGCTCTTCGCGCACAAGCTCAACGGCGCCATCCGCCGGGGCGAGCCGGGCAACCCGATGAAGCTGTTCCACCTCTCGAACAGCTACCTGACCCTGGTCTTCGTCGCCCTGGCCGTCGACTCCGCGCTCGCCCTCCCCGTCACGGGATGGCCTTTCTAGTCCGGTAGCCGGACGCCCGTCAGGGTGTCGAACAGGTGCACCTGGCTGGGGTCGATCCCGAGACCGACCTGCATACCCCGGCCCGGCACGTTCCGCCGGTCGCAGCGCGCGACCAGCGGGATCTCGCCGTACGGGGTCACCGCGGTCAGGTAGAGGTAGTTGTCCTCGCCCAGTTCCTCGACCGCTTCGACGGTCGCGTTGATGCCCGAGCCCGCGCCGACGACCCGCAGGCCGCTTGGCCGCAGCCCGACCGTGATCGCCTTGCTCTTGAGCGCGGCCCGCTGGCGCGGCGTCGTCGGCAGGTCGTAGGGGCCGAACCGGATCAGCGAGCTGCTGATCACGGGTAACTCGACCAGGTTCATCGGCGGTGCGCCGGTGAACCCCGCGACAAACACGTTCGCCGGCCGGTCGAACACCCGCCGCGGGGTGTCGACCTGCTGCAGCTTGCCCTCGTTGAGCACGGCGACGCGGTCGCCCATGGTCATGGCTTCGACCTGGTCGTGGGTGACGTAGACGGTCGTGGTGCCGAGCCTGCGTTGCAGCGAGGCGATCTGAGTGCGGGTCTGCACGCGCAGCTTCGCGTCCAGATTGGACAGCGGCTCGTCCATCAGGAACACCCGCGGCTCCCGGACGATGGCCCGTCCCATCGCGACCCGCTGCCGCTGGCCGCCGGAGAGCTTGGGCGGCTTGCGGTCCAGGTAGGGCTCCAAGTCGAGCATCTTGGCCACCTCACGCACCTTCTGCGTGATGTAGGCCGGCGTCTTCTTGGCGATCTTGAGCTGGAACCCGAGGTTCTCCGCGACGGTCATGTGCGGATAGAGGGCGTAGTTCTGGAACACCATCGCGATGTCCCTGTCCTGGGGTCTCGCGTTGGTGACGTTCGATCTGCCGATGTGGATCGCGCCTTGGTCGACTTCCTCCAGGCCCGCGAGCATCCGCAGGGCGGTGGTCTTGCCGGACCCCGAGGGGCCGACGAGCACCATGAACTCGCCGTTGCGGATGTCGAGGTCGAGGTGATCCAACGCGGGGACGTCGGTTCCGGGGTAGACGCGCGTGGCGCCCTGATACGAGACGGAGGCCATGCGAGTGCTCCCTGTCGCCGACACTGAGTGTGCGAAGATGCCAGAATCCGGCGGCTCCGCACAAGAGTCAGCCGCTGACCCTTCTGGCCTGCGCGTAGTCGCGTATGACCATGGATTCGCGCGCGAACACGCGACCCTGCGGCCCCAGATCGTGCATCTCGCGTTCATCTGCCGGAAGGCGAGCTAGTAGATTGTCGCGGCGAGCAGACGCTCGACGGTCGGGTCGTCGAGGGACTCCTTGATGCAGGCCCACAGCTCAAGGTTCGCCGTGGCCCACCGGGAGTACGCCGCCGCGGCGGCGGGGGAGTAGAAGTAGAAGCCCTCGTCGTGGACGTCGCGCTGCTCGCCGACGATCTTGTCGGCCAGCTCCCGCAGACTCACCCCGTTCTCGGCGAGGTACTTGTGCGCCAGCACCACAGGCGTGACCGGCAGGGCCTTGAACAGCGTGTCCGCGTCGCTCAGCGCCTGCGCCTCCAGTGAGATGTCGCGGTGCCTGGTGCGCATCTCGGCCTCGTCGACCAGGGCGTCGATCCAGTCGATCAGGCCGTCCCGCAGGCCCGCCTCGGTCAGGATCGTCCGGCGGAGATCACTTCCGGCCGCCGCGGCCGAGTTGCGCCTGACCAGGTAGTTGACGTCGTGGACCAGCGCGGTCACCTCGACGACGGCGGTGTCGGAGCCGTTGAGCAGGGAGAACTCGACGGCCTTGTCGCGCACGAAGCTCACGTGGTGCCACCCGTGGAAGGGCAGGCTGTCGCGCAGGCAGAGCGCGTGCACCCGCTGCTCGACGTAGGCGATGGTCGCGGTGCTGATCGTGGACATGGGAACCCCTCCCGAGCGGTGGGAAAGCCGGGCGGGGCCAGCACCTGATGGGGTATTCATCGGCGATCCTCGGTGTTCGTGTGTGGATTGTCGTGGCCGTTGTACCTGCCGAGTTTGGCGGGTGGTTGGTGGTCTTAGTCCAGAGTCTTGTCGGTAGGTGGTCGTAGCGTGGGGTGTGGTCGCCCGCCGGTCGGGGGTTGACGGCGGTCTGATGGCGGGAGTCGATTGGGTGGAGGTGAGTAGACAGGGGTTCCGGGTGGAGTTGGCGCCGACCGATGTGCAGCGGGTGCGGCTTGGGCAGCATGCCGGGTTGTCGCGGTTGGTGGAGAACTTCGCGTTGGAGCGGGTGAAGGCCGCGCTTGATCAGCGTGCGGCGGAGAAGACCTACGGGGTACCCGACGGCGAGTTGATCCCGGTGCCGTGGTCGGCGCCCGCGTTGGAGTCGGCATGGCGTGCCGTGCACCCTCGACTGTTTCCGTGGTTCGCCGATGCCGGGTTGTCCTCGCGCGTGCCGAAGGAGGCGTGTCGGGTCCGGGCGGCCGGGTTTCGGGTGTTCTTCGATTCCCGTTCCGGCAAGCGCAAGGGCCGTGGGATGGGGTTCCCGTCGTGGCGCAAGCGCAAGCATGGTGGCCGGTTCCGTTACGACGCCGACCGTGCCAGGCCGGTCGATGTCCGCACGGTGCGGTTGCCCGGTGTCGGGGCGGTGTCCACCCGGGAAGACATGACCTGGTTGGTGGATCGGTTCGCGGGCGGTCACGCCAGGGTGCTAGGCGCGACGGTGAAGGAGCGGGCCGGCCGTTGGTGGGTCTCGTTTCAGCTTGAGGTGGATCGCAGCGAACTCGACCAGCGCCGGACCGTCCCGCCAGGTGCCCCGACATGCGGGATCGACCTGGGGTTGACTACCTTCGCGACCATCGTCGATGCCGACGGCGCCGTCACCGAGGTGCATGCGCCGAAGCCGCTCAAGGCGACGCTGCGGAAGCTGCGGAAGGCGAACAAGGCGTTGGCCCGTTCCAGGCGGGGGTCGGCGAACCGGATCAAACGGCGAGCCGAGGTGGCCCGGGTGCACCTGCGGGTCGCCCACCGGCGAACCGACTTCCTACACAAGACCACCACGACGTTGGCGAGAACCAAGTCGGCCATCGCGGTGGAAACTCTCAACATCGCCGGGATGGTGGGCAATCGGCGGTTGGCCCGCGCGATCGCCGATGCCGGGTGGGGCGAATTCGTCCGACAACTCGTCTACAAGACCTCGTGGTACGGGTCGCGGGTGTGGAAAGCCGACCGCTGGTTCCCCAGCTCCAAGACCTGCTCCACCCCGGGCTGTGGGCAGCGCCACGGTGAGCTCACTCTTGCCGACCGGACGTGGACCTGCGCCGGGTGTGGCGCCGTCCATGACCGGGACCGCAACGCCGCCACCAACCTCCTCGCGGCCATGCTCGCCGATGCCTCGTGACCGGAACCGCTCGCCGGGAAGTTCCCCGGAGAGACGAAACGCCTGTGGAGACCACGTCAGCCTTCGGCCACGTCGAAGCCACGGTCAGCGAAACAGGAAGAATCACTGAGATTCAACGAACGGTCGATGGTAATTGTCAGATGCGGTTGGTCAGGTCCTCCAGTCTGGATTCGACGGGCACGTGCCGGTGCCCGATTCGCGTCGCCGGGTCGAAGGACAGGCTGGCCCGGGTGACGGGCCGGGACTTGACGAGGAACGTCATCGTCGAGTCCGCCGCCCGGGGGATGCGGTGGAACTCGTCGGCCAGCAGGTAACCGGAGTCGCCCGCCTGGCACTCGGTGCGGCGCAGCAGGGTGGCCGAGGTGATCAGGCCGGTCGCCGGGTCCAACGCCGTGGCGTACCGCTCGTGCAGGTAGCCGCCGCTGAGGATCACGGTGCAGAAGTGGTAGCGGTGGTTGTGCACCGAGTCGGCGTAGCCCGGCCGCCAGTCCGACTGCGGCTTGTACTCGTGCAGCCAGAACGTGAACGGTTCGGCCGCGCGGTCGCGCAGGCACCACGCGAAGTGGGTCGTCGTCTCCCGGGACCGGTCGACCAGTGCCGCCGCCCGCTCCGGGCCGAGGCTGAGCAGATGGGCCCGCAGCAGCGATCTCAGCGCCGGGCCGTCCACCCACGATCCGAAGGTGTCGTGCACCGCCGACCACCGGCGCACGGGCGTGTGGCGCATCCGGTCGGCTAGTTCGGACAGCGCGGTCGACAAGGCGGTCAGCCTTTCAGTTCGGCTTTCGCGGAGAACTCATGGCGGAAGACATGGAATTTCGCTTCCAGGGCACGGAATTTCTGGTCCGACAGCGTCGTCCCGGTGACCTTCGCGAAGTGCGCCAGGAATTCCGGGCGGCTGGTGTCGGGGGTGATCTGGAACCGGCCCGCGTCCCGGGCGGCCCGCAGCCGGGTGAAGTCGGCGCGCTCCATCGCGTAGATGAACGAACCCTCCGAGAACCGCAGGGTGCGCGGGTAGAGCGAGGCCACCCCGGCGACATCGCTGTAGAGGGTGACCCACACGCTGTCGTCGAACATCTCGACGCGGTCCAGCGGCGGGTCGGCGATCACCGTCACGTCGATCACCGTGCATCTGGCCCTGGCCAGGTACAGCCCGACCAGTCCGATGCTGATCTCCTCGTGCAGCGTGGCCTGGATGCGCTCGTAGTCGGCGTCGGCGCCCGCGTGCCGGACCAGGTGCCGGGCCCGGCCGCTGATCGCGGTCCGCTCGCGCGGGTCGGCGACCACGGCGCGGACCTCCCACTCCGCGTTGGAGTGCAGCAGCCGCACCGCGGCGTAGCGGCCGGAGAAGCCGCGGAACCAGAACTGCCTGGTGGCCTTGAGGTCGCGCATCATCAGCGCGTTGAACGCCGGGTCGGGGTCGGTGGTCGCCTCGAAGACGTGGGTGGGGAAGAACTCCTGGTTCAGCGAGCGGTACTCCGCCGACAGCTCGCGCAACGCGCGTCTGCTCTCCTCGATCACCGGGGTGACCATCGCCCGCTGCGCGGCGCTCGCGGTGATCAGCGTCTGGCCGAAGCCGACGACGGCGGAGACCATCGTGCCGGTGCCGAGCGCGGCGAGCAGGTTCTTCGGTGTTCCTGCGGCCAGGCCGCCTGCCAGCCACATCGAGGCACCGGACACCACCAACAGGATCAGCAGGAGCAGACCCGTGCGGGTCCAGAACAGTTCCCTGATCGGATTGGCGTTCGCCGCGGCGCCAGGTGCGGCGCCTGAGCCCCCGGCCTGCGCGGGCACGGTCGGTCACCTCCTTGGCGGGCGCCTGAACGGACGAGTGCTGTCAGTGTCCGATCGGGCGCGCGGAGTTACTTTACGCGCAGATCCACACTGGTGGAATGCGAAATTCGGGTGAGGATTACCGTTCCGGCACACCGGGTGCGGCCCGCCGGGAGGGCTTTTCTAGACTCGGGGACCATGCACAACGTCGGCAAGATCATGATCGCGGCTGCGGTGGCGGTGGGCCTGTCGGCCTGTGCCCCCTCCGAGCAGGCATCCACCCAGTCGGCCGGTGGCGCCAGCTCCCCGGCCGCCGCGTCGAAGCCTTCCCCCACGAGCGCGCCCAAGACCAGTGAGAGCGCCGCGACCGGTGCCCCCGCGGGCCCCGAGTGCACCGCGGACGACGTGAAGGTGGCGGGCGCGGCGAACGCCAAGCCCACGGTCACCATCCCGACCACCTGCGCGCCGCCCAAGAAGCTGATCATCAAGGACCTCACCCCCGGCACCGGCAAGGAGGTCGTGAAGGGCAGCACCATGCTGACCCACTACCTGCTGGTGACCTGGTCGAACAAGGAGGAGAAGGACTCGTCCTGGTCGCGCAACCAGCCCTTCCCGCTGGAGAACGTCGGCCAGGCCGCCGTCATCCAGGGCTGGAACGAGGGCTTGCTCGGGATCAAGCAGGGCGGTCGGCGTCTGCTGATCGTCCCGCCGGAGCTGGGCTACGGCGTCGACGGCGGCGGCCGCATGACCCCCAACGAGACCCTCGTCTTCGTCATCGACGCCGTCGAGGTTTCCTGATCGGCTGAAGTCCGTCCGCCCCGCGAGCCCAGTGCTCGCGGGGCGTTTTACTTTCAGGGGATCAGCAGGAGTTTCGCGGAGGTGCGGCGGGCCTGGAGGTCCTCGTGCGCCTGACGCGCGTCGGCGAGCGCGTACCGGCCGCCGATGCCGATGGACAGCGTGCCCGCCTTGATCGCGTCGAACAGGTCGCCCGCGCGCCAGCGCAGTTCTTCTTCAGTCGCGGTGTGGTCGCCGAGCTTGGGCCGGGTAAGGAACACCGAACCGGCCGCGTTGAGCCGCTGCGGGTCGACCGGGTCGACCGGGCCACTCGCGGCGCCGAACAGCGCGAGTACGCCGCGGCGGTGCAGTACCGAGAGACTGCCGTCGAACGTCGTGCGCCCGACGCCGTCGTAGACCGCGGCGACGCCCTCGCCGTCGGTCAATTCCCTTGTGCGCGCGACGAAGTCCTCCTCGGTGTACCGGATCACCTCGTCGGCGCCCGCCTCGCGTGCGAGCCGCTCCTTGTCCGAAGTGGACACCGTGCCGATGACCTTCGCCCCGCGCGCCTTGGCCAGCTGCACCAGTAGCAGGCCGACCCCGCCCGCGGCGGCGTGCACCAGGATCGTGTCGACCGGGCGCACCGGGTGCGTGGAGGTGACCAGGTAGTGCGCCGTGAGTCCCTGCAGCATCGCCGCGGCGGCGGTCTCGTCGCTGACACCGTCCGGGACCCGGACGGCGACGGCGGCGCGCACGACGACGTACTCGGCGTAGCTGCCCAGCGCGTCGGCCCACGCCACGCGCTCGCCGACGCTGAAGTCGGAGTCCTCGCCGACAGCCTCGATCGTCCCGGCACCCTCCAGACCCAGCACGAACGGCCGGGGGAGCGGATAGAGCCCGCTGCGGTGATAGGTGTCGATGTAGTTGACCCCCGCCGCCGCCACGCGGACCACGATCTCGCCCGGTCCCGGCGCCGGGATGTCCCGATCGGTGTAGGTCAACACTTCCGGGCCGCCGGTCTCCGCGACCACCACTGCCTTCGCCATAGGACAAGCATGCCCGAGTGGGCCGCCTCATATTGGTTGGGTGCGATCAGCGTCAAGGTCCTAAGCTCGGCCCGTGGCTGACGAGAACACCGAAACCCAGGTCCCCGCCCAGGCCGTCAAGGCCGCCACCGCGTTCGTCGCGGCGCACGGCGCGCCGACCAAGGCCGTGGTGGCGAACATCGGCCGCAAGGGCGCGCGAGTGGTGCTGGTCGGCGACGACGGCGCGCTCGGCGACGTGATCGTCCCCGCGCCCGCCGTCGGCGAGGCGCTGGTGGAGCGGGTCGAGGGCCTTGAGCTGTCGGAGTGGGACCGCGAGACGGTGTCCGCCACCAAGATCGGCGCGAGCCACCGGCGCAAGATGGCCGCCAGGACCCGGGGCTGACCCACGCTTTGAGCCTTTGGCGCAACCGGGGCTTCCTGCTGTTCTGGGCCGGTCAGACCCTTTCCGTGCTCGGCGGGTCCATCTCGCTGCTCGCGCTTCCCCTGCTCGTGCTCGACTCGACCGGCTCGGTCGTGCACATGGGCATGATCACCGCCCTGGCGGGCGTCGTCACTGTGGTGACCGGCCTGGTCGCGGGCCACTTCGTCGACACCGTCGACCGGCGGTCGATCCTGGTCTGGTGCGACTGGGGCCGGGCGGGTCTACATCTGCTGATCCCGTTGATCTGGCTGTTCGCGGAGCCGCTGTGGGTGCTCTACGTCGTCGCCGCGATCGGGTCGGCGCTGACGATGCTTTTCCAGGTCGCCTACATCACCGCGGTGCCCGGTCTGGTCGGGCCTGATCAACTCACTGAGGCCAACGGGAAGCTGCAGAGTGGTTTCGCCGTCGCGGCCATCGCCGGGCCGGTGATCGCGGGCGTGCTGGCCGGGCTGGTGGGTCCCGCGTGGGCGATCGGCATCGACGGGCTGACCTACATCGGCTCCGCGGTGAGCCTGCTGTTCATCAGACTGCCCGCGGTGGAATCCGCGGACCCGGGCGGGATCAAGGCGGCGTTCATGGTCGGCTTCCGCTTCCTGTGGGGACACCGGATGCTGCGCGCGCTCACCGTTCTGCTGACAGCACTGACCTTCGTGACCATGGGCGCACGCGACCTGCTGGTGTTCCGCCTCGGCGGTGAACTCAGCCGCGGCGCCTCGACGGTCGGCGCGGTCATGGGAGTCGGGATGGTCGGCTCGATCGGCGCGGGCCTGGTCGCCGCCGCCGCGCGCAGGCGGCTGGGCTTCGGGACCTGCTGGCTGGCCTCGGCCGTGCTCATCGGTGGCTCGATCGCCGCCTTCGGCCTGTCCGACGACCTGGGCGTGGTGGCCGCGGGTGCGACCGGGCTGATGTTCGGGCTGACGCTGGCGGGCATCTGCTCGATGTCGCTGCGCCAAGAACTGACGCCCGCCGCCCTGTTGGGTCGGGTGACGTCAGCGTTCTGGACGGTCCACTACGCGTCGGGCCCGCTGGGCGCCGCCGCGCTCACGGTGGCGGCCGGTCGGTTCGGGGTCGGCTCGGTGGCGCTGGTCGCGGTCGGGCTGTGCGCGGTGATCGTGGCGGCAGGTGCCGTCTCGCCGCTCGCGCGCGGATAGTCCCGGGTCCCGCACCAGAGCGCCGCGGTGGCGACGATCACCGACATCGCGCCGAGCACGTGCAGGGACACAAGCATCTCGGGTACGCCGGTCCAGAACTGGATGAACCCGAGCGACCCCTGCGCGACGACCGTCGCCAGCAGGATGAAGAAGCGCGGGCGTAGCGAGCGGTCGCCGTGGACCAGGAATCCGGCGGCCAGCAGCATGCCGAGGAAGACGAACAGGAACGACGAGTGCACGTGCGCCAGCGTCTCGACCGGCAGGTCCAGCCGCGGTGTCTCGGGGTCGCCCGCGTGCGGTCCGGCGCCGGTGACCATGGTGCCCGCGATCAGCAGCCCGGTCAGGACGACGACCATGGCGGTCAGCACGCCACGCAGCCCGGCGGGCCCGCGGCGGACGGCCGGGCCGTCACCTTCGTCGACCGCGAAGACCAGAAGGACGGCCAGCCACACCATGACCGTCGAGACCATGAAGTGCACCGCCACGGTCCACCACAACAGGTCGAGTCGCACCGTCGCCCCGCCGATGACCGCCTGCACCACGACCCCGACCGGCATGATCAGCGCGAGCCGCACATACCGCGCGCGGCGCGGCCGGTCGAGATAGGCCAACGCGAACGCGGCGAACGCGATGAACCCGACGACGCCGGTCAGCATCCGGTTGCCGAACTCGATCCACTGGTGCAGCGCGGCGAACTCGGGATGCTCGACGGGAACCATGCTGCCCGGGTGGCACTGCGGCCACGTGGTGCAGCCCAGGCCGGACCCGGTCACCCGGACCACCGACCCGGTCACCGCGATCAGCGCCTGCGTCACGACGACGGCGATCGCGACCGCCCGCTGCGTGCGCGCGCTCGACCCGGGGAGACGTTCGATCCGGTCCTTCAAAGATGGCACCCGCCGATGGTAGGCGGGCCTCCCTGAGAGCCCGTTGTGGGCCGGGGTGAGTGTGTCGGCTCTCGCATCGTGCGCGGCCGTGGGAAATTCCTGGCATCTTCCGCGGGAACGCCCACGCAGCGATCATGAGCTACTACACTCGGTCGCCAGAGGGCGAACTCCCCCATCGCCTTCAGTTCAGCTGTCACCGGGCCGGTTGCATCCCCCCCCTCGACCGGTCCGGTGGCAGTGACCTTGATCGGGCTCTAACGTCAGCCCATGAACATCATCGTGTGGATCGTGCAGGGCGTCTTGGCCGCGGTGCACCTCGGCGCCGGGATCGCCAAGCTGAGTCAGTCTCGCGAGGCCCTGATGGCCAACCCGAACATGGCGTTCGCGGAGGACTTCACCGGCCCGGTACTGAAGATGGTCGGGACTCTGGAGATCCTGGCCGCGATCGGCCTGGTCGTGCCGTGGTGGACGGGCATCGCCCCGATCCTCACCCCGATCGCCGCGCTCGGCCTGGTCGCCCTGATGATCGGCGCCACGATCACCCACGGCCGGCGGGGCGAGACGAAGATGCTCCCGGTGACGGTGTTCCTCGCCCTGCTGGCCGCTTTCGTGGCCTGGCAGCGCTTCGGCGACCTGTAGGGCTACTGCGAGTTGTAGGCCTTGAGGCTCACCGCTGAGACGTAGGAGTTACGTGCCACCGCGGCGGCCGCGACCGCGTCTCCGGTCAGACTCACCACGACGGTGCCGTGCGCGGGCACCGTCGTCAGGCCGCCGACCGGCGTGACCTCGACGGCCTGTTGGGTATCGCCATCGGCGGGCTGGTCCCAGAGGATGTAGACGATCCGCGCGGAGACCGGGATCTCATCCTCGTTGGTGAGTCTGACCGCCGAGAAGCGTTCGAACCGGGTGATCTCGCGGCCTTGGTGGTCCAACGCCTGGGCGGTCACATCCTGCGTTCCGGCGGGGATCCGGGCGGCGGCGACGCTCTCCACCGTCACGCTGACATCGGCCACGTCATGCTCGCCTGGCCCCGAGAACCGCAGGATGTCGAAGCTCATCCCGGACGGTGCCACGAAGTCGCCCCGGTCGCTTCCGTACACGGTGCTCACCTTGACTTGGAAGAGAGGCCGATGGCTCTTGTCCAGGGCCGTCAAGGACAGGACGGGAGCCGCTGAGGTCCGAGAGCGGTTCTCGATGTGCAGCAGTTGGTTCATCGTGCCGTCCTCGCCGGACTCGCCCACATACACGAAGGACAGCGATGCCCGCGACAGCTGGGTGCTCGCCTGCAGCCTGCAACCGCCCAACAACAGTCCGGCAATCGCCATCACCACACCTGCGATGGCCGTTCTTCGCCGTCGCACCAGCACGACTTGCCCCCGGTTTGTTTGTTGGCGCGGGCCGTTAGACCAGTTTGGTCGTGCGGCTCGCGATGACCGCCGCGCCCGCGCCCCACACCGCGAGGGTCGCGAACACCGACCAGTCCGGCACCGCGCCGTTCACCAGTGCCGCGGTCAGGCCGTCGGTCAACGCCGCGGAGGGCAGTAGGCGGACGAACGTCGCCATGCCGTCCGGCAGCGAATCGGCCGCGACGATGATGCCGCCTGCCAGCAGCAGGACGAACCACACGATGTTCGCCAGCGCCAGCACGACCTCGGCCTTCAGCGCCCCGCCCAGCAGCACGCCGAGCGCGCCGAAGGTCAGGGTGCCCAAGATCACCAGCAGCACGGCCCAAGCCACACCCGATGCCGATGGCGCCCAGCCCAGGAGCAGGGCCGTCACGGCGAGCACGACCAGTTGGATCGTCACCACGACAAGTCCCGCGAGCACCCGGCCGGCGACCAGGAGCCAGCGGGGGAGCGCGGTCGCGGCCAGCCGCTTCAGCACCCCGTAGCGGCGGTCGAAGCCCAGCGCGATGGCCTGGCCGGTGAACGCTGACGACATGACGGCCAGCGCGAAGATCCGAGGCGTGACCGTGTCCACCCGCGGCTCGGCCATGTCGATGATCTTCAGCAGGCTCAGGCCGACCAGCAGGACCAGCGGGATCAACAGCGTCAGCAGGACCTGCTCGCCGTTGCGCAGGGTCAGCATCGCCTCGGTGCGGGCGTGGGCGGCGAGCATCCGCAGCGGGCGACCGGCGCCGGGGGCCGGGGTGAACGTGCCGGGCTGGAAGGTGGTCACGAGCGCAGGTCCCGTCCGGTCAGTTCCAAGAACACGTCCTCCAGGCTGCGCCTGCCCACCTGCAGCTCCTCGGCCAGCACACCCTGCTGGGCACACCACGCCGTCACCGTGGACACCACCTGCGGGTCGACCGTGCCGGTGACCACATAGCCGCCGGGGGTCGGTTCGGACACGACGCAGTCCGCGGGCAGGGCCTGGACCAGCAGGGCCGTGTTCATCCCCGACTTCGCCCGGAACCGCAGCTGCTGCTCGTCGGCGCTGCGGGTGGTCAGCTCACGCGGGCTGCCCTTGGCCACGACCCGGCCGTGGTCGATGATCACGACCTGGTCGGCCAGCGCCTCGGCCTCGTCCATCAGGTGGGTGGTCAGCAGGACAGTGACGCCGTCGGCGCGCAGGGCGCCGATCAGGTCCCACACCAGGCGGCGGGCCTGGGGGTCCATGCCCGCGGTCGGCTCGTCGAGGAAGACCAGCTCGGGCCTGCCGACCAGCGCGCACGCCAGCGACAGCCGCTGCTGCTGGCCGCCGGAGAGCCGCTTGTACGGGGTGCGCGCCGCGCTGGTCAGGCCGAGGATGTCGAGCAGCCAGGCCGGGTCGAGCGGCGTCGCCGCGCAGGCCGCGACCAGGGCGAGCATCTCGTCCGCGCGGATGCCGGGGTAGGCGCCGCCGCCCTGCGGCATGACGCCGATACGGGGGCGCAGGCGCTCGCCGTCGGCGCCGGGGTCGAGGCCCAGCACGCGGACCTCGCCGCTGTCGCGGCGCAGGAAACCCTCGCAGATCTCGATGGTCGTCGTCTTGCCCGCGCCGTTGGGGCCGAGCAGCGCCAAGACCGAGCCCGACGGCACGGTGAAGCCGAGTCCGGCGACGGCCTTGGTCGACCCATAGCTCTTGGCCAGGTCGGACACCTCGACGGCGGGCACGCTCACGACCACGAAGCCTAAGGCGTGCCGGTGGTCACGCCATCGCCGGGCGTGCGCGGTATGTACCGCCACACCACGGCCAGCGCCACCAGCGTCGCCAGGACCGCGGCGACATAGGTGTAGGGCAGCACGAAGACCCGGCCGTCGAAGGTCGAGCCGGTCGGCGCGAGCACCACGGCCATCAGCACGCTGATCGCCATCGCCGCGGTGCGGAACCGGGTGTTGCCCGCCGCCGCGGCCAGCGGGACCGCGGCCCACAGCAGGTACCAGGCGTGCACGGCCGCGCCGAAGATCAGGATCGCGCCGAGCGCGACGCCCAGGCCGGTCAGCGGGCGCAGCTTCCAGCGGAAGCTGTCGAGCAGCAGCTTGGCCGCGATCACCGGGCCGAGAACCGTGCCGAACACGCGGGCGACGCTGATCGCCGCGTCGATGTGGTTGCCCAGGCCCATCAGGATGCCCAGGAAACCCGCGCCGTAGCCCAGCGCGGTCATCGGGGCCATCCAGCTCTTGATGGTCGACGCCGTGTTGAGCGTGCTCACCCAGCCGTAGCCCAGACCGCTGCCGAACGACGTCGCGCTCAGCACCACCAGGAACACCACGCCGAGCCCGCCCGCGACCAGGAACAGGTGTTTCCACTTGCCGCCCATCCGCCGGGCGATCATCACCCCGAGGAAGCCCAAGGCCAGCGCGGCCGGGATCTTGACCGCCGCGCCGAGCGTGATGACCGCGGCGCCGACCGCGTACATGCGCAGTTCACCGGGCTGCCAGGGCGGGAACGGCCCGTCCGGGGTGACCTTTGCCATCTTCGAGAGCGCCAACTCGAAGCCGACCATCATCAAGCCGATCGCCAGCGACTCGTTGTGCACGCCGACGACGAGGTGGAACAGGACCAGAGGGTTGGCGGCGCCGAGCCACAGCGCGCTCACCGGGCTCACCCCGAACCGGCGAGCCAGGCGGGGCAGCGCCCACACGATCATCGCCAGGCCGATCAGCGCGAACACCCGGTGCATGGCCACACCCATGACCACGTGGCCATTGGTCATCCAGTTGATCACCCGGCCGATCACCAGGAACACCGGCCCGTACGGCGACGGCGTCTCCCGCCACACCGTGGGCACACCCTGAGTGAGCGGGTGCTCGACGCCGAGTGCCTGGGCGGGACCCAGGGCGTACGGGTCCAACCCGCGCGCGTAGATCTCGCTCTGGGCGAGGTAGCTGTATACGTCGCGGCTGAAGCTGGGCACCGTGAAGACCAGCGGCGCGATCCACATCGCCAGCGTGCGGGCCATCTGCGACACCGACATGACCCGCACCCGACCGGGCCGCGACAGCCTGCCCAGGCCCAGCCAGGCCAGCACGATCATGAACACGCCGGTGAACGCGAACGCCATCGACACCGTCGTCATCCGGCTGAACAGGTTCAGCACCGGAAGCCGCAGCACCGGGTTGAACACCGGCGCCGCCCCCGCGCCAAGCGAGCCGATCGCCAGCAGGAGCGCTCCGACCGTGCCGAATCGCCGAATCACGTCGAGTTGCCTGCGCTCGACCGCGTTCAGCGCGCCCGCGTCGTCATCAGGCACGCGCACCCGTTGCCCCACCTCTGCCGCCACCACGGGAGGACGGTATCGAACTGTTCGAGGCTCTGTGTCCACCCGTTCGGAATGTGCTGTTGGGGAGGTCGCACTGGATCCTGACGTGGGAGTGACTGTCGGTGGTGGTCGGTACGGTCGCCCGCAGGGTCGGCCCGGACCGTAGTACTGGGCAGCGCCCGTCGGCGCGGTGGCGCAAGAGCCAGGCCCGCATCGCGCGTGTGCACGCGTCTGTGGCAAACGCCCGGCGCGACGGGCTGCACCGGCTCTCGACCCGTTTGGTCCGCGCCCACGGGACAATCGTCATCGAGGACCTGAACGTCGCCGGGATGCTACGTAACCGGCGCCTCGCCCGGCACATCGTCGGGGTCGGCATGGGCGAGCTCCGCCGCCAGATCACCTACAAAGCCGAGTGGGTCGGCGGTCATGTGCAGGTGGCTGACCGGTGGTTTCCGTCATCGAAGACCTGCTCGGCCTGTGGCGCGGTGAAAGCCAAACTGCGCCTGTCCGAGCGGACTTACCGCTGCGACCAGTGCGGCCACGCGCTGGATCGTGACCTCAACGCCGCCCGCAACCTCGCCGCGCTCGTCGGCGAGGTCACCGGTGGCATGTCCTCCCCGAGTTGCGGGGCGACACGAAACGAGCCCGATGGAAACCCACGTAAGACCTGCACCACGCGGGCAACGGGTACCGCCACGGGAAGGCCCACGAGGCCAACGCCGCACCGCAAGGTGACGGCTCACGACGCAGAGCTAGCGTGTCGTGAACGGTATCCATGACCTGCGTATCGGTGAGGCCGGTCACCCGGCTTTGCTCCTCGCCGGGAAATAAGACACACTTGTGTTGTGAAAAAGACCGCCCCCGCTCCGCGCACCCCCGAGGAGACCCTGAGTCTCCCCGTGGGCGGGTCCCACGACGGGCGCACCCGCGTCGCCGTGGCCCGGATGCTGCTGGAACAGGGGCCGATCGCCGCGGTCGCCGTCGCCGACGCGTTGGGCCTGAGCCCGGCCGCCGTGCGCAGGCACCTCGACGCGCTGGTCGCCGACGGCGAGGCGCACACCCGCGACGCCCCGAGGCTGGGGCACCGCGGCCGCGGCCGCCCGGCAAAGCTCTTCCTGCTCACCGAGTCGGGCCGCGCCCGCTTCGGCCACGCCTACGACGACCTCGCGATCTCGGCGCTGCGGTTCCTCGCCGAGACCGGGGGAGACGACGCGGTCCGCGCGTTCGCCGAGCGCCGGATGCTCACCCTGGTCGACCGCCACCGCGTCGCGGTGACGTCGGTGGCCGCGCCCGACGCCAGGGCGCAGGCCCTGGCCACCGCCCTGACCCGGGAGGGTTACGCTGCGTCGACACGCAGTGTGGGCGCGGGCGAGCAACTGTGCCAGCACCACTGCCCCGTCGCGCACGTCGCGGCGGAGTTCCCCCAGCTGTGCGAGGTCGAGACGGCGGCGTTCGCCGCCCTTCTCGGCACCCACGTGCAGCGACTGGCGACCATCGCGAACGGTGACGCCGCATGCACCACGCATGTGCCGCTCGCGAGGCCAGGCAGTACCGAACACCCCGTTCCGCATGGAGGGAAGTCCCTATGACTGCCGCTGCCGAGCAGCGCACCACCACTCAGCTGACCCAAGACGAGACGATCGACTCGCTGGGTCGCTACGAGTACGGCTGGGCCGACGCCGACGTCGCGGGTGCCACCGCGAAGCGAGGGCTGTCCGAGGCCGTCGTCAGGGACATCTCGGCCAAGAAGAGCGAGCCGGAGTGGATGCTGGAGTCCCGCCTCAAGGGACTGTCGCTCTTCGACCGCAAGCCCATGCCGAGCTGGGGCGCCGACCTGTCGGGCATCGACTTCGACAACATCAAGTACTTCGTGCGGTCCACGGAGAAGCAGGCCCAGTCCTGGGAGGACCTGCCCGAGGACATCAAGAACACCTACGACAAGCTGGGTATCCCGGAGGCCGAGAAGGCCCGCCTGGTGTCCGGTGTCGCGGCTCAGTACGAGTCCGAGGTGGTCTACCACGCGATCAACGAAGAGCTTGAGAAGCAGGGTGTCATCTTCCTCGACACCGACACCGCGCTCAAGGAGCACCCGGAGCTGTTCGCCGAGTACTACGGCTCGGTGATCCCGCACGGGGACAACAAGTTCTCCGCGCTCAACGGTGCCGTGTGGTCGGGCGGCTCGTTCATCTACGTCCCCAAGGGCGTGCACGTCGAGATCCCGCTGCAGGCCTACTTCCGGATCAACACCGAGAACATGGGCCAGTTCGAGCGCACGCTGATCATCGTCGACGAAGGTGCCTACGTGCACTACGTCGAGGGCTGCACCGCGCCGATCTACTCGTCGGACTCGCTGCACTCCGCGGTCGTGGAGATCATCGTCAAGAAGGGCGGCCGCTGCCGCTACACGACCATCCAGAACTGGTCGAACAACGTCTACAACCTGGTCACCAAGCGCGCCAAGGCCGAAGAGGGCGCGACCATGGAGTGGATCGACGGCAACATCGGCTCCAAGGTCACCATGAAGTACCCGGCCGTCTACCTGATGGGCGAGCACGCCCACGGTGAGGTCCTGTCCATCGCCTTCGCCGGCGAGGGCCAGCACCAGGACGCGGGCGCCAAGATGGTCCACCTCGCGCCGCACACCAGCTCGAAGATCGAGTCGAAGTCGGTCGCGCGCGGCGGCGGCCGGACCTCCTACCGGGGTCTGGTCCAGGTCAACAAGCGGGCGCACCACTCGAAGTCCACGGTCAAGTGCGACGCGCTGCTGGTCGACACGATCAGCCGCTCCGACACCTACCCGTACGTCGACATCCGCGAGGACGACGTGCAGATGGGCCACGAGGCCACGGTGTCGAAGGTCAGCGACGACCAGCTGTTCTACCTGATGTCGCGCGGCCTCACCGAGGACGAGGCCATGGCCATGATCGTGCGCGGGTTCGTCGAGCCCATCGCGCGCGAGCTGCCCATGGAGTACGCCCTCGAACTGAACCGCCTGATCGAACTGCAGATGGAAGGGGCCGTCGGCTAAATGACCGCCGCTGTTGAAAACCCGCGCTCGACGGGAGCGCGGGTTCCCGAGGCGTCACGCGCCGAATGGTTCTCCTCCTACGACGTGGCAGCTTTCGAACAGCCCACGGGCCGCGAGGAGATCTGGCGCTTCACCCCGATGAAGCGCATCGCAGGTCTGCACACCGGTGTCGAGGCGACCGGCGTCGCGACCATCGAGGTCGACGCGCCCGCCGAGGTCACCGTCGAGTCGGTCGACCGCGCCGACGCGCGCCTGGGCCAGGGCGGAGTCCCGGCCGACCGGGTCGCCGCGCAGGCCTACAGCTCCTTCGACAAGGCCACCGTGCTCACCGTCGGCAAGGAGGCCCGCGCGTCCGCGCCGGTCACCGTCACGGTCACCGGCCCTGGTGCGGGCAAGGTCGCCTACGGGCACCTGCAGGTGCGCGCCGAGCTGTACGCCGAGGCCGTCGTGGTCATCGACCACCGCGGATCCGGGGTGTACGCCGACAACGTCGAGTTCGTCGTCGGCGAGGGCGCCAAGCTGACCGTGGTGTCCATTCAGGACTGGGCCGACGACGCGGTGCACCTTTCGGCGCACCACGCCAAGATCGGCCGCGACGCCGTCCTCAAGCACACCGTGGTCACCCTGGGCGGCAACGTGGTCCGGCTTTCGCCGACCGCGTCGTTCGCCGACAAGGGCGGCGAGGTCGACCTCACCGGCCTGTACTTCGCCGACGCGGGTCAGCACTTCGAGCACCGCACCTTCGTCGACCACTCGGCGCCGAACTGCACGTCCAATGTGGTCTACAAGGGCGCGCTGCAGGGCGAGGGCGCGCACACCGTCTGGATCGGCGACGTGCTGATCCGCGCGGTCGCCGAGGGCACGCAGACCTATGAGCTCAACCGGAACCTGCTGCTCACCGACGGCGCCCGCGCCGACTCGGTGCCCAACCTGGAGATCGAGACCGGCGAGATCGCCGGGGCCGGCCACGCCAGCGCGACCGGTCGCTTCGACGACGAGCAGCTCTTCTACCTGCAGGCCCGCGGCATCCCCGAGGACCAGGCTCGCCGCCTGGTCGTGCGCGGCTTCTTCCACGAGCTGCTGATGAAGATCACGGTGCCCGAGGTGCGCGAGCGCCTTGAGGCCGCGATCGAGGCCGAGCTGGAAGCTGTCGGGGTATGAGTTACGCGTGCCCATTGGCTGATCTGCTCGACGGCAAGCCCCACGCCGTCGAGGTGGATGACGTCGCGGTCGTCCTGGTTCGCCAGGGCGACCAGGTGCACGCGCTCGCCGACAGCTGCTCGCACGCGGAACTGGCGCTGTCCGAAGGGGAGCTGACCCGTCAAGGGCTGGCCTGCTGGCTGCACGGGTCGTGCTTCGACCTGCGCACCGGAGCCCCGTCGTCGCCGCCCGCGACCGAGCCGGTCGACGTCTACCCGGTGTCCATCGTGGACGACCAGGTGCACGTCGATGTCACCACCACACTGAACTGACTTCTCAACACACCGAACTGCAAGGAAGCCGAAGCACATGGCCACGCTGGAGATCAAGGACCTGCACGTCTCGGTCAGCACCGACGAGGGTCCCAAAGAGATCCTCAAGGGTGTCGACCTGACCATCAAGGCTGGCGAGACCCACGCGATCATGGGCCCCAACGGGTCCGGCAAGTCCACCCTGTCCTACGCCATCGCCGGTCACCCCAAGTACGAGGTGACCTCGGGCACGGTCACCCTCGACGGCGAGGACGTGCTGGCCATGTCGGTCGACGAGCGCGCCCGCGCGGGCCTGTTCCTGGCCATGCAGTACCCGGTCGAGGTGCCCGGCGTGTCGATGTCGAACTTCCTGCGCACCGCGGCCACCGCCGTGCGCGGCGAGGCGCCGAAGCTGCGGACCTGGGTCAAGGAGGTCAAGGCCGCCATGGGCGAGCTGGACATCGACCCGGCCTTCGCCGAGCGCAGCGTGAACGAGGGCTTCTCCGGCGGCGAGAAGAAGCGCCACGAGATCCTGCAGCTCGCGCTGCTGAACCCGAAGATCGCCATCCTCGACGAGACCGACTCCGGCCTCGACGTCGACGCGCTGCGCGTGGTGTCCGAGGGCGTCAACCGGTACCAGTCGACCGGCGACCACGGTGTCCTGCTGATCACGCACTACACCCGCATCCTGCGCCACATCACCCCGGACTTCGTGCACGTCTTCGCGGGCGGCAAGATCGTCGAGTCCGGCGGCAAGGAGCTGGCCGACCAGCTCGAGGCCGAGGGCTACGTGAAATACGCCGGGATCCAGGAAGCTGCGACGACCGCCTGACGTTGTACCCGGGGGATACTCAGGTGGAGAAGGGTGTGACGGTGACCGGTTACGACGTCGAGCGGGTCCGCAAGGACTTCCCGATCCTGCAGCGCAGGCTCGCGGAAGATCGGCCGCTGGTCTATTTGGACAGCGCCAACACCTCGCAGAAGCCGCAATCGGTGATCGACACGCTGGCTGAGCACTACTCGCAGCACAACGCCAACGTGGCGCGCGCGGTGCACCAGCTCGGCGAGGAGTCGACGGCGGCGTTCGAGGGCGCGCGCGACAAGGTCGCCGCGTTCATCAAGGCGCCCAGCCGCGACGAGATCGTCTTCACCCGTGGCATCACCGAAGCGCTGAACCTGGTCGCCAACGTGCTGGCCTGGGACGGTCCGTACAAGGTCGGGCCCGGCGACGACATCGTCGTCACCGAGATGGAGCACCACTCCAACATCGTGCCGTGGCAGCTGCTCACCCAGCGGACCGGCGCGACGCTGAAGTGGTTCGGCATCACCGACGAGGGTCGGCTGGACCTGTCGAACATCGACGAGCTGATCACCGAGCGGACCAAGGTCGTCTCGCTGGTCCACGTGTCGAACATGCTCGGCACGGTCAACCCGGTCGCCGAGATCGCCCGCCGCGCCAAGGCCGTCGGCGCGCTGGTCGTGTTGGACGCGGCGCAGGCCGGTCCGCAGCTGCCCTACGACGTCACCGCCACCGGGGCCGACCTGATCGGCTTCACCGGGCACAAGCTGCTCGGCCCGACCGGCATCGGCGTGCTGTGGGGCAAGTCCGAGGTCCTCGCCGCGCTTCCGCCGTTCCACGGCGGCGGCGAGATGATCGAGGACGTGCGGATGGAGCGCTCGACATACGCGCCCGCGCCGCACAAGTTCGAGGCGGGCACCCCGCCCATCGCGCAGGCGATCGGGCTGGGCGCGGCACTGGACTACCTCTCGGCGCTGGGCATGGAGAACGTGGCCGCGCACGAGCAGGAGATCACCGGCTACGCGCTCTCGCGCATGCTTGAGGTTCCCGGTCTGCGCGTGCTCGGCCCGACCGAGATGGTCGACCGCGGTGGGGCGATCAGCTTCACCATGGAAGGCCTGCACCCGCACGACATCAGCCAGGTGCTCGACTCGTACGGCATCGCCGTACGCGGCGGGCACCACTGCGCCAAGCCCGCGCACCGCAGGCTCGGCGTGCCGTCGTCGACGCGGGTGTCGCCGTACCTCTACACGACGACGGCCGAGGTCGACGCGATGATCGAGGGCCTGCACCAGGTCCGGGCGTTCTTCGGGGTGGCGTGATGCAGCTGCAGCAGATGTACCAGGAGATCATCCTGGACCACTACAAGAACCCGCACGGGCGCGGCCTGCGCGACCCGTTCGACGCCGAGTCCTTCCAGGTCAACCCGACCTGCGGGGACGAGGTGACGCTGCGGGTCCGTTTGGACGGCTCGACGGTCGCCGACGTGTCCTACGACGGCCAGGGCTGCTCGATCAGCCAGGCGTCCACGTCAGTGCTCACCGACCTGGTCGTCGGCCACAGTGTCACCGAAGCTCTGTCCACTCTGGACGCGTTTGTGGAGCTGATGCAGGGCCGCGGCCAGATCGAGCCGGACGAGGACGTGCTGGAGGATGGCATCGCCTTCGCGGGTGTGGCCAAGTACCCGGCGCGCGTGAAGTGCGCACTGCTCGGCTGGATGGCTTTCAAGGACGCGGTGGCCCGCGCGAACGGAGTGGATTCCCATGAGTGACGAAGAAGTCCAGCGCGGCGCTGCGGGCATGCCCGACCAGGCGCCCCGCGCCGACCTGGCCTCCCTGGACGACCTCGAGGAGGCCATGCGCGACGTGGTCGACCCCGAGCTCGGCATCAACGTGGTGGACCTCGGTCTGGTCTACGACATCCGGGTCGAGGACGACAACACCGCGACCATCGACATGACGCTGACTTCTGCGGCCTGCCCGCTGACCGACGTGATCGAGGACCAGACCCGCACCGCGCTGACCGGGGGAGTGGGCCTGGTCAACGACTTCCGGATCAACTGGGTCTGGATGCCCCCGTGGGGCCCGGAGAAGATCACCGACGACGGCCGCGAGCAGCTGCGCGCCCTCGGCTTCACTGTGTAAATGGCGCGGCTGTGTAATGGCGCGGCCTTCGGCCGCGCGGCTCGGCCGCCTTTAAGCTGGTGACGAGAGGGTCCCGATTTTCAAGGCTGGAAAGATGCCTTGAAAATCGGGACCCTCTCGTCACCAGCGCGGCCTCGCGGTGGCGGGCAGGTGATGAGGCGGGCTGAGTGAACGGCGCGCTGTTGGGCAAGTGGCGTGGATGATCTAGTTCTGGTCCCATGGAGTGGTGTCTCCGCCTACCCGCGAGCAACTCGCCGCCGCCCGCGACCGCACCATTCCCGATGTCCTGGGCACCGATCTGACCGTGCTGTTCTGCGGGATCAACCCGAGCCTGTATTCGGCGTATACCGGGCACCACTTCGCCAGGCCCGGCAACCGGTTCTGGCCCGCGCTGCACCTGTCCGGGTTCACTCCGCGCCTGCTGCGGCCCGCGGAGCAGAACTTGCTGTCTGGCTTCGGTCTTGGCTTGACCAACCTTGTCGCCCGCGCGACTGCCCGTGCCGACGAGGTGAGTCAGGAGGAGTTGGCCGCGGGCGGCGAGCGGCTGCGGGCGCTGGTCGACCGCTACCAGCCCAGCACCATCGCGATCGTCGGCGTGACGGCCTACCGAGTGGCGTTCGACGACCGGGAAGCTGTGATCGGCCCGCAGAGTGCGGGATTGGGGACCGCCGCGTTGTGGGTGCTGCCGAACCCGAGTGGGCTCAACGCGCATTATCAGCTCAACGATCTGGTCGCCGAGTTCCGAGCGCTGCGGGAGCGAGTTCGCTGATCAGGTCGGCGAGTGGCAGTGGCGGCGGGGTCAGGTCGGCGACGGCGGCGACAGTGTCCTGATAGGCGCTGGGGTGCATCGGCGGCAGGTGGGCGGCGATGTCCGCGCGAGACGCGTCGCGCGCCGCACACAGGCCAGCGGCCAGGTCAAGGTCGCCCTCGGCCACCGCGACTCCGGCGAGGCCTTCCAGGCACCAGGCCAGATACAGCGGGTTCCCGATGTCCAGGAAGGTCGCCGCCGCCTCGGCGAACGCCGCCTTGGCCGCCTCGACATCGCCTTCGGCCATCACCGCGTGGCCGAGCATGGTGGCCGCCATCGCGACCGACCAGCGGTCGTCGAACCGCCGTGACCCGGCCAGGCCCTCCGCGGCGAGATCGCGGGCCTGGCGCGGATCGCCTGCCAGGAGCGCGACGTGTGAGAGGTGGGCCAACAGTTGCACGGTGACCCGTTCGTCGCCCAGTGACTGGTGCAGCACGAGGCATTCCCGGTAGTCGGCCTCGGCGCGGTCGAGGTCGCCGAGCATGGCCGCCGTCGTGCCGCGCTGGCGCAGCCCCTCGGCTATCTTGACCGTCTCGCCGAGGTCGCGGAACAGCTCGACGGCCTCGGTGGCGTAGTCGTCGGAGCGCTGCCAGTGGCCCGCGTGCATCTCCTGCCAGGCCAGCAGGGTCAGCGCCGTGGCGAGGTCGCGGGCGTCGCCGTTGGCGCGGATGGCGGCCAGGCCCGCTTGGGCGAGGTCCTCGGCTCGGGTGGTGTCACCGGCGAAGAACGCCGCATAGGACAGTCCGATGAGGGCTTCGGCGTGGTCGTGCCCGCCCGGCTCGGCGACCGCGGCGGCCTCCGCATAGTCCGTGGCCGAGTCGGCGTAGCGGTCCTCCAGTCGGGCCAGCGACCCGCGCGTGTTGAGTGCGGCGGCCAGGTCGTGTCCGGTGCGCCTGGCGATCCCGACCGCCTCGTCCGACCACGCCGCCGCCTCGGCGACGTCCGACACGTCGAGCGCGAGTTGGGCGGCGCTGAGCAGCGCGGCGCAGCGGGTGCGGTCGTCGGCGGGCAGGACGAGGGCGGCTCGCACCTGGCCGAGTCCCTCGATGACGTGCCCGCGCCGGTACCAGGACCGGGCGAGCGCGGTGCACAGTCCAAGTGCGGTGTCGGCGTCCGCGCGGTCGATCGACCGGGTGACGGCCGCGCGCAGGTTGTCGCGCTCGGCCTCCAGCACGCGGTGCGGTGCGTCGGATTCGGCGAGGGCGCGGTAGTGGCGGGCGTGCGCGGCGATGGTCGCGTCGGCTTCCCCGGCCGCGGTCAGACACTCGATCCCGTACTCGCGGATCGTTTCCAGCACCCGGATCCGGTTGCCCTCCACCGTGGCGAGACTGGCGTCGACCAGCTCGCCCAAAGTGTCCCAAAACGACTCTTCGGACTCCAGGGCGCTCGTCGGACAGCCGCCGTCGAAAACGCTGATCCGCCGGAACAGCCCGCGGGCCCGCTCGGACAGCAGGTCGTAGCTCCACGCGATGGCGTCACGCATCGTGCGCTGCCGGTCCGGCAGGTCGTGCGGGCCGCCGACCAGCAGCGGGAGCCGCCGGTCGAGTCTGCGGAGCAGCGCCTCCGGGGGCAGCAGCCGCACCCGGGCGGCGGCCAGCTCGATGGCGAGCGGCAGGCCGTCGAGCCGTCGGCACAGCTCGGCCACCACCGGCGCCGACCCGGGCGGCAGGTCCAGGCCTGCGGCCCGCGCCCGATCGGCGAACAGCATGCACGCAGGCGCGGTGTCGGTCCCTGGCGGAGGCAGCTCCAGCGGGGCGATCCGGTATTCCCGCTCGCCGCGCACCCGCAGCGGGACCCGGCTGGTGACCAGGGCGCCGACCCCGGGACACGCCGCGAGCAGCGCCACGACGTCGGCGCGCGCGCCGATCACGTGCTCGAAGTTGTCGAACACGATCAGCACCTCGCGGTCGCGCAGGACCGCGAGCAGCCGGTCCCACAGCGGCGCCGCGTCGCGCTCGTCGAGGCCGAACTGGCGCGCGACCGCCGTCATGACCAGCTGCTCGGCGCGCAGCGGCGCGAGGTCGACGAACACGGCGCCGTCGGGGAAGTCGTCGGCGATGCGGTCCATGACCTCCAGCGCCACCCGGGTCTTGCCAACCCCACCCGGGCCGGTCAGCGTCAGCAGCCTGCTCTCGGCCAGGTCGAACAGGTCGACCAGCGCGGCCGACACGCTGTCGCGCCCGATCAGCGGGGTCATTGCCCGAGGGAACAACCGGGTCGGTCGGCGCGGCGGGCCTGGGCGGGCCGCCGCGAGCAGGTCAGGGCGCGCTTGCGGGCCGAGGGCGTCGGCGAGCAGCGTGACCGTGTCGAGCCGGGGTGTGCGGTGCGGGTCGCGTTCCAGGTCGCTCACCGCGCGCGGGCTCACCCCGGCGCGGTCGGCCAGTGCCTCCTGGGTCAGGCCCGCCGCCAGCCGCAGCCGCCGCAGCGCCTGCCCGAAGCCGTCCTTCCCGGCCATCGGTCCGTCCCGTGTTCGGTGAGTGCTCGGTGGGGGCTCGTCGTGGGCCGGGACCCGGCCGACGGCGAGCCTTGACTGTGGCACGTGGACAGGAGGAACGCCATGTCACCGGAAGAGCTCAAGGCGTGCGGCAGGCGCGTCACCGAGGAGCTGTTCAACCAGGGCGACCAGGCCGTGGCCGACGGTCTGCTCGGGCCCGAATACACCGACTACATCGTCGCCGACGGGAAGTCCTTGACCGCCCTCGACCTGCGCGAACTCGTGGTCCAGCTGCGCGCGGCGTTCCCCGACCTGCGGTCGCAGATCGAGGAGCAGATCGCCGAGGGCGACACCCTGGTCCAGCGGCTGACCGTCACCGGCACCCACCGTGGCGCAGCGTTCAACGGGGTGCCGACGAGCGGCAGGCGGGTGCGGATCAGCGCGGTGTCGATCGCGCGGATGGGGCCGGACGGGCGCTTCGCCGAACAGTGGACATTGCACGACCGGTACGCGGTGCTGGCCCAACTCGGAGTGGAGACGACGTCATGACCGACCGACCGATGAACATCACGATGCTCCGCGCCGAGACCGGGGCACCCGACACCGACGACATGGTCGCCGTGCACCGCATCTTCCGCCGTGAGTTCCGGCTGCTCGCCCGGGTCATCCGGACGAGCCCGCCGGTCGCGGTGCCGCGCACCGAGGCGATCGCCAAGCACCTCGAGTTCATCATGACCGCCCTGCACAACCACCACGAGACCGAGGATGAGTTCCTGTGGCCCGCGCTGGTGGAGCGGGCAGCGCCGTCGGCCGCGGTGACCGAGCGGATGGAAGCCCAGCACGCCGCCGTCGCCGTGCACCTCGACCGGGCGTCAGTCCTGCTCGCGCAGTGGCGCGTCGACCCCGGCCGCGCCGTGGCCGCGGACCTGGCCACGACGCTTACCGAGCTGTCCAAGGCGCTCATTGAGCACTTGGACGACGAGGAACGGGAGATCCTGCCGCTGGTCCGTGATCACCTGACCAGTGCGGAGTGGACTGAGTTCGGCCAGAAGTCCTTCGACAAGTTTCCCCGCTCCGCGCTGCCGATGATGCTCGGCCAAGTGCTGGAAGAGGCCACTCCGCGCGACGTCAAGGTCTTCCTCGGCGAGCTGCCCCTGCCGATCCGACTGGTCTGGCGGCTGCGCGGGCGCGCGCAGTACGAGCGGTACATCGGTGCCATTCGCGGTGTCGTGGCAACCAGTCCGCGGCGCAACCGCATGCGGAGCCAGGGCAACAAGCTAGGTGTCGCGACGTACCGCCGCAGCGATGGCAGGATCGGCGGCAGAGGCGCGAAGGGACTGAGGGTCCTGTTGATCACCGTGCCGGGACGGCGCACCGACGTCCCGCACACCACCCCGGTTCGCTACTTCCCCCACGCGGGCGGCTATCTCGTGGCGGCCACGGACGGCGGGAGGGTCGCCGAGCCGCAGTGGATGCGGAACCTGCGCGCAGCTGGGCGCGCGGAGATCCAGGTCGACGCCGAGCGGTTCCCGGTGACCGTCGAGGTGCTCGACGGCCCCGCCAAGGACCAGCTCTGGCAGGACGTCGTGCTCGCTCGCGCGCCGTTCTTCGCCGACTACGTGCGCAAGTCCGGCCGCGATGTCGCGATCGCGCTGCTCACCAGAGAATCCAAATGATCACTGAGGCCAGGGTCGAAGCGGGCCCGCGCCGGACGCTGACTGTCCTGCGGTCCGCCGCGGTGCTGCACACGCTGGCCGTGCTGGCGCAGCCGTTGCTGGCCGGGGTGTACCTCGGCGGCGAGGTCGACGCGCTCGGCATGCACGAACTCAACGCCCACGTCACGTCCGGTCTCGGCGCGATCCAGCTGTTCTGCGCCATCGCGTTCACGTGGCGCGGGAGGGGCGCGCGGTGGCCGGTGTGGACGGCGCTGGCCATCGTCATGGCCGAACAGGCGCAGGTCGGGCTGGGGTATCAGGGAATGCTGGCCTTCCATGTCCCGCTTGGCGTCATGATCGTGTCGACCCAGCTCCTGTCGGTGGTCTGGCTGTTCCGTTCGGTCATGGAGAGGCCGCGATGAGCCTGTCCCGCCGGGGTTTCCTCGGTGCCATGGGGTTGACCGCGATCGGCGCGGCAGGCGTCGGGGCGGTGGTGTTCCCGTCCGGCGAGACCGCGGAACTGCTCCGCAGCCGCGCCTCGCTGCCTGAGCCGTTTCGGGTGCCGCTGCCGATCCCGGCGATGCTCGAAGGGGACTGTGAGATCATCCAGCGGGTCGCCGACCTGGAGATCCTGCCCGGCCTCCGCACCTCGATGCTGACCTACGGCGGGACGTTCCCCGGCCCGACGATCGTCAGCCGCCGCGGCACGCGGACCGTGGTCACCCATCGCAACGAGCTGCCCGTGCCGACCGCGGTGCACCTGCACGGCGGCCACGTCCCGGCCGACCAGGACGGGTATCCGACCGACATGCTGCTGCCCGCGGGCTGGGACCACCACAGCGCGCACGGCGGCGCGGTCACGCGGGTGACCCGCGAGTACGTCTATCCGTGCGATCAGCGCGCGGCGACCCTCTGGTACCACGACCACCGGATGGACTTCGCGGGCCCGCAGGTCTATCGCGGCCTCGCGGGTTTCCACCTGATCACCGACGACGAGGAAGACGCGCTGCCGCTGCCCAAGGGCGACCGCGATCTCCCGCTCATGATCACCGACCGCGCCTTCGATGCCGACGGTTCCCTGCGGTACCCGTCGCTGGACTCGACGCTGCGGCAGGTGCCCGGCGTGGACCCGGACTTCGCCGAGGGCGTGCTCGGGGACGTCGTGCTGGTCAACGGCGCCCCGTGGCCGGTGCACGAGGTCGACGCGGTCCGCCACCGGCTGCGACTGCTCAACGCGTCCAACGCCCGCCGCTACCGCCTTGAGTTCGACCCGCCCACCTCGCTCGTCCAGATCGGCTCGGACGGCGGGCTTCTCGACCGGCCGCGTCCGCTGGACGACGTGGTGATGGCGCCGGGGGAGCGGTTCGACGTGGTGGTGGACTTCGCGGCGCACTCGCCGGGCACGGAGGTGACTGTCCGAAATGGACTCGACGGCGGACCGGTGATGCGCTTCCGGGTGCGCGGCAAGGCCTCCGATGACACCCGCGTGCCAGAGACGTTGAGCCGCTACGAACGACTGGATCCGGCGGCGACGGTGCGTACCCGGGTCTGGCGGTTCAGTCGGAAGTCGGGCACGAAGTCACACTCCTGGCGGATCAACGGCGAGCCGTTCGACCCGGACCGCGTCGATGCCGCCGTGCCGCTGGGCGAGCTGGAGATCTGGCGGTTCGTGTCCGACCTACACCACCCGGTCCACGTCCACCTCGACCCGTTCCAGGTCGTCGCGCGTCGCGGGCATGCCCCTGGCCCGTATGACGGCGGCTGGAAGGACACCGTGGACATCGGGCCTGCGGACTATGTCGACGTCGCGGTTCGCTTCACTGGCCACAAAGGACAGTATTTGGTGCACTGCCACAACCTGGAACACGAGGACATGGCCATGATGGCCCGCTTCGACACCACGTGACCCACTCCTTGCCGAACAGCGCCGTTCACAGGACGTCCTCGGGGGTACGACACCAGGTTCTCGTCTGGTTTGGCGACGAAGAACGGCACCCGCGCCTGGGTCATGTGTCCTTGCGGAACAACACCGCCCAGAGAAACGACTCACCGAACGCCGCTGACTCCGCAGGTTCGTCACGCATCCGACGCGACTCGACCTCGGTGAGGTTCGAGAAGATCCACCGCAACGACTCCGGCGTGTACGCGAGCCCGCCGCCAAGGCCAGCAGTGCGGTAGAACTCCGCGTCGTCCAACTCCGATCCCATAGCCCCGGCCGCGAAGCAGGTGAGGGCGAGGTGTCCGCCGGGAGTCAGCGTCCGCTCGAGGAGATCGAGGTAGCTGACGCGGCGGTGCGGGGGAAGGTGGTGGAAGCACCCGGAGTCGTAGATCAGGTCGTAGGGAACGTCGAGATCGACCGCGAACGCGTCCGCGCACCGGAACCGAACCTCGACCCCAGCCGCCCGGGCTCGCTCACCAGCCCACGCGATAGCCGCCGGCGACAGGTCGACCGCGTCTACCTCAAACCCCACCGCCGCAAGCTGGATCGCGTTGCGCCCCGGCCCGCAACCGAGATCAAGTGCGCGGCCCGGGGTGAGCAGGCCGCGTTCGATGTAGTCGAGGAGGCTCTCGTCCGGCTTCGCTACAAAGAACGGCACCGGCTTACCACGATCGGCGTAGAACCGGTCCCACCAATCAGAACCCCCGTCGAGCGTCCACCGGTCGGCCTCCCTGGCGAACAACCCGTCCAAGAGCCTGAGCACGTCGTCGACTGAGCGGATGTTTCGGCCCATCGGGCTACCGTCAACCACTAGACGATCTTAGCCCGAAACGGAACAAAACGTCAGCTCAGAGGCCGTTTCCGCCGCATCGACCCGGCAGATTCGGGCCTCGGCGCGCCCCACCCGTTTCGGCGCTATCCCCGGACAACACATTTCCGACGGCTGACTACCTGACCCACCAGGTGTGCCTCGAGGCGGTTGGGGCGCCCCTCAGCGGGCAAGGCTACCCATGGCCGCCCAGTCCCAGTCGCATGCAAGGCGCGCTGGCCTCGGCTGTCCTTGTTGCGGACGGGTGCGTCGGCCCGCACGGGCTGGCTTGCGACGGACGGGAGTGCATCGGCTCGCTGGACCGACTTGTGACGGTCAGGTGCGTCGGCCCGCTGGGTTGGTTCGTGACGGTCGGGTTCGCGGACCGCCGGGCCGGTGCATGACGGCAGGGATGTGTTGATGGACCGGGAGAACGCCGCTTGGCCGTGTGCTTGGCCGATGTCCGCCCTCGCTGTTCTCTCCTGATTGAGCTCCTTTCGGTGATCGCTTCCCTTTCTTGCACGATCGCTCGCCCAGACGACCTTGTCTGCCTTCCGGTGGCGGTGCGGCAGGCATCGGCGTGTTCGAACAGTCGGCGGTCGCTACTTCCTGCTGATCACCTCCATCTCGCGGTCGGCTTGGTCGGCGCAGGGGC
>Ga0247823_10000619_pt1 | contig 29987 bp, 50 predicted proteins | sample 13C_PalmiticAcid_2_FD_192426 | JGI IMG/M metagenome (GOLD analysis project Ga0247823, IMG submission 192426) | Soil microbial communities from agricultural site in Penn Yan, New York, United States - 13C_PalmiticAcid_Day30 | ecosystem: Environmental > Terrestrial > Soil > Agricultural land...
GCCCCGCCCCGCCCATGGCTCCGGCGCCGGCCATCATGCGCGCGACATCGCCCACCACGCGCTCGTTGGCGCCCTCGGGCTTCGGCAGGCCCAGGGTGTCGGCGAACTGGCTGGCCACGGCGCCGGTGCTGGGCGACTGGCCCTTCTGGCCGGTGAGCAGGCGCGTGAGCGGATCCGTCACGAACTGGCGCACGGGCTCGGTCACGATCTCGGAGGCTTGGCCCAGACCCTCGATGCCGTAGCGGGCCGTGAGGCCGATCTGGCGCGGGATCTCCATCAGGCCGCGGCCGACCTTCACCGCGGCCGGTGGGTCGAGGTCTGCCTCCCATGCCGGGCGCTTGCCCGGGCCGGTCGGTGCCGCCGGCGCGGCGGCCGGGTCGAGGTCCTTGTCCCAGGCAGCCATCAGCGCTTCGTCCCGGTCTTGCCGTCAGGCGTGGTGAATCGCGTGCCCGGGGGCAGCGCGGCGTAGTCGGCATCGCTCGTGACCTGCACCGGCTGGGCACCGCCCGCTGCCGGCTGCACCGTGCCCGCGCTGCGGCGATTCGCCGGCGTGGTGGGTGCACGTGCGTTGCGGGCATCGCCCACGATGCGGTCGAAGTCGGGAACACCCTGCTCGCCGAATTCGGTCTTCATGCCGGCGATGGCCGTCTGGCGGTTGATCGCCTTCTGGCGGCGCACCTCCGGCGAGTCGCCCGGCTGCGGGAAGTACTGCTGCGCGGCGTTCGTGAACTCGTCCTTTCCGATGGCGGCGCCCGACTCGCGGCGCAGGACGGCATTGATGAAATCGCGCTGGGCTTGCTCGATCTGCTGCTCCTGAGGGCTGGCGAAGGCGTTGGCCGCCGCGGAGGCGATGCGACCGCCGGCCCAGGTCGGGATGGCGTCGGCGCCCTGCTTCGCGTACGACGGTGTGAGGTGCCCCTGCCCCGCCAGTTCGTTCAGTGCGTCGTCCGCGATCTGCATCCGCGAGCCGAACAGCAGCGCCTTCGCTTGCCCCTCGGTCGGCGGCTTCGCCAGCTTCGCGCCCTTCGTCGCCGGGTCGGCCGGGCCCCCGGGGATGGGCTCCAGCGCACCGTCGCCGGCCCAGCGGTAGCCCGTCGGGGCCTTCGAGCCGCCGCGGTTGACGCCGTCGGTCATCTCCTGGCGCGTCTTCGCGGCGCTGGCATTCGAGTTGCCGGCGGCCGCGTAGCTCTGCGCCGCGTTCGCGCGCTGGGCGCCGGTCTGAGCCTGGCGGTACTGGCCGAAGCGCTGCGCCGCCGGGTTGCTGACGTCCACGGCGCCCGTGAAGTTGTCCACGATGCCGAACTCGTTGGCGTTGACCAGGGGCTTGCCCTCGATGGCGGCCGTCCGCGCTCCGCCAACCTGCGGCGACAACTCGCCGGAAGCGATGCGCGCCGCCAGGTTCCCCGAGGGCTGCACCCGCAGAGCCTCGAAGAAGTCCTTCGCGGACTTCGCCGAACCGGCCTGCACCGCCTGATCGGCAGAGAAGAACTGGCCGATGTCGCGGAGGACGTCGGGCGAGATGTTGAGCTTCGGCTGCGGCGGAGCCTCGGGGCCCTGCAGGCCTTCGGCCAGCGGCTCGGCAGCGCGCGTGGGGATTGCGCCGGTGCGGAAGTACTCGGCGATGTCGGCGGCCTCGCTGGTTGGCCGGCCGAACGTCGTCAGCGCACGGCTGATGGCGGCCTCCGGGCCCGCGAGCAGCGCCGCGTCGGCCTCGCGCTTCCCCTTCGCCCGCGCCAGGTCTGCCGCCTCGCGACGCTGCCCGATCTGGTCCTCCAGCGAGACCTGCTGCAGGCCGGCCAGCTCGCCCGCCTGACGTGCTTGCCCGTTGCCGCCGAAAAAGCTGCCGATGCCGCTCGCGATCTGGCGGCCGGTGCGGGCGTTGTTGAACCCTGACATGGATCAGCCTCCCGCCGGCTTGGCGGCCGGCTTGCTGGCGTAGCTGCCGTAGGCCTGGCCGGCCCCGGACAGCAGCCCACCCAGCAGGGCCAGGTTGCCGCCGCCGGCGTTGTTGTACCGGGCGCCGGTCGCCGTGCGATTCAGGTTCGAGTCGACGCCGAAGCCGAGCATGTCGCTGGCGTAGTCAGCGCCCTTGATCGCCTCGTTGCCGAAGAGGCCCCCCGCACCGCCGGCGCGAGCCAGCAGTCGCGCGGTGTTGCGGGCCTTCTGCGCACTGGTCGCAGTCGCGTTGGCCTTGGCGGTCGTGTAGGTGTCGGACAAGGCTCCGGAGGTGGCATTCGAGACGTCGCCCGCGCCCAGCTCCCCCTGCTTCGCCAGCAGGTCGCCGAGCGCCTTCTCACGGGCCCCTGCCTCGGTCTCGTAGTTCGCCGCCCGCTTCGTCGGATCGAAGGTTTCGGTGACGAAGTCCTTCGTGGCGTCGTTGGCCTTGTCCTGGATCGCGGCCTCGGTCTCGGCGCCCAGGGCGGCTGCGCGGCGTCGCTCGTCTGCGGCCTGGTCAGCCGAGTAGACGCTGGTGGCCGTTCCGGCCAAGGCTGCGCCAAGGGCGACGGCTTCTGCTCCGGTGCACATCGGTACTGCTCCTTATCGGGTGATGCGGCCGCCGGTGCCGCCGCTGTTGCCCGACGTCGAGATGCCGCCGCCGGAAGGGAACGCGCTCTTTCCCGCGGTGACACCTTGCTGGTACTGCCGCTGCGCGTTCAGGTTGTTGATGTCGTCGAAGAAGCCGCCGATGTCGGTGGCCAGCGCCGCGTCGCGCGCCTCGTTGGCGTTGTTCGTGAGCGCGGAGAAGGAGGCCGACAGCGCGTCCGACTGGCTCATGCCGTTGCGGATGTTGTTGATCAGGCCCACGCGGGTCTTCTCGTCGGCCGATCGGGCGGTGTTGCCGGCGGCCAGCGCGGCATTCCCGGCCTCGAGCGTGCCCTCGTTGAAGCGGTCGAGCAGCTCCGAGTTCTGATCGATGTCGGCGCTGCCGCCGCCCAGGCCCTGCCGAGCCAGCTGGAAGCGGGTGCCGCGCTCGGCCTTGTCGCGGTCCTCACCCAGCTTCGTCAGCAGCCGCGCGCTGGCGTCCGAGGTGATGGTGCCGTACAACTTCTCACGCTCGGTGGCGTTCTTGTCGCGCGCGGCGGTGTCGTAGCTCTCCACCACCCGGGTTGCGGGCGTGTCGACCATGACGTTGTTGCCGTACTGGTCCTGACTCCAGGTGCTGCCACCGGGGATGTCGCGGTACACCGGCGCGCCCAGGCCCTTGCCGAACACGGCGTTGATGGCGTTGATCGCCTCGTCCTGCTCCGCCTTCATCTGGGCCTGACGCTCGGCCACGCCGCCGTCACCACCGCCACCGCCATACAGGCGATTCCCCATCGGCAGGGTGCTGCGCTTCAGTGCGAGGAGGTCGATCACGGGAAATCCTTCTGGTTCATGACGTAGAGCTGGCCCACCGGCTCGAAACCCACCGCCCGGTACAACCGGTCGGCCTCGGCGCTCTTGGCCGCCGTCGCCGGCCGCAGCTGCTTCGCGCCAGAGGACACGCACCAGCGAATCCAGGCCCTCACCAACATCAGCGCGGCACGGCTGCCCCGGTGCTCAGGGCGAACATAGAGGAAGTGCTCGATTCCCATGCAATCCGACGTGTACCAGGGTTCGATCACGTCGCCGTAGATGCAGCCGGTGATCGCACCGCCCTCCCCCTCCACGGACACCGCCAGGAACGCCCCCTTGATGCCGCGGCGCATGAACTCGCCGGCCTTGTCGGGCGCGTAGGTCAGCGCGGCGAAGCTGCTGCCCGCGAACATGTCCACGCCCATCTCCACCAGGGTCGGGATGTCGGCCTCGGTGGCCAGGCGCAGCTTCGTCACCGCAGCAGCTCGTAGTGGTACGTGAACTGATGCACCTCGAACTCCTGGTCATCGTAGTTCCGGATGACAGTGGCGAGGTTCGTGGTCACGAGTTCGACCGGATACAGGTCGCCCGGCTGCGTGTCGCCGGTGATGCTCACGGGTGGCGACGTGATGAGGCTCGGGCTGCGCGGGTCGAACCGCTGCGAGATCTCGCCTATGCCTGTGAAGGAGGCGTCCAGGCCATAGACCTGCTTGTCCACGCCCGGCGCCTTGAAGTCGGAGTAGGCCGTTTCCGCGACCACCTCGTACGGCACGCCGTCGTCGGTCCATGCGTCGATGTCGATGCGGTAGATCTCGTTGCCCGAGCGGATGTAGGGCACGGCGTCGAGCTCGTCGATGTAGTCGAGCGTGAACGGGAACTCGTAGAAGGACCAGGCCGAGATCTTCGAGGAGCGGCTGAAGGTGAAGACCACGGCCTTGTGCTCGGCGTAGAGCCAGTACTGGCCGGTGCTGCGCAGGTACTGGGCCTTGGCGTCAGGGAGGTAGATGAACTGCCCCTGCAGCAGCTGCAGGTCGATCGGAGACCCCACGTCCGAGTCGATCAGACTCTCGGTGTTCGACTGCCGCGTGATCGTGCGGACACCGCCCGGGGACATGAAGAACACGTCGCTGTTCATGTTCTGGTGGGCGTAGGCCAGGCGAGTGCCGATGTCCACGGCCGTGAGGAACTGGTGGTTCGCCGGGTCCGGGTCGACCTGCCAGAGCTGAGACGAGTCCGGGAAGAACACCACCAGGCGGTTCTGGTAGTTGCCCACGGCCACGCAGTCCTTGTTTCCCGACTGTTGCAGGCCCACCGGCAGGAAGCCTGCGTCATCGGCCGTCGTCCAGTCGCGCGGGGCGTTCGTGGCCGAGAACTTCACGACGTCGCCCAGCGGTGAGAACAGCTTCGACGCGGCCTTGGCAACGCCCGTCGAGTGCGGCGCGTCGGTCACGTGGGTGGCGCTCGGGGCCGCATCCAGGTAGTGGTGCAGCGGGATCTTCTGCGGGCCGAGCACGATGTGGTTGTCCCAGTGCTGGGCCACCACGTACGGGATGCCGTTGAACATCTCCATGGCCAGCACGCCCGAAAGCTTGAACAGGCCGTCCGGCCCGAAGACGCCGAGCACGTCCTGGAGCTGGTTGTTCTTGAGCAGCGGGTTCGGGTGCGTCACCAGCGGGTAGCCGGGCACGGGGATCTGGAAGGTGTTGAGGACGCCGCCGCCGGCGAACATGCCCACGGTCCCGGGCTGCAGCGTTGCGACCTTGCGGACCCCGTTGCGCTTGCGGATGGTCTTGCCGCTGGTGATGTACGCGTTCTTGAGCACGCGCAGGCGGTTGGCGTCCGCGGTGCTGGCGCCCTTGCGGAGGTCGAGGCCCAGGCCCCACTCGTTGAAAGTGATCTTGGACATGCGGTCAGCGGGGGTAACCGTAGTACCGGTCCTTGGCGGTGCCGGAGCCGCAGTAGCCGGGCGTGGACTTCGTGAACACGGTCTTGCCCCGGTGCATGGCCTTCAGGCGGACCAGAAGCGCGTCGGCTTGCGCCTGGTAGTTCGCGGCGTCCTGCTGCTTGTAGTGCGCCTTCGCGTTCGACAGCGCCACCAGGAACACGTCACGATCCGGGAGGCTGCAGCGGTCGTTGCTGTCGGTGAATCGGCCGAGCGTGCGCACGTACTCGATGCGCACCTGGTAGATCGCGTTCGGGACCGGCCACAGCTCGATCTGGTCGCGGCGCTCATAGGCGAGCGGCGAGTTTCCGAGGTCGACGCTGCGCTGCTCGAGCGAGATCCCCTCCTCGAGCTGCTGCCACTCGCCACCGTCCCAGACGGCGATGCGCTGGATGCGCTCGACGTTGCAGTCGGCAGGGTAGTCCATGTACTGCTGGGCCACGCCAACGTCGCGCTCCTCGACCGCGCACAGCTCGCGCCAGTCGCAGACGGGGTAGAGCTGCTCCTGCGCGTCCTGCAGGAAGCTGTCCATGATCGGGCTGTTGACGATGCCGGCGTTGCCGGACTGGCCGAAGCCCAGCCGCCGCTGGAGGTCGGCGCGCAGCTGCCCCAAGGTCTTCTTTAGCGGCAGGGCCATGGTTCAGGACGCCTTCTTGGCTGCAGTCTTCTTGGCTGCGGTCTTCTTCGCCACCGCGCGCGGGGCGCCACCGGCCTCGATGCGGTCGAGCTTGTCGATCAGGCCATCGGCGTCATCGAAGACACGCTCGGCGTAGCTCTGGGCCGAGTCCTGGGGGTAGCCGTAGCGCTGCACCAGGCGCGCGAACTCGTCTTCCGGCTCGAAGGTGAATTCGTTGAGACCCGTCGGGAGGTCCGCGGTCTCGTCGATCTCGACGCGGTGGGCACCGTGCACGGCGACGAGCACGAGCACCTCATGGGTCGGCACCACGGTCGGGATGATGGCCACCGCGTCCTGCCGGATCTTGGCGACCACGTAGGGCACCGTGCGGGAGGACGGAGAAGCGTCGATTTCGATGTCGTCGTCCGGCGTCGTGGGATTGGTCGATTCGCTCATGGTCAGGTCTCCAAAAAACGGGGCGCGGAGGCCCCGAAAAGGCCCAGGGGCGGGATGCCCCCGGGCGCGGCAACGCAGGGGGATCAGGCGATCGACACGACGGCTTGCGCGTTGCGCTTGTCCATGGACAGGCCGTACTTCGAGGTCTGGGCGAAGTAGTAGACGTACTGGTCGATCGGGCGGCCCGGGTAGCGCGTGCGCAGCCAGTCGTCCTCGTCCTTGTTCAGCCACAGCGACTTCAGGTCCAGCATGTAGCAGCGCTTGGCCCAGGTGATGGCCGGCGCGGCCCCGTCGAAGTTCGTGTCGAAGTCCGGCACCCACACGAGCGGAATGCCGTCGAACTTGATCTCCTTCGTCGCCAGGTCGATGCTCAGCGTCGAGCCGCCCGAGTACTGGATCTGCGTCTGGTTCGCCGCGATGGCGGCGTTGCGAACGAAGTCCAGGAAGTCGGCCCCGACGAAGATGTGCGTCATGCGCCCCTTCGTGCGGCGGATCGCCCGCTTGGCCTTTTCCATTGCGTCCAGCACCGCAGCCAGGCGCGCGGTCGCGTCAGCACCGGTGATGCCGGTCTGGGCGTAGTTGCGCCAGTAGGTCGCGTTCGCAGCATTCAGGCCGCCGATGACGCCCGTGTTCGGAGTCAGCGACACCAGCGCGTCGATGCCGGGCTTGGCATCGGCCGCCTGGGTGCCGTCGAGCCACAGGGACTTGTGGATGAAGTCGAGTGAGCCCTCGTCGAGCGCCTTGAACTTGCTGGTGAGCATGTTCGTCAGCTGCACCAGCTCGTTCCGGGTGGTCGTCGACTTGCCCTTGTCGTCGAGGACCTTGATGCCGTTGCGCATCAGCTCGTCCTCGTTGACGGTGAAGCCGTCGTGGTGGTTCATCCACTGGTACTTCGCCAGCTCGTTCGGCTCACGCGTGTTGTACGTGACCTTGGCGTTGCCGGACCAGAACTGGCCGTTCGCACCGTTCGAGACGTAGATGTTCTCGTTCAGGTACTCCTTGCCGCCTTCCAGCGGCTTGGCTTTCGGCAGCAGCGTGTCGAGCAGCGGGCGCTCGACGTTGATCTGGTCCTTGGGCGTGTTCTTGCGGTAGAAATCGATCGTGGTCTTGCCGACCTTGTCGATTTCGAGGGGGGTCATCGGCATGGTTCACCTCATGGGTTTGCGTGGTCATGCGCGGGCGAGCGCGGTGCAACAGCCCAACCGGGAGGCGAAACCCGAATCAGCCAAGAAGAGCGGTAGAACGTGCGGCGGCGAACTCCGCGATCAGCCAGAGGGGAAGCAGGCTCAGCTGTCGATGCCGAGCGCCTGCATGGCCGCGTCGAGCGCGGATTTCGGTTCGGGCGCGCCGCCGCCGTGGCCGCTGGCGCGCAAGGGTTGTTGGGAAACTCGCGCGGGCGCAGCGTTGCGGGTCTCGGCGATGAGGGCTCGCTTCGCCAAGCCATAGGTGCGCTCGACCTCGGAGGCCCACTGCTCCGGGCGCAGACGCTCCTTGATGTAGGGAAGCTCCTTCATCACGGCGGGCAGCACGGTCGCGTAGTCGGGGTCCATCTGCAGCTTCTTGTCGACGGCCACGACCGCAGCCTGACCGGCGTGGATCGCCTCCATCTGCTGGTGGTGCTGCTGCTCGGCCTGCTGGCGGCTCTGAGCGTGCTGCTGCTGGACCTGCTGGCCGTGGCGGCCGCGGGCCAGTTCGATGGCCGTCGCCTGGTCCAGCTCGCCGACCTGCACGCGCTGGGCGAGATCCGGGAAAGGCGCCAGCGGGTTGATGTCGAGGGCGCCGCCGCTGGCGAGCTGCAGCTGCTGGATGATCGGCTGCATGATCCGCAGCGCGCTGGCGTGGTCGCCCTTGGCGAGGGCGTGCCGGAACTGGGCGAACTGGTGCAGATCCTGGGCACCGGCATGGTCCGTGAAACCCATGTCGCGCAGTTGCTGCAGACCCCCTTCGTACTGCTGGACCTGGCCGCGCAGGGTCTCGCGCTCGGTCTCCGCGGCCTCCAGCTTCGTCGAGACCTCCTTGTGGCCGTCGACCAGTCGCTGGAAACGCTCATGGGTGCGGCGTGGGTTGTGCTCAGGCAGCGGCGCGTACAGCTCGGCGTTCGGGTCCGGCTTCGCGGCGGCCGCGGGGTCGACGGGTGGAGCGCCATCGGCTCCGGGAGCGCCCGGGGCGGCTCCCGCGGGTGCGGCTCCGGTGTCGGCGGCACCACCGGCGCCACCGGCCTCCGCGGCGCCGTCAGCGCCTGCGGACCCCGAAGTGTCGCCGTTGTCGTCGAGGCCGAGTTCCGTGCTGAGCGTGTCGATCAGCGACGGGCCGTCGTTCGTGCTGCTGCCTTCGGGGCTGCCGCCGGTGTCCAGGTCTTCGTCCATGGTGAGGTGTGCTCTTGTGGTTGCCGTGCGGGCATCCTCGGGAGCTGCACCTCAATCCATGCGATGTCACAGGAGCGGATCCGCGGGCACCGACTCGACCGGCGCGGGCGGGCTGAGCACAGCCACCGCCGGGCCCACCACCGCGTGCACGTCGTCGACCATGGCCGGCCCATCGCCCTCGGGCACCGGCTGGCCGGCCGCCACCGCGGCCCGCGCCTTCTCGGCGTAGCTGTCGACGATCTCGGTCACGCGGCGCACGGTGTCGTCGGCCAGTTCCTTCGCGTTGAGCTGCTGGGCGCGCGCGGCGTTCGCGGCCTCGCCCTTCGCCACCGTCTGGTCGGCCTTGAAGCCGATCTTCTGCACCTCGAGCTGGGTCTGTTCGCGGAACAACTGGTCCTCGCCTGCCTTCACCTGCTGCTCGCGCTGGTCGAGCACCTTCTGGGCCTCGGCCATCATCTCCTGCAGCTTCGCCTGGGCGGCCTTCATCTGGCGCTGCACGCCGGCGCCCGGCGCTCCCTCCTGGCCCGGCTCGTCGCCGTCCATGCCCGGGATGAAGTCCTTGATCGACAGCCGCTCGTCGAAGCGGCGCAGGGTCTCGTCGAGCACCTGCACCATGGCATCGGCCATCTCCTCGTTGCCGGTCTCGCGAAGCTCCGCGATCTGGCCGAGGGCCTGCTGCAGCTGCGGCAGGAACTGCAGCCACTGGTCGCGCTCGCGCATCTTGTTGGGCTTGGCGGTCGAGCCGGCGCGGATCGTGACCGACACCATCTCGAGCAGCTCCTTCTTCGTGGGTGGCAGCTCGGGCCACACTGCCTCGTCGCCGAACGCCCGCTTGATCTCATCGGCAGGCTTGTTCAGCAGCAGCAACTGAGCGCAGTAGACGAGGATCTGGGTCAGCCAGTCCTCGATCGTGTCGAGTTGCTCGGCCGTGCGCGACTGCATGCCCATGGCCATGATCTCGGCCTCGGTCGCCGTCTTCGCCTGGTTGACGCCGCCGCGGCTCGCGTCCTGGGCGCCGGACACCATCTCGATGTCGCGCAGGATGTCTGAGGTGTCGTACATAGCCGGGTCGTACGGGATCCCGGGCAGGCTGCCGAGCAGGTTCTGCAGCGGCGATTGCGGGTCGGCGGTCACGCCGATGATGTCGGTCGTGGCCCCGCGGCCGTTGATCTGCTTCAGCTCGTCCTCGGTGATGCTGCTGGCCTTGTTGAACATCCGCACCGGCAGGTTCTTGCGCCGGTGCTCGGCCGCGTTCGTGCGCCGGGTGTTGTACTCGTCGACCAGTTCGCGCAGGTTGTCCACGAGCGCCCGGGCGTAGAGCATCGACGTCACGCGCCACAGCTGCAGCGGGAAGAAGCCGTACCACTGCGTGCCCAGCGTCACCGGCTGGTAGGGGGCCTTGCAGAACTCCTCCACGCCGTCGCACAGCGTGAAGATCGTCTGGTCGGCCTTCGACCAGACCTCCCAGACCAGCACCAGGGCGTCGTCGTCGTCGATCCCGGGGTTGCGCGTGGCGGCCTGGGCTGCTGTGTCCTCGACCTCCGTGCCATCGGCCTGCGCCTGGGCGCTGGCGTTGTACTTCGTCGCTTCCTTCGGCGGCGCTGCTCCGTAGAGTTCCTTGTAGCTGTCGGCCGTCATGAACACGCCGTGAGCGATGGCCGATGCCTGCGCGTACTCGTCGATGGTGGTCACCGATTCGTCCATGATCAGCATCATTTCGGGCTTCACGCCGTCGATGACCAGGCCATCCGCGTGCACGACGTCGACCTGCTTCTGCATGGCCTGGATCAGGGTCCGGATCTCGGCCACCTTGGCCTCGTACTCGCTGCACTGGGCCTCGTCCTGGGTCTCCTGCAGCAGCGCCTCCAGGCGGGCGACGTTCTCCTGAGCGTCGTTGATCCGATTTCGGATCAGCGGGTCCTCGCGGATGTCGCGCTGGTAGACGGCCTTGACCCATCCCGTGGTGCAGGTGAGCGATGACCGCACCGCCTCCTTGCCGCGGGCCTTGAGCATCGTGTCGCGGATGGCGAACCGGTTCAAGGCCAGCTCGAGTGTGCGGGCGAAGCCTTTGACGGCCGGCGGGTAGTTCTGGGTGAGCCGCTCCTGGGGCGTCACCGACACCTCGGGCGCCTTGGCGTAGATGTTGGGCTGGATCGTGTTGACGACCGAGGCCATGAGGTTGACGCGCACCTGGCCGCTATCCCCGTCTTCCTCCTGAGTGCCGTCCACATACTCGCGGTTCTGTTTCCACCGCAGGGCCTTGCCGCGCATCTTGCCGCGGAAGAACTTGATGCGCTTCTTGAAGCGCTTCGCCAGGGCCTTCTCTTCGTCGGAGGACTGGTAGCCCTGCCCGTCGGCTGACGTGGGAGCGGCTGCCGGGGCCGTTGCAGCCCCGGTGATGTTCATCGGCCCCGCCGGCATCGCGCCGGGGGCGGCCGCACGGGTCGGGGCCACCACTGGATCAGCCGATGTCGTTGACGAGCGTGGCCTTGACGGCGCCCGCGGTACGCGCGGTGGCGTTCAGGCGCGCGAAGTTCTTCAGCGTGACCATGAAGGTGTTGGCGCCGATGCTGGTGTGGGCCACGCCCACGTTTTCCCAGGTGGTGCCGTCGTTGGACACCTGGACCTGCGCCGAGCCGGCGAAGGCGCCGTCGGGCGAGGAGATCTCCACCTTCACCGACTCGCCCGGCAGGAAGCCGTTGCCGGTGGTGGGGAACGTGGTGCCGGCGGCGACGGCCGAGAGGGTGCCGAGGTCGAGTGCGCGCATGGATGAGTCCTCAGAGGGTTGCGGGTAGACCGGCCGGAGCATCGGCGTGGGCCTGCGAATCCATGCGATGCGGTCAACCGCGGTACTTGCTGACTTTCTTGACGTCCTGGGTGCGCTGCAGGAGCCACTCGATGGAGCCCGGCGCAGGAGCCTTCTTCTTGTCGCCTGGCGGTTTCTCCCCGGCCAGCAGCTGGTCGAGGCCGCGCCCCATCAGGCCAACGACGTCCACCACGTCATCGAACCGACCCACCGGGAACGCGTCGAGCTGCGCGAGGGCCCGTCGCGCCCAGTCGGTCTTCGGCCAGTAGACCTTCCCGGCCGACATGCGCGCCTGGAAGCCACGGGCGCGCGCTGTCTTGTCGGCGATGGACGTCAGCCAGCGGCACACCTGGAACACGTCGCGCTCGCGCGACATGCGGCGCACGAGGGGCTCGGTGGCCCGGCGGATGACGCCGCCCTCGCCAAACCAGATCTGGGGCTTCCACTTCTGCACCAGATCGAGCTGCGCGTCGATCCACTTGTCCGACTCGGTCTGGCCGAACCACCAGTCGAGCACGAAGATGTTCCAGTCCGCGTCGACGCCGAAGATCCCGTGTTCGGTGAAGTCGGGCTCGACGTCGGTGTCCTCGGGGTCGGTGACTGCGTAGTCGCTGGCGCCGTAGATCCGCAGCGCCACCGGCCGCTTCTCGTACCAGCGCACCCAGTCAGCCTGGAAGTAGAGGCCCGCGGCCGGGCGGATCTTCCAGTTCCCGTTCTTCAGGCGCTCCCGTTCGACCGTGGGCAGCGCGTTGAGGTTGGCGAGGTAGCCGGGGTCGGCCGCCAGCAGCGCCTTGTTGTCCTGGATCGACGCCGGGATGAACGTGACCGACTTCGGCATGGCCTCGGGGCCGTAGGCCTCGATCAGCACCTCGGCGGTGTCGCCCCACATCAACGCATCGCCGATCCGGGCGAACCACCGGATCACGCCGGCGCGCTCGGCGATGGCGTAGCCGGTGTCCTGGTCGATCCACCAGGCGATGAACTCGGCCACCCAGCTGTCGGCGTCGGGGTTGCAGGTCGCGCGCACGTAGGGCCGCACGCCGCAAGTCGAGCGGTTGCGGCTGAGCATGTAGAAGAACTGGGCGCGGCTGAAGTGCGTCAGCTCATCGAAGCCGATCAGCGGGATCTGCGCGCCCTGCCAGTCGAGCACCGTGCTGTCGTGCTCGAGGTGGCCGAACTTCACCTTCCCGCCCTCGCCGAAGTTCCATTCCAAGACGTGGGCCACGGGCTGGGCGCCGCGCACCTGGCCGTAGAGCTTCACGCTCTCGTCCCACAGGCCACCCGGGTTGCGAACCTGCACCGTGCTGCGGCGGAAGAACACCGCCGCGAACTCGGGGTTCCTGGTGACGTGCCGCAGCGGCTCGAGCAGCAGGCCGAAGGACTTGCCGCCGCCTGCCGCGCCGCCGTAGATCGCGATGTCGGCCGAGGTGGAGAGGAACTGCTCCTGCGGGCCCGGCTGCGGCCGGATCACAGCCAGGTCAGCCATCGCGCCCGTTCGTCGGCAGATAGAACTGCACCGTGCTCTCGGTCTGCACCGGCCCGCCGTCCTTGCCGGTGTGCTCGTGCTTCTCGACCCACATTTTCAGGTACTTCCCCTGCAGCTCGCTGGCCCGCAGCGCGGCGTCGAAGCGCTTGGCGCGCTCGGCCTTCCTGCCGATGCGGGCGATGTCCTCCAGCACCTGCTGCTGCGTCAGCCCGGCCTTCGCCGCAGCCTTGCCCACGGCTTCGTCGATCAGCGCCTTCACGCGCGGATCCTGCAGCAGCTTGCAGGCGGTCTTCCGCGCGGACTGCGCCGAGTAGCCGGCCCGCGTGGCCGCCGCGGTGCCGTTCATGTCGATGGGGTATTCCCGCGCGAACGCGCGCGCCTTGTCGGTCAGCCCACCGCCTCGTTTCATGGGCACGTCGCGCCCTCCCCTTCGTTGTCGTCGTCGCCGGGCAGCGGGAAAGAGACGCCCATCACCAGCAGGCGCTGCCGGCGCCGCCACAGGTGGACTTGGTTGTGGCCGTCCAGGCGCATGGTGCGCATCTCGAGGCCCCACTCGCGCTCGTGTTTCTTCAGCGCGGCCAGCACCGTGCGCGCGGGCAGGCCGCAGTGCTGGGCGATGGCGGCCGAGGTCTGCCAGGTCGAGAGCAGGCGCGTCTGCACCAGCTTGAGCTGCTTGCGGTCGAGGGCCTTGCCTTGGGAGCGGGTGAGGACGGTCACGGGCGCACCTCGCAGATGCGGAACACCACGCCGCCCAGCTCCAGCCGTGTGCCGACGCGTACCAGCAACGGCAGGTGGTGGTGGCCCTCAAGCCGGAGCGTGGTGGGCGTCCAGTTGCCGCGGCCGGCTGGCTTGAGGATGACGGTCACGCCGCACTCACCTTCAGCGCCTGCAGCCGCTCGAACTCGCGCTTCACCTCCGCGACCAGGAGGATGCGAGCCGCGTTCCCGTGCTGCTCGCCCTCCAGGTCGTAGAAGCGCTCGCGCACCCGCTTCGGCGAGTTCGCGATGAACCGCACGTGGCAGCCGCGGCAGCCGGGCGTGATGCCGCCGTGGTGCCAGGTCGCGGCGGCTGCGGTGCAGTGGGTGCAGGACATCGGTCAGCGCAGGGCGTGCACCACGCCGCGGAACAGGTGGTCTTTCGCCTGCTGCTCGGGCGCCAGCTGGTCGAACGGAACGATGCACGGGTGCGTCTTGGCCTCGGGGTCCTTCTGGGGACCGTATACCCAACCGTCCTCGACCTTCTGCTTCATCCAGCTGATGTGGCTGGCCTCCGGCCCGAAGTCGCCCGACACGTGCAGGTCGACGCCCATGCGCGCGCTTTCGCGCTGCCATGCCGGCGCGTCCTCCCAGGCCGGCTGGCTGTTGTCGCCGAGTGCCTGGCAGTACGAGCGGTTCACCTCGTGAGCGACGCGGGCGATGCTGTCGAGCTTTGCTCGCGGGTCGTCGTTGGCGAGCTTCTCGCGCAGCGCGTAGCCCATCAGCGGCCACAGCTGGTTCACGGCGTCCTGACGGGCGATCTTCACGCCCAGCTCGGCGTTGAAGTTCTCGGGGCTCGCGCACGCCGACTTGCCGTACACCGTGAAGCCGTTGCGGGTCTTCAGCGCGACGACGGTGGTCAGGTCGAAGGCATCGTCGGTCGGGTGGCCCAGCGCGCGGAGCGCGGCGCCGACGGTGAAGTAGTGCTCGGCGGCGATGTTCGCCTCGATGTCGGCCGGTGTCACGCGCGGCGCCGTGAGGCCCTTGCGCAGGATCTCCTGCTCGATCGCATCGTCGTCGGAGCGGGGGGATTGCACGTTGTGCATGGTCTTCCTTTCGGTGGTGGTGGGGAAACTGGTCAGGTCGCGAGACGCTGCAGCAGGGCCTCGATGCGCATGGCGGCGCTGCGCAACTCGCCCGAGGCGGTGTCCATCTGGTGCACCAGCGGGCACGTGAGCGGCGTCGGAGCGCCGCCACCGATCGCACCGACGCCGGTCGGGCCCTCGGGCATCAGCACCGGCTGCAGGCGCTGCGTGAGCTGGTCGATCCAGCCGTGCACGTCTTTCGCGGCGGACTGCACCTGGGTGGCCGACACCTCGACCGGCGAGCGGTCGCGGAGCTTGTTGGCGCCGTGGTCCTTGGCCGTGTCGAACATGGCGGACCCGGCGATCGATTGCGCGCGTTGGCTCGACTCTTGGTTGGCGTACATCGTCTTCCTCTCGTGCCGCGCAATCTCAGCGCGCGGCGGGCTGTTGCGGCGGGGTGCCGCGAGACTTGTGTTCGGCCGCCAGCGCGTCCCACATCCGCAGGCCGGCCAGCCGCGCAAGGTCGACGCAGGCCTTCGGGCTGATGGGTTCGGCGTCCTTGTTCGCGGTGGCCCGGCGCTCGACCTCGACCTGCATGTGGGCGCCGCGGTCGCGCACCAGGATCACGCCGGAGGCCTGCGACGGCAGGAACTCGGTCAGCTCCGGCTTCCAGATCTCGGCGGGCATCGCGAAGTAGTGCTTCCACACGCGGCGCGGCCATTCGAGGTGCTGCGGCGGGCCCATGCCCCAGCTCTGCCGGCGCCACCACTTGTCCTTCGCCGCGTCTCGCTTGAAGTCGGCCCGCGAGACCTTGATCTCGACGTCGATCACGCGCAGGCTGTCGTGCACCACCAGCAGGTCGCACTCGCTGCCGGTCCAGCCGCACTCGGGCACGATGATCACGGCCTTGCGCTGGAAGGTCTGGTGGAGCATGGCGCGGACGTGGGCGGCGTTCATCGGCGGCCCTTCCGGCCCTGCCGCCACGCCACGAGCGCCCACACGATGCCGAACGCCAGCGCGATCACCAGCCCGGCGGCGATCTCGGCGAAGGGCCGCAGGAACCAGGGCCAGAACGAGTCGGGGCAGTTCATCGCGGCACCTCGGTGGGCCCGTGCATCTCGCCGTCCCACACGCGGCGGCCCGTGGCCGGCACCGGCTGGGCGTCCAGCATCGCGGCTGCAGCAGCCATGTCTGCCGCGCTGTCCTGCCGCGGATCCACCCACCGGCACACCGGCATCGGGGTTTCGAGGATCAGGTCGAGCCAGGCGCGGCCGCGGAGCGTGGCCGTCCACGTGCAGGGGACGTCGTTCGCATGGTTCTTGACCTCGATGACGCCCATCTCGACCAGCTGGCGGGCGTACTCCTGAGTGGCTGGTGCGTACCAGTTCGGCAGCGGCTCGGGGGTCGTGCAGGCCTGGACGAGGATCAGGAGGTGCAGCGGGGTCATGCCGCAGCTCCCAGCAGATCCGGCTGCACCTCGGCCAGCGGCTGCGCGACCGACCACACCTCCACCCGCACGCACGGCGTCGAGCTGTAGCGCTTACGGATCCGCGTGTCGACCACTAGCACGTCGTCGCGCCACAGCACGCCGTTGAGACCGTCGAACACCGCCTTGACGACGTTGTCGACGTCGGGCTTCGAGGTGGGCAGCACCTCGCCGGCCAGCGCCGCGCGCTGCTTCTTCTGCGACCAGCTGGCGGGCACCTCGCAGTCGATGAAGAGGTTGACGCCCACCGCGTCCTCGAAGCGCAGGCGGTTCGCCATGGCCACCATGGCGGCGTGAGCGATCAGGCCCTCATACGCCACGGTCTTCGCGGGGGTGAACATGCGGGCGTGCGCGCCGATCTTGCCGATGCGCGGGCGGCCCTTGCCCTGCGGCTGGCCAGGAATGATGAAGGCGATCACGACAGCCACCCCTGGTTCGCCGCGTAGTTCACGCCCAGCACCAAGGCCGCGATGGCGCCGACCAGGCCGAGCGCGATCCAGAACCCCGACACGCCCTCGGCAGGGTCCGGCGTGTTCGGCGCCAGCGCACCGGGCTTCGTCTCGCGCACCACCGGCCAGCGGTGCTGCGGGCCGCTCGGCTGCGGGTCGTACGTCTCGCGCATGGCGCGGGTATGTTCGGTGATCGGGCTCATGTCGGGCTCCGGTTCTCGGTGGGGTTGTGGTCGACGGACAGCACGGGGATGCCGTCCATGCGGGCCCGGATCTCGATGACCTGGGCGGCGTGGCGGATGAGTTCGGGCGGGCAGCGCTTGAGCACGTGAAGCGCCACGGCGGCGAAGGTCTCGACGGCGGCCAGCGCGACGTCCTCGGCCGCGCCCTCCTCGGCGGCCAGGCCCTCGCGCACCGTGCGCAGCGCGTCGACCAGGTCGTGCTCGATGGCCGACACGTTGGCGATCTCGGACACCGCTTGGCGGCGCGCGTGCTTGGCCTTGTTCATGCCGCGAGCCTTTCGTTCCACACCGTGGCCAGGGAGGGTTGGGCGCGGATGGCGCGATCGACGGTGCCGACGCCCACCGGCAGCAGCTTCGGCTTCGCTCGGCTCTTGCGCGGCTTGACCGGGTAGCGCAGCTCCGCGTCCGGCAGGTGGCCGGCCTCGGTCAGCGTCCACCGGATCTCGGGGCGGCCACGGCCTGGAGGCGCGAGCCCGACCTCGGCGGCCAGACCCTGCACGCGCATCAGCGTCATGTCCGTCTGCACGGACCAGCGGCTGAAGCCGGTGGCCGCGGCGATCTGCTTCGTCGTGCTGCCGTGGTTGTGGCGCAGGAACTCGATGATGTCGTCGCACCTCACGAGGCCTCCGTCTGCTTTTGTTGGCCCACGGGCCGGTTTTGACTGGCCTCGGCCCAGGCGCCGGTGTCGTCCATGCCGGCGTGCATGTCGGCCTGGCGCGGCACGCAGTGCGGGCGCTCGGCGGGCGGCTGGCGGTCGAAGCCTGCGCAGTTGGCGCAGTCGCCGGCCGGGCACGAGGGGCGGCACGTGGCGATCACTCGTCGCTCCTGGCTGCGGCCGATTGCTGGCCGCGCCGCAGCATGTCGCGCACGGCGATCGACACACGCTCGCCGCTGTCGATGCGCCGCTGCACGTGGGCCATCCACGCGCGGTGCTCGCGCTTGGCCGGTTGCACGGCCTCGAGCACCTGCGTGATCACGGCTTGGCTCGCTTTCGGCGGCGGCAGCTCGGCGCGGTGGAGCTGCGGCGTGCGTCGGCACAGCGAAGCGAACTGCAGCAGGTTGGGCGGGTGGTCCGTCGGCAGGTGCTCGAGCGCGTGAGCGATGGCCCGAGGGTTCTGCTGGAAGCCGCGCAGCTCGCGGCCCCACACGGCCTTCAGGTCGGTCACGTGCTGCACCGGGTCGACGCCGGCGGGACATTCCCACTGGCGATCGAACGCGGCGCCGTAGGTGGCGCGCATCGTGGTCCAGATCCGCTCAACCCAGTTTTCGGGGAGCGATGACACGGGCGTCGACATCGACGACCTCCTGCTGCGGTTGGGGTTGGGCGCGGACGGCGCCGGTCATCAGGCCGGCCGTGGTGAGCTGGCGGTTCTTGCGGTCGGTGATTGCGGTCGTGGGCAGCGGCCCGCGGTGCAGCTGCGCGGCGGTGGCGGCGGCGCGCTTGCGCTGCCCGGCGACGACGCCGAGCACGTAGGCGAACGGCTTGCCCTTGTCGAGGGACTCGTCGACCGCGCCGAGGAACTCGGCTTCGGTGGCGCCGGCGTCGAGTAGCACCTGCAGGTCCGGGTGGCCCGGGTTCGTGTCGCCGATCCCGGCCTGTCGGAGGGCTCGGCAGATGGCGCCAGCCGAGGTCGGCTGATGCCCCGCGAGGTCAGCCCCGCCCTGGGGGGGGGAAGTACCTGTGCCTATCTCTTCTTGTCCCGTCCCGTCACGTCTCGTCCCGTCAGCCGTTCCAGAACCGTTCCGTCCCGGTTCTGTCCCTTCGCTGTCCCCGTGGACAGAACCGTCCTGTCCCGGTTCCTTTCGGGCCTGTTTCTCGCGCCACTTGGCCTTCTTCTCGCGCTCCTTCACCCGCTTTTCCCAGGCGATCAAGGCCTGTTCGCACAGCACCTCGTGGTAGAGGCGGCCGTCGCTGCACTCGGTGAAGCCGTAGAGCGCCTTGGCCTTCACCTTGCGCCAGGCCTTCACGTCGCGGCCGAGGTCGGCGAGGCGACACAGCACGACGTCGTCGTTCGGGAGACTGCCGGCGGGCACCTGACCCCAAGCGGCCCACCACAGCGTCAAGGCGGCGCGCCACTCGGCATCGGTCGACGACGCGTTGAAGTCGCTGCTGAGCAAGCGGCCGCCGAGCAGCGGCATGTACTCGAGGCCGCGCAAGTCGACGTCCGGCGGCACGAGGGGTTCGGGGAGCTGGGCGATCACGCGCGCGCTCCGACGCGGAAATCCCGCAAGAGGAACCCAGGAGCCCGACGCGAGAACCTTCGTGCGGGGAGCGGCAATACGGCACCCCTATACGAGAGGACACGCCCCAATTCCGGGGAACCTTCTCGCAAGGAACCCGAAACCATGAAAGAGAAGAACTTCCCCTGGCGCGCCGTTGGTGACGTGCTGTATTTCCTGTCGCTGGTTGCGCGCGCGGCGTACCTCGTCGCGGTGATGTTCGGCTGGCTGCCGCCCTTTCCGGCGTTGTGGGGCGGCTGACCGCACACCGGACGCCCTCCCAGCCCCGGTACCATCTCGCCCACAACAACCGGGAGAGAGAGATGGCGCAAACCCTGGACACCGTCCTTCTGGAGGCCGCGACGAAAGCGCTGGCGGCGGCCCCGAAGACAACGTGCCTCCCCAAGGAGGCATGGTTCTGCTTGACGAGTGCCGAATGGGCCTCGTGGATGCAGGCCTTCGGCTCCGTCCTGGCGATCGTCGGGTCGCTTTGGGTCGCTCGCCATCAGGCGGCGAAACAGCACAACTACTCCCTTCGCCAGATCCGCGCCCAGCACGATCTGGAAAAGTCTTCTGCGGCTGCGGCTCTCGAGCTGATCGCCGGAGGCGTGGCAGCCTCTGTGATTCAGGTCGCCGACATCATTGACTCCAAGCATCCGCCCGAGTTGGAGACGCGCCTGGTGGACAACCGCATCGGCGAGATCGAAGCGCATCTGGATGCGAACACTTCTATCTCGGTCGCGGACTTTCCGGCCGACTCGGTCGCCCATCACCTTTCGCTTTCGCTCCTCGTTCGGGCTACCCTGCATGGGGCCAAACTGTTCAAAGAAGCAGACGCCGAGAAGAGGGAGCACCTGAGACCAGCAACCAGCGACTGGCTGCGGCGGCAGGCAAACCACCTCGTAGTGCTGGCGGAAAACATTCGGGACGGCACGTTTAAATTGCCGGATGTCATGGCGAACAGCGCTGCGCCCGAAGCTGACCGCAAGAACACTGAGCAAGGTGGTTCCAGTCACAAGGGTTAGGCGGCCAAGCCGCCCCGCTCCAGTTCACGCAGGCGGGCGAGCAGCAGCTGCTTCTCGGCCTCGAGGCGATTGCGCACGACGAGCTCGCAGCCCATCTGGTTGGCCATCCACTGCAGCGGCGCCAGGCTGCGCGTCGCGTGCATGAAGGCCACCAGCCGCCGGGCCCACTGCTGGGCCACGCCGCGCATGAAGCGCGACATGTAGCCGTGGCAGATGTGGATCTCGTCGGCGATCTCCTGATCGTCTTTGCCGCTGTTGTGGGCGGCGGCGACGAGGCAGCCGCTGAACGAGGCCTGCTCGATCACGCACTCGTCGAGCACGTGCATCGTTGCGACTCTCGCAAGGATCGGCATCTCGCCTTGCGAGTGCTTGCCAGTGGTTGCTTGCGGTTGCCTATCCCCGGGGGATGTACTGCTGAACATGAAACGGACTCCCATCGCGTTGTTGAAGAAATCAGGCTTGGTGGAACGCCCGGCCGCCATCCATCCCGCCCAGGCGATGGGAGGGTTCGGGCTGGGCCGAACAGATGGCGGTGGACGTTCCAACAAACCGACTGGCGTCGGCTGTGCCGCTGAGGTAAGGGGAAAAGTGCGGAAACGGGGCGCTGTTGCAGTGACAAACGGCGCACGCCGTGCCACGCTGGGGCTCCACAACTTCACTCGCCACGGCGAGACGCGTCATGAGCGACACGAACGACCAGATTCCCAACCCGAGCGCAGCCGCCCATCGCGTGCTATTGACGCTCGACACGGCAATCCAGAACCGGAAACTTGCCGGACAGATAGACCTGCAGAACTTGTCGAACGCCTTCAAAATCTTCGCGGTCTCGCTGGACCTCGAGTTCACGCGGCTCCACAAGGAGATCGCCGAGTTGAAGGGGAAGGTGAAGTAGTTCGCGCGCCCGGTGCCGACTTCCAGGTGGCACCGGGTTCCCGAGATGGGCGGGCGTCCCATGCCGTGGCAGGCTGCGCCTTCCACAACTCGACCTGCCTCGGCAGGGACGCCCATGAACCAGCAGGAACTCCTCGAGCACTTCGAGTACCAGGCGGCGATCCACGACGCCCTAACCGTCGCTTTGCGTGCCCTCTTGAAGCAAGCGCCCGAGGTGTGCGAGCAGCTGCGCGCGTACGTCGAACTTGCCCCGAAGCAGGAACCGCTCAGGTCGGCATCAGCAATCACCAGGGACAGCTTCCTGACGCAGCTGTCTCGGTTGGCGGGATAGTTCACGACTCAGGCCCCCTGCCCGGCTTCGGCGGTGGGGCCGGCGGACAGCGGCGTGCGCAGCACACTCCACTCGACGTCGGGCCGGAGCTGTTCGCAGGTGACGACCGCGGACGGGTCGCCGACCTCGGCCGCCTTCGCGCGGGTCTCTCGCTCGATGACCGGGCAGTGCTCAGCCGGCACGCGGCGGTCGGGCTCCCGCCACTGGCCGACGGCTCCTTTGCTGACGCCCAGCAGCTTGGCGAGGGCTACCTGTGAGCCGAGAACTTCAGCTGCGCGATCGATCGGATGCTTCTCCATGCGAGAAGTCTAGGTTTTCTGTACGCGCAGGTCAAGAACTTGTAGCCCTTTCCGGTACAGGGAATCTCTACTATTCCCGGATGAAGCTTCACGAATGGGTTTCGACTGCGAGAAAAAAGGCAGGGCTGACACAGACGCAGCTCGGCGACGCCGTGGGCGTGGGTAAGCAGAACGTCTCCGCATGGGAGAACGCCCGACACGAACCCAGCTTCGCCCAGATCCTCAAGATCACCCAGGCAACCGGCGCCTCGCTCCCGGCGATCCCGCTGGGCGATGGCTCACCCGCCGTGCCGATCGGTGAGTACTTCGCGGCCCCGCCGCATTCCACCGCGAGTAGCCTGACCGTCAGCGAAGCCGATTGGGCACTGCTGCAGGACATCAAGCTCGTGATGATGCAGGACGAGGTGGAGATGATTCGGCGCCGCGCCGCGCACGTCCGCGAGCAGCAGAACGCCCTCGGCACCCTGCTGGCGGGTGACACCAAGGGAAAACGTTCAGGAAACGGTCAGTAGTACCGCTACGTGAGGTTGGCGTCAGTTTCCGCTCAACACGTACCGATAAATCGGGCTGCAGCTGGTGGGCGGCCTGCTTTCAAGAACAGGGCGGCTGCAGCGGGTGCGGCGGCCCACGATGAGGGAGAGAGTTCATGAAGATCAAGATCGCGGCGGCCCTGGTCGCCCCGGCTCTGCTCAGCGCCTGTGCCACCCAGCAACCCGCGCCGGTAGCACCACCCGCCACAGCGGCCACCGTGCGCCCTGCCCTGGCCGATGCCGTGACCGGCTGCCAGTACCTCGATGACGTCACTAGCGTGTCCAGCCGCTACGGCATCTTCGCCTCCGCCGCGCTGGATGACACGAAAGCCCAGGTGCTCGAGAAGGCTGCTGAGGCCGGCGCGACCCACCTCGTGTGGGAGGCGCCGATCCTGGCGTACGGTTCGACCACCTCGCGCGGCAAGGCGTACCGCTGTGGCTAAGCGCGAGAAAACCTCGGCAGACGCCGCTCCCGTCCGCACGGGCATCAAGATCGGTGGCAATGCTTACGGTTCGATGCGCGACGTCACAGTCAAGGATTACGAACGGGGCATGGACGTGGGGAAGGATCTCAACGCAACGATGGACAACGTCACCTTCGAAGCGCCGACGCCGCTGGCGCCGATGCATCAACCCTGGTACCAGCGCCCCATCGGCATTCTCATCATCGGCGTGCCACTCGCATTCTTCGGCTGGGGCGCAACCGTTATTGGGCCTTGGGTGCTCAAGGCACTCGGTCTCTCCATTTGAAGCATAGGAGCCTGCATGCAGCCAAGGCCGTGGGACGTCGGGAACGACTCGGAAATTCTCGTCGCATTGGGTCGCGTCAGCATCGCCGATTTGTCCCAGTACATGCGCGAAAAAGGAGTCAAGAGTGATTGCGCGTCATGTGGCCGAAACGACTGGGCCATAGTGCCGCCAGCCGTCGGTATCCTCACGATCCCATCTTCGACCCCGCAAGCCCTGGCAGGTCCGACCGTTTCGCCGAGCAACTTCGGAGCGCCAGCCGTGTGCCTCGAATGCAACCATTGCGGCTTCATGCGCATGTACAACGCGCTGCAGATCGGGCTCTGGAAGCTTGATTCCGAGCGGAAGGCTGGCAATGGCAAATGAGCCGCTAAAGATCTCGGAGTACGCGCGACGCACACCAGCGGCGACCCCACCCGGGCCCCCGACTTCCGCGCCCATGGTACAACCCGACCAAATGACCGACTTCGTCCCCCGCCCTGAACTCGATGCCAAGCTGGAAGCGCTCGAAGCCAGGCAGGACGCGCGTGCCGCCCGACTTGAGGCTCAGATGGGCACGATTCTCGATCGAATCGACACCTTCAAGCAGGCCCAGAACGACGCTCGCGAAGAGGGAAAAGACCTTCGCCAGGAGGTTCGTGACCTGCGATCCGAGACCCGGGGCGCCTCGCGCGAGTTCAAGTTCTGGACAATCGGTAGTGTTGTGGCGATCGTGGTGGCGGTGGTGGGCACCGTGCTGACGGTCCAACAGATGACCACAGCGACGTTCGCCGCCGGCGCTCAGACAGCTCAACAACAGCAGCAACTGCTCAACGACATCAAGCAGATCCAGCAGGATCTCGTCGAACAACGGAAGGCGGCCAGCACACCACGCTGATCGCCCCGCCCTCCTGCCCAGCCCGCCACGTGCGGGCTTTTTCACGTCCAGTCCACGGGAGCAAGACGCAAAGTACAGTTTCTCTTGACATCGCAAGTACAGCGTTTCTATACTTCATCCCAACGCAACCAACAAGGGGCACGGGATGGATCAGGACACGAAGGCGCTGCTCGAGCGGGCGCACAGCGACTGGCGGCGCGTGAAGTTCGGCGTGGCCGCGCTCGGCTGTGCGGCGATGCTGGCCGGGTGCGGTGGCGGCTCGGATGATGAGCCCGAGGCGGATGCGCCGCCGGCCCGCCGTCCCGTGTGTGGCGAGTTGCGGGAGCGCTGCCTGTGAACGCCCGTCCCGACTGGTCCGACGTGGCCGAGCGTCAGCACCTGCGCCACCTGAGCGAGATCGCGCGCGAGCTGGACGAGTTCGCTGACATGCGCGCGCGCGTGTGCGAAGAGCTGCGCGCCGACTTCGCCCGCGCCTTCAACGGCGACGAGGTGCTGCTGCCCCGCGTGGTCGGCGGCCTGAAGCCCCGCGAGGTCCGCACGTACACGCTGGGCCAGGCCATCGGCGACGCCACGTGCGAGGGCGAAGGCCCGGCCGTCACCGCGCTGCGTGACATGCTCAAGCCGGGCGCGGACCTCGTCCACTGCCTGGGCCGTTTCCGCGAGGCCGTGATCGACGCCTACGTCGATGAGGTCGCGGACGACCTGGCGAACGTGCGGTTGGGGGTGGCATGAGCGCGACCTGCCTCTGCAAGTGCGCCTGCGGCGCCTCTTTCACAGCCAAGGTCGCGGACCGCCGCCGCGGCTGGGCCCGCAGCTGCTCGAAAGCCTGCGCGGCCAAGCGCCGCGAAAAGCGCAACGGGCACCAGTTCCGCCGACGCGAGGCGGAAGCTGACGACATGGGCCACTGGGGCCACCCGATGGCCTCTGGCTACGAAGGGCACGGCCAGTCATGACCGCCCGCCCCTTCAAGTCCGACCGCCACGCCGCGCTCTCGCTCGTCCACCCGAGCGAGTCCCCGTACCGCCTGCACGCCCATGGCTACCGCCCGAAGCCGCTGCCGCGGCCGAGCCTCGCCGTGCGCTGCCTCGACAGCGTGCTGGCGCTGCGCCGGCTCTACGTCTTCCACCGCAAGAGCGGCTGCACGCGCGCCGTCGCGTTCGGCCGTGCCCGTCGCACCGTGGTGCGTGATTTCAACCTGAACCGGAGACCTTCCCTGTGAACGCCATTGCCGAAACCACCCGCCAGCAGTACGCCGAGGACGGGGGCTCCGACCTCGACCGCCTGCTGAACAAGCCCTTCAGCCCGACCGAGCTGCTGCTCGACGACCGCAGCTTCGACCGCATCATGCGGATCGCGGAGCTGATGGCCGCCGGCCGCACCACGGTGCCGAAGCACCTGCAGGGCAACATCGGCGACTGCGCCGCGGTCGTCACGCAGGCCTTCCAGTGGGGCATGAACCCGTTCGCCGTCGCGCAGAAGACGCACCTGGTGAACGGCTCGCTCGGCTACGAAGCGCAGCTGGTGAACGCCGTCGTGCAGCAGAGCGGTGCCATCCGCGGTCACTTCCACTACGAGTACCGCGGCGAGGGCAACAGCCTGGAATGCCGTGCCGGCGCCACCCTGCGCGGGGACACCGAGATCACCTGGGGCGAGTGGCTGAACGTCAATGCGCCGCAGACCAAGAACTCGCCCCTGTGGAAGGTGAACCCGCGGCAGCAGCTCGGCTACCTTCAGGTGAAGAACTGGGCCCGCGCCTATGCCCCGGGTGCGATCCTGGGCGTCTACACCGAGGACGAGCTCGACGACCTGCCGCCGCCGGCCGGTCTGGATGCGGCGCCCGCGCCCGGCCCGCGCCGCAAGAGCAGCGCCACGCCGCCGGCGTCGACCGCCTCGAACGCCAACCTGGACACCGGTGAGGTGCCGCCGCCCCCGCCGGTCGCCGCCGCGGCGCCGAAGCAGCAGGCGAGCACGCCGGCGCAGACCGGGGCCATCTCGGCCGGCCAGGTCGCGTACCTGCGCAACAAGCTCAAGGCCGCCGGGGTCGAGGAAGCGAGCATCTGCGACCGCTTCCAGGTCACGGGCATCGAGCTGCTCAGCGCCGAGCAGTTCGACACCGTGAAGGCCGAACTGCTGTCGATGGGCTGATGCCATGGGCGCACGCGACCTGATCACCTTCGACGAGGCATCGCACACCTACCGGGATGCCGGCGGTGTGGTGCCCGGCGTCACGTCGATTCTGAGGCCGCTGTCGAACTTCGACGGCATCAACCCGGCGGTGCTGGCGGCGAAGGCCGACCTGGGCCGCCGCGTGCACACGGCCTGCGAGTTCGACGACGACGGCGACCTCGACGAGGAGACGGTGCAGGACGACGTCGCGCCCTACCTCCGGGCCTACCGCGCGTTCCGCCGGCAGACCGGGGCCGCGGTGGTGCTGAACGAGGTCCGGGTCTTCGACCGCTCGATGCGGTACGCGGGGACGCTCGACCGCGTCATGGACCTGAACGGCGCCCGCTGGCTGGTCGACCTGAAGACCTGCATCAGCACCCCTATCGCCGTAGGCCCGCAGACCGCCGCCTACCTGCGCGCGCTCGCAGATCCCGCCGTCACGCACCGCGCAGCGCTGCGCCTGCGCCCGGACGGCACCTACCGATTTGAACCCCTCACCGGGGCCGACGACTGGTCGACGTTCCTGGCCTGTCTCACGCTCCTCCGCTTCAAGGAATCCCACCAATGACCACCGACACCGCCGACAACATCCTGGCGCCCATCGCCGCACTGACGCTGCCCGACAGCGTGGCGCTGACGAACAAGGCCCAGGCCGCCCTCGCCTTCATCCAGTCGTTCGAGATCGGGACCGCGGAGGACTACGGCCTGGCCGCCGACGAGCTCAAGGCCGTAAAGGCCAAGGCCACGCAGATCGAGGCCCAGCGCACCGCGATCACCGGCCCCATGAACGTGGCGCTCCGCAACATCAACGCCCTGTTCGCAGGACCGGCCAACCTGCTGGCCACCGCAGAGAAGTCGCTGAAGTCGAAGATGCTGGGTTGGACCGCCGAGCAGGAGCGGATCGCCGCCGAGGCGCGGCGTAAGGCGGAAGAGGAAGCCGCCGCCGAGCGCAAGCGCCTCGAGGCCGAGGCCGCTGCCCGCCAGGCGGAAGCCGACGCCCAGGCCGCTGCCGCCGCGAAGGCTGCCGCCGCCGGCGACACCCAGGCCGCCGCGATCGCCGAGTCGAACGCGCATCGCGCTGCCGCACAGGCCCAGGAAGCCGCCACCACGTCGCAGATGGTCGTGGCCGCGGCGCCGGTGGTCGAGCGAACGAAGGCCGCCGGCGTCAGCGTGGCGAAGAAGATCGACTTCGAGGTCACCGACTTGCACGCCCTGGTCAAGCACATCGCCGAGCGCCCCGAGCTGGTCAACCTGCTGGTGGCCGACTCGGTGAAGCTGCGCGCGTACGTGAAGGGCCTCGGCATGGCCTGCAAGCTGCCCGGCGTGCGCGTGTTCGAGGACCGCGTGTTGAGCGCTCGGGCGGCGTGACCATGCGCATCGTCGACGTTCACATGGAGCGCCTGCAGCAGGCATTCGCGGAGAAGGCGGCCAAGGCCTTCGCCGAGAACCCGAAGCTGCGCACCTTCACCGAGGGCGACATCGAGCCGGGCGTGCCCTTGGCGATTCGCTGGGGCATGGACGACCGCTCGGTCGTCGTCGTGCGCCTCGACGAGAACCACGAGCCTGTGATCTACGGCCAGCTGGTGCCCGATCCGGCGAACTACGACGACGTGCCCTTCTGAACCAGTTTCCGGGGCGACACCAGCTGATCCGGGTCAAGGCTTTCCTCCCTGGCCGTACTGATCCCGGATCGGCCCCCGCAAGGGGCGCCCCTTCTTCTACCTCACCGGAGCTTCCATGTCCGACACCACCTTCACCCCCGGCCAGCGCGTCTACTCGGTCGACGGCGCCGCCGGCCTCTTCGTCGCCAAGGTCGACGAGGGCTTCATCGTCCGGCCGCTGTACGGCGAACGCGACCTCGAGGAAGACGACGAGGCCTATCCCGAGGGCGCCGCCCTCTGGCGCACCGCCCACCCGTCCGCGCCGGTCGAACGCTTCGACACGGCGATCCAGGCCATGAACAAAAAGCTCGACAGCCTGCGGGCCGAGGTGCGCGAGCTGGAGACGAAGAAGTATGCGTTCGAGCGCGTGACGCAAGAGCAGCGCGACCGCATCAAGGAGCACGACGCCCTGAAGCCACTCGACGACCTGCTGGCCGGCCGCGTCACGCACTTCGTGGTCACCAAGAACGGCCGGTTTGGCGTCTTCACGGTCGAGCAGGCTACGAAGCTCGACAAGGAGTGGTACCACGGCTCGCAATTGCGTCTGAGCCTTGTCTCGTCGCACAGCGCCCCCAGTGGGCTCGTCTGGAAGCTCTCGCAAGAATCCCGCGGATACGACCACGAGGTGCTGCCGTTCGTGAGCGAAGCGAGCGCGATGGAGAAGTGCCGCGCGCTGATCGCCGCGCGGCTGCAGCAACTGGCCGACGACACGTACTTCAACTCGTACTCGGTGGATGAGCCCGTCAACGCCGCGCAGCGCTACGGCGTGCCGGTGCCCGAGAAGCTGCAGCAGCGGATCCTTGCCCACGAGCGCGCTGCGGCCACCGCAGCCCGCGACAAGGCTGCCAAGGAACTGGCGGCGGCGGAGGCGAAGCTCTCCACCGCCACCCCGGCCACGCCCGCCTGAGCTCCGCATGGCCGACGCTCGCGCGCCCACCGCCGCACCGTGCCCGGACGAGGACGGCCTCTCCGCCCGCGCCGTGCTCGCCCTGCGCGTACACCGCGGCGAGATCACGGAGCTGCAGGCCTGGCGCGAGCTGAAGCGCGTGCAGCACGAGGGCGACACCACGGTGCGCCTTCCGGTGCCAGCGCGAGAGCGCGGCTGATCACCACCACCCCCAACGGCCACCACCCAGGAGCCCCGAGACCATGAAGAAATTCGACCTGCCCGCCGAGTCGCGGCTGAAGCTGATCAAGGCCACCAACCGCAAGGAGACGCACGGCAAGGAGCTGGTGCAGGCCATCAGCCTGCGCCTGGAGTGGTGGCCGTCGGACAACTCGGCGCTGAACCTGCTGCACGACAACCTGCAGGACATGCTGTTCTGGACGCCGCCCGATGCCTCCGCCCAGGCCCAGCTCGAGGTGGTCGCGCCCGTGAAGAAGCACCTGCGCTGCCCGACCGTGGCCCAGCCGTTCAAGGTGCCGAACCTGTCCTTCAGCGGCTACACGCTGACCATCGAGCACGGCATCGACGACAGCACCGCGCTGGAGCTGTATGGTTGCGCGATCGACAAGTTCGAGACCGAGGTGAAGGACGGCGGCTCGTGCGCCATTCGCTTCTCGATGGCGTCGAACAAGCAGATCACCCGGGAGCTGCTGGGCGCCCTGTGTGAGATGGAAGGCCGCGAGGTCGTCGCCACGCTCACGCCGCCCACGCCGGAGCAGGCTGCTGCTGCGGCCGAGCACGGCGGCGGCGATCTGTTCCCCGAGGACGACGACGACACCGAAGCCGGCCAGGAAGGCAGCGGCGTCATCGACGGCACGAACGCGGACGGCACGTGGCCCTTCCCGAAGACGCCCGAGGGTGCGCTGGAATGAGCGCCGTGGCCAGACTGCCCATGCTTGCGGCCGGCCACGTCGACGAGCCGCATGGCGGCCGCGACATGTGGACGGCTGCGATCGACACGCCGACGCATGGCGCCGCCGTCGAGTGCTACGGCGCGACCGAGCAGCAGGCGCGAGCGCTGCGCGATGGGCTGCTGGCCCTCGCCGCTTCTGGCGTGGCGGCCACGGCGTGCCGAATCGCTGACGTGGGTTTCCGCTGGGACGGCGAAGCACAGCACCACGTGCCGAGCGTGCTGATCGAATTCGACCCGGTGCCTGCCAACTCGCCGTGTGACGCGAAGGGCTGGAAGGACCGTGATGCGCTGGTCGCACTGCTCGCCACCCCCTCGCAGCCCGTTGCGGCCGATGCCCCCGCAGAGGTGGTGCATTGCGAGCGCAACGACGCGTTCAAGTCTGCCCTCATGGCTACGGGGCGGGTTGCGAACTTCGA
>Ga0247823_10000620_pt1 | contig 29968 bp, 23 predicted proteins | sample 13C_PalmiticAcid_2_FD_192426 | JGI IMG/M metagenome (GOLD analysis project Ga0247823, IMG submission 192426) | Soil microbial communities from agricultural site in Penn Yan, New York, United States - 13C_PalmiticAcid_Day30 | ecosystem: Environmental > Terrestrial > Soil > Agricultural land...
GACGCTTCTACAGTCGACTTGGCGCAGTTTTCTGATTACACCCATTATTACGTTTTTAAAGGATTTTTCGATCAAAAAGGAACCGTAAAAAATGACGGATAAGAACCTCGTTCAAGAGGAATATACAGCTTCCAAAATTAAGGTCCTCGAAGGTTTAGATGCGGTCCGCAAACGACCCGGCATGTACATCGGTGATACCGGCTCGCGCGGTCTCCATCACCTGGTGCAAGAAGTCGTGGACAACTCCGTCGACGAAGCACTCGCCGGACATTGCACCACGGTGAACGTCACGGTTCACGTGGACAACTCGGTCACCGTCGAAGACGACGGTCGCGGCATTCCGGTAGATATCCATCCCGAGATGGGAATCTCGGCGGCCGAAGTGGTGCTCACCAAACTTCATGCCGGCGGTAAATTCGAAGGCGCGGCTTACAAGGTTTCCGGCGGCTTGCATGGCGTCGGCGTTTCTTGTGTGAACGCCCTTTCGGAATGGACCAAGGTCAAAATTCGCCGCGACGGCAAAGTTCATTTGATCGAATTCAACCGCGGCAACACCGTGTCTCCTCTCAAAGTGATCGGCGAGAGCGACGAGCGCGGAACGACGGTGTCCTTCAAGCCCGACCCGCAAATTTTTGAAACCACCGAGTACAATTTCGAAACCCTCTCGGGCCGCCTGCGCGAGCTCGCGTTCCTGAACAAAAAACTTCGCATCACCATCAAAGATGAGCGTAGCGATAAGTCTAATGAATTTTACTACGAAGAAGGCATCGTTTCGTTCGTCGAGTACCTGAACAAATCAAAACAAAAAGTTCACAACGAAGTGATTTATTTTATCTCGTCTAAAGAGGGCGCCGAGGCGGAAGCCGCGCTCCAGTGGAACGACGGTTACAAAGAAAATACCTTCACCTTCGCCAATAACATCAACACCTTTGAAGGCGGCACTCACCTTCAGGGTTTCAAAACCGCCCTCACGCGCGCCATCAACAAGTACGCCGAGCATTACAACATGCTTCGCGACATGAAGGGCCTCGGCACCATTGAAGGTGACGATTGCCGCGAAGGCCTCTCGTGCGTGATTTCGGTGAAAGTTTCCGAGCCGCAATTCGAAGGCCAGACCAAAACCAAACTCGGCAACTCGGACATCCGCTCTTTCGTGGAAAAGATCGCTTTCGAAAAACTCAGCGAGTATTTCGAGCAGAACCCCGCCGAATGCAAACGCGTGATCACCAAGACCATCGAAGGCGCTCGGGCGCGTCTCGCCGCTAAAAAGGCTCGCGAACTCACTCGCCGCAAATCGGCGCTCGAGTTTTCGGGCCTGCCCGGCAAGATGGCCGATTGCCAAGAAAAAGATCCCGCGCTTTGCGAACTGTACTTGGTCGAGGGTGACTCGGCGGGTGGTTCGGCCAAGCAGGGCCGCGATCGTAAGACTCAAGCGATTTTGCCGCTCAAGGGTAAAATCTTGAACGTTGAAAAGGCGCGTCTCGACAAAATGCTAAACCACGACGAGATCCGGGCCCTCATCACGGCGCTCGGCACCGGCATCGGTTCGGGCGACGGCGCCTTTGACGTATCCAAACTCCGCTACCACAAGATCGTGCTCATGACAGACGCCGACGTTGACGGCGCACACATTCGCACATTGCTCCTCACGTTCTTCTATCGCCGCATGCCGGAGATCATTGAACGCGGGCACCTCTACATCGCGCAGCCGCCGCTCTACAAAGTCAAAAAGAGCAAAGCCGAATCATATATGAAAGATGACAAGGCTCTGCAGAACTTTCTTATCGAAGAGTCGCTTGAAAAAGGTCAACTGATGACCGCATCGGGAACTCTACTATCGTCGTCGGATTCAAAGCGCATCATCGTTCAAATGCAAAAGTACACCATCGCGTTCAAGGCATTTTCTAAAAAGGGTGACCCCATCGTTTTGCAGGCTGCTATTTTAGAAGGCCATTTCAGCGAAGAAACGCTCAAGTCTGAAGCAAAACTCAACGAAGTCGCGCAGCTGCTTTGTGCATATCTAATGGAAAAGTCCAAAGGTTTGCACAAAGAGATGAAGTGCACTTATTCCATCGCCGAAGATGCCGAGAATCAGGGATATTTTATTTTGCACCTGGACTCGACCCATGGCGACGTTCGCTACCGTACGGTTTTGTCGAAGAGCGTTTTCGATAGCCCCGATGCGCAAGAATCCATCCGCTTATCGCAATTTGTGAAGGAGCTTGGTGGAAGGCCTTTCCGCTTAAAGGTGAGCGACGAAGAAACGACACTTTTTGATGATCCCGAGTCGTTTGTTGCGGAAGTGCTAGTGAAAGGCAAAGAAAAGTTATCCATTCAGCGCTACAAAGGTCTGGGAGAGATGAACCCTGAGCAATTGTGGGAAACCACCATGGATCCGGCCAAGCGCACGCTGCTGAAAGTGTCAGTAGAAGATGCGGCCGCGGCGGACGGAATTTTTTCGGTACTCATGGGTGACGATGTGGAGTCGAGAAGAAACTTTATCGAAACCAACGCCCTCAAGGTTCGTAACCTTGATATCTAATGGATAAGTTTTAAGGAACCAGTGAAACATGGATAACTCCACGAACAATAGCCCCGGCGATTTGATTGAAAATGTTAACATCGAAGAGGAAATGCAGAATGCTTATCTTGAGTATTCTATGTCGGTCATTGTCGGCCGCGCATTGCCCGACGTTCGCGACGGTTTAAAACCCGTTCACCGTCGTATCCTGTACACGATGCAGGAACTCGGAAAAACCTACGACAAACCCTATGTAAAATCGGCCCGCGTTGTTGGTGATGTGATGGGTAAATATCACCCGCACGGTGACTCGGCTTTGTACGGCGCGATGGTGCGTATGGCCCAGGATTTCTCGCAGCGCTACACGCTGATCGATGGTCAAGGTAACTTTGGTTCTATCGACGGCGATTCGGCGGCGGCCATGAGGTACACGGAGAGCCGGATGTCGCGACTCGGTGGCTATCTGCTGCTCGACATCGACAAGGATACCGTAGATTTTGGTCCCAACTACGATGGCACCCTCACCGAACCTAAAGTGCTTCCCACGCGCATTCCGAACTTGCTGATCAATGGTTCGAGCGGCATCGCGGTGGGCATGTCCACCAACATTCCCCCGCACAACATTGGCGAAGTCGTGCGCGCCTGTCTCGAGATCGTGGACAATCCGGACGTGTCGGTAGACGATTTGATGAAAATTGTTCCCGGTCCTGATTTGCCTACTGCGGGTATCATTTCAAACATCAGCGGCATTCGTGCGGCATACCGTTACGGCCGTGGGTCTTTCACTATGAAGGGCCGTACCGAAATTGAACAAATTACCAAAGAAAAAGAAGCCATCATTGTCACCGAGCTTCCTTACCAGGTGAACAAATCTACCTGGATCGAAAGCATCGCCAATCTCGTGCGTGACAAAGAGATCACCGGAATTTCCGACGTGCGCGATGAATCGAACCGCGAGGGCATTCGCGTCGTTATCGAGTTAAAGCGCGGCGAACAGTCGCAAGTCATTTTAAACACGCTTTACGCGCGCACGCAGCTCCAAACGAGCTTCGGCATCATCATGCTCGCCATTGATAACGGTCGGCCTAAAATCTTTAACCTCAAAGAGATGCTCAAGGCATTTCTGGAGCACCGCAAAGACGTTGTCACTCGCCGAACGTCCTTTGAGCTGAACAAAGCGCAGGCCAAAGAACACATTTTAAATGGCTTAAAAATTGCGATCGACAACATCGACGAAGTTGTTGAGATCATCAAAAAAGCCGCCGGCCCGGTCGAGGCGAAAGTGAAGCTCGGTGAAAAGTTTTCCCTCAGCGACAAGCAGTCGCAAGCCGTGCTCGACATGCGCCTGCAAAAACTGACGGGTCTCGAAACGCGCAAGATCATGGAAGATCTCGAGGCGATTCGCATGCTGATTGTAGAACTGAAAAAAATTCTCGCCTCCGACGTGGCGCTCATGGATGTCATCAAAAAAGAACTCACCGACGATTTGGCGCTCTTTGGCGACAAACGTCGTTCAGAGATCTCCTCGGCCGATGACAAGGGCTTTGATGTGGAAGACTTTGTTCGCGACGAACAAGTGGTGATCACCATCACGAACACCGGATACGCCAAGCGCAACCAGGTTTCCGAGTACCGTTCGCAAGGTCGCGGCGGCAAGGGCATCAAAGGCGCGGGTACGGGTTCGGACGAGGATTTCGTAAAGGACATCTTTGTCGCAAGCACGCTCGATTCGGTGCTTTGCTTCTCGAACCTGGGCAAAGTTCACGTGCTCAAGGCCCACCAGATTCCCGAAATGAATCGCACGGCCCGTGGCCGTCCGCTCGTTCAGCTGCTGACACTCTCTAAAGATGAAAAGATCATGTCGGTGTTGCCGGTCAAAGAATTCCGCGATGAGCAGCACGTGGTTATGGCTACCGCACTGGGCGTGGTTAAGAAAACAGCGCTCTCGGCATTTTCCGCAGTGCGCTCGAGCGGCATCATCGCACTCACCATCGACGACGGAGATTCGCTGATTTCGGTGAGCATCGCCAATGCCGATGACCGTGTTTTCCTAGCGACCAAAGAGGGTCAGAGCATCACTTTCGTGGAATCCGACATTCGTCCGATGGGCCGCAGTGCCCGCGGCGTACGCGGAATCAACCTCAGCGATGCCGACCGCCTCATCGGTATGGAAATTCTCGCCAAAGATCAAGAAGAAGGCAAAGCGTATACGATTCTCACGATCACGAGCAAAGGCTACGGCAAGCGCACCGGTCCTGAAGAGTACCGCGTGCAGGGCCGTGCCGGTTCGGGCATCATCAACTGCAAAACGAGCGACAAAACCGGCGACGTGGTCGGTGTGATTCGCGTTCGCCAGGGCGATGACATCATGGTGATTACCGACGGTGGTCAGATGATTCGCACCCCAGCGTACTCGATCTCTGAGTTCGGTCGTGCTGCGCAAGGCGTGCGCGTGATCAACGTGAGTGACGGTGAAAAAGTTCAGGCCATCGCTGTGGTTCGTGACAACGACGAAGCCGGAGAAACGGCCAATGACGGCACGGCGCAAACGTAAAATAGTCGGCGTGCCAGGTAACTTACCTGGCACCCGTCTGCTTCTCGGTGTTTTGTTCACACTGAGCGCCTGTGGGCCTTCCATCGTAGAGCGTCACATGAACCTGGCGGAGCAGTACCTTCGCCAGGGCCACTACACCAAGGCTATCGAAGAATACACGCGCGTGGCGAACTTCGCCAAATCCGATCCGCTCGCCATTCGTGCGCACGAAAACATTGCGAGCATCTACCGCACGCACTTGCGCGAACCGCAGCGGGCGGTGCGTTCGTACCGCGGCATTGTGATGATGACCAGCGATACGGTCAAAAAGAAAGATGCCATGCTAGCCATTGCGTCGATCTACATCGATGACCTCAACAATCCCACGCAGGGCGCTTCGGAATACCAGTACGTTTACGAAAAGCTTCCCCTTACACAGGACGAAACGGCCAAAATTCTCCTCTTGTGGGCCGACGCGCTTACCGAAGCCAGCCAGTTCATGGCCGCTGTGGCTCGTTACCGCGAATTCATTGTGAAATTTCCCGAACACGTCGACATCATGAAGGCTCGCATCGGTTTGGGGCAGGGACTTCTCGCCGCGAACGAAATCGACGAGGCTGAAAAGGGTTTCAAAGAAATCATCGACGTGCTTTCGAACACCGACAAAAAGCGTGCGTCACTCGGCGAAGCCTATTACGGTCTTGGCAACGTGTTCGAATACCGTGAGGACTTCAATAAAGCTCTCGAAGCCTACGGCAAATCGCTCGAGTGGTATCCGAACCGCGACGTTGTGGAAATGAAGATTCGCGGCTTGCGCCAGCGGTTCAAAGCCACCGGAAAGTAAATGAAATGAGAAGCGAAGAAAAATCCAAAAGCGCCTTCGAAAGGGCGCTCAAAACCCTCGTGGGCGGAGTGAATTCGCCCGTGCGCTCCTTTCGCCGCGTGGGCGGCACGCCTTTGTTCATGACAAAGGGTGAGGGCGCCTACCTTTGGGATCTCGATGGCAATCGCTATCTGGATTTCGTGATGTCCTACGGCCCGCATCTGCTGGGTCACGCACATCCCTACATCACCGAGAAGGTGATCGCTGCGGTCAAAAAATCTCCCTGCCTCGGATTTTCCTCCGAGGATGAAATCCTCTGGGCCGAAGAGGTGGCGAGCGTCTTTGGCAAACCCCTCATGGTTCGCGCCATGAGCTCGGGCACCGAAGCCACGATGACGGCGATTCGTCTTGCCCGCGGCATCACGGGGCGTGACCTTGTTTTGAAATTTTCGGGCCATTACCACGGCCATGTGGATTCGCTGCTTGTCGATGCCGGCTCGGGCGTCGCCACGCTCTCTGAGGCTGCCGTGCCCGAATGCGCTGGGGTGCCCAAAGCACTGGCGGCGCTGGCGCGCGTGGCTCCCTTTAATGACAGTACGGCTGTCCAAGAGATCTTTCGCGCCGAAGGCGCGAAGATTGCGGCCGTGATTGTGGAGCCTATCATGGGCAACATGGGTGTGATTCCACCGGCACCCGGATTTCTCGAAGTTCTCCGGAACTTGTGCACAAGTCATGGATCGATTTTGATTTTAGATGAAGTGATGACAGGTTTTCGTGTGCACGAGCGCTCCGCACAAGGACTTTACGCTGTAGAGCCCGATCTTAGCTGTTTTGGAAAAATCGTGGGCGGCGGCATGCCGCTCTCGGCCCTGGTGGGTGAGGCGAAGTTCATGAAAGAGCTGGCGCCCTTGGGCCCCGTCTATCAAGCCGGCACGCTCTCGGGCAATCCGGCGTCGATCGCGGCCGGCCGCGCGATGCTCGAACTTCTTCGCAAAGAAAACCCCTACGGACGACTCGAAACGCTCTCGGCGCGCTTTCAGCGCACGCTCGAGACCGCCGCGCGTACACACGGCGTCGATGTGGACGTGCAGCGCGTGGGCTCGATGATCAGCGTTTTCTTCAGAAAAGAAAAAACGAAAAACGCCGCCGACGCGCGCGATGTGGATCTGAAACGTTTCAATACCTATTTTCGAGCGCTCTTGGACGAGGGAATCTTGATTCCGCCGTCGCCTTTTGAAGCCTATTTTGTTTCAACGGCCCACGCAGTCGCTCTCGAATCGGCCGCCTTTGAGGAGTCTATAGACCGTGTCTTTAAAACCGTCGCCCGCTCCTAAACGCCGGGCCATCAATCGACTGGCGATCTATCTGGGCCTCGGGCTCGGCTTCAGTGGCGAGCTCATGGGTTCGGCTTGGGTGGGCTGGTGGGTTGGCACCTGGTGGATGCAATCGCACGGCGGCTCCAAACAAATGCCGGGACTCATGGCCGGCGCCTTCATGCTCATTGCGCTGTGTCATGTGGTGTGGCTCCTCCTCCGCTACGCCGCTCGCGAAGAACAACAACCGCCCGGGAGCGACACGTGATCGGCGGTCTACTGGTTGGGCTTTTTGCGATTTTCTCGATCGCCTACCTCTCCTGGCAGCTGATGAAAACTTATAATAATCAGACGATTGACGAGGGTTCGCGCATTGTTCGCACGGCGGTGATCGGCTTCGGCTACACCGTGCAGCTCGCGATCTTGGTCTGGCTCTCGACCGCTGGCGGCGCCTTTGCTTGGTTTCGCGAGCAGGCCCCCGCCAAGGCCGACACCCCTTATGTGATCGGGATTTCGGTGGGAATTTTTCTGGGCGCGGGCGCCCTTCACTGGATTGTCTCCCGGCGCAAATTTCGACCCTGATTTGAGCTGTGAAACGGCGCTCATTTTCACAGCGAAAAAGACGCGCAAACTGCAATTAAATTTTGCAATCAAAAGGCCCTGACGCTATACCTTGGCACCGATGGCTGCCGGACATGGTTTTCAGTGGTGGAATCTCCTCCACAATGACTTTTTGAATCACAATGCGCACTTTTCGGCTGCGGCCGTCACGGTGCTCGGACTCGGCGTTTCGGGCATCGCCTACGCGGCGATCGCGCCCAAATTGAAACCCGCCACCACGGATGCGGAACTTGTGCCACCCGCAAAGCTTGGCCTGACGAACTTCTTTGATCTCGTGGGTTCTTTTATCCAGAGCCTCGCCAAAGACATCATTGGTCACCACTACGCGACCTACCTGCCACTGCTAACCTTCATGTTCATCTGGACACTCACGAGCAACATGCTGGGTCTCATTCCTGGTCTCGGCTCGCCCACAGACAACCTCAACACCACGCTCGCTATGGGCGTCTTTGTGTTCCTCTACTACAACTACCAAGGATTCCGTTCGCACGGCTTCCATTACCTCGAACAATTTGCGGGTCACCTTAGCGGCGTTTTGCTCTTGCTCCTCGGCCCTATGATGTTCGTGATTGAACTCATCTCTCACTCTGTACGTCCGATCACGCTCGGCATTCGTCTCAAGGCGAACATCAGCGCCGACCACGCGATTTACGGAACGATTCGCGATCTGTGCATTCAGGTCGCCGACGCTATGGGCAACTCGATGGGTGCCTTTGGCAAAGCTCTTGGCTGGGTTTTTATAAGCCTCGGCCCCGTGCCCATCGTGATTCTCGGGATACTGGTCTGTGTGATACAGGCCTTTGTATTTACGCTGTTGACCACCATCTACATTGGATTGGCAACCGCGCACGAAGAACATTAATCTGTAGGAGGATTAAGAATATGAAAAAGAATCTTGGACTTGTTGTTGCTACTCTCGCTCCCGTAATGGCTTTCGCTGAAGAAGCTGCTGTTGCTGGTGCAAAGCCTAACGCTGCTTACTACTCGGCCGCTGCCATCATGGCGATCGCCGTAGCTGTTGGTACCTTCTCGCAAAGCCGCGCGGCCGTTTCGGCCCTCGACGGCATCTCGCGTAACCCTGCTGGCGCTGGCAAGGCTCTCGTGCCTCTGATTCTGTCGCTCGCACTTATCGAGTCGCTCGTACTTTTCGCGTTCGTAGTTGCTAACGGTTTCTAATTGACGGCGTGCCGGGTACCGAAGGTACCGGGCAACCGACAATTTGAACAAATAGCAAAAAAGCAAAACCCGGATTCCCTTTGGGGAGTTCGGGTTTTTTTGTTCCAGTTGTGCCGTGCAAAAATCATGGATAAGTTATGGGTATGCACATGGCGACCAAAGTCATCGATCGGAAAAGTGGACAAATCTTTGAAGAAAAAATCTTTGGGGAAAAATTTGTCCGATGGGCGCACGAAACAAGCCTCGGGCTTTGGCTCACGTCTTCGGCCGCCATTCAAAAACTCACCTCCAAGGTTTACGGCGCCTACGCTTCCTCATTTTTGTCGAAGCACGAGATCTCCAAATTCATTGAAGATCACAAGATTCAGATGTCCGACTTCGTAACGCCCGAAGGGGGATTTAAAAATTTCAACGAGTTCTTCTCACGTCGCCTGGCGCCCGGCGCGCGCTCCTTTCTCGTCTCGGATGCGGAGGTCATCTCGCCCGCCGAGGGCCGCGTATTCTATGCGTCCATTGTCGACCGCAAGTCGAGCCTCGTAATCAAAGGTCACGCCTACGACGTGGGAGATTTGATCGGCGAAAAAGACATCGGTGATCTCGGCCACGCCTATGTGGTGCGCCTCTGCCCGGTGGATTACCACCGCTACCACTTTGCGGTGTCAGGCACGGTGCTCTCCGCTAAGGACCTCGGCGGTAAGCTTTTTTCCGTAAATCCGATTGCGCTCGAGCAGCGGCACAACATCTTTTGGGAAAATTACCGCAAGGTCTACAAAGTGCAGACGAGTCACGGCATTTGCTACCAGGCCGAGGTGGGCGCCATCTGCGTGGGTTCGATGACCGAGACCAAGGCTCCAGGTGATCACTTTGTACGTGGCGAAGAAAAAGGAACCTTTCTCTTTGGCGGCTCTACCTGTCTCTTGCTCCTGCCGAAGTCCTTTGTACCCGACGCCGACATCGTCAAAAACTCCCAGGGCGGCTACGAAACTCTCGTGCGCGTGGGCGACACGCTCGGTGCCTTTCACTAGCACTTAAAACGCCTTAACTAGGACGATTCTCATTTGAGTGCTCAGTCGCAAAATGTTTTGAGCATGGGTGATGGGGAAGGTCTCACGACTCGGCGTGAAGGGAGTGGCGGTGTTGTGGTTTTGCGCCGCGAATGCGGCGCTCGCTGGAAAACTCGCCAAGAACCCTTCGATCATCTCGCTCATTTACTACGAACCTGGCGAAAACTTTTCGAGCTCTTTTGGTCATGTGGATCTGAGGATATCTTATGGAAAAGTTCCGAGCGTGAAAAACGACATCGCCGTGGGCTTCGGGCCCGAGGTGAAAGCAGGTTTTAATCCGGGCCCACTGCAATTTGTCGGCATCGGAAAAAAACTCGATTTGATAAGTTGGACCGAAACTTTTGAGACCTCTTACTTTAACGCTTCTCGCGAGCGCATGGTAGGGGTGATTTCCATGGAACTGGATCTGACTCCGGCCGAACGCAATCGCGTTGTGGACTCTCTGAACGTGAGTCTCGAGTCTAAAAATCCGCCCTCCTACCACGCGATCCTGCGCAACTGCGCAAGCGAGATCGGCTTGGTGCTGCAAAAATTCTCGCGTATTAAAAAAGGCTGGTTTGCTTTTCACCCCGGATTTTTAGAAAAAAACCTCTCCCGTTACACGCGCGAGCGGCACTACTATCCGAGTGGGCGATTGCTAAAACAAAAAATCCTCGAAGAACATCGCCGAGAATACCGCCATCTCTTTGTTGATGAGACTCAGCGCCAGATCTTAGAAGCCCAATTGATGAGCGCCAAAACGGAGTTTCGCATCCTTGCCTACCGCAAACTTCTACAGAGAGGGGCTTCACGGGCCCTTGCGGAAGCGCTCTACGCCACCGAAAGTCCTCGCCGTTTGCCGTTGATGAAAAAGCACATCGAAGACGCTGCCTACCCGACTCACGAGTTTTCCACGAGTGATCCACAAGCTCACAGACTTCTCGGAGTGAAGGTTGAAAAGTCCCGACTGCTTTTGGAATACGAAAACCCTGTTCTCGGCTCGCCCACCAAACGCCTCTTACCCACGACGACACGAGCCAGCTGGGATGCCAAGACCTTAGGGCTGCGCGACTTAGGCGGTGCCTGGCGCGAAGGTTTCCTGGTTTCCGGAAAACGTATCCATTTTTGGATCACTCGCGACCTCAACGTTGACCCCAAATAGATAAATCCCATCTTTTGGGACGATACAGACTTCAAAACCGTGTTCTACTGCTTGGCAAGGTTTGTGCTTATACGAGCAGCAACGGAGGTTTTATGAAAAAAAATACGTGGTTTCTTGGTCTCTTTTTCACAATGACTGTGGGCGCGCATGCGGGAAATCCCAAGAATGCCGTCAACGTCACGGTCGAAGTTTTTAGAATATCGCAATGGAACTATGAAACGAATTCGAAATTATCGGATACCGATTATTACTATTATCTGAAAGAAGGGGCCACTAGAGAGAAGAAGAGCCTATTTGCGAGTGTCAGCGCGCTCACTCGAAGTGGCGAAAAGGTGGTTAGCGAATCTGCCAAAGAACTCACCTTTGTCGATAACATCGTAGACGGGAAGGCCGTATGGAAAACCGAAAAAATTGGTGTCGGATTCGTCGTTCAACCCAGCATCAATGCCAGTGAAACGGAGATTGATCTCCCGTATCAGTTCTGGTTCACGGAAAACTTAGTTCGTTCGATGACCCTTGTGGATGGGAATCGTGATGCTTTCACAAAACCTGTGCTCTACAAGCTGAATGTCACCAATGTTATGACCCTCGCCCCGAACAGAGTTAAAAAAATCTTCGTACAAAATCGAGAAGAGGGCGATGGAAATGCACCGTTTCTGGTGGGATTTTTGAAAACTAGCATCGTTAGTCCGTGAGAGGACGTATATTGGCTTCGTTTACCAGCCGTGACGCTCAAAGTATTCGTGCACAAATTTAGCCGTTGGGATGGGCTCTTTTTTGCCACCGGACTTGGCCATGGCGCCCGGCGTGCCTTCGAAAATGATCTTGCCACCGTTTTTGCCCGCATAGGGACCAATGTCTACAACCCAATCGGCCGCGCAGATCACGTCCATATTGTGCTCAATCACCACAACCGTATTGCCCTGATCGACGAGCGCCTGCAGTACGGCGAGGAGCTTTTTGATGTCGTTAAAGTGCAGACCCGTGGTGGGCTCGTCTAAAAAGTAAATCGTGTTGCCGCTCTGCTTTTTGGAGAGCTCTTTGGCGAGTTTGATACGCTGAGCTTCACCGCCCGAGAGTGTCGTGGAAGACTGGCCTAGCGTGATGTAGCCCAGACCCACGTCTTTGAGCGCGCGCAGCTTGGGCTCGATCATGGGCTGTTGCAAAAAGTGATCGTAGGCCTCGTCGACCGTCATGTTCAGCACTTCGGAAATGTTCTTCTGCTTGAATCGCACTTCGAGCACTTCGCGGCGGTAGCGTTTGCCGTAGCAGGCTTCGCAGGTGACGTAGACGTCGGGCATGAAATGCATTTCGATCTTTTTGCGACCAGCGCCTTCACAGGCGTCGCAGCGGCCACCCTTGACGTTGAACGAGAAAGTGCCCTGCTTGTAGCCGCGGATCTGAGCGTCGGGGGTCTGGGCAAAGATCTGTCGCAGCGGTGCAAAGAGACCCGTGTAGGTGGCGGGGTTGGAGCGCGGTGTGCGGCCGATGGGTTTTTGGTCGACGTGCACCATCTTGTCGATGTGGTTCAGGCCCGTGAGTTTTTTGTAGGGCAGCGGCTCGCTTGTGGATCGGTAGAGCGATCTGGAGAGCGCCACTTCAAGGGTGTTGCGCACGAGCGAGGATTTGCCCGAACCGCTGACGCCGGTGAACACGCAAAAGGTGCCAAGTGGCACTTTGAGATCCACGTTTTGAAGGTTATTGCCCGTGCAGCCTTCGAGCTCAAGGAATTTGCCCGAGCCTGGGCGCGCCACGCGTTTGGTAAATAGGGAGTCATCACCGCGCAAAAATTTCGCGGTAAGCGTGTTCGATTTTTTGATAAAGGTCGCGGGATCGCCCTCGCCGAGAATCTGTCCGCCCAGCACGCCGGCGCCGGGACCCATGTCGATGATGTAGTCGGCCTCGCGCATGGTCTCTTCGTCGTGCTCCACAATGAGCACTGTGTTGCCAAGGTCGCGCAGCTTTTTGAGCGAACCGAGAAGTTTTTGGTGGTCGTTGGGGTGCAGGCCGATGCTCGGCTCGTCGAGCACATAGAGCACGCCGCTGAGTTCGGTGCCGAGTTGTGTGGCAAGACGGATGCGTTGGGCCTCACCGCCCGAGAGCGTTTGAGTGGAGCGCAGCAGGCTCAAATAACCCACGCCCGTATTCACGATAAATTGCAGGCGCGTTTTGATCTCTGAGAGGAGCGCTTCTTCTACGGGGCCTAGCTTGGGAGAGTCTGCAAGGTAAGCGAGCAGATCTTCGCAAGTGTATGTGCATAACTCATGAATGGTTTTGTCGCGGAAAAAAACCCACAGCGCTTCTTCTCGAAGTCGCGCGCCATGACAGCTGATGCAGGTTTTGAGGTGATCGAGTTCCGAGGCAAGACCCGACTCGATGTCGTCCTCGATCTCTTCTTTGGAGCGTTTGGCCTTGCCGGTAACTTTGATTTCGATAAGACCAAGGCCTCGGCAGGTAGGGCACATTCCGTAGGGAGAGTTAAAAGAAAAAAGTCGCGGTTCGAGCTCGGGAAAGGTACGCGACGACGAGGCCGAGGCGATTTTGCGGCTAAAGATCATGCCTTCTTTGTTGTCAGAGCCGGTCTCCACCACGCGTAGCCACCCACCGGCGAGTTTGTCTGTGCGCTGGAGGGCTTCGGTGGTGCGTTCTTTGATGTCAGCAGAGCCAGCCACGACCACGTCAACAAGAAGATCGATGTCGTGGTTCTGATAGCGACTGAGCAAAATCGGATCGTAGAGGTCGCGCAGTTGGCCGTCGACACGCACTTTGGTGAATCCTGCGCGCTTCCATTGCTCAAATTCTCGCAGGAATTCGCCCTTCTTACCGCGTACCACGGAGGCAAAAAGCTGTATCTTTTTGCCCGCTGGAAACATGGATAAGTATTGGAAAACGTCGTCGTCGGTGTGAGCCTTCAGCGATTCGCCCGTGTCGGGATCTTTGACGGACCCGCAGCGTGCGTACAAGAGACGCATATAATCGTAGATGCTCGTTACCGTGCCCACGGTGGAACGCGGGTGAGAGGAAATGGTTTTCTGTTCGATAGACACCGCGGGCGAAAGCCCGTCGATGAAGTCGACGTCGGGTTTGGATAGCTGCTCTAGGAATTGGCGCGCATAGGCTGAGAGCGACTCAATGTAGCGGCGCTGACCTTCGGCAAAGATGGTGTCAAAGGCGAGCGAAGATTTGCCCGAGCCCGAGGGCCCCGTGATCACGACGAGTTTTTGCGATGGGATGTCTACGGAGACATTCTTAAGATTGTGTTCTCTCGCGCCGCGAATCGTGATGGGGGCTAAGTCGCTCATATCTGGGGCACTTCAACGCTCGCATCAATCTTGGCGAGCGCCTTCACAAAAAAGTCTCGGATCTCACTCATCGCGGCCACAGATTGGGCTTCGAAGCGCATCACGAGTACAGGTTGGGTGTTGGAGGCTCGCAGGAGTCCCCAGCCGTTTTGGGCAAACTTCACACGCGCACCGTCGATGTCGAGAACGTTCGCAGGACCCACGAGTTCTTTTGCGTGGGAGACAAATTTCTCCACGATGCCGAACTTCTTATCGTCGTCGCAGTCGATGCGAATTTCTGGAGTGTTCACGACGGGAGGAAGCTTCGCCATGAAGTCTTCCAGCGTCTCAGGCAGGCGCGTGTCGAGCGCCTCCACGAGGCGGGCGCCTGCATAAATGGCGTCGTCAAACGCGAGGTAGCGGTGGGCAAAGAACATGTGACCGGACATCTCGCCGGCGAGAGCGGCTTTGGTCTCTTTGAGTTTGGCTTTGATCAGCGAGTGACCAGTTTTCCAAACGATGGGCTTGGCGCCCATCTTTTCGAGCTCGTCGTAGAGCACCTGCGAAGATTTGACTTCGGAGATGATCGTCGCCTTGGGGATCTCTTTGATGATTTCGCGTGCGAAGTAGAGCACCATGTTGTCGCCAGCCATGATGCGGCCCGTAGGGGTTACGGCTCCGATGCGGTCGCCGTCGCCGTCAAAACCGATACCGAGATCGGCCTTGGTTTCTTTTACGGTTTTGATAAGGTCCACAAGGTTCTTGTGGATCGTGGGATCGGGATGGTGGTTGGGGAAACGGCCATCGGGATCACAATAGAGGGGCACCACTTCGCAACCGATAGCTTTGAAGGCTTTGATTGCCAGAGGGCCGGCCGCGCCGTTGCCCGCGTCGAGCACAACCTTGATCTTGTGCTTGAGCGGACGGATATTCGATTTTACAAAATTAACATAGCGCTCTTCGAGGTCGACGAGCGCGTGCTCTTTTTTGAGAATCTCTTTGGCGTCGGGAACGTCAGCGAGAAACTTCAGCGAGAGCGCCGCGATTTTGCGGATGTCTGCGCCATGCAAAGTTTCGTCGTTCACAACAGCCTTGAAACCATTGTACTCGGCGGGGTTGTGCGAGCCGGTGATCATGATGCCCGACTTGGTGGGGAAATCTTTGTCACCCAAGGTGGCCGCAAAGTAGAGCAGCGGGCTGGGGCCGGGTGCGAGCACACGCACTTCGACGCCTACGTATTCAAGCCCGGCGCAAAGCGCTTTTACTAGTCGGGGGCTCGAGAGGCGTACGTCTTGGCCCACGTAGCAATGCTGTTCGCCGGCGTCGCGTACTTTTTGGCCAAAGGCGGCGCCGATGGACCAAACCTTTTCGGTGGTGAGTTCGGTGTCGGCGAGGCCGCGGATGTCGTTTTCTCTAAAAATGCTCATGTCTTGTTCACCACGATGTTCATCGTTTTTTTCTTTTGTTCGATCCAGCTTTGGAAACGTTCTTCAACGTCTTTGGCTTGGATTTGCTGGCGGATTTGTTCTTTGGCACCATCAAAATTTTCAGCGGAGCCTTTGCGGCGGCCTTTGATCACCAGCAGGTAGGCTGCGTTGTTCCACACGAAGGGGGCGGTAACCAGTGAGTTAGGACCTACGCCTTGAAGGGCTTTTTGGAAGGCTTCATTGAGTGAGGAGGGATCGTTCCAGCCCAGATCGGAGGCTTTGTGAGTCTTGAGCTGTTCGGCCATGCGGCTGGGCTGTTTCAAAATGCGCGAGCGCACCACGCTGAGCACATTGCGGCTCGAGGGGTTGTTGGGCTTGCGAATGGCGGCGAGATCGTACTCGTCCGAAAGGTTTTTCTCGTAGTAGTTTTTCAGCTCTTGGTCATTTTGACCCGCCGAGGAGGAGCGCAGCTCCTTTTCGATGATCGCGCGCTTGGCGAGCTGCACGGAGATGTTTTCTTTGTAGAGATCGAAATCGATCTTTTCAGCCTGCAGCGATTGCTTGAGCTTTTCGACGCTGATGTGGTTCTGCGAAGCGATCACACCTACTTGTTTGCCGACTTCGGCTTCGGAAGGCTCGGCACCGTGCTCTTTTGCTGAAACGAGAACAATCTTTTCTTCGATCAGCGATTGCAGCGCTTTGTCTTCGTCAAAGGACGCGGCGGAAACGCCGAGGATCGACGCCAGCGATGCAGAGGCCTTGACGGCCTGTACCCGCATGGTGACGTCGGAATTCAAAATGGGACGGTCTTGCACCACGGCCCGAACGGCGTCGAGCACGCGAGCCTCAGAATTCGCCGCAAAAGCCATGGTGGTTACGGCCGAAAAAATCCAATATTTCATGCCGGGTACTTTAGACGGACTATGGACTTCGGTCAAAGACCGAATGCGAGTCTACCCTAGTGTCGCAGGACCCAGTTTTGGATGTCGCGGAGCACGAGTTCGCGATCGGCGCCAAAGAAAAGATAATGCTTCGAATCGTAGTAGTGGATCAATTTGGGGCCACGGTAGGGTTTGAAGATTTTCTTCTCGAACTTGGCGTTGTCGATGATGTCGTCTTGCTTGGCCATTAGCGCGAAGAGGGGGACATCGACCTTCTTGAGGATCTTGTCGAAATCACCTTTCATGCTGTTTACGGTGCGCAAAAAGGACGCCGTAAAGAAGCGGTTGCCAAGCTTGTCGTTGTTGATCCAGTCCAAAAATGGTCCTTCTTCTACGAAGTCTTTGTTTTCGAGGGGGGTTTCAAAATATTCCTTTGCCGGCGCCAAGAGGATCCGCAGTTTTCTAAAGAGAGGATAGTCTCCTGCGCTGGTGCTGTGGGTGCCAGGAGTGGTGAGAATCAGCGACGCGATGTTTTGAGGATTTGGATGACGGTTCAGGTATTGCAGCGACGTTACGGCGCCGAGCGAATTGGCCATGATGTGCACGGGAAGCTTGTCCGGGTTGTTGGCTTTCACAAAATTCATCGCGGTTTGGAAGTCTTCCATAAACTCGTCAACGTTGGCGGTGTGACCGCGCTCACCATCACTGCGACCCGAGCCGCGACGATCGAAAGCAAAAGAAGAGATGCCCGCTTCGGCGTTGATATCTCCGCTCTGGTACCAACCCACGTGACTCTGTAGTCCGTGCACCACGAGCATGATGGCGCGAGGTTTTTTTGCGCGATAAAATTCACCGTAAATGTGATGCCCATCTTTGGTGGGCAAAGTCACTCGATCTTTGGCGAAAGCCGAAGTGATGGTGGTGGCGGAGAAGGCGATGAGAATGTTGAGAAGCGTCTTTTTCATGGGCACCCTTTTCTGAGATTTTGTTGATGACTCAAAAAAGTGTAACAGTGGTCAATGCCACGCCCGCCGTAAGCAATTTGACGACACGGTGCAAACAGCACTGCGCCCAATAACTCCGTCGTGCAACGAGTTATTGGGCGCAGTTTTTTTGACTTAAAATTTATTACTTAAGCAGATCTTCGTTCACGGTGACGCGGGCTTTGCTGCGCAAACCGTTGAAGTATTCTTCGTAGATCGCTTGGCCGCGCTGCTCTTTGAGAGTGCGGATGATGAAATCTTTGTATACCGAGTCAATTTCTTTGTAAGGCTTGCGACCGGTGAGCTTGATCACGTGGAAACCGTAAGGCGTGGCAACCACGTCGCTCACGTCGCCGACTTTTTTGAGCGCCAGAGCGGCGTCGTAGTATTCGGGCAAGAGTTTGTGGCGAGCGCCCCAATCCACATCGCCACCGGTTTTGGCCGAAGGACCTTCGGAGTATTTTTCTACATACGAATCAAAGGTACCTTTCCCTTCGCGGATTTCCGAGAGGATTTTGGTCGCACGGTTGCGAACGCCAGTTACGTCGGCGGTCGACATGTCGGGGCGGGTGAGCAAGATGATGTGCTGCGTGCGAAGCAGAGGCGAGGCTTCGTAGTATTCACGAACGTCTTTTTCGGCAATTTTCAGCTGATCGATTTTGGGCTGAACGTTTTTGCGCACCAGGGCTTGGTAGAGCAAGATGTCGAACTGTTCGCGCAGATCGTCGTCGCGGTGCAGGTTGAGGCGACGCGCTTCTTGGGTGGCGAGTTCAAAATAAATCACGTTCTTGAGAACGTCTTGTTTGGTGGGCTTTTGGCCCGGAACGAGTTGCGAATTTTGCTCAAAGCGTTTTTCGAACTCACCGACGCTGATTTTTTTGTCGTTGATCTGAGCGACCGTATTTTTGTCCTGAGCGACCGCCGAAAGTGAAAGGGCCAGGCCCAGAGCCAAAGTGCCAAAACGATAAAAAGACATGTAACCTCCCGCTGCTATTTCAATAGTTTAGCGTAGGATTGGGGATTCACAAGTCACCCATGGGACTAGAATTTCGGCGCAAGGAGTCAATTAGGCGAGGTTCGAGAGGTGCTCGATCGCGGTTTCAGCCATTTTTAGCATCTCCGAGGGCGAGCCCAGACCACCCGGCATCTTGATCACGAGCTTGCCGTCCGGGGTGACGAGGTAGTTTTGCGGATATTTGGTGATGCGCTCGATGAGCTTCTCGAGATTGATGGGCGTCGAGGCATCGAAAATGAGAGAATAACCCACTTTGCCTGAGGTCAGAGATTTGACACCGAGGCGCCGCAAGAGGGCTTTGATCTTCATCATGCGCAAGAGGTTCAGCACGCTCTGTGGAGGCCTGCCGAAGCGGTCTTCCAGCTCTTCTTCGATCTCGCTCAGCATGCTGTCGTCGGCGGCCGAGGCAAGTTTTTTGTAGTAGCTCAGGCGCAATCCGATGTCGGGAATGTAATCGGCCGGAATGTTCGACTCGATGGGGATGTTGATTTCGGGGTCAATGTTCGATTCCAGGGGTTCGCCCTGAAGCTCGGCGACGCATTCCTGCAAGAGTGAGACGTAGGTATCAAAACCGATGGCATGCATGTGCCCGCTCTGCGAGCGGCCGAGCAGGTCGCCCGCGCCGCGGATGTCGAGGTCGTGCGAGGCGATGTGAAAGCCCGAACCCAGCTCTTGGTAGGTCTCGAGCACCTGCAGCCGCTCCTCGGCATCGCGGGTGATCTCTCCACTCGGGGGCAGCAAGAAGTACGCGAAGGCCTTTTGCGAGGAGCGTCCCACGCGGCCGCGAATTTGGTAGAGCTGCGAGAGACCAAAATTGTTCGCACGCTCCACCACGAGGGTGTTCGCATTGGGCACATCGAGGCCCGACTCGATGATGGTGGTGGTGATGAGCACCTGCGTACGGCCTTCGTAAAAGGCGAGCATGCGTTCTTCGAGCAGCGCTTCGTCCATTTGCCCGTGCACCACGGCAACCTTGGCTTCGGGCACGAGCTCTTTGATCTCTTCTTCGATGAGCTGGATATCCTGCACCCGGTTGTGCAGATAAAAAATCTGCCCGTCCCGGGCGAGCTCGTTGCGGATGGCCTCTTGGATAAGGCTCGGCTTGCGTTTGGCAATGAAGGTCTTCACGCTGAGTCTATCCACGGGCGGTGTAGAAATGATGGATAACTCGCGCAGCCCCGAGAGCGCCATGTTGAGTGTGCGCGGAATCGGCGTGGCCGTCATGGTGAGCACGTGCACGTTGTTGCGAAAACGCTTGAGCTTTTCTTTGTGTGTGACCCCGAAGCGCTGTTCTTCATCGATGACCAGGAATCCCAGGTTTTTAAAGCTCACCTGCTCGCTGAGCAGTCGGTGCGTGCCCACGACAAGGTTCACCTCGCCGCTGCGCAGTCCTTCGGTGACTTGCTGAAAGTCCTTGTTGTCTTTGAAGCGCGAAACCCCGCGCACGTGATAGCCGAGGGGAGCGAGGCGTTTGCGAAAGACGTTTTCGTGCTGCGAGGCGAGAATCGTGGTGGGCACGAGCACCGCCACCTGAAAGCCGGCGGCCAGTGCGGCGTGCGCCGCACGCAGGGCGACTTCGGTTTTGCCGTAGCCCACATCTCCGCAAAGCACGCGGTCCATGGGTTTGGGGCCGCGCAGGTCGCCAATGCAGTCCTCGATAGCCTTTTCTTGATCCGGAGTTTCTTCAAAGGCGAAGGTGGCGGCGAATTTGACGAGTTCCTCGGTCGGCGGAACGATTTTGGGCCCCACGGAGAGTTGGCGTTTGGAATAGAGCTGGATGAGTTCGGTCGCGATGGAGCGGATGTCTTTTTTGGCTTTGGACTTTTTCGATTCCCAGGTTTGGCCACCGAGTTTGTCGAGAGGCGTTTGCACGTCGTTGCCGCCGAGGCGCTGAACCGTGTTGAGTCGCGAGACGGGTACGAAGAGTTTGTTGCCCCCGGAGTATTCGATTTCGATGAGGTCGCTCGTCACCCCGTCGAGTCGCATGCTCTTGAGTCCGAGGTAAATGCCCACTCCATGTTCGGACTGCACCACAAAATCTCCGGATTCGAGCGTGAGCAGGCTGAGATCGCTTGAGGAGAAAACGCTGCTGGCGTTTTTGGTAGCCGTGGTTGTTGAACGACGTTTGCGTTTGCCGAAAATTTCTTCGTCGGTGAGCACGCAAATTTTGCGTGCGTGATCCACGAAGCCAGCGTCGATGCGGGTGACACAGCTGCCGTGACGGGTGCTCGAATGGAAAAAATCGCCGACGCTTTCAAAGAAGTCGAGCTTCAGCGCCTGCGAGGCGAGAAAAAACTCCAGGCGTTCGAGCTGCGAAAGGGTGGGTGAAGTGAAGATCACGCGGAAGCCCATTTGATCAAAGCTTTGCAGATGATCGTAGAGGGGCTGCAGCGGAGCGATATCCTGCTGAGAGCGCGCCGAAGAAATCTTGGCCGCCAGCGGGGCGTTCGATTCGACGGTACCGCTCGTGGCGGCGTTGCCCAGCGCGAGGGATTTGCGTGCCTGAGAGTTCATAGTGCGGATAGAGACTTCGATATCATTTGCGGCGGCGAGAAAATCTTCTGTTTGGGGAACCCATTCGCTCTCGTCGCGGGCCTTGGAGAGGTTCATGGCCTGGGCGGTGCGCGCCAGGCGCAGGGTCTGCTCGCAGCCCGAGGCGTTTAACACAAAGTCAAAGTGCAGGCCGGCATCACCTTCAAAAACCTCGTGCAAAAATTCGAAGCGCTCCGGCGCAAAAACCTTCGCCCAATAATCGAGGGTCGCAAAGTAGGCATGGTTCTGCAGGCGATCGAGCATTTCGTTGCGCTCAAGACGCGGCCAATCGTGGCGATCGGCGTAAGCTTTGAACTTTGAAATGAGAGCTTCCACTGTGGGCGGGTAGCAGAATTCTTGGGCGGTACCGATAACAACCGTGTTGAGGTCTTCGAGCTTGCGCTGAGTTTGGGCGTCGAAGGAGCGTATCGACTGCACTTCGTCGGCGAAGAGTTCGATGCGCACCGGGGCGCTCATTGTCGGACCGAAGATGTCCACGATCGATCCGCGTGCCGCGAAAGTTCCTGGCGATTCGACAACTTCGGCCGGCAGGTAGCCGAGCTCGACGAGCTTCGGCACAAGGTCGCTGCGCGAGAGGGTGCTGCCCACGCGCAAATCCACCGTAGCGGCGCGCAGAATTTCCTTTTTGAGCACTGGTTGGCATAGCGCGTCAGATGCGATGATGATCGCATCCGTCGAGTCTAAAGTGGGTAATTGATGCAGCGCGCTTAGCGCTCGGAGCCTCAAATTCTTCGTGAGATGCGAGGGACCCTGGGTACGGACGAGGTTCGTTTCGAGCGCTCCTAAGATTTCGCAACGTCCCGATTTCCCGAGGATCGCATCAATCTCGGCCGCCAAATCTTGGGCCAAATCCGTATCCGCGACCAAAATCAAAGTGGGATTTTTTTTTGAATCGCGCGAGAAGAGCGCTTCGGTGGCGATGGTCCATGCAACGGCGGACAAGTTCGGCAGCGGAGAATTCTCGGCGGACATCATTTCCATCATACCTCTTTTGCCGAGCGAAGGCCGCGAAGTCGTTTAAGTTTTTAGGCTTAATGGTTGTCTGCCCAGAGGGCAATGCTATAACAATGCTCCATGCTACAGGAATTTGGAAACGCATTGTCGTTTATCGTGCTCGCCGCAATTTTACCCCCCGCGGCACTCGGAATCTTCAAGTTTTTCCGCCCTTCCTATCCCCACGCCGGCAAGCTCATGACCTACGAATGCGGAGAAATTCCCAAAGGTTCCGCCTACGTCATGTTCAACAACCGCTTTTACCTCGTGGCGATCGTATTTCTTGTGTTTGACGTCGAAGTGGCGCTGCTCTTTCCAGTGATGATGCTCTTTAGGGATGCCGTCATTTCGGGCGAGGGTGCGACGCAAGTGTTTCTGTTGTCGTTTTCGTTCCTCTTCGTTCTACTCCTGGGTTTGATCTACGAGTGGAAAAAGGGCGACATCGATTGGATTCGCGATGCGGAAGACCGTCGCCGAGGACTCGCTAAAGATAAGAAGTGGGGCCGTACGCTCGCTTCCTAGGACGTAGGTCATGTTGAAAGCTCGAAGCGCACTGAGAGGAATATTTTTGAATGCATAGCTTGGCGCAATTTATGAAGACGGGGTTCGACGGAGTGTTCGGGGTGAATTCTCCCCTGTTCATTTTCTCGGCTCTGGCGGCCGTGATCGTGATTCTGGGGTTTGCGGCTCCCCTCGGAGGTTTTTGTACGTTCATCGAGCGACGCTTGGCGGCCGGCTTTCAAGAGCGTATCGGTCCGAACCGCGTGGGTCCCGCCGGACTCTTCCAAATGTTTTCGGACATTCTGAAGCTGCTCCTCAAAGAAGATACCATCACCAAGAACGCCGACCGCGTGATCTTCGCGCTCGCTCCTTCGCTCGTGCTTGTGGGCTCGCTCGGTGCTTTCGCCACCATTCCTTTCACCAATAATGTGCTCGGTGCAGACCTCGACATCGGCATTTTCTGGGCCATGGCGCTCGGTTCCGTCGTTTCGCTCGGGGTGCTCCTCGGCGCTTGGTCGTCGGACAACAAATGGTCGCTTCTGGGTGGCATGCGCGGCGCCGCGCAGATCGTTTCTTTCGAAATCCCCCTCGGCATTGCGATTCTCTCGGCGATCACGGTCACCGGTACACTCAGCATGCATGGCATCGTCAAGGGTCAGGCTTGGATCACTAGCGGTGGCGGGTTCTGGAACATCATCCACAACCCTTTTCTCTTCATCAACTTCTTCGTTTATTTCATCGCCTCGCTCGCCGAGTGTAACCGCGTTCCCTTCGACTTGCCTGAGGCGGAGTCGGAGCTGGTTTCGGGCTTCAACACCGAGTTTTCGGGTTTCCGCTATGCGCTCTACATGCTCGGTGAGTTTTGCGACATCATTCTCTTCGCAGGTCTCGGGACCGCGGTGTTCCTCGGTGGCTGGCAGCTTCCTTTTGTGAACCTCGCCGAACTTCACGTTCCACTTGCGATCGCCGGCATGAACGTCAGCCCGCTCGTGCAGACGGGACTGATGGGCGGCGTGTTTCTCGCAAAGATGGCCTCGATCATCTTCGTGGTGATGTGGCTGCGCTGGACGCTGCCGCGTTTGCGCGTCGACCAGCTTATGGCCGTCTGCTGGAAGTACCTGATCCCCATTTCATTCTTCAACTTACTCGGTTCCGCGCTGTGGGTTTGGCTCTTTAAGGGTCAAAGCATTCTGCAGCTCGTGTGGGCCTGGACGGGAGTTAACTAAGCATGCAACTTTCTGATCTCTTTATGGCCGCATGTTTTTTGATGGGCACGCTTAGCGCTCTTCTCGTGGCCTTCCACCCGAACATTCTCTACGCCGCCGTGTCGCTGATCTTCTCGCTGCTTTCTGTGGCGGGCATGTACGCCGCCCTCGGTGCGGATTTCCTCGCTGCCGCTCAACTTATTATATATGTCGGCGCCATCGTTGTGGTGATCCTCTTTGCGGTGATGATGTCCGAAGACATCTACCGTGGGCGCCTTTTTGATAACTTTAAGAGATTCCTTTGGCCGGCGATCTTCTCGGTGGTCATTCTTAGTGGCGTTGTGAAACTGCTCTTGCAGACCAATTGGAGCGGCATCAAAGACAACTTTGATCGTCTGCCGACGACCAAGGCCATGGGCCTCGCCCTCGTCGGCCCTTACGCCATCGTGTTTCAATACGTCGCGATCGTGCTCCTTTTGGGGCTCATCGGCGCGGTAGTGGTCGCTAGGCCGGAATTCCACCACGGCGATCATGAGGAAGACCAAGCATGAACCTGATCAACAACCTCGAATTTTACCTCGTCTTTTCGTCCATTTTGTTCGTTCTCGGACTCCTCGCCGCGCTCACTCGCCGTAACGCGATTGGCATCTTCATGGGCGTCGAGCTCATGCTGAACGCTGCGGGCCTGAACTTTGTGGCCTTCCAATCCTTCCGCAAGAACATTGGCGGCGGCGATTGGCTCCACGGCCACGTATTCTCTCTATTTATTATTATCCTCGCGGCGATCGAGGCGGCGGTAGCGCTTGCCATCGTGCTCAGGATTTTTGCGGCCAAACGCAATATTGACCCGTACGCGGCAACGGAACTGAGAGGTTGATGTAATCCAATGAACAGTTTGATTCTATCCGCACTATTGATTGTGCTCTTGCCGATGTCGGCGTACTTTGTTCAGTCCGCCGTAGGCAAGCGTCTCCCTCGCATGGGCGACTGGGTTTCCATCGGCGCCATCTTCACTTCGTTCTTGCTCGCGCTGCGCATCTTCATTGCCATGTGGACGGCCTACGATCCCAATTGGTCGGTGAGCCAGAGCTGGACTTGGATCGACCTCAGTTCACCAACCTTCGGCCCCTTCAAGCTTGAAGTGGGTGTGCATCTGGATAACCTCGCGGCGATCATGCTCCTGATGGTCACGCTCTGCTCGACTCTGATTCACCTCTTTGCTTCGGGTTACATGCGCGACCACGACGGTGCTCCGGCCGACGGTTATCGTTATGCTTCGTTCTTCTCGTTTCTTTCGCTCTTTACCTCGGCGATGCTGGGCCTCATCATCTCCGACAACCTCTTTACGCTCTTCATGTGCTGGGAGCTCATGGGCCTTTGCTCCTACCTCCTGATCGGTTTTTACCGCGACAAGGTTTCGGCCGCCAACGCTTCGCTCAAAGCCTTTATGACCACTCGTGTGGGGGACCTCGGTCTCTTCATCGCGTTGCTCGCCATTTACTGGGCGGTTGCGGCGGTGCGTCCCGAAGGCGGGTCGTTCCGTTTCGCCGACGTTTATGCGGCGATCGGTGCGGGCGCGTTTAATGGTCAGCTCTTCGGCCTTTCGGCAGCGTTTATCATTGGCCTCATGCTCTTCTGCGGTACCGTGGGCAAATCGGCTCAGTTTCCGCTGCAAGTGTGGCTTCCGGACGCTATGGAAGGTCCCACTCCCGTATCGGCGCTTATCCATGCTGCCACAATGGTGGCTGCGGGTGTTTATCTCATCATTAGAATGTTCCCGCTGCTGGAAGCCGGCCATGTGCTGGTGGTGGTGGCCTACGTCGGCGCGTTGACCTCCTTCTTCGCTGCGATCCTGGCCATCAAGCAGACGGACATCAAAAAGGTGCTCGCTTATTCAACCCTCTCGCAGCTCGGTTACATGGTGCTCGCGGTCGGCGTTGGAGCGTACACCGCTTCGTTCATGCACCTCATCACCCACGCGGTCTTCAAGGCCTGCCTTTTCCTCAGCTCGGGTGCCGTGATCTATGCCATGCACCACATTCAGGACATGCGAGAGATGGGCGGATTGCGTAAAAAACTTCCGATCACCTTCGTTGCCATGCTCGTGGCGACCATGGCCATTTCGGGTGTGCCCGGGCTCAGTGGCTTCGTTTCGAAAGACATGCTCCTCGTGTCGTCGCTGGCATACGGCTATTACATGCACCCCCAGCACATCCTGATTCCGATCCTCGGATTTGCGACGGCAGCCATGACGGCCTTCTACATGTTCCGCCTGATTTTTATGACCTTCTTCGGCGAACCACACGATCATCATCATTACGAAGAAGCCCACGAAGTGCCTTGGTACATGTGGACACCGCTCGTTATTCTCGCCGGTCTTTCGTTCTCGTTCGTCTTCTCGGGTTCGCTCTCGGGCGGACTTATCGGTAAGGCGGACTATATTCTCGGCGAAGCGAACAATTGGTTTACGCACCTTGTGGTGCCTCCGGTGATCGAAGGTGTGGCTGCCCACGGCGGTGAGCATGGCCTCGCGCATTGGGAGCACGTAGCCCACGGACCCGGCATGATTCTTTCGGTGATCCTCGCCATGGGCGGGATTCTCTTTTCGTTCCTTGTCTTCGGTTCGAAAGTCATTTCGGCCGACAAGCTCGAGCGCATCTGGCCGCGCTTCGTGCAAAAAGCGATCGACAATCTGTATTACTTTGATTGGTTCTACATCAAGGTGCTCATCCAAAAAGGTCTCATGCCCCTGGGCGTGAAGATGGCGAAGTTTGACGACTTCGCCATTGACCGTGTGCTCGTGGATGGCACCAAGGATGTCACCATGGTTGTTCAGCGCGCCGCGGGCGTGACGGACGACGTGGTGGTTGACGGTGTGCTAGTCGATGGCGTAGGTGGAGGCATTCCCAACGCCATCGGTGCAAGTTTGAGGTCATTGCAAAACGGACGGGTTCAGCGCTATGTGCTGGTGGCCGTGGCGGCGATCTCGGTTATTTTCTTATTGATAGGGGTACTGTAAAACATGAGTCATCTATTGAGTTGGATCACATTCTTTCCGTTGCTAGGCATTGCGGCCATTCTGTTTGTACCCAAAGACAAAGAGAATCTGATCAAATGGATCGCGGCGGGCGTGACGGCAGTTCCCTTTGCCCTTTCGCTTTATCTCTTTACCGCATTTGATCGCGCGGCAACGGGCTTCCAGTTCGTCGAACAAGCCCTGTGGATTAAATCCCTGAACGTTGAGTACCATATGGGTGCCGACGGCGTTTCGGTGTTGATGTTGCTCCTCGCACCGATGCTCAGCTTCCTCGGCGTTTTCGCCAGCTGGAACGTGAAGAAAATGCCCAAGGGCTATTTCACTCTCTATCTCATGCTCCACGTGGGCATGGTGGGTGTGTTCTGCGCTCTCGACTTCTTCCTCTTCTACGTGTTCTGGGAAGTGATGCTCCTGCCTATGTACTTCCTTGTTGGCATTTGGGGTGGTGAGAAAAAAGAATACGCCGCCATCAAGTTCTTCCTCTACACCTTCCTCGGTTCCGTGCTCATGCTGATCGCGATGCTCGCGCTGTACTTCTACAGCTCTGGCCCCGACGGCAGCTTGCCCGCGACCTTCAACATCCTCAAGCTCGCAAGCCAAGACTGGTCTCAGTACACGATCAACCTCTTCGGTTACTCGTTGCCCTTTGACCAGACCATCTGGTGGCTCCTCTTTATGGGCTTTGCGGTGAAGGTGCCCATTTTCCCCTTCCACACTTGGCTGCCTTGGGCACACGTACAGGCCCCCACGGCCGTATCCGTGATTCTGGCCGGTGTGCTGCTAAAGATGGGTCCCTACGGATTCCTACGCTTCAACTTCGCGATTCTGCCTCATGCGACGCAGAAATTCGCCTACGCCTTTGCGATCCTCGGTATCATCAACATCATCTATGGAGCTCTCTGCGCGATGGCGCAAAAGGATCTCAAAAAACTCGTGGCCTACTCTTCGGTATCGCACATGGGTTACTGCGTGCTCGGCATGTCGGTGCTCACCACAGTGGGCATGAACGGCGCCGTGCTGCAGCTCTTTAACCACGGTCTCTCTGCCGCCATGATGTTCATGCTCGTAGGGGTGCTCTACGATCGTCTGCATCACCGTTACCTTGTGACTCCCGATGGCCGTCTCGGCTTCGGTGGTATCGCGCAAAAAGCTCCCGTCATCACCGCTGTATGGACGGTGGCGATTTTCGCGAGCTTGGGTCTGCCCGGCCTCAACGGATTCATCTCCGAAGCCATGGTATTCCTCGGTTCCTTCCCGGTTTATAAAACCGAAACCGCCATCGCCGCGATTGGTATCGTGCTTGGCGCCGCTTACCTCCTTTGGATGGCGCAGCGTGTGTTCCTCGGACCTTTCACCACGCTTGTGAAAGATCACCACGGTCACCTGCATGCTGCTACCGACGAGCTCGTGCCTCTTAAGATGAACGAGTGGGTGGTGCTCATTCCGCTGGGCGTGCTTTGCCTTGTTATTGGTCTTTATCCCCAACCGATGCTCGACCTCATGCGTACGGGTCTCGATGGGCTATTACAGGTATTGAGATAATCACATGCAATCGATGCTCGTTGCTTCACCGCTGTTACTGTTGACCTTCGGGTCGCTCTTCGTCTTGATGGTCGGTCTGTGGGTTCAGAACAACGGCTTCTTGCTCGGCACTTCCCTCGTGGCGCTTGTCGGTTCGTGCTTGATGTACCTCGGGCTCGACGCTTCGATCGCTCAGGAAGCCTTTTCGGGTCTGATTGCGTATGACGCTTTCGGCAAGTTCTTTGCGATCTTCTCGATCATCGCCACGGGCCTTGCGCTCGTTGCGGGTGCCGAGTCCAAACAGATTCGCAAAGACCGCCGTCCCGAGTTCTACGCGATCATGCTTGCGCTCGCCACGGGCCTTGTATTCATGGGCGTCGCCAACCACCTGCTGATGATCTACCTGTCGATCGAAACCGTTTCGATCCTCAGCTTCACGCTCGTGGGCTTCAACCGCGAAAAAACCGCCTCCATCGAGGCTTCGATGAAGTACGTGGTTTACGGCGCGATGGCCTCGGCCTTGATGGTCTTCGGCATGAGCCTCGTTTTCGGCGTGACCGGTCAGATGCAACTCACCGGACTGCGTGAGTTCTTTGCGACCACGCCGGCCGATCAGATTCCGATGATCCTTTGGGTGGGGGCGCTCCTCACCTTCGCGGGTATTGGTTACAAAATTTCCGCCGCGCCCATGCACATGTGGACGCCCGACGTTTACGAAGGCGCTCCGACGCCCGTCTCCGCGTTTCTTTCGGTAGCGCCCAAGGCCGCGGGCCTGGCGCTACTCGTACGTTTCTTCGTGGTGGGCTTTTCGTTGCCTCTCGAAGGCAGCACCGCTGCCATTGTGAGCGGTGGCGCTTCGTCGCTCGGGTTCCACATCGTGAAACCCTTCGACTGGCCGAAGTTCCTGATGATCTCGTCCGTGTTCACGATGTTCATGGGCAACCTCGCAGCCCTCCAGCAGACTTCGGTGAAGCGTATCCTCGCATACTCCTCGATCGCGCACGCCGGCTACATGCTCATGGGTATGGTCGCGCAAAACGAGCTCGGCATCGCGGCGATCCTTTTCTACGCGGTTCTCTATTGCACCATGAACTTGGGCGCTTTTTGGGTGGCCGGCATGGTGGAAGACGCCAAGGGCACCGATTCGCTCGGCGCCTTCCGTGGGCTTGGCAAGCAGAAGACAGTGATCGCGGTGCTGATGGCCGTCTTCCTCTTCTCGCTCGTGGGTCTGCCCCCCTTCGCCGGATTTCTCGGCAAGCTCTACCTCTTCTCGGCCGTTTTGGGCCGCGAGATGTATGGCTTCGCGGTGATCGCCGCCATCAACTCGGCGATCTCGCTCTACTATTACGCTAAAATCGCCAAGGCGATGTTCCTCGAAG
>Ga0247823_10000622_pt1 | contig 29925 bp, 34 predicted proteins | sample 13C_PalmiticAcid_2_FD_192426 | JGI IMG/M metagenome (GOLD analysis project Ga0247823, IMG submission 192426) | Soil microbial communities from agricultural site in Penn Yan, New York, United States - 13C_PalmiticAcid_Day30 | ecosystem: Environmental > Terrestrial > Soil > Agricultural land...
CGACCGGCACCGATGTGACCAAGGCAGTGACGGTGGGCGCCGACGGATCGGTCTTCGTCGCCGGGCGCTCTGCGTCGGGTAAGGGCGACGCCTTCGTCGCGCGGATCGACACGACCGGCAAGATCGTCGATCGGCGGACGATCGACAGCGGCGGCACCGATCAGATCAACGCGCTGGCGGTGGACGGCGACGGCAATCTGCTCGCGGTGATGAGCCAGGATGGCAACGCCTCGGTCCGCAAGCTCGACGGCACCTCGCTTTCCACCGATCTCGGCAGCATCGATCTCGGCACTGCCGATGTCCGCGCGATCGCAGTGGCGGCCGACGGCACCATTGCAGTCGGCGGCGCGACCAGTGCGGCACTCGCCGGCAGCCAGGTCAATGCGAAGAGCGGCGAGCGCGACGGCTTCGTCGCGCGGATCGATTCCGGCCTGTCGGGCGCCAGCGTGACCTATCTCGGCTCCGCGGCCGACGATCAGGTCGACAGCATCGCCTTTATCGGCAGCGATCTCTATGCCGGCGGCCGCACCACCGGCGATCTCGCCGCGCCTCGCCGCGGACCCACCGACGGTTTCGTCGCGCGGATCGACGCCGCCACCGGCGCGATCGAGAATACCACCCAGTTCGGCCAGGCGCTGCTGCGCACCGAACCCGTCCGGGTCTCGGCGGATGTCGGCGGCGCCAATTCGATCGCCGCGCTCGGCTTCGCCCGCGGCACGATCAATCCGGCGGTGTCCGAGCGGCTGACCACGCAGACCACGATGCGCGCCGGCGACTTCTTCTCGATCAAGGCCGATAACGGCGCAGTGCGCAAGGTCACCATCGAGGCGGGCGACACGCTGAAGACGATCGCCACGCGGATGCAGGGAATGCTCGGCGCCTCCAAGGGCACCGTCACTGCGACCGTGGTGGACGGCGTCCAGAAATTGAGCATCACGATGAAGCCCGGGCACGAGCTCGAGCTCATTCCCGGCGGCACCGACACCGACGCGCTCGCCAAGCTCGGCATCGAGCCGCAGCGGATCGCGACGCAGGCGGCACTTTCGAGCAGCGCCCCCAAGGTTCGTCCCGGCGGCAATTTCGGCATGGACCTCAGCGATGCGCTGAGCCTGACGACGCTCGACAACGCCAAGCTCGCGATGAAGAAGATCGAGGAAGCGATCTCGATGACGCAGACCGCCTATCGCTCACTTTATTGGGACGACGGCAAGGCGCAGATGGTGGATGGGGTCAAGAACACCGCCACCGGCACGCAATCGACCGCGCGCGAGAGCGCGCAGCTCGCAAATTATCAGGCAGCGCTGAACCGATTGAACTCGGGCGCCTCCTCCACTCTGGGATTCTGATCGTCATGAACACGCCTCCGATCCTCGACGGCCTGCGCACCCGGATGCAGAATCTGTCCGAGCGCCAGCGCGTCGTCGCGCAGAACATCGCGAACAGCGAGACGCCGGGTTACAAGGCGCGCGAAGTCTCCGAGCCGAGCTTCGCGGCACTGGTCGGCGGCAGCGGCATGATCGCCGCGCCGCGGGTGCAGCTGACCGATCGGATGAAGAGTCTCGGTGCGGTCCAGCCGATCGGCGCCGGCGTGATCCTCGACAAGGACATCACCGAGACCAAGCCCGACGGCAACAACGTCACGCTCGAAGACCAGTTGCTCAAGATGGGCGAGATCCAGGCGGACTTTCAGGCGATGACCGGTCTGTATCGCAAGCAGATGTCGATGCTGAAGACCGCCGTGAGCGGTCGCGGCTAACCTCCTTCGGGCCCGGCGGCTACGAATCGCCGAAATAGGATTTGAACCGCACAATTTCACGGTTTTCACGCTGAATGCGCAATAGTGTTGCGCGTCCGCGTACGATTCTTGCTGGATCACGCGCAGCAATCTCGACGATTTCAAAGAGCAGGGCCGAAGGTGGCACGGCAAATCCTACATTGCCAGCGGTGCGATTCGGCATGGCGCCGAGGCGGGCTGAATGTCGGCTATTGGGTGGGTTGCCGACCGCCTGCTTCTGGCGGCAGCAAGCTTTTAGCGGACGTTTGGTACACCGTTATCGTATGCGGCTGCTCTCTCTCTCGCCCCAAATCCTCACAACCTTGCCGTCGCCATACTGCTCTTCGAAGAGGCGCTTCGCATCGACAAGGCTCTCCGCCTCTATCGATGCTCGATCATGAACGTCGTCCGGGCCGGAGCGCTCAATCAGGGCATGATAGATGCCCACGGCACGACACTGGACGAACGGCTGCTTTCGGGCAAGCGCCTCGTGCTCACGAGCGGCGGGTGTTGGGGCGTTTCCTGCCGGTCCGCTTGGGACCCCAGCTTTTGAGCCTGCGAATGTCTGAGATCGGGTGGAGAGCGGCTGGTCCGCTTTCGAGTTTGCGGATCGAGTTAGCGGCCGCGAGGCTCGGCCCTTTGATACAGCCAGCCCTCCGCCAGTACGTGCGTCTACAAACGGGAGGAAGTCCCTCGCTTGGCAACCAAGGCCTCACCTATGCGCCAAGCCGGATCGTCACTACACCCGTCACGGCGAGCAGCGGAATTCGAGGAGAGCGTGATGCGTCATTGGACTTTGTCGGCGGCGATCGGAGCTGCCATCTTGATCTCTGGCTCAAGCTCAGCGAGCCCGGCGCAGCGTGTTTTTTCAGGCATCTATGACCGCGCCCCGGAACGGAGCGACGCCGCCTTTCAAGCGATCGAGAGCGCTATTGCCAGCCTTCCCAACGCCAAGCGCCCTCTCGCTCGCATGAGGCTGCGCAAGTCCATTGCTGCATCTAGAATTAGAGTCTCGAATTCAGGAAGTCGATTCTCGATCAAGTACGATGACAAAACACCTATTGTCGTTTGGATTGGCGGAGAGCCGATCAAGTGGAAGCTCGTGGAAAGCCTTGTTTTCGATGTGTCGGCAAAAGCGAATGGTGAAGCCATTTCGCTAACATTCCGTGGGGACGACGGCGAGCGGACCACAGTGTATCGTAGCGTTGGGCAGCAGTTGGTGGAGGAGACTACCATCATCAGTCCACTGCTCTCTACACCAATTGGCTATAAGCTCCTCTATAATCGAGCGAACTGACAGGATCTACGAGCCGGACCTTCTGGTGAGAAGCCGTTGAACGGTCTTCGTCTCGTAGATGCGGATGCCGGTCCAGATGATCTCTCCAGCGTCTGCTTTGAGGCGCGCTACGATCGTGAACGAACGGCAACAACTGGGGCGGAAGCCGACGGCAGCGCTCTCGTCGGAGGGCGGGTGGATCGCCTTCCAGGCCGGCATTCCCGCTAATAAGCCGCATGGTTGCGGGCGGTGAGAAGTTGTCGCCTCAACCGGCTCGTCGCGGTGCGGCTGCTGTCGTCGGATGTAATTTTAATCACTGGCCGCATGCGCTGCGGCCACCGGGTCCTCCAGGTGCCAGCCGCGACTGTCCTTGACCATCGGCTTGCCGCAGCCCGTGCAATAGCTGCGCACGATGGATTCTTCGTGCCGGGCGCGGTGCCTGTCGCGTTGATGCACTCCGAACAGGCAACGCGACAGCTGCAACAGGTTCATACACGATCTCCGGAACCCGCAAAGGGCCCCGAAGCGCAGCATACACGCTGCGAAAGAATTCGCCTAGCCGCGGCTGTGCGTCGCTTTGCCGCGCCGCGGCGTGTGACTAGAGGCGCGCGTTGACCGAGATCGGGGCGGGGGCATCCATGCCGCCCAGTCCGCCGCATGCGCCGTACGTGGTGCTGCGGGTGCCGGTAAGGCGCTGCGCCTCGGCGGCGATCGCGCCCATCATCTCGACCGAAAGCTCGATCTGGCGTGACAGGATCTGCTGATTGACCGCCGAAGCGTCCCGCAGGTTGCGGCTGGCATCGGAGAGCTGGATCCGGCTCTCTTCGTCGAGCTTCTCCGCCCAATCGGCGTTCTCGCGTTTCAGGCGCGCAAAATCGGCTTCGATGCGGCCGGTGAGGCGGAGCTTCGCCGTGGAGATTTCTCCCAGTTCGGGCACATAGGCCTTGCGGGCGAGCTTTTCGCTTTCCTCTTCCATGAGAGCCGTGAGCGAAACCATCGCGTCGATGAGCTGAGCGGTCATTATTGTCCCTGCTGGAGCTTGAGGATCGAATCGAGCACCATCGGGGCAAGGCCGACGCCGCCGCGATTGGCCATCTCGGTGCCGAGCTTTTCGGCGAGCACGCCTTTGAACATCTCTTCGCCGGCGCCGCCGTTGACTTCACCCTTTTCGACGCTCTCGAGCATGATCTTGGTCATCTGGCCGAGGAACATCGCTTCGAAGTCCTTCGCCGTCTGGGCGTTCTTCGGATCGACCTTGCGGACCGGAGCGGCCGCCGATGTGGCGGAAAGGGGGGCGAGTTCGTTCATTACTGGACCTCGATCTCGGCCTGGAGCGCACCGGCGCTCTTCACGGCCTGAAGGATGGTGATCAGGTCGCGCGGGGACACGCCGAGCGTGTTGAGCCCGCTGACCAGCGACTGGAGCGAAGCGCCGTTGACCAGAGCGAGGCTGGCGCCGCCGCCGTCGTCGACCTGCACCTGGGTGCGCGGAACGACGGTGGTCTCGCCGTTCGAAAGCGGCGCGGGCTGCGATACCTGCGGGCGCTCGGAAACGGTGATGGTCAGGCCGCCCTGTGCGATAGCGACCGGGGTGATCCGCACATCGGCGTTCATCACCACGGTGCCTGACGCTTCGTTGATGACGACGCGTGCCGGCTGATCGACCTTGACCTCGAGATCACCCACGCGGGTGACGAGATCGATGACGTTGCCGACGAAATTCGCGGCGGGCTGAACCTGCACCGTGCCCGGATCGAGCACTTGCGCGCTGCCGGGATATTTGGCGTTGATCACGCCGGCGATGCGATCAGCGGTGGCGAAATCGGGGTTCTTGAGGGCGAGCTTGAGGCTCGTCGCCGACTGGAGCGAATAGGGGACCTCGCGCTCGACGATCGCGCCGCCGGCGATCCGCGCCGAAGTGGTCACCCCGCGGCTGACGCTCGCGGCGGCGCCCTGGCCCTTGAAGCCCGAGACCGCGACCGGACCTTGGCCGACGGCATAGATCTCGCCGTCGAGCGCGCGCAGCGACGAGGCGATCAGCGTGCCGCCCTGCAGGCTGGTGGCGTCACCGAGCGCCGAAACCTGGACGTCGATCCGCGAACCCGCACGCGAGAAGGGAGGCATGGTCGCGGTGATCGAGACCGCCGCGACGTTCTGGGTGCGCATGTTGGTGCCGCGGATGTTGACGCCCATGCGCTCAAGCATCGCCTGCATCGATTCCTCGGTGAAGGGCGCGTTGCGCATGCGATCGCCGGTGCCGGCGAGGCCAACGACGAGGCCATAGCCCACGAGCTGGTTCTCGCGAACATTCTCGACATCGACGATGTCCTTGATCCGCGTCTGCGCCAGCGCATGCGGGCTGGCGATCAGCGCCAGCAGCGGGAGCAGAAACGAAGCGGCGATCCTTTGCATAAACCCTCTGCGAAAGTGGAAAATCCGCGGTAACTTTCTTATAGAGGATAGGTGGCCAATGCGGGCCGAGAGGACCTGATTTCGTGCGGATCGACAACCTGACGCCGCTGATGGCACGCAGCCTGCTGGCCGCGCTGCCCAAGGCCGCGCCCGGCTTTGCCGTCGCCGACGCCGAAACCGCCGCCGCACGGCCCACGCCGATGCAGGGCGCAGGCACCAACCAGCCCGTCCCGTCCGTGGCGATGCTGGTGACGCTCGCCGCCGCCGATCCTGCGATCGAACGCCGCCGCAAGCAGGCAGTCGATGCCGAACGTGGCCTCGATGCGCTCGACAGGCTCCACAAGGAACTCGCGACCGGCACGCCGAGCGTCGAGCGGCTGCAGGAAATCGTCGAATGGTCGGAGAATTTCGAGACGTCGGACGATCCGGTGCTCGCGGGGATTCTGTCCGACATCGAACTGCGCGTCCGCGTCGAGCTGGCCAAGGTCGACGTGTCGGCTTGATGCTATCTATTTCCCCTCCCTCCTGGGGAGGGGCCAGGGGTGGGTAGCGCTGGACGAGGCTCGATGCCTAGGCCGGCGCTTTTGGTTTGAGCGATTGAGTCTTTATAGGGGCGCGCCCACCTACCCCCCAACCCCTCCCTGCAAGCAGGGAGGGGAGTTTGAAGGTCAGTCCACCAGATCGAAGCGATCGGCGTTCATCACCTTGGTCCATGCCTTGACGAAGTCCTTGACGAACTTCTCGCCGGCATCGTCGGAGGCGTAGACTTCGGAAATAGCGCGGAGCTGCGAATTGGACCCGAACACCAGATCGGTGCGCGAGGCGGTCCATTTCTGCACGCCGGTGGTGCGGTCGGTGCCGATATATTCTTCGTCGGCAGTCTCGTCGATCTCCTTCCACGTCGTCCCCATGCCGAGGATGTTCACGAAGAAGTCATTGGTGAGCTGACCCGGCCGGTCGGTGAACTGGCCGTGCTTGCCCGCTTTGGGATGATTGGCGCCGAGCACGCGCAACCCGCCGACCAGCACCGTCATCTCGGGTGCCGACAGGCCGAGCAATTGGGCGCGATCGACCAGCAATTCCTCGGTCGGCACGCTGTGGCGAGTTTTCAGATAGTTGCGGAAGCCGTCCGCGCGCGGCTGGAGCACGTCGAAGCTCTCGGCATCGGTTTGTTCGTCGGTGGCGTCGCCGCGGCCGGAGGTGAAGGGCACGATCACCGCATGGCCGGCATCCTTCGCCGCCTTTTCGACGCCGACGTTTCCGCCGAGCACGATCAGGTCGGCAATGCTGACCTCGCCGCCGAAATCGGAGCGGATGCCTTCATAGATCGCCAGCACTCCGGCGAGTTCGGCAGGCTCGTTGACTTCCCAGTCCTTTTGCGGGGCGAGGCGGATGCGCGCGCCATTGGCGCCGCCGCGCCGGTCCGACCCGCGATAGGTCGAGGCCGAAGCCCAGGCGGTCTTTACCAGCTGGCTGACCGAGAGGCCCGATGCGACGATCTTGTCCTTGAGCGCCGCGACATCGCCATCGCTCAGCGGCGTGCCGGCGGGGATCGGATCCTGCCAGATCAGATCCTCCTGCGGAACCTCCGGGCCGAGATAGCGACTCTTCGGACCCATGTCGCGGTGGGTGAGCTTGAACCAGGCACGCGCGAAGGCATCGGCGAAATAGGCCGGATCGCTTCGGAACTTCTCGAGGATCGCGCGATAATCGGCATCGTCCTTGAATGCCTTGTCGGCAGTGGTCATCATCGTCGGGACCTTCTTGCCCGGCGTGTGCGCGGCCGGGGCGAGCGTCTCTTCGGGATTGCCGACCGGCTGCCACTGTTTGGCCCCCGCCGGGCTCTTCACCAGCTCGTACTCGTGGTCGAGCAGCATGTCGAAATAGGTCATGTCCCATTTCGTCGGGGTAGGGGTCCACGCGCCTTCGATGCCCGAGGTGATGGTGTGATCGCCCATCCCGGTCTCGTGCGTCGAGGTCCAGCCGAGCCCCATCGAGGCGATCCCCGCGGCTTCGGGCTCGCGGCCGACCTTGGAGGCATCGCCCGCACCATGCGCCTTGCCGAAGGTGTGGCCGCCAGCGGTGAGCGCCGCAGTCTCTTCGTCGTTCATCGCCATGTTGGCGAAGGTCCGGCGAAGGTCGCGCGCCGAACCCCTGGTGTCGGGCTTGCCGCCCGGGCCTTCGGGATTGACGTAGATCAGACCCATCTGGATCGCGGCGAGCGGCTCCTCGAGCGCCATGCCCGCTTCCTCGTCGATGCGGGTCTTGTTCTCGGCATGGCCGACCCATTGCTCTTCGGTGCCCCAATAGATGTCGCGCTCGGGCTCGAAGATGTCCTCGCGGCCGCCGCCGAAGCCGAAGGTCGGGCCGCCCATCGATTCGATCGCGACATTGCCGGTGAGGATGAACAGGTCGGCCCAGCTGATCGCCGCGCCATATTTCTTCTTGATCGGCCAGAGCAGGCGGCGCGCCTTGTCGAGATTGCCGTTGTCCGGCCATGAATTGAGCGGAGCGAAGCGCTGCGAGCCCGAAGACGAGCCGCCGCGGCCGTCGCCGGTGCGATAGGTGCCTGCCGAATGCCACGCCATGCGGATGAAGAACGGGCCGTAATGCCCGTAATCTGCCGGCCACCATGGCTGGCTGTCGGTCATCAGCGCGGTCAGGTCGCGTTTGAGGCCTTCGTAGTCGAGCCTCTTGAAGGCCTCGCGATAATTGAAATCGGGGTCGTGCGGATCGGAGGAGACGCCGCGCTGGGTGAGGATCTCGAGACTGAGCTGCTCGGGCCACCAATCGCGGTTGGTACGGCCGAGCAGCGTGCGCAGCGCTGCCGGTTCTTTGCTCGGGTCGCTGAGCGGGCTGCCGGTGGTCGGTGCGTCCATGGCTCGAATCCTTCCTGCGGTGGAGATTTGCGAGGAGGGTAGGGCCGGACGACGAATGGCAAAAACGATTAAAACCGCTCACCGCAAGCGCGAAAATAAATGACGCACTGCAGCGTCAGCGCCGCGCCTTGGCGATCTTCATCACATAGCTGATCACTTCGGCGACCGCGGCATAATGCTCGACGGGGATCGGGTGATCGATTTCGGCCGAGGCATAGAGCGCGCGGGCGAGCGGGCGGTTCTCCACCATCGGGATATTGTGCTCGCCGGCGATCTCGCGGATCTTGAGCGCGACATTGTCGACGCCCTTGGCGACCACCACCGGCGCATTCATCGCGCCGTGATCATATTGCAGTGCGATAGCGTAGTGAGTCGGGTTGGTGATGATCACGCTCGCTTTGGGAACGTTGGACATCATCCGGCCCTTGGCACGCTGCATCTGGAGCTGACGGATCTTGCCCTTGATCTTGGGGTCGCCCTCACTTTGCTTATACTCGTCCTTGATCTCCTGCTTGGTCATCCGCATCTTCTTCAGGAAGGCGAAGCGCTGCCAGGCAAAGTCGAACATCGCCAGCGCGCCGACCAGCAAGGCGATCGGGAACAGCATCGCATAGACGATGTCGTTCGCCGCGGCGCCCATCGAGACCATGTCGGCGCCGACCAGTCGATCGATCGTCGCCGCATGCGGCCACGCGATCCATGCGCCGATACCGACGACCAGACAGAGCTTGGCGAGGGTCTTGAAGAACTCGATCAGCGATTGCTTGCTGAAGGTGCGCAGGAAGCCGCTGACCGGATTGAGCTTCGACCATTTCGGCTTGATCCGGCTCGCCGACAGCATCGGCCTGCCCTGCAGGAAGCCGCCGAGCAAGGCGAAACCGAACAAGGCGGCGAGGATCGGCGTGAGGGTGGTGAAGATCGCGCCGAACAGCCCGGTGGCGAAGTCCTGCGCGCCGGCCGGCTCCATGCGGAAATCGTCGGCGCTGCCCCATAAGCGGATGAACAGCGATCCCATCGTCTGCATCGTCCAGGTGCCGAGCCCGCCCATCACGACGAGCGCCGCGACGAACATCGCGGCATGCTTCATCTCGGGCGCCATCGGCACTTCGCCGCGTTCGCGGGCGTCTTCGAGTTTCTTGTCTGTCGGGGATTCTGTCTTGTCTTCCTGGTCCGTATCGCCCGACATCACCAGCCTCCCTGCATCGCGTCACCCATCGAGGTGGCGAAGACGGTGAGCATGGTGCCCGCGGTCGCGGCGAACAGGCTGAGCCCGAGCAGCAGATTGAGCGGTTGCGCGATGAAGAAGACCTGGATCGCCGGGGCGATGCGTGCGGACAGGCCGAGCGCGACGTTGAAGACGATGCCGTAGACGATCAGCGGCGCGGCGAGGCTGATGCCGAGCGTCATCGAGCGGCCGATCGACGCGATGGCGAGTTGGGCGAAATCCTGCATCGGGGGCAGACCGCCGATCGGGAAGCTCTGATAGGAATGGATGATCGCGCCGAGCCAGAGATGGTGGACCTGCATGCCCATGCACACCAGAGCCGCGGCGATGCCGACGAACTTGGAGAGCATCGGCGCCTGTCCCGACTGCGCGGGATCGAAGATCACCGCCGAGGACAGGCCGACCTGCATGCTGACGATCGAGCCGGCCATCGAGATCGCGAAGAACAGGATCTTGACGATCATGCCCATTGCGAGTCCGGTCATCAGCTCGGTGACGACGACTGCGGGAAGCACCGCGCCGCCCTGAAGCGCCACGCGTGCCGGCTCGCCAAGCGCACCATACAGCGCCGCCGACATCGCGAAGGCGATCATCAGTCGGATGCGGCCGGGAATCGAGTCCTCGCCAAACACCGGCAGCAGCATCAGCACCGCGCCCACTCGGGCGAACACGATGAAGAAGGCCGAGACGGTCAGTTCGAGATCGGGCGGCAGAATCATCCGGTGATGATCAGATCGCTGATTTTGGCCATGAAGCCCGACAATGCCTGTCCCATGGTGGGCAGCATCAGCAGGAACACCAGGCCCATCGCGAGCAGCTTCGGAACGAAAGTGAGCGTGGTCTCCTGGATCTGGGTCAGCGCCTGGAGCAAACCGATCACGGTGCCGACGATCAGCGACGTCAGCAGCAGCGGGCCCACTACGGTGAGCACAAGCAGCAGCGACGCTTCGACCAGCTGGATGACCTCGCTCGGCGACATCGGTCAGATCTGCATCCGCATGATGTCGGTATAGGCGCTGACGACGCGGTCGCGGACGGCGACCATCGTGTCGAGCGCGGTCTCGGCGGCGCCGATCGCAGTGACGACGTCAATCAGATCGCCCTTGCCGGCAACCTGCATCGCCGAGGCGTGCTCGGCGGCGCGCATCTGCTGCGCGGTGCCGGTGACGAGGTCCTCGACCATCGAGCCGAAGCCGCCGGCGTCGTCGGTCTTGCCGACCGACGGCTTGCCGAGGGCGCTGCCGATCCCTGCGACCTTGCCATAGGCAGAGGTCGCATCAAGTGCTCCAATGGACATGAGATTTTTCCCTTACTTGAGAAGATCGATGGTGCGCATCGTCAGGCTCTTGGCGGCCTCGATGGCATTGAGATTGGCTTCGTAGCTGCGCTGCGCCGCTTTCATGTCGGCGCTCTCGACGAGACCGTTGACGTTGGGCTTGAGCACATAGCCTTCGCCGTCCGCAGCCGGATGACCCGGCTGGTAGATGCGGGTGAAGTCCGACTTGTCGTTCTCGATCGATTGGACCTTGACCTCGGTGGCGCCGGTGGCGCGATCGACGTTGGCCTTGAAGCTGGCAACCCGGCGACGATAGGGGTCGCCACCCGGAGTTTGCGCGACCGAGTCCTGGTTGGCCAGGTTCTCCGCGATCACGCGCATCCGAAGCGACTGGGCGCGAAGCCCCGAAGCCGAGACGCCGAGCGATGCCTTCAAGTCCATTTGGTCGAGCTCCCCAACAGGCCGGACGGCCGTTTCCTCCATTGTAGGCAATTCTTGCCGGGGGCGGGTCGGGGAGGCGGAAAAAATGGACCTAGGCAAAATTTGCCGGGTCGAACGCCGGGTGCTGCGAAACGCTTCCTATAAGAAAAGCAGAATAGCGAAGGCGCATCGAATGTCCGTACTCGACGAAATCATGATCGACATGTCGATCGTCCTCGGCTCGGCCGAGGTACCGATCCGGCAGATGCTCAAGATGAGCCGTGGAGCGATGATCCCGCTCGATTGCGGCCAGGACGATCCGAGCCTGGTCTATGTGAATGGCGAGCTGGTCGCCCGCGGCCGCATCCTCGTCGACGGCGAGAAGATGTCGCTCGAAATCTCCGAGCTCGTGAAGAAGTCGCGCAACTGATGGATATTCTCTCGATGATGCGCACCTTCGGGGCGCTGGGTCTGGTGCTGGGCATGCTCGCCGGCGCGCTGTGGGTGGTGCGTCGCTACGACATCAAGCTCCCCGGCCGCGTTTCGGGCAGCGGGCGCAAGCGCGTCGAATTGGTCGAGCGCCTGTCGGTCGATGCCAAGCGCTCGATCGCATTGATCCGCCGCGACGGTTGCGAGCATCTCATCCTGATCGGGCCCGAAGGCCATGTGACGCTCGAGACCGGCATCGTCGCACCCGAGCCGGTCGTCGCACCGGCACCTGTAGAAGCCGCGCCCGCCGCCAATTTCCAGGCCGATCTCGCCGCCTTCACCAACAATTTCGGCAAACTGGTCGATCTCTCGCGCAGCAAGATCGCCGCCGTGCGCGGCGCCAATGACGACGACAGCGACGACAGCGACGATGGCGAAGACGGCGACGACGGGCCGACCGACATGGCGCCGACCAGCGCCATGGTGATCGATCTTCCCCAGGCCGCGTCCCGCAAGCGCACCCGCCGTCCGCGCGATACCAAGCGCTGGAACCGTGCCGCGGTGCGCGAGGCGCTCAATGCGTAAACTTCTGATTGCGGCCGTCGCCGCGCTCGTGCTGCTGCCAGTGGCGGCGCACGCGCAGGCGGCCGGCGGCACCACCATCAATCTCGGAGCCACGGGGAGCGGCGGTCAGCTTTCGGCCAAGGCGATCCAGATGGTGCTGATGCTGACCGTGCTCAGCCTCGCGCCGGGGCTGCTGATGACGGTGACCAGCTTCACCCGCATGGTGGTGGCGCTGTCGCTGCTGCGCACCGGCATCGGCGCGCCGGGCGTGCCGCCCAACCCGGTGATCATCAGTTTGGCGATGTTCCTGTCGTTCTTCGTGATGGCGCCGACGTTCGAGAAGGCGTGGAACGAAGGCGTCGACCCCTATACCAAGGGCAAGATCACCGAGCAGGTCGCGTTCGAGAAGACCGTCGCGCCGTTCCGCGTGTTCATGCTGAGCCAGGTGCGCGACAGCGACCTCAAGCTGTTCGCCGATCTGGCCAACAAGCCGATCGCGACCCGCGCCGAGACTCCGCTGACCACGCTGGCGCCAGCGTTCATGATCTCCGAACTGCGACGCGCCTTCGAGATCGGCTTCCTGCTGCTGCTGCCGTTCCTCGTGATCGATCTCGCAGTGTCCGCAGTGCTGATGGCAATGGGCATGATGATGCTGCCGCCACCGACGATATCCTTGCCGATGAAGATCATCTTCTTCGTGCTGGTCGACGGCTGGGCGTTGGTGGCGGGGTCGCTGGTCAAGAGCTTCGCGACATAGCGACGCTGCCTGATTTCAAACCGTGAAGGCCCCGGCGAAAGCCGGGGCTTTTTCGTTTTACCAGGCAGTCGTCACGCGTGGGATGCGTTATCTGCAATCCTCCCCGGAGGGGGAGGGGACCAGCGAAGCTGGTGGAGGGGTAATCGCCGCATGCTCCACGGCCCGAAGTTTACGCAGAGACGTGCCCGCGCGCTGCGCCGGACGCTCAGCCTGCCCGAAGTGCCGCTCTGGCAAGTGCTTCGGAAGCGGCCCGCAGCGCTCAAGTTCCCCAAGCAGCATCCCGCGGGGCATTACATGCTCGACTTCTTTGCGCGGAGTGTCGACTGGCCGTCGCGATCGACGGCATGGCCCATGAATGTAGTGAAGTGCCCGAGCGTGATGCCCGGCGCGATGCCTGGATCGAATGCCAAGATGTTCGCGTACTACGCATCCCGGCAGTGGACGTGCTGGGAGATTTGTCAGCCGTCGTCGATCAGATCGGCTTCGTCGCTCGCGGAGACTACCCTTCCACCAGCTTCGCTGGTCCCCCTCCCCCTCCGGGGGGAGGATTGAAAGGCCCTCAGCTGTCGAGGTTGCAGTGCTCGAGCCAGGGGCCGAGATCGTTGTACGCGATCGGCTCGAGGAAGATCAGGCCGGCTTTGTCTTCGGTCGCCCAGCGCGTCGTGCAGCGACGCGAGGGCAGGCCGGGAACCGTGAGGATGATCTCGGTGTCTTCCCGCGGCGGCTTCGGCATCGCGATGCGTGCGCCGCTCTGCGAGATGTTCTCCAGCGTCACGTCGATATAGCGGCCGAAGCAGCTGATCCGCGCGGCGCATTCCACGTCGAAGCGCGGCGCGCGCGGGGCGGGGCCGCAAAAGCGTTCGAGGCTGGCTTTGGCTTGCGCGAGGATGTGATCGACGTCGATCGCCTGCGCGAACTCGACGCCGGCGCGACCTTCGCTGCTCCACGCGACGCTACCTTGCAGGCGGTCTCCGTTGCGCAGCTCGACCGTCACCCAGGTGCCATAGCCGAGCGTATGATGGGTCTCGAGCATCATGCCGGTCATCGAGATGTTGCGGATACGACACAGATGCTCGGCCGCGCCGCGGCTCATGAGCTTGCCGACCAGCAACGTGGTGACGGTGCGCGGGGCGCGATCGAGCGCGACGTCCGCTTCGGTCTGGATCTGGGTCAGGTGCATGGCTGTCCCTCCTGGTCGGTGCGATCCCCTCGCCAGGCAGTATAGGCACAGGGAGGGGCGGTCCGTGGTGTCCGTAAAGTTACGCTCCGGGTCATGCCGGGTTCGCCTGGGTGACGGCGACCTTACGGAGCACGCCGGCACCGAACGCTTCGGGCGCAGCGGTCATGACGACCTTGCGGAAGGTTTCGAGGTCCGGGATCAGCCCGTCGGGGCCCGCAGCCATCGGCGTGCGATAGGTGCGCATATTGATCGCGTGGAGCAACAGCGGCATCCGCGCCGTGACGAACTCGGCCTTGTCGGCAGGCACTTCGAGCTGGACCTGGAACTGGACATAGCCCGACAGCCGCCCGTCGGCGAAGACCAAAGGCGCGAGTATCTTGCCGGCATCGACGAAGCTCGGCTCGACCTCCGCAACGTGCGCGGCTCTGGGCTTTTGCGGGCCCATCAGCATCACGGTCGCATAGGCAGCGCCGCCGCCGAGGCCGAGGCCTGCGAGGAGCGTGACGAGGAGGAACAGGATCTTTTTCATGGGTCCTGCCTTCAGAACTTGAAGCTTGAGTCGCTGGGCAATGCCGAGGCTTCGGCCTTGAGCACCACGGTGATCCGGCGGTTCTCGGCGCGATCGGGCTGGTCGGGATAGACCGGCCGGGTCGCGCCCATCGCGACGACTTCGGCGAAGCGATCCGGAGTCATGCCCGAAGCGATCAGCGCCGAACGCGCCGCGAGCGCGCGTTCGCCCGAGAGGCGCCAATTGGCGTCGCTCTGGATGCCGCCGGCGCCGTCGGTATGGCCTTCGATCGCAATCTGCGCGCCCGAAGTGCCGAGCTTGGAAGCGACCTTGGCGAGCATCGCGCGGGCATAGGGGTTGAGTTCGGCGGTATTGGCGCGGAACATCGACTGCCGATCGGTGTCCATCAGCGTGATGCGCAGCCCGTCGCGGCTCGGGTCGATCTGGACGTTCTTCTTCTGGCCCGAATCCTGCGAGGTGCTGTCGAGCGCGATCTGCAGCTCGGAGGCGAGGACGCGCATCGATGCGTCGGGAACATTGGCGGTGCCGCCGCGCGCCGCGCCCGCGACCGCCGCCTCGCTGGTGGGTGTGCCTTGCGCTTTGCTGCTGTCCGTCGAGTTCTTGCGCGAGCGGCCGCCGGCACCCTCGGAAGCGCCCTGCAGCGGAGTTACCGGAGCAGTTTCGCCGACCGACGGCGTGAAATATTGGGCGAGGCCCTTCAGCCGCTCCTTGTCCGGATTCGAGATCAGCCAGAGCAGCATGAAGAACGCCATCATCGCGGTCACGAAATCGGCGTACGCGACTTTCCACGCACCGCCATGATGTCCGGCGGCAACCTTCTTGACCTTCTTGATGATGATCGGGCGATCATTCCTCATCGGTGAAGCCGATCCATTTGCCCTGGAGCGCGTCGCGCAGCCGGTTCTGGACCTCGGCGAGACGGACATTGCTGATCGCGGTCAGCGAGTCTTCGCCGTCGGCGATCCGCTCGAGCAGGTTCGCGCACTCGTCGGTGTGCTGGATGAGATAATCGAACGACTGAAGCTGCTCGATGTGCGCGTGGACGAACTGCTCGTCGGCGACGAGCACCTCGGCCAGCTTCTCGAGCATGTCACGCATTTCGCGCAGCTCGCCCGCGATCACGCTGTGGAGCGTGCCAGCATAGGGATCGTAGCCGGGAAGCGGCTCGCCCGAGACAGACTGGGAAGAAACGGGCAGGCACGACATCAGAACAGCTCCAGGTCTCCGCCGGCAGGCGGCAGGTTGACGGGGACGGGCGGGCGTTCGGGAACGCGGTCCGCTACCTTGGTGCAGCGGCTCTTGCCCTCGTGCGGCAGGAACTCGATCTTGCGCGCCGAAGTGCCACCGAGGTCGCTGTGCGCGATCTCGATGCCTTCGTCGGTCATGAAGCGGCGCGCGAACGCCGCGTTTGCGGTTCCGATGCCGCCCAGGCCCGAGACGATGTTGCCGCCGCCATAAAGATGCGCGCGCAGCCGGGTGCGCATCGCGCCCCTCGCCATCATCCCGTTGATCAGCAGCTCCATGGCGTGAATGCCATAACGCTGCATGTCGCCCGCCGAGACGCGGTGGTCCGCACTCGGTTCGCCGAGTAGAAAGTGGTTCATCCCACCCACCTTGGCGACGGGGTCGTAGAGACATGCGGCGACGCAGCTGCCGAGCAGCGTCGCGATGACGACGCCGGGCTCCACCACGATCGCATTCTCGCCCTGGACGATCGAGACCCGGCGCATCAGGTGAGCTCGCCGAACACGCGCTCGATCTTCTCCTTCAGCGCCGCGGGAGCGAAGGGCTTGACGACATAGTTGTTGACGCCGAGCGCCGCGGCCTTCTGGACGATCTCCTTGTCGGCCGAACCCGTGAGCATGATGAACACGGTCTTGCCGATGACGGGATCGGTGCGCACGGCCTCGAGGAACTGGAGGCCGTCCATCTCGGGCATGTTGAAATCCGAGATCACCAGATGAACGCGATCGGTCTTGATCGCCGACAGCGCCTCGGGGGCGCTCGCTTTGTCGCGCACATCCTTGAAGCCCAGATCCTGCAGCGCGCGACGGATCATCGCACGCATGCTGGTCTGGTCGTCCACGACCATAACCTTGATTGCTGCAGCAGCAGGCATCAGACGCTCCCAACCTTTTCGCGGCATGCCTTGAGGATCGCCTCAGGCATGGCAGACAGACCAACTTCCTTCTCGACCGCGCCGAGCTCCACCGCCGCGCGGGGCATGCCCCACACGACGCAGGTGTCGCGGCTCTGGCTGAGCGTGCGGGCACCAGCCCGGCGCATCGCCAGCAAACCTTCGGCGCCGTCCTGACCCATTCCGGTCAGGATCGCGCCCACCGCCGCGGCGCCGAGAGGCACCACCGAGCGGAACAGCACATCGACCGAGGGCCGATGACCGGTGACGAGATCACCGGGACGCAACTTGATGCGCCCGGCGACGCCGCCGGAGAGCTCCATGTGCGTCTCGCCCCCAGGTGCAATATAGACGGTTCCGGGCTGGACCGTCGCACCTTCCGTAGCTTCCACGACGCGAACCCGACATTCGGCGTCGAGACGCTGCGCGAAACTGCGGGTGAAGCTGGCCGGCATGTGCTGGACGATCAGCACCGGCGGGCAATCCGCGGGCAGCGCCGGCAGCAGCGAGAACAATGCCTCGACGCCCCCGGTGGACGATCCGATCGCGATCAGCTTGCCCGTGCCGCCACCGGCGACGCTGGGCTGCTGGGGGAGGCGGGCCGGTCCGGCGCGGGCGATCGAGCGCGCAGCGGTCTTGACCTTCTCGCACAGCAGGGTCGCGTCGCGCTCGATGTCCTCGGGCGTGCCGCTCGGCTTGGTGACATAGTCGACCGCGCCGAGACGCAATGCCTCGATCGTGACTTCGGCGCCGCGCGCGGTGAGCGTCGAGCACATCACCACCGGCATCGGCCGGAGGCGCATGATGCGCTCGAGGAAAGACAACCCGTCCATCCCCGGCATCTCGACGTCGAGCGTCAGCACGTCGGGATTGAGCGTCTTGATCATGTCGCGCGCCGAGAACGGCTCGGGCGCCATGCCAACGACTTCGATCTCGGGATCGGCCGAAAGCATGCGCTTCAGCGTCGCCCGCATCGATGCGCTGTCGTCGACGATAAGGGTGCGTACCGGTCTCATCCCCGGGTCTCCGGCTTCGCGTAGATCGTATGGCCGCACGACTTCATCCGGCTGGCCGCCGGCCCGATCAGTCGTTCGGAATGGCCGATATAGAGATGACCGCCATGCGCGAGCTGGCTGACGAAACGCTCTTCCAGCTCCTCCTTCGCGGGGTCGCCGAAATAGATCATCACGTTGCGGCAGAAGATCACGTCATATTGGGCTTTTAGCGGCCATTTCTCGAACAGGTTCAAAACCCGCGCGGTGACCAATTGGCGCGCCTCGTCGGCCATCACGAAGCCGCCCGGCGCCGGTCGCATCCACGTGCTGCGATAGGGCTCGAGCACGCCCGATGCGACATTGTCCGCATAGAAACCACGCTGGACAGATTCGACGACGTGCGGCGCGATATCGGTGGCGAGCAGGCGGACATCGGCGTTGCGCAGCCACGTCGCGGACGTACGGTCCGGGCCGAGCAGGCACATCGCGATCGTATAGACTTCCTCGCCTGACGAGCAGCCCGCCGACCAGATCCGCACCGGGCCCTGCTTGCGCTTGAGTGCCGGCAGGACGTGCTCGCGAAAATGATCGAAATGATGCGGCTCGCGGAAGAAGTGCGTGTGGTTGGTGGTCAGCGCCACCACCATTGCATGCCGTTCCTGCGCGTCCGACTGAACCATTGCGACATATTCCGAGAACCGGCTGAGGCCGTGCTCACGCAGCCGCCGCGCGAGGCGCGACTGGACCAGCGTGGTCTTGGCTTCGCTCAGCTCGATCCGGGCGTCGCTGTGCATGATCGCGGCGATCGCAGCGAAATCGCGGGGCATGAGCTCCGCATTCGCCGCGGCCATCGCGTTGCCGCCGGCGAGCGCCGCGGCGCCCCCGGCGGGGCTCACGCTGCCATATCCAGATGCTTGGTCAGGCTCAGCGCCTCGAGATCGAGCAGCAGCACCATCGTGCCGTTCTCGTCGCGGGTGCCGTCCTTGGCGCGCGTGCTGATGCGCACCAGACCGTCGATCACGCTGGATTCGATCGTCTCGACCTCGGGGGCCGGCTGTATCTCGCTGCGCGTGATCCCGACGATGTCGTTGACTTCGTCGACGAGGAAGCCTGCCTGCTTGCCGCCGATGCTGACGACGAGGATGCAGGAGCGCGCATGAATCGCGCTCGGCTCCCAGCCCAGCCGCTCGGCAAGGCCGACGACCGGGATGACGTTGCCGCGCAGGTTGCTCACGCCCTTGATGAAGGTCGGAACGTTGGGCAGCGGGGTGGGCTCGTCCCATTCGCGGATCTCGATGAGCGCACCCATGTCGATCCCGAAGGTCTGCTTGCCGAGCGTGAAGGTGACGATCTTGCAGTCGCTCGCGGTTTCAGTCTTGGTGGTCATGCGGCCAGTCCTTTGGGGGTGTAGCGGTTGGCGGAGGCGACGAGTGCCTCGATGTCGAGGATGAGTGCGATCGAGCCGTCACCGAGGATGGTGGCGCCACCGAGACCGCGGATCGGGTGGAGGTTCTGGTCGAGGCTCTTGATCACCACTTCGCGGCGGTCATCGATCGTGTCGACGACGAGTCCCACCTTGCCGTGCTCGCTCTCGACGATCACGACCAGCGAGTCCTCCACGGGACGATCGTCGTTGAGGCCGAAGATCTCGGTGGTGCGCTTCACGGGGACATATTCGCCGCGCATGTCGATCACTTCGCTGTCCGGCGAGGTGCGCTTGACCTGGCCCGGCTCGGGCTGAACGGTCTCGAGCACATGCGCGAGCGGGAGGACGAAGCGCTGGCTGGCGAGCCGGACGATCATGCCGTCGAGGATCGCGAGCGTCAGCGGCAGGATCATCGTGAAGGTCGTGCCTTCGCCGGGAACCGAGTGGATCTCGACGCGGCCGCCAAGCGCTTCCACGTTCGAGCGGACCACGTCCATGCCGACGCCGCGACCCGAGATGTTCGAGATCGTTTCGGCGGTCGAGAAGCCCGGAGCGCAGATCAACTGGTCGATCTCTTCGTTCGACAGAACCGCGTCGGGCGAGATGATGCCCTTCTCGATCGCCTTGGCCTTGACCCGCTCGCGGTTGATGCCGCGGCCATTGTCCTGGACGCGGACGAAGATGCGCGCACCCTTCTGCTCGGCCGAAAGCTTGATCGTGCCCGCGGGCGACTTGCCGGCGGCGATGCGCTCTTCGGTGCTCTCGAGACCATGATCGGCGGCGTTGCGGATCATGTGGGTGAGCGGATCGCCGATCTTCTCGATCACGCCCTTGTCGACTTCGGTCGTCTCGCCGACGGTCTCCAGCTCGATCTGCTTGCCGGTCTCGACCGAAAGGTCGCGCAGCATGCGCGGCACCCGGCTGAAGGCCTGCTTGATCGGCTGCGCGCGCAGCGACATGACATTGTCCTGGATCTGGCGCGTGAGGCGCGCCAGCTCGGGCAGCTCGACGCGCTGGCGGTCGGCGGGCGACAGCCGGTCGGCGAGGATCGAGTTGCGGATCACCAGCTCGCCGACGAGGTTGAGCAGCAGATCGAGCTTCGACAAGTCGACGCGGATCGTCTGCGATGCTTCGCTCGCCGGCTTGGGTGCCGCGCTCTCGGTCGGGATCACCGGCGCGGGCGCCGGCGTCATCGGCGTAGCGGCGAGATCCGCTACAACCTGCTGAACCTGCGCGGTCAGGTCCTCGATCGATGCCGTGACCGGCACGAACGGGATGAGATCCTCGGTCGCCGCTTCGGCGGCCGGCGCGGCTTCGATGACCGGCACGGGGATGAAGGCCGGGGCGGGAGCCTCGACTTCGTTGCGCGTGACTTCGATCAGCGAATCCGGTGCGACGAAGTCGAAGCAGTCGTTGATGTCGTTCTGCGGAACGTCGCCCGGCATGCTGAGCACCCAGGTGAAATAGGCGTCCTCGGGATCGAGATCGCGCAGCGGCGGAACGTCGGAGACGTCGACCGACTCGATCGTCGCGCCGAGCGTCTCGAGCTCGCGGATGAGGAGCATCGGCTCGCTGGCATTGGCGAGCGCGGCGCGCGACGGCTTGAACCGGATCGTCCAGCTCGCGTTCGATGCCGCCGGCTCGGCCGGCGCGTCGAAATCGTCGAGCGCGAAGGCGACCGGCGTGAAGCCGAATTCGTCCTCGGCCGGCGCGGCGGGCGCAACTGCGACGGGTGCGGGCACAGGCGCGGCCGGAGCGGCGGCACCGCCTTCGTCCGCGCCCTTGTCGGCGAGCACCTTTTCGAGCGCGGCGAGGGCGGCCGCGTCGTTCGGACGCGGCGCGAGGCCCTTGGCGGTCTCGACATGATCGGAGAGCACGTCGAACGAGCTCAGCATGACCTTCACGACGCCTGGGGTCGGCGCGATCTTGCCGGCGCGCACTTCGTCGAGCACGTTCTCGAACTTGTGTGCGAACGCGGTCAGATCGGCATGACCGAACGCGCCGGCACCGCCCTTGATCGAATGGACCGCGCGAAACACGCCGGCAATCGTCTCGGCGGAGACGTCGCCCGCCTGCATGGCCGACAGGCCCTGCTCGGCGGTGGTGAGACCTTCAGTGCATTCTTCGAAGAAGATTGCCTGGATTTCGTCGAGTTCGTCGCTCACGGGCACACGCGGCGGATCGCCGCCCCCAGCTTGGTGGCTTCGAAGGGCTTGGTGATCCAGCCGGTCGCACCCGCGGAACGCGCGCGCTGCTTCTTCTCGTCCGAGAATTCGGTCGAGAGGACGAGGATCGGAGTGCCGCGGAACTGGCCCTCGGCGCGAACCGCCTCGATCAGCTCGAAGCCATCCATCTTGGGCATGTTGATGTCGGTGATCAGCAGATCGGGCTTCACCTCGTGCATGCGCTCGAGGCCGTGCTGGCCGTCATTGGCGCTCTCGATGCGATAGCCCTGCGCAGTCAGCGACGTCTTGAGCAGCATGCGCATGCTCGCCGAGTCATCGACGGTAAGGATCAACTTGCTCACAGAACGTCTCCGGTTTCGAGGCCGATCGCGCCCGCCAGACGGCAGCTGTTCACGCGATTGACAAAGGCTTGGCTGGGATTGGCGATGCGGAAGCCCTGGCCGTTGGCCGCAGCCTCGTTGCGCGCGGCGACGAGAAGCTGAAGCACGGCCTGGCCGACGCTCTCGACCTCAGACGCATCGACTTCGATCGTATCGTCGAGGTCGGCGGCGAGGACGAAGCGGACGCGCAGGTCTTCCGCGGTGACGGTGGTGCCGTGCGCCGGCAGGCGCAGCGAGCGGTCATCCGCCTCAGGCAGTTGCAGGGTTGAGTCCATTTTTCGCCTCGTCGAGTGCAGTTTCGAGTTGCTGGAAGGTCGGCGCATAGGCCGACGGCGTCATACGGCGCGCGATCTCGATCGCGACCTGAACCGGCTGGTTCTGGGCGTAAGCGACGATCGCGGTCTTCGCGATGAAGAAGGGTTTGGAGTCCGCGTCGATCGTCTCCATCAGCTTCGCGGCGAGCGGGCCGACCACGCAGTAAGACAGGAGCACGCCGAGGAAGGTGCCGACCAGCGCGCCGCCGATCATCGCGCCGAGAATCTCGGTCGGCTGATCGATCGAGCCCATCGTCTTGATGACGCCGAGCACCGCGGCGACGATGCCGATCGCGGGCAGGCCGTCGGCCATGATCTGCAGTGCATGCTGCGGGCCGGCTTCCTCGTGGTGATGCTTCTCGATATCGGCGTCCATCGCGGCTTCGAGCTGATGCGGGTCCTCGAAGTTGACCGTCATCATCCGCAGGTAATCGCAGATGAACTCGATCAGGTGATGATCCTTGAGCAGTCGCGGATACGGCGTGAAGAGCGAGCTCTCCGCGGGCGTGTCCAGATGCGGTTCGAGCGAAGTGGCGCCGCCCTTCTTGAAGGTCGAGAGCACCCCGAACATCAGGGTCAGCAGGTCCTTATAGTCCTGTGCCTTCCATTTGCCGCCCTTGAACGCGCGCATGATGCCGCCGCCGGCCTTCTTCACCGTCGCCATGGAATTGGAGACGATGAAGGCGCCGATCGCGGCACCCGCGATCGCCATCATTTCGTGCGGCAACGCGTGGAGGATGATGTCCATCTTCCCGCCAGCCATTACGAAGCTGCCGAAGACGCATCCGAGGATGATGAGGAAACCGACGCCGTTCAGCATGGCTGTGCCGCTTTTCTTTCTCTGGTGTTTCCAGAATTATAGGAAGAATTGGCGGGTCGCGGCGCACCGCGACCCGATTTGTTCAGGCCGCCTGACGATCCTGCCGTTCGGACGTGCCGGGCGCCGCAACTGGCGCGGTTTCGCGGCTCGCGATCGGACGGAACACCACCGCGAGCACCATCTGACGATCGTCCCGACGCGGCGGCTGCGGCACCATCATGAACGCGAACTCGTCCGCGCACCTGAACAGGTGCGGTGCGGCTTGCTCCATCCCCTCGAGCGAGGGCAGTGCCTCGATGTCCTCGACATCGCCGAGCATCTTGTCGGTGAGGAAGCTGTCCACCGGCATGAAGCTCACGCTGTCGATCTGGACATAGTCGAACAGCTGTCCGAACTGGACACCGACCGAGAAGCGGCAATCGCCCACCGGGATCGGCGCCATGTAATAGCCGTCGTGCGTGGGGGTCGCGGTGACATTGCCGGTCGAGACTTCGCGCCCATCCGCAACGATCAGCGGCAGCGAGATCGTCTGGTCGATGAAGTCGGCATATTTGAGCCCCAGCCCGAAGCGCTTGTGCGCAAGCAGGCTGAGCTTGAGCGCAAGGCCCTCGCCCTGCAGCTCGGCGGGCAGATACATCCGGTTGGCGCCGTTCATGTAGAACAGACCGCGCTGGCGCAGGCCCTTGCGCGCGATCTCGCTGTCGAACAGCGCGACGGTGTTGTCGACGCCGAGGTTCACGTCGTGCTCGAACTGGCCGAGCACCGCGAGTTCCTCCGCCACCGGCATGTACATCAGCCGGCCGAGCACTGCGGCGGCGCCGCGGCGCCACATCGCGGCATCGTTCACCGAAGCACTGCGAATGACCACGTCGGCCTGCGTCCGCGCGAAACGGATCGCGCCGGCCTGGATCCGTTCGCGGATCGCCGACTGGCGCGATTTGATGCTGTTGCCTTTGCGGATCGACGTGCCGTCGACGGCATAGTCGACGACCGAGCCTTGCGCCGCGGTGCAGAGCTGCTCGAGCACCGACACGTTGGTGCACAGCGCCTCGAGCGTGTAGGCGTCATAATGGTCGTGGCCGATAAAGCCCTTCTTGTCGAAGCCGCCGCGGAACTGCTCGCGAAGCAACAGGTAGCGGCCGGCAACGTGCACGCCGAAGCTGCGCACGAGCAGCGCCTCGATCGCGTTCTGGACCGAGCCGTTATAGCCGAGATCGACGAGCATCAGCGTATCGCCAGGGGCGGGATCGACAATGCGGCGGACGTGCGCGACCAGCCGCTCGGCAAACGCAGTCGACGCCTTGACGATCTGGCGCGTACGCGACGGCGTGCCGATCGCGCGGGCGAAGGCGGCCTGGCGGGTTGCCAGGTCGGTGCGGGGCAGCTTGGCGATGATCGACTTGATATCGTGGGCGGGCAGAAGCAGCTGCTTCGCGACGACCGCGGGATCGGTCTCCGCCTCACCCTCGACATAGCGCTGCACTGCCTCGGCATCGCTGAACGACGCCGCCGCGGAGGTGAAGCGGCTGATTTCCAGCGCATGGCCAGCCTGACCGCTGCTCGCCTGGTACATCAGCTGCGGCAGATAGCCGTCGCGCATCAGGAAGACGTGGTGGACCTTGCCGCCATGCTTCGCCCGCAGCGCCTCGGCCTCGTCGGCCAGCCAGCGGTCGAAGCCGTGCAGCACCGGCCCGAGCGTGGCGAAGCCGAATGCCTCGACCGGATCAGTGATGACCGGCTCTTCCGCCGCTAGCGCCGCGCGATGCGGCTGATAGGTTAGGGCAACCTCGTTCGCCATCGGGTGCAGCATGGTGCCCACCGCGGCCTCGAGGCGCAGGCGCTGCTCGGTGCTCTCGGCGAATTGCTTGAGGTGCAATGTGTGCACGCCGAACGGCGCGACGCCGCCGACGTCGGCATTCTTGTTGTCGCCGACATGGAGGATCTCCTGCGGCTTGACCGAGACGGCCTTGAGAACGAACTCGTACAGACCCTGGCTCTTCGCCTTGCCATAGGTGGCTGAGCAGAAGACGCGATCGATCAGGTCGGCGACATCCTTGCCCGCGGCCGCGGCGATCAGGCCGCGCAGCTGTTCGGGGCTCAGATAGGTATCGCTGACGATGATGATCTGGAGCCCGCGGCTCTTGGCCTTGCGCATCAGCTCAACGGCGGGACGGAAGGCGAAGCAATGTGCCGCCTCGGCGTCCAGCTCGTTCTGGATGTTGAGGGCGCGCGTGTCGATGCCGTCATTGGGCAGCAGCTCGCCATAGATTTCCTCGATGGTGACTTCCCCGCGCTTCTCGCGCAGGTCGGCACCCATCCGCGCACGCTCCTCGGCCCATTGGCGCTGCGTCACCGTGGTCTCGGTAAGCGCACCGAACAGATCCTTGGGCGCATGGGTATCGCGCCACAGAAGCGTGTCGAAGCAGTCGAGCGAAAGCATCTTGATGCCGTCACGCCCATCGAGCGCGCTCGGCAGCGCATGCGGAAGAATAAAGTCGGCCAATGCAGTTTCCCTGGAAAAATGCGCCCCGCATCGGTGGACGCATGATTCTTATAGGAAGAGCGAAGACCAGCTCGGCGAAATCTTCCTAGAATGAGATGACTGCAAAGGAGCCCGCATGACTCTCACTGCCTACCAGAATGCCCGGAGCCGGGCTGAAACGCCGCGCGCGGCCGAATTCCGGTTGATGAGCCAGATCACCGGCGAGATGATGGACGCTGAAACCGCCGGCCTGAAGGGAGCGATGCTGATGCAGCCGCTCCACCGCAACCGCGAGATGTGGTCGGCCTTCGCCACCGATTGCGGTGCGACCGGTAACGGCCTGCCCAACGAACTGCGCGCGCAGATCATCTCGCTCGGCCTGTGGGTCGAGCGCTTCACCAGCGACGTCGTCGCCGGGCGCGAGCCGATCGGCGAACTGATCTCGCTCAACCGCACGATCATGGAAGGACTGCGCGGCCAGCGTCTCGCGGCCTGAGCAGCGTCTTCGGGAATCGCAAAAGGGGCGTCGCGGCAGGACCGCGGCGCCCCTTTTTTGCCTGATGATGGAAAATTATTGCTGATAGCCGAGCAGATCCGCGGGCTGACAATCGAGTTCGCGACAAATCGCTTCGAGGGTCGAGAAGCGAATGGCCTTGGCCTTGCCGGTCTTGAGGATCGACAGATTGGCGAGAGTCAGGTCGACGCGTTCCGAAAGCTCGGTGAGCGTCATGCCGCGGCGCTCCAGCATCGCGTCCAGGGTGACCAGGATCGGCATCAGACGGTGCCCTGCAGATCATCACGCATCGCCGCCCCGTGGCGAAAGACCCGGGCGAGAATGAACAGCGTCGCGGAAAGCACCAGTCCGCCCAGTTCGGGGCCGTTTCCGGCGCTGAGCTCGTTGAAATATTGCTCCAGCCACGATGCGAGCGGCATGAGCAGCCAACCCGAAATCGTCACCCCGAGCGCGAGCCAGCCCATGCGCGCGAGCCGATCGGCGTTCGCAGGCTCGAAGGGATCGCCTTGCTGCACCGTCCGGACGATCCGGCCGAGCTCCAGCGCGAACCGGATGCTCAGCGCCAGCATCACGATGCCGACCGCAACGGCCGCGAAGATCACCGGCAGCGTGATCGCCGGCGCGGCGGCGAGTTGGTCGGCAACGGCCTGACCGGGGAAGAAGAGCAGCGCAACGGTCGCAAAAACGGCCATCAGGAGCGTGATCCCCATGACGATGACGGCGAAGCGCAACCCATAACGCGTAACGGTCAGGAGCATGTCGGTGCGGCGATCTTCGGGCATGTCGATCCTCTTCTTGGCCGGGCCCACCTGTGCGGGCTTTCTCGATTATCGATAAATCATCCGAAGCATATCGTCAATCGATAATATCGAAAATCGATATATGATGTGGTCGCCGGTCGGACTCGCCGTGCGGGACGGCTTGCATACGAAAAGGGCGCCGCGATCTCGTCGCGACGCCCTTCCTGTCGGATGATGCGCTTTTAGAACGAAGCCCAGGCGTCCGATCCAGCTGCCGTCGCAATGACGGGAAGCGCCTTTACCGGCGAGACATAGCCCACGGACCTGGCTGCGGCCCTGGCCGGCCGGGCAGGGGGGCTCGCGCGCATCGGGCGACCTTCGCTGCCGATCTCGAACTTTGCCGCCTGTTCGCCCAGGGCAGCGACTTCGCCGCTCAGGTTGCGTGCCGCAGCCGAGGTCTGCTCGACCATCGCGGCGTTCTGCTGTGTCGCCTGATCCATCGTGCCGATCGCGACGCTGATCTGGGTGATTGCGGTCGACTGGGCCTGGTTGTCGGTGGCGATTTCGCCCAACAGCGAATGGACCTCGCCGACGTCGCCCGAAATGTCGGCGAGCGCGGTGTCGACCTTCTGGACCATCTCCACCGCGGCGACGATGTCGGTCTGGGTGGCGGTCAGCTGATCGCGGGCACGACCGGCTTCCTCCTCGGCGCGCATCGCCAGTGCCGAGACGAGGTCGGCGACCACCGCGAAGCCGCGGCCGGCCTCACCGGCACGACCGGCTTCGACCGCCGCGTTCATCGCGAGAACTCGCGTCTGGAAGGCGATCTTGTCGAGACCCTCGATCACGCTGTCGATGCCCTTGGCCGAGTCCGCCACGCGGGTCATCGCCTGCACCGCCTCGTCGGCGATGGCGCGGCCGCCCGAGACGGTGGCGATGGCGCCGTCGGCACGGCCGACCGTCCGGTTGGCTGCCTCCGCGGTCGCCTTGAGGCGCTGATCCATCTGGGTGACCGCCGCGGCGGTCTGTTGAAGGCTCGCGGCATTGGCTTCGGTACGGCGGGCGAGATCTTCCGATGCCTGGGCGATCTCGCTCGAGCCAGTGTCGATGGTCGAGGCGCTCTCGGCCACCGAGCCGATCAGATCGCGCAATGACGCGAGCGCCGCATTGTAGTTGGTACGGAGCAGGGCGTAGCCCGAGGGGAAGCCCTCACCGATTTCCGCGGTGAGGTCGCCCTGGCTCAGCCGCTCGAGCTGGCTGCCGAGCCGCTGGACCGCCTCATCCTGTTCCTGCCCGAGGCGCTGCTGCGCAATCGCGGCGTCGCGGAAAGTCAGCATGGCCTTGGTCATGCGGCCGACGCAGTCCTGATAGTCGGTGAACTGGATGGGCGAGGCGAGGTCGCCGACCGCCAGCGCTTCCATGCGCACGACCGTCGACACATAGGGATCGGCGATCGCCTTGCGGTAGCGCGCGCACTGGATCGCGGTGCCGATGATCAGGATCGCCACGATCGGCAATGCCACCAAGGTGGGCGCGACCAGCGCGATGAGCGTCGACAGGGTCATCACCGCAAGCAGGGTATTGGACGCGACGAGAAGCTTTTGGCGGATGGGCGCCACTGCCTGGAACCAGTGCATGAATGTCTCCTTTGCCGGATCCCTGGCTTCGCGACCCGAGAAGCCGTCCGCGTCGGCGTACGGCGCGAAGTTCTAACTTGCATTATAGGACACAAGTCGGAAACATTCGCGCAGGGAGGAATATTTAATTACGTAGAAATACGGAGATGCTGCGGCCGGCAAAAAAAAGGGGCGCGGTAGCCAAAAGCCACGACGCCCCTTTTCGTTGGTTTTGCGAGGATTTTTAGAACGAGGCCCAGTCGTCGCCGCTGCTGGCCATCGCCGTTACCGGCAGAGCCTTTACCGGCGAGACATAACCGCCCGACTTCGCCGTCGCCGCGGACTTGGCCGGCGCACTGACGCGTGCGACCAGCGGGCGGGTGGTGCCGCCGACGTTGAACTTCGACGCCTGCTCACTGAGCGCAGCGACTTCGCCGCTGAGGTTGCGCGCGGCAGCCGAAGTCTGTTCGACCATCGCGGCATTCTGTTGGGTCGACTGATCCATCGTCCCGATCGCAACCGAGATCTGGCTGATCGCAGTCGACTGTGCATGGTTGTCGGTTGCCATCTGACCAAGCAGCGCATGGACTTCGCCGACGTCGCCGGAGATGTTGGCGAGTGCGTCGTCGACCTTGCTGACCATCTCGACTGCCGCGACGATGTCGGTCTGGGTGGCCGTCAGCTGATCGCGTGCCCGAGCTGCTTCCTCTTCGGAGCGCATCGCCAGTGCCGAGACGAGGTCGGCGACGACCGCGAAGCCGCGGCCCGCTTCACCCGCACGGCCGGCTTCGACCGCTGCGTTCATCGCGAGAACCCGTGTCTGGAACGCGATCTTGTCGAGACCTTCGATGACGCTGTCGATGCCCTTGGCGCCGTCGGCGACGCGGCCCATCGCCTGCACTGCTTCGTCCGCGATGGCGCGACCGCCCGAGACCGTCGCAATTGCGCCGTCGGCGCGCTCGACCGTACGCCCTGCGGACGCGGCGGTCGCCTTGAGGCGGCCGTCCATCTGGGTCACTGCCGCCGACGTCTCTTCGAGGCTTGCGGCATTGGCTTCGGTGCGGCGGGCGAGGTCCTCGGATGCCTGGGCGATTTCGCCCGAACCGGTACGGATCGTCGCGGCGCTTTCCATCACGGTGCCGATCAGGCTCCGCAACTCGTGGACCGCGGCGTTGAAGTTGATCTTCACCGATTCATAGGTGGGCGAGAATGTCTCGTTGATCTCGCTGGTCAGGTCGCCCTGCGCCAGCTTGCTCAGATTGGCCTCGAGCGTCGAGACCACGCGCTGCTGCTCGGCATCGGCGATCTTCTTGGCAGCGTCCGCCTTTTCTTTCTCGACCGCGGCTTCGCGGAACACGAGGACCGCCTTGGCCATCGCGCCGATCTCGTCGCCGCGCCCGGTGCCGGGAACCTCGGCGGCGTTGTTGCCTTCGGCGAGCGTCTTCATCCGCACCTGGAGCGTGGCGATCGGCGTGGTGATGCCGAGCCGCGACACGAGCAGGCCGATGCCGAGCGCAAGCGCGATCGCGATCGCACTGACGACCAGCATCGTGGTCGAGGTGCTGTTGGCGGCGACGGTCAGCTCGTTCGAAAGC
>Ga0247823_10000623_pt1 | contig 29916 bp, 26 predicted proteins | sample 13C_PalmiticAcid_2_FD_192426 | JGI IMG/M metagenome (GOLD analysis project Ga0247823, IMG submission 192426) | Soil microbial communities from agricultural site in Penn Yan, New York, United States - 13C_PalmiticAcid_Day30 | ecosystem: Environmental > Terrestrial > Soil > Agricultural land...
CCGCCTCTTCCGTTTCACCCTTCACAACGCGTGGCAAAGTTCCGCCCGGGAAACCGCGGAATCCGCCCGACCAGACACACGAGAGTTACATGAGCACCTTTACCGCCAAGTCCGAGACCGTCCAGCGCGACTGGTATGTCGTCGACGCAGCAGGCAAGACCCTGGGTCGCCTGTCCACCGAGCTGGCCCGCCGTCTCCGCGGCAAGCACAAGCCCGTCTATACCCCTCACGTTGATACCGGCGACTACCTCGTCGTGATCAATGCCGAGAAGATCCACGTCACCGGCAACAAGCTGGCCGACAAGAAGTACCACCGCTTCACCGGCTACATCGGCAACCTGAAGACCGAGACGCTGGCGCAGGCGCTGGAGCGCCATCCGGAACGCGTCATCGAGACCGCCGTGAAGGGCATGCTGCCGAAGGGTCCGCTGGGCCGCGACATGTATCGCAAGCTCAAGGTCTACGCCGGCCCGAATCATCCGCACGCCGCTCAGCAGCCGCAGGTCCTGGACATCTAATCATGGCTATCACTCAGAACTACGGCACCGGCCGTCGCAAGTCCTCCACCGCCCGCGTGTTCCTGCGCAAGGGTTCCGGCAACATCACGGTCAATGGTCGTCCGCTGGACGAGTTCTTCGGCCGCGAAACCGGCCGCATGATCGTGCGCCAGCCGCTGGAGCTGACCAAGAACACCGAAACCTTCGACATCACCGTGACGACCACCGGTGGCGGCATCACCGGCCAGGCCGGCGCCATCCGCCTGGGCATCGCCCGCGCGCTGGTGGAGTACGATGAAACGCTGAAGCCGGAACTGCGCAAGGCAGGCTTTGTGACCCGCGACGCACGTGAAGTCGAGCGTAAGAAGGTCGGTCTGCACAAGGCGCGTCGCGCCACCCAGTTCTCCAAGCGTTAACAGACGCGCTACACTACGCGTCACTGGTTATACAGCCCCGTCGCCAAGCGGTAAGGCACCTGACTCTGACTCAGGCATTCGGAGGTTCGAATCCTTCCGGGGCTGCCAACTTGAAGTCCACTGGACATCCGCAAAAGCCCGCCTCTGGCGGGTTTTTGCGTTGAGGGGTTTGCCATGGTCGCGATGTTCCAACCTCCGTTCTGCCCTGCCGAAGAAGCCGTCCGCCGCGTGCAGGAACGTGGCTACGCCGTGCTTGAGCCGCGGGCCATGGCCGACGCCGTCGGCGCCGATCTCGAAGCCCTCGATACGCTGCTGCCCAGCTGGGATCGGCTGGACGTGGATGGATATCTCAAGGATGGTGGCCGCTACCGGCGCCGCCGGCATTCGTGCTTTGTCCTGGATGCGGATGGGATCACGCAGGCGCCGCATCGCGCGCACTGGCAATCGTTGGATTACAACGCCCTGCACGGCGGCATGCAGCGCTGGTTCGAGCCGATCGAGCCGATCGTGGCCGGTGCCCACGCATGGCGCCAGTTGCTGCTCGGATTGGGGCGCTGGTGCTCGGCGCTGAAGGGTGAGCGCCCCTGGTACGTTGAGGCGCACCAGTTTCGAATCGACACCACCGACGGTATCGGCCGGCCGACGCCGGAAGGCGCGCACCGCGATGGCGTGGACTTCGTCGCGGTGCTGCTGCTGGGTCGTCAGGGCATCAAAGGCGGCGAAACCCGGGTGTTCGCCGCTGCCGGGCCGGATGGCCAGCGATTCACGCTGGAAGCGCCGTGGTCGTTGTTGTTCCTCGACGACGAACGGGTCATCCACGAGTCCACCCCGATCCAGCCGCTGGACGGGCAGGGTCATCGCGATACGCTGGTGCTGACGTTCCGCAAGGACGGTTTCCAGGGCGACCTCGCCACGGGCTGACCGGCGCAGTATTTCGTTACAATTGAAACAAAGGCGCAAGTGCGCGGATATCTGGAGTTCCGATGAAGCTGGGTTCCCTGAAGGAAGGCGGTCGTGACGGCACCTTGATCGTGGTGTCGCGGGACCTGATGCGCGCGGTGCGCGCCACCGGCATCGCGCCGACCCTGCAGCGTGCGCTGGAAGACTGGAGCAACCTCGCACCCCGGCTCAATGCGTTGTCCGAAACGCTCAACACCGGCGAAGCCGAGGACGCGTTCGACGTGGACTTCCAGGCGCTGGCCGCGCCGCTGCCGCGCGCATACGAATTCGTCGATGGCAGCGCCTACCTGCCCCACGTGGAGCGCGTGCGTCGCGCGCGCAACGCCGAGGTGCCGGCGAGCTTCTACACCGATCCGCTGATGTACCAGGCGACCAGCGCCGGCTTCCTCGGTCCGCGCGATCCGGTGAAGGTGGTGAGCCAGGACTACGGCATCGACCTGGAAGCGGAGCTCGTCGTGATCACCGACGACGTGCCGATGGCCGTCACGCCGGCCCAGGCGGCAGGCCATATCCAGCTGATTGGCCTGGTCAACGACGTCTCCCTGCGCAACCTGATCCCGGGTGAACTGGCGAAGGGCTTCGGCTTCCTGCAGTCCAAGCCGCGTTCGGCGCTGTCGCCGGTGTTCGTGACCCCCGATGAACTGGACGCCGCGTGGGAAGGCAACAAGGTGCACCTGCCGCTGGTCACCCATATCAACGGCGCCTGGTTCGGTGCGCCGGAAGCCGGCGTGGACATGCAGTTCGATTTCGCGCAGCTGGTCGCGCACGCGGCCAAGACGCGCCCGCTGTCGGCCGGCACCATCGTCGGATCGGGCACGATCGCTAACGAGGACACCTCGAAGGGCGCCTCATGCTTCGCCGAGAAGCGCACGGTCGAGACGCTGCGCGACGGCAAGCCCAGCACGCCCTTCATGAGCTTCGGGGACGTGGTCCACATCGAAATGAAGGATCGTGACGGCCGTTCCATTTTTGGCGTGATCGAGCAGCGGATCGAAGCGCAGCCCTTGCCTTGAGGGCGCGCCCGGGCCCAGTGTGGGTACCGGAAGGACCGAGGCGGACATGGACGTGGATTCCGGGTACGTGATGGCGCAAACCGCGGGGAGCGGCTTGCATGGCTGAGCAACTGAAGCTGTATTCCTACTGGCGCTCCAGCGCCGCCTACCGCGTGCGCATCGGTCTGAACCTGAAGGGCCTGGTGTACGAGACCGTGCCCGTGCACCTGGTTCGCGACGGCGGCCAACAGCACACTCCCGAGTACATCGCCAAGAATCCCCAGCAGCTGGTGCCGACCCTGCAGCACGGAGCTCGGGTTATCCGGCAGTCGCTGGCGATCCTCGAATACCTCGATGAGGCGTGGCCCTCACCGCGCCTGTTGCCGATGACGGCGCGCGACCGCGCCCGCGTGCGCGCGCTGGCGCAGGTGGTGGCGTGCGACATCCATCCGCTCAACAACCTGCGCGTGCTCCAGTACTTCGAGCACACGTGGAACGTCCCGCAGGCCGAGCGCGACGATTGGATCAAGCATTGGATCGTCGAAGGCTTCGCCGCGATGGAGGCCTTGCTTGCCGAAGACGCCGCCACGGGTCCCTACTGTCACGGGCAGACACCGGGTCTCGCCGACTGCTGCCTGGTGCCACAGGTTTTCAACGCGCGCCGCTTCGGCGTTGACCTAGCTGCGTTCCCGACGATCCTGCGCATCGAGGAAGCGTGCATGGCGCTGCCCGCGTTCGACCGCGCGCGTCCCGAGAATCAGCCCGACGCCAACGCCTGAAACGGCAAGGGCAGCCTGCGCTGCCCTTGCCGTACGTGTGGCGATGCGTCGCCGCGGTCAGCCGAAGCCGTGGGTAATGCGTGGCGAGCTGCTGCCGGCGTCGTAGTCGGCGTAGGGGTCGTGTTCGCCCTTGCTGCCTTCGGACAAGCGGAACTTCAACGCCAGGCCATCGCGCGAATCGGCCGCGCGCAGCGCCTCTTCCTGCTCGATCTGGCCTTCCTTCACCATGCGGAACAGGCACTGGTCGAAGGTCTCCATGCCTTCCTCCAGCGACTCTTCCATGGCGGCCTTGATCTCGTGGACCTGGCCGCGGCGCAGCAGGTCACGGATCATCGGCGTGTTAATCAGCACTTCGGCGGCCGGCAGCCGGCGTCCGTCTGTACCCTTCACCAGGCGCTGCGACACCACGGCGCGCAGGTTCAGCGCCAAGTTCATCAGCACGTTCTTGTGGGCGCTCTCGGGGAAGAAGTTGAGGATGCGCTCGATGGTCTGGTCGGCGTTGTTCGAGTGCAGCGTGGCCAGGCAAAGGTGGCCGGTTTCGGCGAAGGCGATCGCCGCCTCCATCGTGGTGGCGTCCAGGATCTCGCCGATGAGGATGACGTCCGGCGCCTCGCGCATCGCGTTCTTCAGCGCATTGTGGAAGGCGTGGGTATCGAGGCCGACCTCGCGCTGGTTGACGATGGACTGCTTGTGTCGGTGCAGGTATTCGATCGGGTCCTCGATGGTGAGGATGTGGCCGGTGCTCGTTGTGTTGCGATAGTCGATCATCGATGCCAGCGAGGTCGACTTGCCCGAACCGGTGGATCCAACGATCAGCACCAGCCCGCGCGGGGTCATGATGATGTCCTTCAGCACCGGCGGGAGGTTGAGCTCCTCGATGCTGGGAATCACGCTGCGGATGGCGCGGATGACCATGCCCACTTCGCCGCGCTGCTTGAACACGTTGACGCGGAAACGGCCGGCGTCCTGCAGGGCGATGGCCATGTTCAGCTCGAGCTCGCGCTCGAACACCGGCACCTGGCCCTCGTCCATCAGCGAATACGCGATCTTCTTGACCATGCCCGGCGGCAGGCCAGTATTGCCCAAGGGATACAGCTTGCCCTCGATCTTGATGTAGACCGGCGCCCCGGTCGTTAGGAACATGTCCGAGGCGTTCTTCTCGGTCATCAGCTTCAGGAAATAGCCGATGTCCATGTGCAAAGCTCCCCACGATGCGCGGCACCACGTTGCAACGGCGCCGAAGGCTACAGACAATGGCCGCGCGCACCCCTCAACGTCACGGCACCCCAATGACTGTTAGCTTCGCACACTTCCGCAGGCCCCTGCATGTGATGGCCGCCGCAGTAGCGGCACTCGCCCAGGCACCCGCCTTCGCCCAGAGCGTGCCCACGCCGGAGCTGGAAACCGCGGTGCAGGCCGTGCAACGTGCCGACCAGGCCGACGCCGACCAGTACGCGCCGGAGCCGCTCGCCGCCGCGCGCCAGGCCCTCGCGCAGGCCCAGTCCACGCGGAACAAGAAGGAGGCGCTCGATTTCGCCCTGCGCGCGGCGGCCGACGCCGATCTGGCCCGCGCTCGCAGCCAGGAGGCCGTGGCGACGGCTGAAGTGGGTCAGCGCCGTGCGGAAATCGCCGACCTCCAGCGTCAGCTCGGCTCGGAGGGCGGCCGATGAGCGCGCGCCGGATCGCCCCGTTCGTCCTAGGCCTGGTGCTGGCCTGTTTGACCGTGGCCACGGCGCTGGCCGCCGACAACCCGGTCGTGGTGCAGCTGAACCAGCGGCTGGCCAGGCTGCAATCCGATCCCGCCCTGGCGGAGTTCGCCGCCTACGAGAAACTGCAGGCGCAGCATGCCGTGGTCGCGTTCGACAAGGCGCGCCGCAGCCAGCGCGAGACCCTGCAGTACGTGGCCGAACGTCGCGTCGAGATCGCCGAGATCGCCGCCCGCACGCAGGCCGCGCGTCGCGAGGCGGACCGCCTCGACCGCACACGCAGCGAGTTGCTGGTCGAAGCCAGCCGGCGCGAAGCCGAGCGGGCGCGTCGCGAGGCTGAGCGCCTGCGCGTGCAGGCCCAGATCCAGGCGGAAGAAACCGATCGCCTGCGCTTGGCGGCTGAGGCCGAGGCCCTGGCCCGCCAGGAGGCGGAAACCACGCTGGATACGGTGGCCGGCCAGCAGGCCAGCCGCCTTAGCACGGCACGCCAGCGAGAGCTGAAGCTGGCGCGCGAAGAGGCTGAACTCGTTTCGGGCGCGAAACTGCCGGCGTCCAAGTTCGAGAGCCGGGGTGAGGTCTTCACTTTGGGCGCGGACGCCTTTGCGAGCGGCTCGGCCAAGCTGTCCGGCGGCGGCAACGCCACGGCGAGCGCGCTGGCCGCTTACCTGCAGGCGAACCCGAAGGCGCGTGCCCGCATCGAGGGCTACGGCGACAAGCAGACGTCTGGGCAGCGTCGCGCGGACGCGTTGCGGGATGCGCTGGCGGCGGGCGGCGTGCAGCGGAACCGGCTGCAGAGCACCGCCAAGGGGGCCGGTACCAAGGCACGTGCCATAGAAGTTGTCATCACGCACTGATTTTTCTTTCAGGATCATGGGTTTACACGGTGGTCCGGGCTGTGCGAAGGGCCGCATGTGAAGCGCATGCGGCTGCGCAAAAAGGCGCTGAATCAACTACTTACGATTGGGGTTGCCGGGGCCCGGGGTGAGGAGTAGGGTCGTATACCCAAGCGACCCCTGTCGCTTGGCTCACCGGAGAATCGCCCCGATGACGCCCGTTCCAACCCCGCAGGAAACCGCCGCTGGCAGCCAAGCTGTCGCGGGACTTCCGGTGGGAGGTGCCCGCGTTATCGATCAGCCGCTCCGCTCCCAAGCCAACGCCCCTTGCCTGAGAAGGCCGGGGCGTTCGTATTTCTGCTGAAGGAGGTAACACCATGTTCGAAGGTCAACCGCAGGCCGAAATCGATGCACTCATCAAGGCCGATCCGGAGTTCAAGCAGCTTTACCAGCGCCATCGCGAGCTGGACAAGAAAGTCACCGACGCCGAGCTCGGTGTTCTGCCCATCGACGATAATCTGCTGGGCCAGATGAAGCGCGAGAAACTACACGCCAAGGAGCGATTGCTCCGGATCTACGACGCCAAGCCCCACTGACGCCTCCCCCAAGCTTTCTCGTCGCGGGCGGCGACGGCCTCCTCGTCGGCCGTCGCCGTCCGCGTCACCCTAGTGCGATAATCCGGGCCACGTTCCGCACCGGATGCACGGCCGCATGGCGATCCACTCCTCCGTACTCGAGCTGATCGGCGACACGCCGATCGTCCAGGCCAAGCGCCTCGACACCGGGCTCTGCACCCTCTACCTGAAGCTCGAAAGCGCCAACCCCGGCGGGTCCATCAAGGACCGCATCGGTATGTCGATGATCGAGGCGGCCGAGAAGCGCGGCGACCTCAAGCCCGGCGCCACGCTGGTGGAGGGCACCGCCGGCAACACCGGTATCGGATTGGCCCTGGTCGCCCAGCAGAAGGGCTACAAGCTGATGCTGGTCGTCCCGGACAAGATGAGCCGGGAGAAGATCTTCAACCTGAAGGCCATGGGCGCGGAGGTCATTCTGACCCGATCCGACGTGGCGAAGGGGCATCCCGAGTACTACCAGGACTTGGCCGAACGCATCGCGCGCGAAACGCCCGGTGCCTATTTCATCAACCAATTCGGCAATCCGGACAACCCCGCAGCGCACGAATTCGGCACCGGTCCGGAAATCCTGCGCCAGATGGAGGGCCAGCTGGATGCCATCGTGTTCGGCTGCGGCAGCTCCGGCACCATGACCGGCCTGTCGCGCTGCTTCGCGGCGCACTCGCCGAAGACGGAGATGGTGCTCGCCGACCCGGTCGGGTCCATCCTTACCCAGTACATCAACGAAGGCACCCTCAGCACCAAGTCGGGCAGCTGGCTGGTGGAGGGCATCGGCGAGGATTTCCTTCCGCAGATCTCCGACTTCACCCGGGTCAAGAAAGCCTATGCGATCAGCGACCGCGAGAGCTTCCTGACCGCGCGCGAGCTGCTGGCGAAGGAAGGCATCCTGGGCGGCTCGTCGACGGGCACGCTGCTGGCCGCGGCGCTGAAGTTCTGCCGCGAGCAGACCGAGCCGAAGAAGGTGCTGGTCTTCGTCTGCGACACCGGCAACAAGTACCTGTCCAAGATGTACAACGACTACTGGATGCTGGACAACGGCTTCATCGACCGGCCCCAGTACGGCGACCTGCGCGACCTCATCCTGCGTCCGTACAGCCAGCGCGACACGGTCGTGGTCAGCCCCGCCGACCTGTTGACGACCGCCTACCAGCGCATGAAGTTGTATGACGTCTCGCAGCTGCCGGTGATGGAAGGCGACAGGCTGGCCGGCATCGTCGACGAAAGCGACGTGCTGCTTCATGTCTATGGCGATGAGGCCCGCTTCCGCGATCCGGTCTCCACGGCGATGGTCAGCAAGCTGGACCGCCTGGACGTGCGCTCGCCGATCGAGGCCCTGCTGCCGGTCTTCGACCGTGGACAGGTGGCCATCATCACGGACGGCGACGCCTTCCTGGGCCTGATCACCCGCATCGACCTGTTGAACTATCTGCGACGCCGCGCACAGTAGGCGGCGGCACCCGGCCGTCCACAGGGGAGGGCGGCCGGGCACGGACGATACGTTAAGGACCCGCTGGTAAAATGGCGGGCTGACCCAAGGAACCCGAACATGGCGCACCATTCATCCCCTTCGAACGGGGCCGCTGGCGATCTCGCACTGGGCACGCTGGCTATCCACGGCGGACAGTCCCCGGACCCGACCACGGGTGCGGTCATGCCGCCGATTTACGCGACCTCGACGTACGCGCAGAGCAGCCCGGGCGTGCATCAGGGTTTCGAGTATTCCCGCACGCACAACCCCACCCGGTTCGCCTACGAGCGCTGCGTCGCCTCGCTTGAAGGTGGTACCCGCGGGTTCGCCTTCGCGTCGGGCATGGCCGCGACATCGACGATCCTCGAGCTGCTGGACAGCGGCAGCCACGTCATCGCGATGGATGACCTGTACGGAGGCAGCTTCCGCCTGTTCGAGCGTGTGCGCCGGCGCACGGCCGGGCTGGACTTCAGTTTCGTCGACATGACCGACCTGGCGGCATTCGAGTCCTCGATCCGGCCGGAAACGCGACTGGTCTGGGTGGAAACGCCGACCAATCCCATGCTGAAGATCGTCGACATCGCCGCCATCTGCGAAATCGCGCACAAGCGCGGCCTGCGCGTGGTCGTCGACAACACCTTCGCGTCGCCGATCCTGCAGCGCCCACTCGCGCTCGGCGCCGACATCGTCATGCACTCGGCCACCAAGTACCTCAACGGCCACTCCGACATGGTCGGTGGCATGGTGGTGGTGGGGGACGACACGGAGCTGGCCGAGCAGATGGCCTTCCTGCAGAACTCCATCGGCGGCGTGCAGGGCCCGTTCGACAGCTTCCTGGCCCTGCGTGGCTTGAAGACCCTGCATCTGCGCATGAAAGCGCACTGCGACAACGCCCTCGCATTGGCGCAGTGGCTCGAGACCCACCCTGCGATCGAAAAAGTCATTTACCCCGGCCTGGCGTCGCATCCGCAGCACGCGCTGGCGACCCGCCAGATGCAGGGGTACGGCGGCATCATCTCCATCGTGCTCAAGGGCGGCTTCGATGCCGCACGCAAGTTCTGCGAGAACACGAAGCTGTTCACCCTGGCCGAATCGCTGGGCGGCGTGGAAAGCCTGGTCAACCATCCGGCTGTGATGACGCATGCGTCGGTGCCGGTGGAGCGGCGGGAGAAGCTTGGGATCACCGACGGGCTGGTGCGGTTGAGTGTGGGGGTGGAAGACCAGGGTGACCTGTGCGCGGATCTCGCGAGCGCGCTCGCGTGAAGGAATCGGCGACGCGATGAAACAGGCGACCCATTCGGGATTCCTATTCCGGCAACTGCTGGCACGCGAACTGGCGGCGAAGTACAAATCGACCACGCTTGGCGTTTTTTGGTACATAGCCCAGCCTCTGCTGATGCTGGCGGTTTATACGGCGGTGTTCAGTGGCATCTTCAAGGTGAGATGGCCGGGCGTGGAGAACTCCGCCACGTTCGCGCTGATGCTTTTTGCCGGGCTTATCATCTTCAACCTGTTTTCCGAAGTGCTGACCACGTCCCCCGGCCTGATCACGGGGCAGCCCAACTACGTCAAGAAAGTGGTTTTTCCGTTGGAGATCCTGTCCGTCGTGCGAGTGGCAGCTGCCGTCGTCACGGCTCTGATCAGCCTGATCGTGCTGTTCGCGGCGCAGTGGTTGGTCACAGGCCATATTGGTCCGTGGTTTCTTGCAGCACCAGTGATTCTTGCCAGCCTGTTCCCGTTGCTGCTCGCGATCTCGTGGCTGGTGGCATCGTTTGGCGTATACCTAAGAGACGTGGGGCAACTGGTTGGCCTGGTTGCCAGCGTGTTCTTGTTCATCAGTCCGATCTTCTTTCCGGCGACCGCCATTCCTGCCGAGATGCGCTTCCTGGTGGAGTTCAATCCGCTGGTTGCGCCAATCGAGCAATTGCGCGCCGTGACCCTGCGGGATGTCGCGCCTGACTTGGTGGGTCTGTTCTACCATTTCGCTATCTGGTCGGTCGTGGCGTTCTTGGTCCTGAAGGTCTTCAGGCGGCTGGCAAAAGGATTCGCGGACGTCATATGAGCGAATCACCTCCCGTTTCTGCATTCACGCCCGCGATCTCTGTGCGTGGCCTGGTCAAGGACTACACCCTCTACCGTTCTCCGGCGCAACGATTGTTGGCGCTGTTCTGGCCGCGCCTCGTCAATGCAAAACGATTCCGTGCGCTCGACGAGGTGAGTTTCGAAGTGCCGAGAGGCCACACTATGGGCGTTATCGGTCGCAATGGTGCGGGCAAGTCCACGCTCTTGCAGATCCTTTGCGGCACCGTAACGCCCAGTTCGGGCGAGATCCGGATCGATGGCCGTTTTGCTGCCCTGCTTGAGCTCGGTGCGGGTTTCAATCCGGAGTTCGATGGGCGGCAGAACATCTACCTCAATGCTTCGTTGCTGGGCCTTTCGCACGATCAGGTGAATGAGCGCCTGACTGACATCATCGAATTCTCGGGCATCGGCGAATTCATAGATCGGCCGGTCAAGACCTACTCGAGCGGCATGTATGTGCGTCTAGCATTCGCGGTCGCCGTGCACACCGAGCCGGAAATTCTCATCGTGGACGAGGCGCTCGCCGTGGGCGACATCCGCTTCCAGATGAAGTGCCTGGAGAAGATCGAGCAGCTAAGGGCAGGCGGCACCACGATCTTGTTCGTCTCCCATTCTCTGGAGCAAGTGAAGCGGTTCTGCCAGACGGCCATATGGCTGGAGGCGGGCAAGGTGAAGCTCCACGGGGACGCAAATTTCGTCACTGACTGCTTTCGTGATCATGAAATGTCCGTGTCGCCGCCTCAGTCGGAACCGACGGGCAGCAGTATCGACACCCACGGTATCGGGATGCATCCTGCCCGGATCAACGAGGTGCGGGTCTCCCGGGAGCACCTCGCGCCCTTCGATGATCTCACCGTTGATGTGCATTACGAAGTCCTCGACCAGTCGGTGCCTGGATTGCTGCTTGGCGTCGCGATCAAGAGCCCTGATGGCGCCCATATTTTTGGGCCCAACACGCATCTGGAGCGCGTGGCAATCCCTACGGAGCGGGGACGCCATCATGTCAGCTACCACATTCCAGCGTTCCCGTTGCTTAGTGGCAGCTATCGGATCGACGCGGGAATATTTACCGACAAAGGTCTGGTATGCCTGGACTATCTGTCCGATGTGAAGCGAGTTGTCGTGGCATCTCCTTATTTCAGTGAAGGTATCGTCTATATCCAGCACGAATGGCGCGTACATGGAAAATGATCTGACGTTGCTGCCGTTTGATCACTACCAGCGCTACGCAACCGTGGCGCGGCTGTTGTCGCTTATCGACGGCGATCCAAGCATCCTTGAGGTCGGCGCTAACCGCCAGCGCTTGCTTGGAGAATTCCTGCCCGGAAGTAGGATCCTTTACAGCGACATCGAAGCGCAGCCGGAAGCGGAGGATTTCATCGTCGCCGATGCCAGCAGGCTTCCGCTGGCCGACGGCTCGTTTGACGCGGTCGTGTCTCTCGATGTCCTTGAGCACATCCCGGTGCCAATGCGGTTGCCAGCAGTGCGCGAGATGAGCCGGGTCGCTCGAACGATGGTCGTGATCGGATGCCCTACCGACGAACGTCACGTGCTCGAAGCGGAGGCAGCGGCGAACGCCTATTGGAACAAGCACTTTTCCGAACCCTATCCATGGCTGGCAGAGCACGAAGAGTTCGGTCTCGTTGATGCCGCCGGTGTGCGTGAAGCGCTCCAGCAGGCGGGCTTGGTCGCGGTGGATCTAGGGCATGGCGATCCACAATTGTGGGCGAGCTTGATGGGCACGCACTTTCTCAAGGAGGCGTACGCCGAGCTTCAGCCCCTGTCGCGTGAGATTGATGCCCTCTACAACCGCGCGCTGTTCGCTTCCGATCGTCCGCGGCAGTCCTACCGACGCTTCTTGGTAGGCGTCCGAACGCAACGGCACGCCGACCAGTTGCGAGAGATGCTGGCTCCATCCGCCGTCGCGCCAGCGCTACTGGGGTTTCTTGAGAACTTGCCGGAATCGCTCCAGCCGTTGTTGCAGCGATTGGTACATGCCGAATCGGAGTGGAAGCGCACCGCTGAACTCTTGCAGGGCTCGCCGTCGACTGACGGGGAGACGGAGGCCGCAGCCCATATCAGGACCGTCGAAGCCGAATGGCGTGCGACCGCCGAGAAGCTCCGCGCACTCGAGCAGGAGCTGCGCGGCGAGCGTGAGGCGCGACACGTTAGTGAGCTTGCCGCGCAGTCATCTGCTCAACGCGCGCTCGACCAGGCTAACGAGATCGAGGCGCAATGGAAGGCTTCGGCCGCCTTGGCTGAGAGCCTGCAGGCAGATCTGCGAACGGAGCGGTTGGCGCACCACGAGACCGGGCTGAAGTTGCAGGCGGAAGCGGAGAGCGCAGTTGTCCGGATCCGCAATGCGGAACAAGGATGGAAGGAATCCGCAGATCTCGCGCGACGCTTGGAGACAGAGCTGATCGAAGAGCGGGCGAGTACGGTCGATACGATGCGTCGCCTGCACGAGATACAGGCGGCTAAGGAAACGCTGGAGGAACGCCATGGCCATGATCGCGCGCGGATTGCGACGCTGGAAGGCGAGTTGTGTGCGGAACAAGACACCAGCGACGCTGCTCGGGGCGAGTTGGTTCGCTGGCAGGAGCAGGTCCATGATCTGGCGAATGCCATGGAGGAACGTCCAAGTAAGGGGCATGGCGCGCCCGCGGCCTTGGATCCTGCGCGGGCGACAGATGTCGAGCGCATCCTCGCGGCTTTGCAGGGACATCGGGCACTACAGAGAAAGGCGGCTCGCCTAAAGGGCGCGTTGATCGCGGCCACCGTCCTGGTGATCGTACTGTGTCTGGTGCTGATCGCACCCAACTGACCTAACCGAATGACGACGATGGAAGAGAAGAAGCCTGGTTTGTACGCTCGCATCCGAGCGCTGGTCATGGCTCTGGCCGAAAGCCAAGCCAAGGCTCGTAGGGAAGGACTGGGCGTGCGCACCGTGCTTGCGTTGCTTGTCCGGGAAGCCAAGTTTGGCCCGAGGCATCTTGCACGCAAGATCATCGCTTACACCGGCCATGGCCGAGTCGGTCGCGCTGAGCTGGAGACGGCGCGTAGCGAGTACCAGGTCTGGCTCGATCAGCAGGAAGCGGGTCTTGAAGCATGCGCTGAGGGCGGGCTGGTCAGCATCATCATGCCCACTTGCGACACTCCCGCTTCGTTCCTTCGCGAAGCTGTCGAGAGCGTGCGCAAGCAAACATATGCCGATTGGGAGCTGTGCATCCATGACGATGCGTCGCGCGACGCCGAGGTGGTGCGCTATCTACGGCGCGAGGCATCGGGCGACCGCCGGATAAAGATTAGCCTTGGATCGAGCCGGGGCGGTATTGCCAATGCAACGAACGCGGCCCTCGCGCTCGCGAGTGGTCGATGGGTCGCTTTCCTGGATCATGACGACCTGCTGCACCCGGCGGCACTTTCGGAGTTGGTCGAGCGCGCGATCGCGATGGACGCGCAGATCGTCTACTCGGACCACGACATAGTGAGCGAATCAGGCGAGCGTAGTGCGCCTTTCTTCAAGCCGGACTGGAACCCGGACTTGTTCATGGCGCAGATGTACCTGGGGCACCTGGTGATTGCAGAGCGCGCGTTGGTCGCCCAGCTCGGAGGCCTGCGCCCGGAGTTCGACGGCGCCCAGGATTACGACCTTCTATTGCGATGCGCCGGTGCCGGTGCGCGCATCGCCCATGTTCCCAAGGTGCTCTACCACTGGCGGCAACACGCCGGGTCCACATCGTCCAATGCGGACTCCAAGCCATATGCACATCACGCGGGAAGGGCTGCCATCCAGTCGTTCGTTTCGACTCGCTATCCGGGTGCCCGAGTCGACGACAGCGCGTTCACCTTCTGCTACGACGTCCGCTTTCCGCTGCCCGCCAAAGCTACGGCGAGCCTCATCATTCCCACGCGCGATGGGCTTGAACTGCTGAAGGCGTGTGTCGATTCTGTGCGCGCGACCACGCAGGGCGTGGACTACGAGATCATCGTGGTCGACAACGGAAGCACTCAGCCTGCCACGCTGGCTTGGCTGAACGAACAGCAGCGCGACCACGGCATGATCGTCATTTCCTCGGATACGCCTTTTAACTGGTCCGCCCTCAACAACCTGGCCGCGGCTGAAGCCACCGGTGACGTGCTCGTGTTCCTGAATAATGACACTGAGGCCGTCACTTCGGATTGGTTGGCCCGCCTCGTCGAGAACGCGCTCCGCGAAGATGTGGGAACGTGCGGTCCATTGCTCTTGTACGGGGATCTCACGATCCAGCACGCAGGCGTGGTCGTCGGCATGGGCGGCTGGGCGGATCACGTATTCAAGGGCCTCGCGCCCGTTCACCATCAGCACCTGTTCGTGTCGCCGATCCTGCGGCGAGACGTGCTGGCCGTAACCGGAGCCTGCATGGCTGTCGCGCGAGACCGATTCGCTCAGTTGGGGGGGTTCGATGAGACCTTCCAGGTTTGCGGTAGCGATGTTGAGCTTTGCTTACGCGCCCATCGCGCGGGATTGCTCAACGTGTACGTCGCAGAAGCGCGTCTGATCCATCACGAGTCCAAGACCCGCGATGCGCGCGCGGTGCCTGAGGGTGACTTCGTGCGCTCTGCAGAGGCATATCATCCTTACAGGACGGCTGGCGATCCGATGTTCAACCCCAATCTGGATCTGTACAGTGCGACGCCTAAGTTGAGGGCGCAATGAGCGTTTTCGCAAAGCGCGTACTACGTCGTCTACTGGGAGCCCGGCATGAAGCTGGTTCGGCCGGGATCGCCACGACGGTAGGTGAGATCACGCCATGCAACGCGAGACCGGTGCCGCTGTCGGATAAGCGCCTTAATATCTTGCTGCCTTCCATCAACACCCAGCATCTGTTCGGCGGCATCCATACGGCACTGCAGCTGTATGAGGCTGCGTCTGCCGGGTTCCCGCGCACCCGCATCGTCACGCTGGATAGCGCACCGGATGCGGCTGCGTGCGCGCGGTTCCCCGACCACGCGCAGGTTTCCAGCGATCAGGAGAGCGAGGCGGCGCGTCAGATCGTTCCCTTCAGTGACCGTTACGGAAAGACACTTCCTGTTGGACGAGAGGATGTTTGGCTTGCTACTGCCTGGTGGACGGCCCATGCCGCACAGCGCTTGTCCCGCTGGCAGGCAGAACAGTTCGGGGCTGCGAAACGCGTGGCATATCTGATCCAGGACTTCGAGCCCGGCTTCTATCCTTGGTCCAGCCGTTATGCACTAGCTCTGAGTACTTATCGCCCCGACGACGATTTCGCGGTCTTCAATACGGCGCTGCTCAGGGATTTCTTCGCCGCCCAAGGAATTTCATATCGGAACGACGGCTGGTTCGAGCCCACATTGAACGGCGGGTTGTTGGGTCCCCTACTGCAGCTACGTCGACGGCCGCCGGCGCCGCGTCAACGACGCATGGTGGTTTACGGACGTCCTTCCACGCAACGGAACGCTTTCGAGCTGATCTGCGAGGGTCTGCGACTATGGGGTTGGCGCGATCCTAGAGCCGCGACGTGGGAGGTGGTGGCGCCCGGCGAGATATCCGAAGAAGTTGATCTCGGGCCGTTCAAGCTACGCGGCCTTGGCAAGCTGAGTTTGGATGCATACGCCGAGCTCCTGTCCACTTCCGCGATCGGGATATCCTTGATGGTGTCGCCGCATCCAAGCTATCCCCCGCTCGAGATGTCCGCATTCGGCATGAGGGTGCTAACCAATAGTTACGCCAATAAGAGGCTTTCCGCGACCCACGAAGGCATTGTCGATCTCGAAGTGATGACGCCCGAGCACATGGCCGCGCAACTGAGCGCAATTTGTGATGCGTGGGAGCAGCGTGAGATGATGCCGCTCGGTTCATGGCCAGACGACGAGGGATTCCTGCGTGGCGCAGGGGTCGAGAGCATGTCCGCTCGCGTGGCCTCCTTTCTGGGGCAGTAGGGGATGGGAATCCAGATGACGGGCTTCGCGCCCTTGCGTGCGGTTGCGATGCGAGTGCGCCGATTGCCGTATTTGGAGCGCGGCGTGTGCGCGGTTGCGGTGTTGTTGTTGCTAATTGCGGTATACCTGCAAGGCGCGAACGATATACGCCTCAGCTTCCGAGCCACCTCCGAGAGCGCTGGCAGCCTGCAGCTCTACTATTCTGACGAGTCGGGCTTCAGCGAAGCCCGTTCGCAGATATTTGCGGTCGGCGACGCCGCCGACAGGCACATGACGCTCCCGATTTCGGGAACGATGAGTCGGGGCGTTCGCGTGGATCCGCAGCCTGGCATGAACGCCCTGCACATTTGCGATATGACGTTCTGGATCGGCTCCTCGCAGCGCCCAGTGCATGGGGCGCAGTTCAGAAGCTCGAATGAAGTTGGGGTGGCCGAAGACGGCGGCTGTACGACGCTCACCGTCGACCCCCGCGCATCGGACCCTCAGACGCTCCTTGATACGGCTCCGTTCCAGTCCGAGATTCTGGCGGTCAACCAGGCCGCAGAGCGCTCGGTACGGGTGTTGGTGTCGGTTGCCCTGTTGTTGTTTCTCACCGTAGCCCTTCTGGGCAGGTGGCGCAGGGGGTATGCGCAGAGCGGACTGGCTATCTCCGGTATCCATCGCGCGCTGCCTGCGATGTACCTTCTCTTTGCCCTGGTGCTGGGCAGTCTGTTCACGGTGGTGACACCGCCGGGCGGAGTTCCTGATGAGCCTGCTCACCTGGCCAAGATCGTCCTGGTTGAGAATGGACAATGGGTGGGCGGGCATGAAGGAGCCGTACTCGACCCGCCGCTCAGCAGCCTGCTGGGTCCCTTCGACGGGTTCCTGAATCCTTCGACGCAGTTCGAGGCGGCCGACGTGCTTGAACATGCTGCAGCGCGCCTGCAGTGCAGGCCTGCCAAGGAAGACTTCATCGGGAGCGCGGCCAGTTATTCGCCCACCATGTATACCGTCGGCGCCGTACTGCTGAACCTGTCGTGTCGGGCGGATGCGTCCGTAGGGACATTCTTCTACGCTGCACGCTGGCTCAACTTGTTGTTGTCCGTGACGCTGACGTTCTTCGCGTTGCGAGCCGCAGGACCCTTGTCATGGCCAATCGCGATGTTTGCGTTGCTGCCGATGAGCCTTTTCGAACAAGCGTCGCTCACGGCGGACAGCATGACCTTGGGCCTGGGTTTCCTCGTGACAGGACTGCATGCGGGTCTTGCAAGCGGCCATCTGCAACGGTCTCGACGGCTGGAACTGGGAATCTTCGTCGCATCGCTCGCCCTGACTCTTACCAAGCCAGGGGCGGCATGGCTGTGCGCGGGATTCTTACTGACATGGCCTGCTTACCGGCCGCACGTCCGCCGTTTCGCGGCAATGTGCTTCATGTTGATTCTGGTGCCTTGGATACTGCACGCAACGTGGGTGCTCTGGAGTTCGAAGTATGGGATTCCTCGTGTCGGCATTGACGTGAGCGCTAACGTGAACGCCCTGACTGAGGCGCCATCCAAGGTCGCGATGCTGGTATGGAATACGTTTACCGGCGACGAAGGGGAGTTCTTGTACATGTCGGTCGTCGGACGCTTGGGCTGGCTTGATGTCGTCATGTCGCACTGGGCCTATTCCCTGGGCTATCTGGTCCTTGCAGCATCCTTGCTGATGAAGGGCGATGCGGCGGGCGATCTCCCGAGGTTCACCCGACCCGTTGCGCTGGTGCTTGGGCTGGGTGCGGTGCTGATTCCGGTTGCGCCCATGTACCTGTACTGGACTACACAAAGTGCGGAAGCCGTACAGGGGCTTCAGGGCAGATATTTTATCCCGATGCTGACGTTCATCGCGTGCTGGATTGCGTGGCGTGTGGCACCCGCGCGCTTCGCCGTGGCTTTTTTCTCGCTTCTGGCGCTGCTCGTCATCAATGTAAACGCGCTCTATCACCTTGTGGCGAGATACTACGGATGAGCGCCCTGTCGCACTGTTTTATCGTTCCAGCCTACGGTAGGTCGCCTTACCTCGGCGAGTGCCTGGCCTCGCTCGGGCGGCAGTCCCGACCCTCGAGGGTCGTGGTGTTTACGTCGACCCCATTCGAAGGCATGGGGGAGTACGTGGCGCAGTTCGGCGCCGAACTCGTCTGTCATGGGCCCAACAGGGGCATGGCGAATGACTGGAACTATGCGCTGTGTGGGGTGGACGCCGACTGGGTGACGATCGCTCATCAGGATGACGTCTACGGCTCCGAGTTCCTTGCCATGACCCTTGATGGGATAGATCGGTACCCCGATGCGAAGTTGGTCTTCACGGACTACTGCGAGCGCGACGAGCAAGGCATACGCCCCGTGTCGCTGCCCTTACGGGTCAAGCAGGCCATCATCCGTTTCGCCACGATGGGGCGCGGGGTCGCAGCCTCGCCAGCGGCGCAAGCGAATCTACTGAGGTTCGGATGCGCGATCCCGTGTCCGAGCGTGACGCTTCGCCGCCAGCTGGCAGTAGGACTGGGCGGATTCGGTACGGAGTTCCGGGTCAACATGGACTGGGATTTCTGGCTGCGGATCGCGGGTGAGCCGGGGGGCGCCTTCGTGCATTGCCGCGGGGTGCTGATGGAGCACAGGATCCACAAGGGTAGCGAAACGACGGCAGGCATTGCCGACGGTATCCGCACCGCTGAAGACAGGAGCCTGTTCCGACGCGTGTGGCCAACCCCCATCGCTGATTTTCTGGCTTTTTTGTATCGCCTCACTTACCGCTATAACTAGGCAACGATCATGCGTACCTATCTGCTCGTACTCTTTGTCACGTGCTGCACATTGGGGAGCCAGCTGGTTCTCAAGAGTGGCGTAGGGCCCCTTGTCGCCATACTGCGCAGCGAAGGCACGCTATCGTTTCTGCTGGCGGCTGCGACATCTCCTCGAGTACTCACTGCGCTGACATTCCAGGGCATCGGTTACGGTGTATGGATGCTGGTGATAGCACAGGAGCGGCTATCTGTTGCGTTCGCGATCTCTGGCGCTTTCTTCTATTTGGCGATGGCTGCCTGCAGTTGGTTTTTCTTCGGCGAGCGCCTGACGGTTCTCCAGTGGTTGGGTCTGGGCTTGATCTCGCTTGGCGTGGTGCTGGTGAGTCAAGCTGGAGCCCCCGCATGAGCAGTGTTGGTTCCGATGGTTCCCTTCGCGCGTTCGCAGGCTTCCCTGACGGGCGCGATGCGCGTATCGCCGTAATCGTTCCTGCCTACAAGGTCACTGAGCACATCGGTGGCGTGGTCGCGACCATTCCGGCGTTCGTCGAGAGGATCTACGTCGTCGACGATGCATGCCCGAATCAGAGCGGCAAGGTCGCTGAAGCGCTGCAGGATCCGCGCGTGACCGTTCTCTTCAACGCCCAAAACCTCGGCGTGGGTGGCGCGGTGATGCATGGGTATCGTCGAGCAATCGAAGATGGTCTCGACATCATGGTGAAGGTCGATGGAGATGGCCAGATGGATCCGGCGATGATGGCGGATCTGATTCGGCCGTTGCTGTATGGCGAAGCCGACTACGCAAAAGGCAACAGATTCTACGACCTGACCTACATCGGGCGCATGCCGCCGATGCGGCTATTCGGGAATTCGGTGCTTTCGTTGCTTTCCAAGGCGTCCACGGGGTACTGGGACGTCATGGATCCGACCAATGGCTACACGGCACTCAGTGCCGACGTTGCCTCTCGCATGGATTTTTCGAAGCTCAGCTTTCGATATTTCTTCGAGACGGACTTGCTGTTTCGCCTCAACACCATTCGTGCGGTCGTTGTTGATGTGCCGATGGATGCGCGCTACGGCGACGAGGTAAGCAACCTGAGTATCTCGAAGGTCGTAACGGAATTCATGTGGAAGCACCTGCGGAACATCTGCAAGCGTATCTTCTACAGTTACTTCCTCCGAGATTTCAGCATCGCTTCGATCGAGCTAGTGCTCGGCAGTGCGCTTCTCGTGTTTGGTGGAGTATTCGGAATAGCAAGTTGGTTCGAGTCCACCAATAGTGGCATCGAGACGGGCGCGGGGACGGTGATGGTCGCTGCGCTGCCGGTAATCTTCGGGTTGCAGCTGCTGCTTGCCTTCACGTCCTACGATATCGCGCGCGTTCCGCGGAAGGTTATAGGGCGCCCGGCGGGTTGGCGCAAACTGTTATCCGGCCGCTTCGAGGCCCAATAGCGACTTCACGGGCGCCGTTCGGCGCCCGTGCGTTGGCTTGCTTGTCAGCGGCGTAGTGCGATCTTGGGCGTGCTCTGTACTTCTTCGCCATCATTGATGCGAATCGCGCTTAGTTCGCCGGCGACGGGATAGAGCCACAACGCTACCGGAACGCTGCCCCCCATCTTGCTGATCCGATACGTGATGTCTTCTTGCGCCGCGACTTGAAACGGCGTGGCCAGGGTGACTTCGATGTACTCGTTGTCGACGCTGCCCGTCAGCGGCTTGGAGCCTTTCGTGCAATCCTGTTGCTTGCACAGCTCGACCACCAGCTCGCCGTCAGTTGTGCCGTTGTAGTTGCCGATCTGCACCAGTGCGCCCTTGATCTGGGTGGCGTCTTTCAACACGATTCGGCCCGAAGCATAGCTTCCGGCTACCAGCGGGAATGCCTCCGCTGCGCCGCCTGCGGGCAGCAATTCCACCAGCGCAGTTTCAGGAACAGCTTCCTGTGCGGTGGCGGCAGGGGGTGCTACGCCTTCGGCGGTCGGTGTGGCCTCGGCGTCGGGGTGCCTCTCGCCGCAAGCGGCAAGCATGGTCAATAGCGCTGCCGATACTGCCACGCGTGTCATACGATGCATGGTGTCTCCTTGGTGATCGAGTGGTTCGTTGATGGAAGTGTTCAGGGGGAAGTCACGGGGAGATCTGCTCGCTGAGCTCTGGCAATAGCTGGAACAAATCCCCCACCAGCCCGATATCCGCGATCTCGAAGATCGGCGCTTCGCCGTCCTTGTTGATGGCGACGATCGTGCCGGCGTCCTTGATGCCGGTCAGGTGCTGGATGGCGCCGGAGATGCCGACGGCCACGTATAACTCGGGGGCGATGATCTTGCCGGTCTGGCCGACCTGCAGTTCATTCGGCACATAACCGGCATCGACGGCGGCGCGCGAAGCACCGACGGCGGCACCCAGCTTGTCGGCCAGGGCGTAGATCACCTTGAAGTTCTCAGCTGAACCGACGCCGCGGCCACCGGAGACGACACGCTTGGCGCTCTGCAGATCGGGGCGGTCGGACTTGCCTGCGGCCAAGCTCACATAACGCGTGTGCGACGGCAGGACGGCATCGATGCTGGCGGCTTCGACCGACGCGCTACCGCCCTTGGCAGCTTCTGGCCATGATGCGGTGCGCACGGTCGCGACGACGGTCTGGTCGGCCGGGGTTTCGACGGTGATGATCGCGTTGCCGGCGTAGATCGGGCGCTTGAAGGTATGCGGCCCTTCCACGGCCATCAGGTCGGATACCTGGTTGACGCCGAGCAAGGCGGCCACGCAGGGCAGTAGGTCCTTGCCGAACGTGGTCGACGGTGCGAACACGTGCGTGTAGCCGGCCGCGAGCTTGGCGATCTGGGGTGCCAGCACCTGCGCGATGGCATGCGCGTTGGCGGCGTTGGCGACGGTCAGCACCTTGGCGACGCCGGCGATCTGCGCGGCTTCGGTGGCGACGGCCGACGGATCGGCGGCCAGCACGACCACGTCGATGGCGTCGGCCTTCACGGCGGCGGCGGCGCTGACGGTCTTGGCGGTGGACGCGTTGAGCTTGCCGTCCAGGTGTTCAGCGATGACGAGAACCTTGGTCATTACAGCAACCCCTTCTGCTTGAGTGCGGCGACCAGTTCGGCCGCGTCCTTCACCATGACGCCCTTGCTGCGTTTGGCTGGCGGGGCGTAGTGCGTCGTCTTGTGCGTGTCGGCGGATTCGACGCCGAGGTCGGCCAGCTGCAGCGTTTCCAGCGGCTTGCTCTTGGCCTTCATGATGTCGGGCAGCTTGATGAAGCGCGGCTCGTTGAGACGCAGGTCGGTGGTGACGACGGCAGGCAGATCGATGTCCAGCGTCTCCAGGCCGGCGTCGACTTCGCGGACGACCGTGGCTTTGCCGTCGGCGATGTCGAGCTTGCCGGCGAAGGTCGCCTGCGGACGGCCCCACAGCGTGGCCAGCATCTGGCCGGTCTGGTTGGCATCGTCGTCGATGGCCTGCTTGCCGAGGATCACCAGGTCCGGCGATTCCTTCTCGACCAGCTTGAGCAGGGTACGGGCGGCGGTCAGCGGCTGGATGGCTTGGTCGGTCACCACGTGGATGGCGCGGTTGGCGCCCATGGCCAGGCCATTACGCAGATGGGCCTGGGCGTCGGCGGGCGCGATGGTAGCGACCACGACCTCCGTGGCGATGCCCTTGTCGCGCAGGCGGAGAGCCTCTTCAAGCGCGATCTCGTCGAAGGGGTTGGGGGACAGCTTGACGCCATCGGTGACCACGCCGGAGCCGTCCGGCTTGACCTGGATGCGGACGTTGTAGTCCACCACGCGCTTGTAGGCGACGAGAATCTTCATCCTGCGGGAATTCCTGTATACGACGGAGAGGCCCGGCCGCGGCGGCTGGCCGAGGGCAGAACGCCGATTTTAGCCGTCAGGCGGGGTCCATGCGAGCCCGTACGGTGGCGTCCGCAGGCCCTGCGGCGAGCAGGGCGGCCAATCGTGCCGCGCTTCCGGGTGCTTGGCCGAAGAACAGCGAGGGCTCGGTCAACTCCAGCTCAAGCAGGCAGGGGTGCCCGTCCGGGCCGGGCAGCAGGTCGACCCGCGCGTATGGCAGGGGGGCGTCCAACTGCCGCAGACGAGCCGTCGCGGCCAGGAGGCGGTCGGCGAGGGCGAGTTCGGAGGGCAGGGCATCCCGTGCGGTGATATCGCCCGCCGCCATGGGGGTCTGTCTCGCGCCTTCGCCTGGAGGCAGTTGCGCGCCCTTGCGAAGCGCATGGCTGAACCGGCCGGCAAAATAGACCAGGGCGGTCTCGCCGGCGGCATCCACGGTGGCCACGTAAGGCTGCAGCATGACGCTACGGTCCTGGTCCAGCAGGCGCGCAATGTGGTTGCCTGCGGCGAACTGCTGGTCGCGGTGGTAGCGCTGGGTGTCGCGCGCGCCGGCACTGACGGCCGGCTTGACCACGAACTCGTCGCTCTCCGGGAACGCCTCGAGGAAGCGGGTCAGGGCGTCCATGGGTTCGGCGTCGGGCTCCACGAACGTGGTCGGGACCGTGGGGATGCCGACCGCGGCCAGGTCGGCCAGATAGTGCTTGTCGGTGTTCCACCGGACCACGTTCAGTGGGTTCAGCAGCGTGGTCACCCGATCGACCTGTTCGGCCCAGGCCAGGAACTCGGGGAGCCGCTCGGTGTAGTCCCAGGGCGAGCGCAGCAGCACGGTATCGAAGCGCCCCCAATGCACGGTGGGGTCGTCCCAGGCCACGGCGCGCGCATGCAAGCCTGCGTCGGCACAGGCATCGAGCAGGGGAACGAGGTCATCGTCATGCCCTGTGGCAGCGATGGCAGTGACGAGGGCGACGGTTCTCATGCCCAAAGTGTACGCGCACGTCCCTCACGGGATTCCCATTGCCCGAAAGTACCTGTGTCGCCCTCGGGCGGCTGGGTAGAATGCGGGCTTTCCTCATGAATGGATCGCGCCATGGCGGGTAACCCGGCCTCCGGAGGCAAGCAGAAGCTGTATCCCAGCGCGGCGGCGGCACTGGAGGGCGTCGTGGCGGACGGGCAGACACTGGCCGTCGGTGGCTTCGGCCTGTGTGGCATCCCCGAGGCGCTGATCGGCGCGTTGCGCGACAGCGGCGCGAAGGGGCTGACGGCGATCTCCAACAACGCGGGCGTGGATGGCTTCGGCCTGGGCCTGCTGCTGGAAACCCGGCAGATCAAGAAGATGATTTCGTCCTACGTGGGCGAGAACAAGGAGTTCGAGCGCCAGTTCCTCTCGGGCGAGCTGGAACTGGAATTCAACCCGCAGGGCACGCTGGCCGAGCGCCTGCGCGCCGGCGGCGCGGGCATCCCGGCGTTCTTCACCCGCACCGGCTACGGCACGGTCGTCGCCGAAGGCAAGGAGACCCGCCAGTTCGGCGAGCACTGGTACGTCATGGAAACCGCCCTCAGCGCCGACGTGTCGCTGGTCAAGGCATGGAAGGCCGACAAAGCCGGCAACCTGGTGTTCCGCAAGACCGCGCGCAACTTCAATCCGGCCTGCGCCATGGCCGGCAAGGTCTGCATCGCCGAGGTCGAAGAGGTGGTTGAGGTTGGCGCGATCGATCCCGACCAGGTCCATCTGCCGGGCATCTACGTGGACCGCATCGTCCACAACCCGACTCCCGAAAAGCGCATCGAGCAGCGCACCGTCCGCCAAGGAGACAAGTGATGCCCTGGACCCGCGATGAGATGGCGCAACGCGCCGCCCGCGAACTCACCGATGGCGCCTACGTGAACTTGGGCATCGGCCTGCCGACCCTGGTTGCCAACCACATCCCCGCCGGGGTGGACGTGTGGCTTCAGTCCGAGAACGGCCTGCTGGGCATCGGCCCGTTCCCCACGGAGGATGAGGTCGATGCCGACCTGATCAACGCCGGCAAGCAGACTGTCACGGCCCGCGCCGGCGCCAGCTACTTCGGCAGCCACGACTCCTTCGCCATGATCCGCGGCGGCCACATCGACCTGGCCGTGCTCGGCGCCATGCAGGTCACCGACAAAGGTGATCTGGCCAACTGGATGGTCCCGGGCAAGATGGTCAAGGGCATGGGCGGCGCCATGGATCTGGTGGCCGGGGTCAAGCGCATCGTGGTGCTGATGGAGCACGTGGCCAAGGACGGAAGCCACAAGATCCTGCCGCAATGCGACCTGCCTTTGACCGGCGTGGGCGTGGTGGACCGAATCATCACCGACCTGGCGGTGTTCGACGTGACCCCGGAGGGCTTGGTGCTGGTCGAGGCCGCCGAGGGTGTGACGGAGGCCGAGCTCCAGGCCAAGACGGGTGTCACTTTCCGCGTCGCGGCTTGACCGACTGCCCGCGCGGGACGTGACGCGCGTCAATCCTTCGTCCATCACGGGCTTTGGACGCTTCTGACTTTCAGCTGTACGCCCTGCTGCCGATAACCAGCCAAGTAGACCGACTTGGCTGTTTTCATTTCCTCGGGCTGGGCTATAGTGTCCGTTCAGGGGCTCCAACTGTTTTTTCTTGAGGGTACGTATGAAACTCCGCATTGGCGCTTGCGCCTTGGTTTTGGCTTTGGCCGGGTGCAGTGGAGAACGCCCCGAAGCGGGCGTCGCAGGGATGCGGGGTGTCGCCGCGAGCGGCTCGACGAGTGCGCTCAAGGCATCGCTTCCGAGCGCCCGCGCGATCGAAACATCGATCGCCAATGCGCCTGATCGCGGCGCCCTGATCTCGTTCGCCAACAAAGGTAAGCCCACGAAGAAGGAAGGGGCCTACACCTGGTACCCGGTGGCCATCAGCGAGGCGCATGCGTTCCAGGGTGTGGCCTCGGGTGAAATGACGGTCCCCACTCCGGATGGCGGTCAGGTGAAGGTGCGCTACGAGCGCCACGCCGAGGAAATCGACGGCAACTGGACCTGGATCGGCCGCGTCGTGGGTGGCGATCCGCTGCAGGAGGCCATCATTACGTTCGGTGAGAAGGCTGTGTTCGGCTCGATCCCAATGGGTAAGGGCAAGCTCCCCTTGTCGCTGCAGACCCGCCGAGGTCAGGTCTTCGCGGTCGAGGCGGACCCCTCGCTGGTCGCGTCCGCCAACACCGGGCATGTCGACATACTGGTGCCCGAGGCTTCGCATTTGCGCGCGATGGCGGGTGCAACGGTCAGCCAGTCGGCCGCGGTCAGCCAGTCCGCCGTAGCGGTCGCCCAGGGCGCGCCGCAGACCCCAGCCAACACGATCGACGTGGCCATCGGCTACACCCCTGAGTTCGCTGCCGATAACGGTGGTGCTTCGGGTGCCGCGACGCGTTTGGTGTACCTGGTCCAAGTGGGTAATCAGGCTTTTACCAACAGCCAGATCAATGGCTACCTGCGCATCGTGAATGCAGTGCAGGTCAGCTACACCAACTCGACCGCGAACTCAACCGCATTGAATGAGGTGACGGGCAGCAACGGCTCGTCGCAAGTGGCGGTGCCGGCCAGCCTCGTGCCGCTGCGGACCGCCCGTGATCAGTACGGCGCCGATATCGCGGTCCTGGTGCGCAAGTTCACCACGCCCGAGAATGAGGGGTGTGGTATCGCTTGGTTGAACGGCGCTGGCGGCCAGACGGGCGTGCGGGCTTCCGATGCTCCCTTCGGATATGCCGTCATCAGCGATGGCTATGACCAAGGCAATGACGGCAAGACGTATTACTGCGCGGATGAAACACTGGTCCACGAGGCCGGCCACTTGATGGGTGCTGCGCACGATCGCTTGAATTCGAGGATCAATCCGGCGCTTCCGGCTGGCGGCACCAACTTGCTCTACGGTGCCTACACCTACTCGTTCGGCCTGAATACGGATGCCGCCAACGGCAACTTCTTCACGCTCGATGCGTATGGTGATGAGGCAGGCGGCGACACGCCATATCGCGTGTTCTCGAACCCCAACGTCACTATCTGTGGCGGTCGTGCCTGTGGCGTCGCGAACAGCGAAGACAATGCTCGCACGCTGAACCAGACGATTCCGGTGGTGGCTGCATTCCGGGCGACGCTTGTGCCCATCGTTGGCAGCGCGAAGAACGATATCAATGGCGATGGCAAGGACGACCTTGTCTGGCACAACGCGACGCTGTCGAGCTACGGGTACTGGTTGCTGGATGGCGCCGGCATCACCCATGCGCCGAATGTGCCCTCAGCGCCGGGCCTGACTATCGCTGCGCAAGGTGATTTTAGTGGTGACGGCCGTATGGATCTGATCTGGCAGAGCCCGCAGCGTGACCTGTACTTCGTTCCTGCGGGCACGAGCGGCTTCGGCGCTGGCGTGTACATTGGCACCTTCCCGGCCGGCTGGAGGATCGCCGCTGCAGGTGATGTGGATGGTGATGGTCGAGCCGACCTGATCTGGCACAACTCGACGACCCGCGAGTACGGCTACTGGATCATGAATGGTGCGACGCGGACCAAGACCTACTCCACCAGTGCTGCAGCGGGGTACAACATCGCTACTGTGGGTGACTTCAATGGTGATGGCAGGCTGGATCTGGTGTGGGTGGGTCCGACCAACGACATCATCCTGCTGACCGGCAACGGGAACACGTTCACGGACGCCAAGATTGGCAACTATCCTGATGCTGGACGGATCTTCGCGTCGGGCGATGTCAATGGCGATGGCAGGGACGACCTGCTCATCCACAACAAGGTGACGAACCAGTGGGGTTATTGGCTGATGAATGGCGCGGTCGTCAGTAGCAGCAGAGGCTTCTCCGCTGCAGCTGGTTACTCCGCTGTCAGCGTGGGCGACTACAACGGCGATGGCCTGATTGATGTCATCTGGAGCAGTGCCGCCAAGGATCTACAGATGCTGGCGGGCAATGGCTCAACGTTCGTCCACGTCACCCTGGGTTCGTACAGTGGTGATTGGAAGCCGATCGATAAATCGGTCATCTACAACTGACAAAAAAGGGCGGACCGAGGTCCGCCCTTTTTTTATGCTGTGTTTGTGCGGGACGCTGGCGTGTGGGCCTCGTTCTGGCTCGCTGGCAAGGCGCTACGGTAAATTTGGGAATGCGTACTTCCTGAAGTGGATGTTCGCAAAAACGATCAGATGCGGGCGCGGACGATCCAGCCCGCGCTCAGGATGGGCGACACAAGCTCCAGCCCGTTAACGATCGACTGGAAGGCCCGCGCAGCCACCGAGGTCGCTGCGCTCCCGCCTTCGATCATTTCCGGGAATCTCGCCCGGTAAGGTAGCAGCGCCTCTACCTTGATACCCGACCGCTCGAACAAGGTACGCAAGGTCTTGTACGAGTAGATCTGCAGGTGGTCCTTGTGCATGGATTCCCTGCCGATCAGGCCAACCAGCCCGTTGTGCCAGCAACACGCATTCGGCGTGGTGACCACCAGGTCGACGCCCTGCAGCGAGGGTGTGGCCTTCAGTGAGGCCAGCAGCGCTGATGTGTCAGGAAGGTGCTCAATCAGCTCTCCGGCCACTATAAGGTCGGGCTTCCCGTGCTTCTCCACCACCGGGTGGAGATCGAAAATATTCTCGCGCACGATGATGCCGTTCTCGGCGGTGGCTAAGCCGGCGTCCGGCACGAGCGAAGAGTTGTCGATACCCACCACCTTCCTCGCGGCGCCGCATAGGCGGGCATGCAGCCAATGCCGGGTAGTTTGTTTCGCTTGATAGGCGGTTTCATCGAGCGCGCCCAGATCGAAGACCAGCTTGCCTTCCGCGCAGCGTTCCAGGTAGGTCAGGCGATCGGTGGGGCGTGGTACTGCGATTCGTTCAAGCGCCGAGTAGTTAAGATCCTGCATGTGTCCCTGGCCCTTATTCGCCAAACGTGGGTCAAACCTGCCTGATAGTGTATCCCGAGCTCTCGACCGCCTGTGATATCGCGCGTTCTACGGCGTGGGCGAGCGTGCCATCAATCTGGCCCTCCTCGCTCTCGAACTCTGACCGGCGCAAGCCAGCGTCCAGGAGCGGCGACAGGGCGTCGAGTCTAACCCAGTACATGCTGCCGGCAGGAAATGCGCGGGGATAAGGAATGCCGATCCGGGAAGTCAGATATTCGAGCCCCGCACCATTTGCGCCGAGCAGCTTCTGCAGAGGGTGAAAATGCTGGGCGCATGCTACGAGCCCGACATCCGCGTCGGTTTTCATCGTTTCCACGATGGCAGGCGCCGTCGCCGGGCTGCAAAGCGAGGCGAGCATGTCCGCGCGAAGGCGAGCGCCATCGGTGCGATGGGGCGAGCGTTTTGTGTGGAGCTTGAGGACGAACTCTTCGCTATCGACCAGACTCTCCGCGACCTGGAGAAAGGGCAGAATGTCGCGCCCCCTGTTCTCGAAGATGCGGATGTCGCTAGCGATCTGCGCTGCCGATACCACGCGACGTATGTCGGCTTCGCGTTCGGCGGAGGTAGTGATGATGAAGCGCCAGTCGACAGGGCATTGCTTCAGTGTCGCGAGTATCTCTGCCAGCTCTTCGACATACCAAGCGTGGATGATGACGGGGACGGGTTTGCTGGTCTCTCTCTTCGATCGGGTGGCCGATACGAAATGTAGGCTGTCGCGAACAGCTTTCAATGAGGCATGACCGAACGCCATGTCAGGTTCGAGAGCCGCACCCTCGGCCCATTCGTTCCAGGCGTTGATGAATACCAACGGCGTATTTCCAGCGGGGGTTCCAGGCTTGGGAATGCAGGCAGCGAGCCAATTGCGGAAGGCGCGCGCTGAGCTGTAGGCAAAGGTTCTGCCTCTCCCTGGGCGGCGCGCTTCGTTGTCCCAGGAGGGCGTCACTCCCCGGTAGAGGGGCAGGTCGCTGACGGGTTCCTTATGCAGGAACTCGGCGGCCATCTGCCTCCAGTCGATAACCTGGCCTGCGTAGTCCGGGTTCAACAGCTGCGGTGGAGCGACTGGGCGGG
>Ga0247823_10000624_pt1 | contig 29915 bp, 32 predicted proteins | sample 13C_PalmiticAcid_2_FD_192426 | JGI IMG/M metagenome (GOLD analysis project Ga0247823, IMG submission 192426) | Soil microbial communities from agricultural site in Penn Yan, New York, United States - 13C_PalmiticAcid_Day30 | ecosystem: Environmental > Terrestrial > Soil > Agricultural land...
TGCCGGGCGGCTGTGCGATCGGCAACCGCCCGATCGACCTGCATCTAAAGGCGCTCGAGGCGATGGGCGCGGAGATCGAACTGGCGGCGGGCTACGTCAAGGCGACCGCGCCGGGCGGGCGGCTTGCGGGCGGGCGCTATCGCTTCCCGGTGGTGTCGGTGGGCGCGACCGAGAATGCGCTGATGGCGGCCGCGACCGCCAAGGGCACCACGGTGCTGGAGAATGCGGCGCGCGAGCCGGAGATCGTCGATCTCTGCAACCTGCTGGTCGCGATGGGCGCGTCGATCGACGGGATCGGCAGCGAGACGCTGACGATCGAGGGCCGCGAGCGGCTGCACGGCGCGACCTACAAGGTGATGCCCGACCGCATCGAGGCGGGCAGCTATGCCTGCGCCGCGGCGATCACCGGCGGCGACCTGTTCCTTCAGGGCGCCAAGGCCGACGACATGCGCGCGACGCTCGACGCGCTGGTCGAGGCGGGCGTGACTGTCGAGGAGAAGGCCGATGGTGTGCGCGTCGCCGCCAACGGCCCGCTCAAGCCGCTGACGCTCTCGACCGCGCCTTACCCCGGTTTCGCCACCGACATGCAGGCACAGTTCATGGCGATGCTGTGCAAGGCCGACGGTGCGAGCGTGCTGACCGAGACGATCTTCGAGAACCGCTACATGCACGTGCCCGAGCTGACGCGCATGGGGGCGAATATCGATGTGCGCGGGCGGACCGCGGTGGTGCACGGGGTCGACAAGCTTGTCGGCGCGCCGGTGATGGCGACCGACCTGCGCGCATCGATGAGCCTGATCCTCGCCGGTCTCATTGCCGATGGCGAGACCCAGGTCAGCCGCATCTATCACCTCGACCGCGGTTATGAGCGTCTTGAAGAGAAGTTGCAGGGCGTCGGTGCGGACATCGAACGCGTCGGTGACGGCTGAGATCAGCACTGGTATCCGCGGTCACGAACGAGTCGCGGGAGCATGTCGATGAAGCGGATCACTGTGACGGCGCTGGGCGCGCTGGCGCTGGCGCTGGCCGGCTGTGCGCAGCAGCGCGTCGAAGGCCCGGCCGCGCCGCTGACCGTGAAGATCATCGCCTTCAATGATTTCCATGGCGCGCTCGAGACGCCGGGGCGGGCGATCGACGTGCAGACCGCCGATGGATCGGTAGCCAAGGTTCCTGCAGGCGGTGCTGCCTATTTCGCGACCGCGGTGAAGTCGCTGAAGGCCAAGGCGGCGCACAGCGTCGTGGTCGCCGCGGGTGACCTCACCAGCGCCAGCCCGCTGGTGTCGTCGCTGTTCCTCGATGAGCCGACGGTCAAGGCACTGAGCATGACGGGGCTGGAGATCAACGCCGCGGGCAATCACGAATTCGACCGGGGGACGGAGGAGCTGAAGCGGCTTCAGAGCGGCGGCTGCGCGAAGCTGACCAAGGTCGAGCCGTGCCAGATCGAGCCGTTCAAGGGCGCGAGCTACACCTACCTCGCCGGCAACACGATCCAGGCGGACGGGACGAGCCTGTTGCCCGGCACGGCGCTGCGCAGCTTCGGGAGCGGGCGGGGCAAGGTCACGATCGGGTTTATCGGGCTGACGACGCGGCTGACCGGCAACTATGTCGATCCGGCGGGGATCAAGGGCATCAGCTTTGCCGACGAGGCGGAGACCGCGAACCGGCTTGCGACCGGTCTCAAGGCCAGGGGGGCCGATGCGGTGGTGATGCTGGTGCACGAGGGCGGCTATCCGGCCCGCAGCGACCAGCCCGCCAAGTGCGATGGGCTGTCAGGGCCGATCCTCGACATCATGGACCGGCTGACCCCAGCGGTGGACGTGATCGTCTCGGGCCACACCCACCGCGCCTATATCTGCGACTATGCGGCAACCAACCCCGCCAAGCCGGCGCTGCTGACCAGCGCGGGTAATAATGGCGTGATGCTCACCGACATCGACCTGAGCTTCGATCCCGTGACCAAGCGGGTGACGGCCAAGCACGCCAGTCAGGTCATCGTGCAGGGCGACGGCGTGACGAGCAGCGCAGGGCCGGTGCGGCCGAGTGCAGCGTTCCCGGTCTTCGCCGCCGATCCCGCCGTCGCGGCGCATGTCGCGCGCTATGCCGCGGCGGCCGAGCCACGGGCGAAGCGGGTGGTGGGGCGCGCCTCGGCGCCGATCCTGCGCGACGAGGACGACGACATGAAGGAGTCGCCGCTCGGCTTGCTGATCGCCGACTCGCAGCTGGCGGCGACGCGGGCGAGCGGGGCGCAGGTGGCGCTGATGAACCCGGGCGGGGTGCGCGCATCGATCGCCGCGACCGACGGCAAGGTGACCTTCGGCGACATCTACACCGTCCAGCCCTTCGGCAATAACCTTCAGGTCAAGGCGATGACCGGGGCTCAGCTGCGCGCGGTGCTGGAGCAGCAATTCGCCAAGACCGACGGGACGGCTCTGCTGTTCCCCGCGGGTCTCACCTACAACTACGACCTGTCCAAGCCCGAGGGGCAGCGGATCATCGCGCCGATGATCGGCGGGCAACCGATGCAGGACGACGCGGTCTATCGTGTGACCGCGAACAGCTTCCTCGGCGGAGGCGGCGACGGCTTCACCACCTTCAAGGCGGGCAAGGACGTCGCCGGCGGGATGCTCGATCTCGATGCGCTGGAGGCGTTGTTCGCGCGCGGGCAGGTGGTGGAGCCGCCGGTGCTGGGGCGGGTGAGGGATGTGACGCCGCGCTAAGTTGACAGTGCCTACCCAAAACGAGCGAAATTGACAGGGCTCCGAGGGGAAGTTGACACGGAACGCATGTTTTTCGCGGGCGGTGTCAGGCGGCGCGGATATACGGCTGTCAAAGAGCGGGCCGGTGATCCGGCGCGCCCTGAGCCGAGCAAATCAGTTCCAACATTGCAAGCTGGACCCTGGCTCAAGGCCAGGGTGACGGTGGACGTCTAGCTCCGCACCGCCTTGGCGATGGCGTCGAGCAGGCCGTTGACGAAGCCCTTCTCGCGGCGGTCGTAAAAGGCGTCGGTGACGTCGAGATACTCGCTGATCGCGGCGCCGGTGGGGACGTCCTGCCGGGCGAGCAGCTCATAGGTGCCGGCCCGCAGGATCTGGCGCATCGGGCGGTCGAGCCGATCGAAGCTCCAGTCGCTGCTGAGCTTGGACGCGATCAGCGCGTCGATCTCGTCACGGCGCGCATCGACGCCCTTGACGATGTCGTCGAAGAAATCGGGATCGGCGTCGGCATATTCGACGTCCTCGATCGTCGCGCCCAGCCGGTGCTGGTGGAACTCGTTCAGCAGCTGGGGAAGCGGAGTCTTCTCCATCTCCTGCTGGTAAAGCGCCTGGACGGCGGCGAGGCGCGCGGCGGCGCGGGCTTTCGAGCGGGACTTGGCGGTTGGGCTAGGCATGGCGGGCGCATATAGGCGCGGTCGCCCGGCGCGTCACCCCCTAGCGAAATGGATGCTTCAGCCGAGCCGCTTCGCCACGCTGGCGGCGTGCGCGGGCAAGCCCTCCGCCTCGGCCAGCGCGACGGCGGCGGGACCGATTGCGGCGAGGCCGGCGGCGTCGAGCGCGAGGAAACTGGTGCGCTTCATGAAGTCGAGCACCGACAGGCCGCTGGCAAAGCGGGCACGGCGCCCGGTGGGGAGGACGTGGTTGGGACCCGCGACATAGTCGCCGATCGCCTCGGGCGTCATCCGGCCGAGGAACACCGACCCGGCATGGCGGACGCGCGCGAACAGCGCGTCGGGATCATCGCAGGCGAGTTCGAGATGCTCGGGGGCGAGCTTGTTCACCAGCGGGATCGCCTCGTCGAGCGAACCGGTGAGGATGATCGCGCCATTGGCGTCCCAGCTCTGGCGGGCGACCGCCCGGGTCGAGAGCGTGCCGATCTGGCGGTCGACCGCGTCGGCGACCTTGCCGGCGAAGATCGCGTCGTCGGTGAGCAGGATCGACTGGCTGGTCGGATCATGCTCGGACTGGCTGAGCAGGTCGGCGGCGATCCACTCAGGATCGTTCTTGCCATCGGCAACCACGACGATTTCGGAGGGTCCCGCGACCATGTCGATGCCGACCACGCCGTAGAGCTGGCGCTTGGCCTCGGCCACCCAGGCGTTGCCGGGGCCGGTGATGACATCGACCGCGGCGATGCGGCCGGTGCCATAGGCGAGCGCGGCGATCGCCTGCGCGCCACCGATGCGCCACATCTCGTCCACCCCGGCGATATGCGCGGCGGCGAGGACGAGCGGGTTGATCTCGCCATTCGGGGTCGGCGTAACCATGACGAGGCGATCGACGCCCGCGACCTTGGCCGGGATCGCGTTCATCAGCACGGATGAGGGATAGGCCGCGCGGCCGCCGGGGACATAGACGCCCGCCGCCTCGACCGCCTGCCAGCGCGCGCCGGTGCGCACGCCTGCAGCGTCGGTGGTGTCGCTGTCGGCGGGCTTCTGTTTCTCGTGATAGGCGGTGATGCGGTCGGCGGCGAGCTGGAGCGCGTCGCGCAGCCTCGGTTCGAGGGCGTCGAACGCTGCGGCGCAATCGGCCTTCTCGATCCGCCAGCCGGTCTCGTTGAGATCGTGGCGGTCGAACTTGCGCGTGAAGGCGTGGAGGGCGGCATCGCCTTCGTCACGGACGGAAGCGATGATCGTGCGGACGTCGCGCGCGACATCAGCATCGGCTTCGCGGCGGGCGTCGACCAGCTCGCGGAATGCCTGGACGAAGCCGGGCTCCGAGGTTGAGAGGCGGATCATGCGGCTTTGGCCTCTACCGCGCGGCGGAAGGCATCGACCAGCGGCACGATCTCCGGCCTGGTCTTGAAGGCAGCGCGATTGGCGATCAGCCGGCTCGACACTTCCATGATCGTCTCGACCTCGACCAGCCCATTCTCCTTGAGCGTGCGGCCCGATGAGACAAGGTCGACGATGCGCGGGGCCAAGCCAAGCAGGGGCGCAAGCTCCATCGCGCCATTGAGCTTGATGCATTCGGCCTGGACGCCGCGCGCCTCGAAATGGCGGCGGGTGAGCGAGGGATATTTGGTCGCGACGCGGACGTGGCTCCAGCCGCGCGGATCGTCCGTCGCAGCCAGCGCGGCCGGCTCGGCGACCGACAGGCGGCAATAGCCGATGCCGAGATCGACTGGGGCGTAGAGTTCCGAATAGGCGAACTCCGCGAGCACGTCCGACCCGACGATACCGAGTTGCGCCGCGCCATGCGCGACGAAGGTCGCGACGTCGAAGGCGCGGACGCGGATCAGATCGATGTCGGCGCGGTTGGTCTTGAAGCGCAGCGCGCGGCTGCCCTCGTCCACAAAGGCCGGTTCGGGGATGATCCCGGCGTGCGCGAGCAGGGGAAGCGCCTCTTCGAGGATGCGACCCTTTGGCACGGCGAGGATGATCGGTTCGGACATCGGCTGACTCTCTGAGGCTGCGCGCCTTTACTTGGGGGGGCGTGCGGGCGCAACAAGCGCGGGAGATTCGGCGGAGGATAGCGGCGATGCGCGACTGGATGACCTCGAACGATGTGCGGGCTGCCTTTGCCAATCAGGTCGATTATTGCCGGGCGAATGGCGGGACGGTCACCACGCGGGTGGTGGAGGGCCTGTTGGCCAATCTGGACGGGCCGGGCGTATTCCTGAAAGCGATCCGCGAATGGCCGGGCATCCCGATGGCCGACGCGCTGCCGCTGCGTGCTGCGGCGGGGCTGCACGCGCTCAACCTGACCGGAGCCGAGCCGGGGCTGGCGCCGCTTTACGCGGGCGAACCGGCGGCGCTGGCCGATGCCGAGCGCCTGGTGGGGGAAGCGATCGCGCGGCATGACGCTGCGCTGCTGCCGTGGCTCGACGGACCGCCGCAGACAAACGAGGCGGGGCGGTCGTGGGGCTATGTCGCCGCGATGCTGTGGCTGGCGGAGCAAGGGCTGCCGCCGCGCTGGGACTGTATCGAGATCGGATCGAGCGCGGGGATCAACCTGATGATCGACCGCTATCGTTATGAGCTGGCCGGGGTGGGCGTCGGGCCGGCGGAATCCGGGATGCGGATCGCGCCGGAATGGCGGGGGTCGCCACCGCCGGATGCGCCGGCAAGCTGGGGGTTCGAGTCGATCAGGGGGTGCGATGTCGCGCCGGTCGACCTGACCGATCCGGCGCAATTGCTGCGGCTGCGTGCGTTCGTGTGGCGTGAGCATGCGGAGCGGTTCGCGCGGCTGGACTTTGCGGCACAGTCGGCCGGGGAGAAGCGGCCCGATCTGGTGCAGGCGGATGCGGCAGAGTTCGTTGTGGCGGCGCTGGCCGAGCCGCAGGCGGCGGGAACGACACGCGTGCTGATGCATTCGATCGTCTGGCAGTATCTGGGCGATGCGCGGCGCGCGCGGATCACCGCGGCGATGGAGGCGGCCGGCGCGCGGGCGAGCGCCGAGCGGCCACTGGCGTGGATCATGCTGGAGGCGAACCGCGAGACGTTTCAGCATGAGCTGGCGGTGCGCTATTGGCCGGGCGGCGGCGAATCGCGCTTGCTGGGGCGGGCGCATCCGCATGGCGCATGGGTGGAGTGGATCGGATGAAATCGACCAATAGTCGCGATACGCTGATCACGGCCTCATCCGACAGCCCGGTGGCGGTCGGTACGATTCCCGAGAAGCCGGGTACCGTCGCGCAGGTGCAACACGCACTGCTCGCCGACAAACCCTATGCGATGACGAGCGACGATTTGCTCCACGCCGCGCATGTCGCGCGGGGCGGCGAGAAGGACCGCACGGGCTTCTTCGCCAAACCGCAGGCGTGCCTGCGCGCGTCGCCGCTGGTCAAGCAGTTTGGATGGGGCGTCCACCATGACGGCAACGGTCGTATCGCCATGGTGGCGATGGAGAGCGACGACTATGCACGGCTGCTGGCCGACCCGGCGGTGAAGAAAACGCCGGGGATGCGGCGGAGCCGCTAGGACGGAGCGACATTTGGATTGCCGTCTTCTTCGTCACCCCGGCCTTGTACCGGGGGCCACCGGGAGGCAGGCGTCGGAAAAGAGGCACTAGCTCAGTCCGCAAGGCTGAGTGGACCCCGGTACAAGGCCGGGGTGACGGTCGAAGGCCCTAGTCGATCCACTCGCGGATCGCGGCGTTGACTGCTCCGGGATTCTCCCATGGGACGAAATGGCCAGCGTCGACCTTCACGATTTTGAGGTCGGGGACCAACTGGTCGAGCCCTTCGAGCTGGACCGGGAGGAGCGCCTTGTCGCCCATGCCCCAGATGACCAGCACCGGCATCTGAAGCGGCGGGAAGGGGCCATCGAGAAAGGCCGGCCGCTCGGGCGTCTCGTCCATTCCGGGCACGACGATGGCGCTGGCGCGGTACCAGTTGAGCATCGCGGTCATCGCGCCGGGCTGGCCCCATTCGTCGAGATAGGCGTCGCGCTCGGGCGCGAGCAAAGCGGGATCGGCATGCCGGGCGAAGGTCGTGTCGAAGAAGGTGCCGAGGCCCATCGCCTCAAGCTGCGCCTCCAGGCCGGGATTGCGGAAAAGGCGGATGTACTGGCTGGCGGCGCGCTGCTCCATGTCGTCGAACAGCGACTTCTGGAAGACGAAGGGGTGGGGGGCGTTGACGATGATCAGCCGCTCGACCCGGTTCGGATGCTGGAGCGCGGCCATCCATGCGATCGCGCCGCCCCAGTCATGGCCGATCAGCGTGAAGCGATCCTTGCCGAAATGGTCGGCGAGGGCGATCAGGTCGCCGACGGTCTTGTCGGGCGTGTAGTTCTCCGCGCCCTCGGGCTTGGACGAGCGGGCGAAGCCGCGCTGGTCAGGCGCAATGACGAAATGGGTCTTCGCCAGCTCCGGAATCTGATGGCGCCAGGTGCGGTGCGATTCGGGGAAGCCGTGGAGCAGGACGATTGCGGGCGCGGCGGGGTCCCCCGCGGTCGCGACGTCGAGCTCGACGCCGGTGGGAAGTACTATCCGCTGAAGCTCGAAACCCGCCATGTGCCTCTCCATCTTTTCGAAGATAGGGTATGGCGGGGCGCGAGGCCGCGATCAAGCCCTCAAGGGTAGCTGACCGTCTTGGGCACTTCGGGGATCGGGATGAATTCCTTGTCGTCGCCCGGGACCTTGGGGAACAGGCCGGCCTTCCAGTCCTCCTTGGCCTGGTTGATTCGATCGCGATCCGAGGAGACGAAGTTCCACCAGACATGGCGCGGGGTGGTGAAGGCTTCACCCCCGCACAGCATCACGCGGCCGCCGGACGAGGATCGCAGCGTTGCGGCGATGCCGGGGCGCAGGACATAGAGGGTCTGCGGTTCGAGCTCCCAGCCGTCGATCGAGGCCTGGCCCATGGCGAGATAGATGGCGCGTTCGTCCGCTTCGGCGTCGATCGGCACGCTGGCACCCGCTGCCAGTTCGATATCAGCGTAGATGGTGCCGGCGTAGGTGGTGGTCGGCGCGCTGGCGCCCCAGAGTGAACCCATGATGATGCGGGCGCGGGCGTTGCCCGAATCCACGATGGGCAGGTTCGCGGCGGCGACATGCTCGAACGCCGGGTCGATCTCCTCGAACCGTTCGGGCAGCGCGAGCCAGGTCTGGATGCCCGAAAGCTCGGGGCCGGCGTCGCGCTGGGCCTGGGGCGAGCGCTCGGAATGGACAATGCCGTTGCCCGCGGTCATCAGATTGACCGCGCCCGGCTCGATCGTCGCGAAGGTGCCGATGCTGTCGCGATGGTCGATCGCCCCGGCGAAGAGATAGGTGACGGTGGCGAGGTTGATGTGCGGGTGCGGGCGCACATCAATGCCGGTGCCGACTTCGAGATGGGCCGGTCCCATCTGGTCGAAGAAGATGAACGGACCGACCATCGTGCGCGGACGCGAGGGCAGGGTGCGATGGACCTTGAACCCGCCCAAGTCGTGGGTGGTCGGCAAGATGGTCTGGGTGAAGAGATCGTCGGTCATCATCGTGCCTCCGTCAGGGCCAGCATCATTCCCAGATCTTCCGGGAAATAGGGTTCGTCGTGGCGTTGCAGCTCGGCGCGGTCGAACCAGCGCCATTCGCGCATCACGCGCTGCTCCAGATCGGTATGGCCGCCGCTGTCGATCGCGGTCGTTGCGGTACGCACCGCGAAATAGCGTTCGTCGGCGCTGACCGGCACACCCTCGATCGTCACGAACTCGACCTGCCGGCGCGCGATTTCAGGCCCGCATTCGAGGTCGAGCCCGGTCTCCTCGCGCAGCTCGCGCCGGGCGGCGTCGGCATAGGTTTCGCCCGGATCGAGTGCGCCGCCGGGCGTGCACCAGAAGGGCGGCCGGTCGTCCGGCGTGAAGCGGAACAGCAATATGCGCCCGTCCGGATCGGTCAGCAGGATGCGCGCTGCCGGACGGGGTGTGCGTCCGCTCATGCCTCGCCGGGCGCGGTCGCGCGGATGGCAAGGGCGTGGACGCGCTCGACCATGATGTCGCCCAATGCGCGGTTGACCATGCGCTGGCGCTCGAGGCGGGACTTGCCGGCAAAGGCCGCGCTTTCGATCACCACGGTGAAGTGCGATTCGCCGCTGCCGTCGTCGCCCATATGGCCGCGATGCTTTGCGCTGTCGTTGATCACGTCGAGCTTCGACGGCGCGAGCGCTGCAGTGAGGCGAGCGGTGATTTCGGCGGCGGCAGGGCCGGTAGCAGTATCGGTCATTGCGCCTATATAGGCCGTTTTCTGCCCGGAGTTCGAGTGTCTCGTCAGCCGCCTAAATATCGTCCCAACACGCGCTTCCACGGCCGGGTGGAGGCGCCCGGGCGGCCGTGCGCGGAGCCGGGCTGCAAGGAAGCGGGCGAATTTCGCGCGCCGCTGTTGGGCAGCGGGCGTCCGAGCGACCAGCCGCCCGAATATCGCTGGCTTTGCCTCGACCATGTCCGGGCATTCAATACGAGCTACAACTTCTTCACCGGGATGAGCCCCGACGAAATCCACGATGCGCAGCGGCCGCTGGCGGGGTGGGAGCGCGAGACGCGCGCCTTCGCGACGAGCGGCGGCGCCGACCGGCCACCGCGCTGGGCGGATTTTTCCGATCCGCTCGATGCGATCGGTGCGCGCTGGCGCAACGCGATGCCGGCCGAGCGCAAGGACGGCCGGCCCTTGTCGGGCAAGGACCGCGAGGCGCTGCGCACGCTGGCGCTTGAGGTCGATGCCGACCGTACCGCGCTGCGCCGCCGCTATTCGGAGCTGGTGCGGAAATATCATCCCGATCGTAATGGCGGTGACCGTAGCCATGAGGCAATGCTGAGCCAGGTGATCGCAGCATATCAGCAGCTCAAGGGTTCCCCGGCCTTCGCCTGACGGCGAGTTATCCGCCGCAGCCGCCGCACCCGCCACCGCCGCAACCCCCGCCATCGCCGCCGCCGTCTCCGCCCGAGGAGCCGCCGTCGCCACCACTCGCGGCGCGCATCGTGTGAAAGGCGCTGAACTCCGAGCCGACCAGCACTCCGGTTCCGAACAGGGCTACCGCCAGTCCCATCTCGCCGGCGAGCGGGGCGCGGCGGATGCGATCCGCCTCCTCGCGCGCGTCACCGAGCGCGGCGATGCCGGCACCGGTAAGCTTGGGGATGGTGAGGGCGCGGATCAGCGCGAGGATGGCGGTGACGATCAGCAACACGGTAAGGAAGCCGATCGGCCGCTCGCGGGCATCGCCGATGAACCATTTGGTCGCGCCGAACATCAGCAGCGTGAGATAGGGCAGCAGCGCCCAGTAGCGCAGGTTCGATCGCTCCGCGCCGGTGAGCATCAGGCCAGCGCGCTGGAGGCGCTCACTTAGACCATCCGCGGTGGGGCGCAGGGTTCGCTCGATCCGCGTCCAGTCGAGCGGCGCGGTGAGCGCGAGTACGCTGATCTCCGCGGCGCTGGCGCCGTTGCGCATCCGTATGTCGAGCTTGTCCTTGCCGTTCATCACCAGCGCGCGACCGGCGAGGAGGCGTGCGACGATGCTGTCGGCGAAGCGCGCCTTGCCACCGGCGAGAAGGGCGAGCTGGTCGGGATCGCTCACTTTCTGGCGGCGGCCCTCGGGCAGTTGCCAAGCGGGGATCAGAACCCCCGCGATCACCACAGTCACCAGCAGGACGATGTAGAGGATGAGGAAGGGTCCGCCGGTCCAGTCAAAGGGGCCGAGAGACATAAGGGTCACTCCCTTGATGGGTTCGGCAGAGCCGAACCGGTTGCCGCGGGTTCAGACACGCTGAACCCACAGGAAAAGCGCGAGCGCGATCAGCCCGATGAACGCCAGCAGGATCAGCGCGGCCTGCAGGCGCGAAAGGAGGATCGCGTCGCGCGGATGCACCCGCCGCGCGCGGGGATCGTCCAGCAGCCGCTGCGCGGCCGATGGCCAGATGTCGGAAGGGGGTGGTGCGCCGAACGCCGCCTCGTAGCGGGCCAGCGTGTCGGCATATTGGGCGAAGAAGCGGTTGCGATCGTCCGGTCCGCCAGCGGTGGGGCCGTGATGGAGCGGCTTGCCGAGCACATCAGGGCAGAAAAGCTCCCAATAGTCGCGCGTGTAGGTGAGGTGGAGGTGCCAGGCCTGATCGACCGCATCGGACGGGGTGACCTGAGTCTCACCGGTCGCGGCGAGGAAGGCGAAGCGGCGATACTCCCCGATCACCCGCTCGGTCTTCGTGGCGCTCCAGCCATTGTCGCGCGCGAGCCGCGCGGCGAAGGGCAGCGCGGCGTGCGGAGGGCCGAATTCGTAACTGGAAATCCGTTGCCAGACCGGGTGTCCGGCGGTTGAGGCGGGGACGGTGTCCGCTTCACGCATCTGATTTCCTACTACCACAATAGGAGATTTTGTCAAGGTGAGCGGGTTCGAGCTGGTATGCGTGACCCTATAGGTCCGTTATTCCCGCGAAGGCGGGAATCCATTCGCCGTGACGTAGCAGCTCTCGCCTCGAGCGCAGCCGGAATGGATTCCCGCCTTCGCGGGAATGACGAAGGAGGTGGGTGAGTTTTGGCACTCAGTGTCTGGCGCGCGCCACTTCCTCGCACGACTATTTCGGCGCGACCAGACCGAAGCCTGCGCCTTGCGGATCGATGGCGAAGAAGACGCGTTCGCCGCCGGGGACCTCCATCGGTTCCATGACCGGATTGCCGCCCAGTTCCTTCACCTTGGCATAGGCCGCGTCGATATCGGGGACGCGGAAGTAGAAGCTCCATGCGACGGGATACTCCGCCTTTTCGCGCGGCATCACCGCGCCCCACATTTCGTCGCTGCTTCCGCCCTTGAGGAAGGTGTAATTGCCCCAGGGCATCGGCATCGCGCCATCGGTTTCCCAGCCGAATAACTTGCCGTAGAAATCGAGCGCGGCGGCATCGTCGGTGGTCTGGAGCTCGTTCCAGCTCGCCTTGCCCAGCTCGGTCCGGCCAAAGGCCTTGCTCGCCTCGGGCGAAGCGCCGCGCATGACATAGAAGTACGCGCCCTGTGGATCCTGAACCATCGACATGCGCCCGACGCCGGGGAGATCCATCGGCGGGACATGGACCTTGCCGCCCAGCGACTCGATCGTCGCAACGGTCGCATCGACATCATCGACGCCGACATAGCCGAGCCAGGCGGACGGGGTCGGAGCAGGGTTCTTCATGATCCCGCCGACACCTTCCTCGCCCGCCGACATGATGGTGTAGTCGATCGTTCCGCCGGGGAACTTGCTCGGAGCCCAGCCGATGATCTGGCTGTAGAAGTCGATCGCTGCGTCCGCATCGGTCGTCAGCAGTTCGTACCAGATCCAGCTTCCGTTCGGGTTGGTCATCGCATCGCTCCTCGAAGAAGTGACGGGGCGGTACCGGGCAAGGGACCCGGCACCGCCCCGCGCGGGGGCTCAGGCCTTGGTGTCGAGGATCGGCGCGAAACCGCCCCACATCATCCGCTGGCCGTCGAAGGGCGACTCCTCCTGACGCTGCATCCGTTCGTCCTTCATCAAATTCTCCCAGCCGGTGTCGCGGGTCGCCTTGTCCGGCCACTCGATCCAGCTGTAGACCACCGCCTCGTCATCCTTCTTGAGCGTCGCGCGGTTATAGTCGGTCTTGGTGCCATCGGGCGTATCGTCGCTCCACGCCTCGACCACGCGCAGCGCGCCGAACTCCGTGAAGACGTCAGTCATCCGCTGCGCCAGGTCGCGATAGGCTTCCTTGTTCGCCTTGGGGACTGGCAGGACATAGCCGTCCAGATAGGTGGCGCCTTCCGAAGAGCCGACATCAACGATCGACTCGAACCCGGCAAAGATCATGCGGCTGCCGTCGAACGGCATGTCCTTCATCTGCTCGGCGGTGGCGGGATCGCTCATCATCTTTTCATTGGCGGCATCGCGCGTTGCCTTGTCGGGATATTCGAGCCAGCTGAACAATACGGTTTCGTCGTCCTTGAGGTCGACGGCCTTTTTGAGGTCGTTGGTCTTGCCGTCGGGCACATCGTCGCCCCAGGCTTCGACGAAGCGGGTGGCGCCGAGATTGGTGAACAGCGCCACTGCGCCTTCGGCGTGCTTCTTGTACTCGTCCTTGTTCGCGGTGGGGACGGGGGTGAGGAATCCTTCAACAAAGGTCATCTTCTCTCTCCTTGGGGAAGTCCTGATTATCGTTCAGGCGGTTGCCGCGGGGCTGGGCTTGAAATCGGCGAGCTGCGCGGCGAGCGCGGCCCTGAAGGCTGGTCGCGCGATGGAGCGTTCGAGATAGTTCATCAGCACGGGACGCTCCTCGAGCAGGCCGCTGCCCTCGACGTTGCGCAGCACGGTTGCCATCGCGATGTCGGCGATGCTGAAGCTGCCGGCGAGCCATTCGCGCCCCTCGACCGCTGCGGCGAGCCGGTCGAGACGCTTGCCTGCGAACTCAATGAGGCTAGGGCGGCGAAGTTCCGCCCATTGTTCGCCGGCGGAGAAAATCTCGATGTTCGAGAGCTCGAACGTCATCGGCTCGACGCTGTTGTACGCGGCGAACAGCCAGCTGATCGCGGTGGCGCGGCCCTGCGGATCGCGGGGAAGCAGGCGCTCGTCCTTCTCGCCGATGTGGAGCAGGATCGCGCCGCTTTCGAAGAGGGCAAGGTCGCTGCCCTGATCGACCATCGCCGGCACCTGCCCCCAGGGCTGTTCCTTGTAATAGGCCTCAGGGCGCGGCCCGGCGGCGTTGAGAAGCCGCATCGAATAGGGCAGGCCGATCTCCTCGCACGCCCAGCGCGGGCGGAGATCGCGGACGAAGCCCCGGGCGAAATCGGGCACCCAGTTGAAACCGGTGATCTCGAGCTGGGCGGGTTGCGGGGTGGCTGACATGGTTTTCTCCCTTGTTTTCGTTGGTCAATAGCCGGGCGGCCAGTCGAACGGCGTGCCGGGGCGGTAGGGACGGCCCTCATCGATCACGCGCGCGACCGAGGGCCGAGCGCGCAGCCGATCGAACAGGCTGGCGAGCAACGGGCGGTCACCGATCGGTACCATCAGGTTGGCGTAGAAGAGCGACGGCGCAGCGGCGCAGTCGGCGAGGCTGAAATCCGCGCCTGCGACCCATTTGCGGCCGGGCAGCCGTGCCTCGACGAAGTCGTAGGCGGTGGCGATCAGCGCGCGGTCGGCTTCCTCGTCGCACGGCTTGCCCATCAGCTTGGCGAGGACCAGTCGGGTGAGCGGATCGGCGACATAATTGTCGAATACCCGTTCGAGCGCGCGCGGCTCGAGCCCCGCGAGCCGGTCTTCGGGCACCAGCGGCGTGCGGCCGGGCGCGAGCGTATCGAGATACTCGACGATCACCCCGGACTCGCCCAGCACCGTGCCGTCGCCGGTCTCGAGCGCGGGGAATTTAGTGAAGGGCCAGACGCTGGCGAGCGCGGCACGATGATCGGGGTTGCCGAGATCGACGAAAACCGGTTCGAACGGCAGATCATGCTCGTACAGCGCGATCAGCACCTTCTGACAATATTGCGCGAAGGGATGATAATGGAGGCGGAGCGTCACGCGTCGCCCTCCTTCTTCAGTCCCTTGAGCAGGGCGACCACGGCCATCGCATGGCCATGGCCGAGCCCGAGCTCGTCCTTGAGCGAGGCGACGATCGCCATCGGCTTGACCCCCTCGGCGAGGGTCGCGCCAGCGGTCCAGCCGCGTGCCGCGCCCATCGCCCGCAGGTCGGCCGCCGACTTGCCGGTCTTCTGCTCGATCGTGTTCAGATAGGCTTGGAACGACATGGAATCCGCTCCTCAGGCGTTGACCGGCGTGCCGGCGGCAGCGGCCTCGACCTTGGCGATGTCGATCTTGCCCATCGTCATCATCGCATCCATCGCGCGCTTGCTTGCGGCGGCGTCGGGATTTTCCCAGACCAGTTGCATCAGACGGCGCGGGGTGATCTGCCAGTTGACGCCCCATTTGTCCTTGCACCAGCCGCAGGCGCTTTCCTTGCCGTCATTGCCGACGATCGCGTTCCACAGCCGGTCGGTCTCTTCCTGATCCTCGGTGAAGAGCATGAAGCTGACCGCTTCGGTCTGGGGGAAGATCGGGCCGCCGTTAAGGCCGATGAACTTCTGCCCCGCCACTTCGAAGTCGACCGTGATGACCTCTCCCGCCTTTTGCGAGGGGGTGTCGGACGGGGTTCTGTGGACCGCGACGACCCGGCTGTCGGGCAGCACGGAGGCGTAGAAGTTCGCGGCTTCCTCGGCGGTGTGATTATACCAGATGCATGTAGTGAGCTGAGTCATGGCGTTTTTCCTCTCGAAACCTGTGTCGGACTCGTGGCGGTGAACCCGCCAATGTTTTTCGATCAACGACCTGCCGGTGCGGTCAGGCGAAGGGGCCTGCGCCGTTGAGCGCGCCATGGCCGAGCATCGCCGCGGCCGTGAAACAGAACGCGGCAACGCCGATTGCGATGCTTTGGGCGACGGGCAGATATTCGCGGAACAGGCTACGCATCGGACATCTCCATTTCGGGGGCGGCCCATTCGTCGATGGGATGGCCGCGAATCGCTTGCTTGATCTTGATGCGCGTTTCAGTTATTAAAAGCAACTATGAAGTTAGAAAAAATGACTAAAGAGGAAAAAGTGGCGGAAAAGCGCTGGTATGACGATGCGTGCGGCACTGCCCTGGCCCTGGAGTTCCTTGGCGAGCGCTGGTCTATGCTGATCGTGCGCGAGCTGATGCTGGGGCCGCGCCGCTTCGGAGAATTGAAGGCGGACCTGACCGGGATCAGTGCCAATGTGCTGACCCAGCGGCTCGACAGTCTCGAACAGGCCGGCGTCCTCACGCGGCGCAAGCTGCCGCCGCCCGCCAATGTGCAGGTCTATGAGCTGACGCCCTGGGGCTATGAGAGTGAGCCGATCTTCCAGGCAACGGGGCGCTGGGCAACGCGCTCGCCGCGGCACGATCCGACACTGCCGCTCTCGCCTGTATCGGCGATGCTGTCGCTGCGCACGATGATCGATCCTGACCGGCCGGACATCCGGATGACGATCGGCTTCCGCTTTCCGGGCGCGTCATTCGTGGGGAGACTCGATCGGCATGATCTGGCGATCACCCCCGGCAATGCCGATGACGCCGACGTGGTGTTCGAGACCGACACCACCCGCTTCGTCACCCTCGTCTACGGCAAATGGCCGTTCGAGGAGTCCGAGGCAGAGGGGCGGCTGAAGCTGACCGGCGACCGTGCCAAGGCACAGCAGTTCGTCGATCTGTTCGCGCTGCCCGAGAAACTGACCACTGGAGACGCATGATGGCCAGGCCCGAACGGATCGAGATCGAGAATGTCCTCCAGCCCGGCAAGACCTATCGCGTCGAAGCAGGCAAGTTCGCGGCGATGCGCGACGCGATGCTGGCGGTGCTTCCAGCCGAGGCGCCGGGGCTGACCCCGGGCGAAATCAAGGCGGCGGTACTGCCGCGCCTGCCCGAGGATCTGTTCCCTGGCGGCGACAAGGCCGGGTGGTGGATCAAGGCGGTTCAACTCGATCAGGAGGCGAAGGGCGTGCTAGCGCGGTCGACCGCGCCGGTGCGGCTCTATCGGGCCTGAAGGATCGCGCGGATCGGGCACGGAAATGATGCGGCGCGGCACAAGTGTCTCGACTTGGGGTCGCGCTGGGGGCTAGGGACTGCGGCGACTCTTCGAAGGCCCTGCCATGACCGACATCCCGAACACCCAGCCCGACAGCCGGGAAACCACGATCCTCGAAGCGCCTGACAAGCAGGTCAGCGTGCGCGACCTGTTCGGGATCGACATCGACATGCAGGTGCCGGCGTTCAGCGAGGCGGACGAGCGCGTCCCCGACCTCGACCCGGCCTATGTGTTCGATCCGGACACGACCCTCGCGATTCTGGCGGGCTTTTCGCACAACCGCCGCGTGATGGTGCAGGGCTATCACGGCACCGGCAAGTCGTCGCACATCGAGCAGGTGGCGGCGCGCCTCAACTGGCCGTGCATCCGCATCAACCTTGACGCGCATATCAGCCGTATCGACCTGATCGGCCGCGATGCGATCGTGCTCAAGGACGGGCAGCAGGTCACCGAATTCCGCGAGGGGCTGCTGCCCTGGGCGATCCAGACGCCGACCGCGCTGGTGTTCGACGAATATGATGCGGGCCGTCCCGACGTGATGTTCGTGATCCAGCGCGTGCTGGAGACCGAGGGCAAGCTGACGCTGCTCGACCAGAACCGGGTGATCCGCCCGAACCCCTATTTCCGCCTGTTCGCGACCGCGAACACGGTGGGCCTGGGCGATACGAGCGGGCTGTATCACGGCACCCAGCAGATCAACCAGGGCCAGATGGACCGCTGGAACATCGTCGTCACGCTCAACTATCTGCCCGCCGCGACCGAGGCGCAGATCGTGCTCGCCAAGTCGGGCGACTACGACAAGCCGGGCGGCAAGGAACTGGTCGAGAACATGGTCCGCGTCGCGGACCTGACGCGCCGCGGCTTCATCAACGGCGATATCTCGACCGTGATGAGCCCCCGTACCGTCATCACCTGGGCGCAGAATACCGAGATCTTCAAGGATGTCGGCTTCGCCTTCCGCCTGTCGTTCCTCAACAAGTGCGACGAAGCGGAGCGGGCGCTGGTGGCCGAATATTACCAGCGCGTGTTCGGCAAGGACCTGCCCGAGAGCGTGGTCGGGAAGGCCTGATTGCGGAGGGGGCTTGAGAAAACGCATCGCCACTTGCATCGCCTGCGCATCGATTCCCCTTGTTTCAGGCGCTGCGAGCTCGGAAAAACCGGCAAAGCCGTACAAGATTGCAGTTTCCGCTCCCTATGGCGTGAAGTTCGAAGGGAAGGTGCGGGGGGAGACCACCCTGTTGAAGCCGGGTGAACTGGTCATCGACGGCACGGTGACCTGGTCTCTTGCCGCCAGGGTCGACTCGGAAGCGGTGCTAGCAAACGGCAGCCGGACACTAACGGTGCCAAAGGGGACATTGCTGCGCGCGCGTCGCTTAAGGGCGGCGATGGGACGTTGAAATCCGAGGCTCCCGTATTTTGTGGACCGCGTCTCGGGCCGCAATCGGAAATCTGGGCAACCTCACTTGGCTTGCCCAAGAAGAGCGCGATCTGTTTTGCCGATACCGACGGCGACCTTTCCTTCGACGCGATCATTCCTATCGGCGCAGTTATGCCCAATCTGACCGTGAGCAACGCGCCATATGTCGCGGTTGAACACGTGCCGCTATCGGACAGTCATGTCAAAATATTCTACAAGGGGAAGCGATCTCTTTCCAAGGAGAAGCTCAATTTCGAGATATCGATCTTTGAATTGGGCCGGAAGAACGAAGAAACACATATAACTACTTTTGATAGCTCTGGGAATATTGTCGCATATAATTTTCACTTTCCATGGGCTGAGGGTAGGTATCCTCTGGATGTAAATCTCATGGGCGCGAAATTCAACGCGCTTCAATTGAACCAAGCTGATGAGAGCGTGATTATTCGTTGGCAGGATCTGCCCGGACCTTTGTCATATTCAACCAGAGAGATTTCGCCAACGATCGTTGTCTATTAGGTAATTTCTGAATGTGTGCCTGATCAGTTCAACTGACTATCATCGCTCCGGCACCCGCACCCAGTCCATCGCCCAGCTGACATCCCAGCTCTTGCCGTCGTCGCTCGACGCCATTTGCTGCCAGCGGTGGGACCTGCCGGGGACGATGCGGTCCCAAAGGCCGCGGTAGATCATCGTCTTGCCGTCCACCGTCTCACGTGTATCGAACACGCCTTCGCCATTGACGAAGCCGCCGGTGAGGCCCGCGCCGCCGAGCGCGCCGGATTTGGCGTTGACCCAGTAATCGCTCCAGATCCGCGTCTTGAGGTCGAGCAAGCGCAGGCCCATGCCGGAGAAGTCGCGTGCGGGGATGCGCAATTCCTCGACATGGCCGACACCGTTCAGGATCGACCAGCAGGTCGCTTCCCCGGGAAATTCGTCCCATTGGCCGTTCTTGAGCTGGCGGTGGGCGATGCGCCATTCGCCGGTCAGCCAGTCGAATTCGCCAGGCTTGCCGGGCGGGATCGCCGCACCTGCCTCCAATGGAAGCGAAGCCCCGAGCGCGAGGCCCGCGGCGGATTTGAGGATGGCGCGGCGTCCAGCGGTGTTGGTCATGATCTTCTCCCAGCTCATGGCACCGGTGTGGGAGGGTAAAGCTGACATCCTCCGTCAGCTTTGCGGCGAGGGCGGTAGCGGAGTGCGATTTTGCCCGCTAATCGGATCGCAATGGCCACCGACTCTCCCCTCGACCAGTTCAAGTCCGTCCTGACCGGGGCGTCGCGGGCGTTGGCGCACGAGCCGGAGATCGAACTGGCATTCACCGCCGATGCGCCCACGCAGTCGGGGCGGCACATCAAGGTGCCGATGCCGGGCCGCAATCTGCCGCCCGAACAGGTAGCTGAGGCGCGCGGCTTTGCCGACGGGTTCGCGTTGCGCCTGCGATTGCACGACGCCGCGCTGCACCAGAAACGCGCGCCCAAAGAAGCGGTCGCACGTGCGGTGTTCGACGCCGTCGAAGGCGCCCGCGTCGAGGCGCTGGGATCGCGCGGCTATGCCGGGATCGGCGAGAATCTGGATCACGCGCTGCAGATGCGGATGCGGTCCGATCCGATCAGCCGGGCCCGCACGCGTGACGAGGTGCCGCTGTCCACTGCGATCCAGCTGATGGTGCGCGAACGGCTGACCGGGCGCGAGGCGCCGGCCGAGGCCGCGCTGGGCCTCGCGCTGGTACGCGACTGGATCGAGGACAAGGGCGGCGCCGATCTCGATGCGCTGGCGCTGGCGATCGACGATCAGGCGGCCTTCGCCAAGCTGGTCGGCAATCTGCTCGAGGATCTCGAACTGACCGAAGGCGAACTCGTTCCTGACGAAGCCGATGAGGGCGGCGGCGAGGATGAAGGCGCCGAGGAGCAGGAACAGGACGAAGGCGAGGACGGCGAGCAGGACGGCGAGACCGGTGAGGGCGAGGTCGAGGCGCGCGGCGAGCAGAATGAGGCCGAGACCGAGGACGGCCAAGAAAGCGAGCAGGAGCAGGGCGAATTCGACGACGCCGAGGGCGAGCCGGGCGACGAGGGCGAGGAGGGGATGATGCCCGTCCGCCCCAATCGCCCCTGGTCCGACCTGCCGCCGCAGTTCGACTACAAGGCCTTCACCACGCAATATGACGAGGTGATCGCGGCGACCGAACTGTGCGACGAGGAAGAGCTGGAGCGGCTGCGCGCCTATCTCGACCAGCAGCTGCTGCATTTGCAGGGCGTAGTCACCAAGCTTGCCAACCGGCTCCAGCGGCGGTTGATGGCGCAGCAGTCGCGGTCGTGGGACTTCGATCAGGACGAGGGACTGCTCGACGCGGCGCGGCTGGCGCGCGTGGTGGTCAACCCGATGCAGTCGCTGTCCTACAAGATCGAGAAGGACGCCAAGTTCCGCGATACGGTCGTCACGCTGCTGATCGACAATTCGGGGTCGATGCGCGGGCGACCGATCTCGATCGCGGCGATCAGCGCCGACATCCTTGCGCGCACACTGGAGCGGGTCGGGGTCAAGACCGAGATCCTCGGCTTCACCACCAAGGCGTGGAAGGGCGGGCAGAGCCGCGAGAAATGGCTGGCTGAGGGGCGGATTCCGCAGCCGGGGCGCCTCAACGACGTGCGTCACATCGTCTACAAGCAGGCCGACGAGCCGTGGCGGCGGGCGAAGAAGTCGCTTGGCCTGATGATGCGCGAAGGGCTGCTCAAGGAGAATATCGACGGCGAGGCGCTGCTCTGGGCGCATCACCGGCTGATTGCGCGGCCGGAGGATCGCAAGATCCTGATGGTGATCAGCGACGGTGCGCCGGTCGACGACTCGACGTTGAGCGTCAACAGTGGGTCGTATCTTGAGCGGCATCTGCGGCAGGTGATCGGCTGGATCGAGCAGCGCTCGCCGGTCGGGCTCGTCGCGATCGGTATCGGGCACGACGTGACGCGCTATTACAGCCGCGCCGTGACGATCATGGATGCCGACCAGCTGGCCGGCACAATGATCGAGCAGCTGGCGTCCCTGTTCGACATCGACGCGTGATCGAAGTCCCGCCCGGCGGGTTTCAGGGACCGGTCAAGCGGTCGATCACCATTGCAGGGCATCCTACGTCGATCAGCCTCGAGCCTGCCTTCTGGGAGGCGTTGGAGGCCGCTGCAGTGCACCGCCGCCTGCCGCTCAACGCGCTGGTTGCGCAGATCGACCACCTCCGCATCGGCGCGGCTGATCCCCCCAATCTGGCGAGCGCGATCCGCAGCTGGCTGTTCGGGTTGCGACAAATTTGCGACAATGGTGAAAATGATTCGCAACAGCGTTGACTCTGCGAACGACTCTCAATAGCTGGCCCCAAAACGAACAAGGCTAAAGGGGCCAACATGACTCGCACGACTGCCGACGGCCGTAAGGCCGCGCCTGCCTTCCTCGCGCTTGCCGCGGTCGGTTTCATCGCCTCCGCGCCCGCACAGGCGGCCGAAGAGGACACCCCGGTCCAGCAGGATCGCGACGAGGTTGTCGTGACCGGGCAGGAAGTCCGTTCGGAGCAGGCCAGCCCCAAGGCGACACGTCCGGTGCGCGACACGCCGCAGACGGTGACGATCCTGACCAACAAGGTGATCGAGGAGCAGAATCTGCTCACGCTGCGCGACGTGCTGTCGACGGTGCCGGGCATCACCTTTGGCGCGGCCGAGGGCGGCGTCGCGCCGAGCGACCAGATCACGCTGCGCGGCTACTCGGCGTCGAGCGACATCACGACCGACGGCGTGCGCGACAGCGCTCCGTATTCGCGCAACGACCCGTTCAACCTTGAGCAGGTCGAGGTCACCAATGGCGCCAACTCGGTCTATAACGGGTCGGGGTCGGTCGGCGGGTCGATCAACATCGTCACCAAGCGCCCGAAGAAGGAAACCGAGGTCGCGGTGCAGGGCGGCATCGGCACCGACGACTATTATCGCGGCACGATCGACGCCAATGTCCGCGTCAACGAGCTGGTGGCGTTGCGCCTCAACGCGATGGTCCACAAGAGCGACGTGCCGGGCCGCGACGTCGAGAATTACGAGCGCTGGGGCGTCGCCCCGTCGGCAACGATCGGGATCGATGGCCCGACCAGCCTGACGCTGCAATATCTGCATCAGGAAGAGACCAATACGCCGCAATATGGCGTGCCCTATCACAAGAACGGGCGCACCAACGGTATCCTGCCCGGCGTCGATCGCAGCGACTATTTCGGCTATCGCAATGTCGATACGCAGGAGATCGCGGTCGATCAGGCGACGATCACTGCCAACCACGAATTCAGTGACAAGCTGTCGCTGCGCAATCTGACCCGCTGGCAGAGCGTGTCGCAACGCACGATCGTCGGCCCGCCGCAGGGTACCTTCTGCCTTGCGGACAATCTGACGCCGACCGGGGGCGCATGCACGGTCGATCTCGATAGCCGCACCGGTGCGGGACAGGTCTTCAACATCACGATCCCGGCCGGCTATTATTTCATCGGCGGGCCGCGCGGGAACGTGCGCGATACGACCAGCGAGCTGATGTACAATCAGATCGACCTGAGCGCGCAGTTCGCGACGGGTGCGATCGAGCACAGCCTGGTGCTGGGCGCTTCGGCGAGCTGGGAGAAGTTCTTCCTTTCGACCGGCAACGTCTATCGCAACGCGAACGGCACCAATCCGTACATTTTCGACGTGAATGCGCCGAACGCCAACCAGCATTTCCCCTATATGAACATCGCCAACCCGAACGCGGTGGTCACGGGCCCCGCGATCCCGGGCGCTGTCTATGGCAGCAATGTCTACACCGGCCCGATCAACTTCTTCCAGAGCGGGCGCCAGCGCGGCGAGGTGACCAACTATGCGGTCTACCTGTTCGACACGATGAAGCTCGGCAAGTTCGAGCTGAACGGCGGCGTCCGGTATGAGCGTAACAGCGGCAACTATCAGACCGACGCCGCTGCGGTCGCGCCGACGCCGTCGGTGCCGCAGGGGCCGGTGATCCCCGGTTCGCGCTTCTACAACAAGGCGGACCTATTCAGCTATCGCGTTGGCCTGGTCTACAACCCGGTCGAGACCGTGACGCTCTATGCCGCGTACGGCAATTCACAGACCCCGTCGCAGAGCGCGGTCAACGGCGCGTGCGTCGCCGCCACCTGCAACGTCGATCCGGAGAGCGCCAAGAACTATGAGATCGGCGCCAAGGCCGAGATCGGCCGGGCGCTGTTCAGCGTGGCGCTGTTCCGCAACGAGCGTGACAAGTACAAGGTGCCGTCGAACGACATCAACCAGCCCGACCAGCAGCTGGACGGCCATTCGCGGGTGGACGGCATCGCGGTGAGCGCGACGGGCAACATCACCCCGGCCTGGTCGATCACCGCCAACTATACCTATTTGAAGCCGAAGCTGATCCAGTCGGTGTCGGACTTCTGCCTGGCCAATCCGAGCACTGCGTGTGGGAATACCGCGGCGAACCGCGACCCGGCGGCCGACGCCGAGTTGCAGAACGTGCCGAACCATTCGGGCAGCCTCTACACCACCTACACGCTGCCGTTCGGGCTGAAGCTGGGTTACGGTGTGACCTATCAGGGCAGCTTCGCGCTGAACCTGCCGACCGCGGCTTCGGCAGTCGTCTATCGCTCGGACGACTATCTGGTTCATAACGCGTCGATTTCGTACGACTTCAACACCAATTTCAGCGTGCTGGTGAACGTCAAGAACTTCACCAACGAGCTCTACTATACCCGTATCCGCAACAATGGCTGGGCGACGCCCGGCGACGCGCGGGCGGCGGTGCTGACCGTCGGTTACCGCTTCTGAAGATAAGGGGGAGGAGCGGGTAACAGTCCACCTGTCCCCCGGACCGTTGCTCGCTCCCACCCCTTGAGGCTAGGCAAGTGCCATGATGATCGCGATCCCCGAACTGCTGGACACCGGGACGGTGGCGAAAGTGCGGGCGATCATCGATGTGGCCGAGTGGGTCGACGGCAACGTCACCTCCGGCCACCAGTCGGCACTGGCCAAGAAGAACGAGCAGCTGCCGGAGGGAAGCCCGGCGGCGCTTGAGGCCGGGGGCGTCATCCTTGATGCCCTCGGCCGTTCGCCCTTGTTCTTCGCCGCGGCCTTGCCGCTCAAGGTCTTTCCGCCGCTGTTCAACCGCTATGGCGAGGGCCAGACCTTCGGCACGCATGTCGACAATGCGATCCGGATCAAGCGCGGCAGCGAGTTCCGCATCCGCAGCGACCTTTCAATCACCGTCTTCCTCGAGGATCCGGCCGCCTATGATGGCGGCGAGCTGGTGGTCGAGGATCATTATGGGGTGCAACGGGTGAAGCTGCCCGCGGGCCATGCGGTGGTCTATCCCTCCTCCAGCCTGCACCATGTGACGCCGGTGACGCGCGGCGTGCGCGTGGCGAGCTTCTTCTGGCTCCAATCGATGGTCCGCGATGACGGCGCGCGGCGCATCCTGTTCGACCTCGACCAGAGCGTGCAGCGGCTGAGCGGCCAGCTTGGCGGCGACGATCGCAGCGTGATCGAGCTGACCGGCGTCTATCACAACCTGCTGCGCCGCTGGGCCGACGCCTAGACGGCTGCCGGAAAGTCACAAAAGTCGCACCTCTGCGATGTGGCGTTCCGAATCCAACAAATTCCGATCTACCGCTGCAGTTGTGTTGGATAAATCCAACATCTTCACAAGTGATTGGCGCGGCAGGACTATTGCGGAAGCAAGTATTTGTGCTTGCAATGTTGGAATTCAAATGTTCCTACAATGTTCCTCAATGACGGAGTGGGAACATGAAGAACGTCAGGACTGGCGCGGTGATTGGGCTTGCCGCGCTGACGGGCCTTGCGGTTGCGGCTGCGAGCGAGACCGTCACCTATAGCTATGACGCGCGCGGCCGGCTGGTCGCGGCGAAGCACAGCGGGACGGTGAACAACAACGTCCAGACCAACTACGCCTACGACAAGGCGGACAACCGCACCAACAAGACGGTGACCGGCGCGCCGTAACGGGCGGTACGCGTGACAGCCAGAAGCTGAGGCCGGGCAGCGAGCTATCGCGCCCGCCACGATTCAAGATTGGAGTAATACATGACGACGAACCCAAGGTTCGGCGCGCGTGGACGCGCGTGCCTCAAATCCCTGCTTGTAGCATCGACCGTGCTCGCGGCCGGCATGGTCGCCGCTCCGGCGCTGGCCCAGGAGGCCAGCATCGTTGCCTATCCGGTCCGCCAGTATCCCGACGAGAATGGGGTCGATCTTCTGACGGGCACGTTCACGACCACCAGCCCGGGGCTTTCCGTCGGTGATCGGGAGTCCGGGTTTACCTACACCCGGCAAGTTCGCGGGGGATTCTATCGCGACAACATGATGGGTTCGATCACGGTTTCGGGCAGTATCTATACCGTCGCGACCGGCACCGTCTCGGAACAATTCACGCTCAGCGGAAGCGTCTTCACGCCTGTCGAGCAGAACGGGTCGACGCTGACGTCAAGCGTGGGCGGAACGCAGTACACCTACACGCGCAAGGACGGAACGGTCGCGACGTTTCGCTATCTCCCAAACACCTTTGGCATCGCCAGAGGAATCTCGATGGAGACCCTGACCTATCCGTCAGGAAGGCAGCTCCTCTTCTACTATCATGACGACGAGTGGACGGACGCCCGCGGTACCACCCGTCTGGGGCGGCGGCTCGCGGCTGTGACCAGCAACAATGGCTGGCACATCAAGTTCAATTACGAGAGCAACGATCCGCAAGACATGTTCGCGTGGGCGCGAATCGTGAAAGTGCTTGGCCTCAATACGCTGACCGACAGCTGCCAGCCGCTCGCCTATTCCTGTTCGGTTGCCGGTCGGCCCGAGCTGGCGGTCTCCACGCCGGCGGGCGGCGTGCACGAATATACGGATAGCGAAGGGCGGGCGACCCGCTTCACCATCACCGGAACCGATGTCTCGGGCATCCGGTTTCCCGGCAGCGCGAGCGACGATATCACCGTCGCCTACACGTCCGGGAAGGTGAGTTCGGTCACCAACCGCGGGGTGACGACCACCTACGGCTTTTCGGATGCATCCGGCATCCGCACGGTGACGATTACCAAGGGCAGCAATCCTGCGCGAACGGTCAAGTTCGATATCGCCAAATCCCGCATGACCTGGTCGCAGGACGAGCTGGGGAAGGTGACCGAATATGAGTACGACGCCAATAATCGTCCAAGCAAGGTCATCGCCCCTGAGCTGAATTTCGTTCAGTTCGGCTATGATGCACGTGGCAACCTGACCGAGACGCGCGAGCGCGACAAGGCGGGGAACAGCGTCAACGACATCGTGACGAGCGCGACCTATCCCGCGTCGTGCACCAGCGCGATCACCTGCAACCAGCCATCGAGCACGACCGATGCGCGTGGCAACACGACCGACTACACCTACGACACGACGCATGGCGGGGTATTGACCGTTACCGGTGCGGCGCCAGCGCCGGGCGGCGACCGGCCGCAGACCCGTTATGCCTATACGCGGCTCGACGCCAACGGCGCTTCGAGTGCGACCGGCATCTACAAGCTAACCTCGGTCTCCGCATGTGCTGCCGGAGTGGCGCCCGGCTGCATCGGTACGGCGAACGAGAGCAAGACGGCGATCGTCTATGGGAGCAATCTCAACGCTGCATCGGTGACCAGTGGTGCAGGTAATGGTAGCCCGAGCGCGACGCAGGCGATGACCTATGACGCGGTGGGCAACCTGTTGACGGTGGATGGTCCGCTTGCGGGCGCAGCGGACACCACGCGGGTACTCTACAACGCCGTGCGCGAAGTTGTGGGCGTTGTCGGGCCGGATCCGGACGGCGCCGGCGCGCTCAAGCACCAGGCGTCGCGCACCACCTACAACGCCAAGGGGCAGGTCACGAAAAGCGAAACCGGCACGGTCGACAGCCAGTCGGACGGCGACTGGGCAGCGTTTGCGCCGATACAGGCGGTCGAGACGGGCTATGACGCCAATGCCCGGCCGGTCGAGCAGAAGCTGACTGCCGGCGGGACGACGTATCAGCTCGCGCAGGTCAGCTATGACGCGCTCGGCAGGGGCGAATGCGTCACGCAGCGGATGAACCCGGCGGCATTCGGATCACTGCCCGCCTCCGCGTGCACGCCAGGTACGATGGGCAGTGACGGGCCGGACCGGATCGTCAAGAGCCACTATGACGCCACGAGTCGGGTCACCCGTACCGAAAGCGCTGTGGGCACCGGCGATCAGGCGGACGAAGCCGCGGTTACGTTCACCGACAACGGTCAGGTTGCGACTGTTGCCGACGGCAAGGGCAACAAGACGACCTATGAATATGACGGGCATGATCGTCTCAAGAAGACGCGCTATCCCGATCCCGCGACCGCCGGCGCCAGCTCGACCCACCGACTATGAAGAGCTGGGTTATGACGCAGGCTCGAACGTCACCAGCCTACGCAAGCGCGACGGACGGTCGATCGCGTACGGCTATGACGCGCTCGACCGGCTGACGAGCCGGACCTATCCCGACGGCGGGGCACGGGCGGTGCATTACAGCTACGACCTGCGCGGGCTGCAAACGGCGGCGCGGTTCGATTCCGTGTCGGGCAGCGATGCGGTACTGAGCGCGTGGGACGCGCTTGGACGCCCAACCTCAGGCACCACCAGCATGGGCGTGACAAGCCGCACAATCACCCAGGGCCATGATGCCAATGGCAACCGTATCTGGATCACCCATCCGGACGGCCAGTATTTCGATTATCACTATCATAGCAACGGCCAGCTCTATTTCGCGCAGCATAATGATGTGACGCCGCTGTTCTATCCGACCTACGACGCGGTGGGACGTGTCGCTTCGTTGCTGCGATTGAACGTCCCGGCGTGGAACTGGACGTTCGGAACCAACTTTGCCTATGACGGCGTCTCGCGGCTGTCGAGCCATGGGCATGTGTTCACGAATAGCGGCGCGAACGTCACCACCGCGCTCACGCACAATCCGGCCAGCCAGATCGTGACGCGTGCGCAGGACAATGACGATTACCGGTTCACCGGCTTTGCGAATGTCAGCCGCAGCTATGCGGTGAACGGGCTCAACCAATATACCGGTGCGGGCAGCGCGACGCTCACCCATGATGCGAACGGCAACCTGACCTCGGACGGGACGACCAGCTACAGCTACGACATCGAGAACCGGCTGACGGGTACCAGCGCCGGGGTGACGCTGACCTATGACCCGCTGGGGCGGCTTGCGCAGACCTATGGCCCGAGCACCGGCACGACGCAGTTCCTGTACGATGGCAATGCGCTGGTCGCGGAATATGACGGGTCGGGCAACATGCTCAAGCGCTACGTCCACGGGCCGGGCATGGACAGCCCGCTGGTGGAATATGTGGGCGCCGGCACCAGCGCGCCGCGCTATCTGTTCCCGGACCAGCAGGGATCGATCGTCGCGATCGCGGGTGCTGATGGCAACCGGATCGGCGTCAACAGCTATGATGAATATGGCGTCCCGGCGAGCGGCAACACCGGGCGGTTCCAATATACCGGCCAGGCATGGATCTCGGAGCTTGGCGCTTACTACTACAAGGCGCGTATCTACAATCCGGCGCTCGGGCGGTTCATGCAGACCGATCCGATCGGGTACGGCGATGGGATGAACCTGTATGGGTATGTGCAAGGGGATCCGGTGAACAACATCGATCCTACCGGCACCAAGTGGCGGGGAAGGCGTCGCTCGCGAGTTGTATGCGTGGGGCCTGAGGTTGAGGGGCAGTCGCCATGCAGTACGGTGTACTACTACGATTATGAGTGGGAGCCGGACAACAAGCCCGTCGGTGCTCCCGGCGGTGGCGACGGTGGTGCCGCTTCGTCGCAGCTAGAGCCTCAGCAGCCTAAGCAGTGCCAGAAAATGGATCGGAGATCGGCAGCGGGTAGAGAGTTTGGTGGAGACCTAAACGAATGGGCTGGAAATGTGTCCAGTGCTCTTGCTGTCGGAGCGGCTATTCCAAGTCCCGCCTCACCATTTCTTGCCGGATCATCCAAATTGGCTAAAGGACTTTCGGTTGCTGGGACCGTAATTCAGTTAGCGGCGGACTATGGGCATGCCAGGAGGACTGGAGATTATGCACGACTCAAGGCTGATGCTGCGAATGCTGTCTTAGGATCGTTGCCGGTGGGCAAATTCGCAGCCAGGTTGACTGGCGTCGGAGGAAGTAAGGCAGCAAACAAGTTCGGAGATGCCGCTACTGGCGGTATCTACGGTGCTGCTGTCAATGCTCTTGGCATAGAGGGGTGTCCATAAATGTCTATATTTGTCATTGTACTTGGATCTCTCATTATGCTTTGGGCTATCGTGAATGGCGAAATCGCGATATGGGGCGGTTCTGTAGATAGAAGTGAAAGTCCTGTGCTATTTTGGATGGCATTTGCTTTATGCGCTGTAATTGTTATTGGGTTTATTTATCTTGAAATAACAGTAGATTACTTTTAAGTATTATTGATGTAAATAT
>Ga0247823_10000626_pt1 | contig 29886 bp, 29 predicted proteins | sample 13C_PalmiticAcid_2_FD_192426 | JGI IMG/M metagenome (GOLD analysis project Ga0247823, IMG submission 192426) | Soil microbial communities from agricultural site in Penn Yan, New York, United States - 13C_PalmiticAcid_Day30 | ecosystem: Environmental > Terrestrial > Soil > Agricultural land...
CCCCCCGAAGTCGCCCCGCGCGACCCCCGTCGCGAAGCCGAAGCGCCTCGGCCTGCCGGACTACCTGCAGAAGATCCTCAACGCCCAGGTCTACGACGTGGCGCGCGAGACCGAACTCGGGCGCGCCGCCAAGCTGTCGCGGCGCATCGGCAACCACGTGTGGCTCAAGCGCGAGGACACGCAGCCGGTCCACAGCTTCAAGCTCCGCGGCGCCTACAACAAGATGCGCCAGCTCACGCCCGAGCAGCTCAAGCGTGGGGTGCTGTGCGCGTCCGCCGGCAACCATGCGCAGGGTGTCGCGCTCGGCGCGAAGCAGCTCGGCTGCACCGCGGTCATCGTGATGCCGGTCACCACGCCGCAGCTCAAGATCGACGCGGTGCGCGCGCTCGGCGGCGAGGTGGTGCTGCACGGCGAGAGCTACTCCGACGCCTACCAGCACGCGCTGGAACTGGAGCGCAAGCGCGGCCTCACGTTCGTGCACCCGTTCGACGACCCCGAGGTGATCGCGGGCCAGGGCACCGTCGCAGTCGAGATCCTGCGCCAGCACCCCGGCCCCATCGACGCGGTGTTCGTCGCCATCGGCGGCGGCGGTTTGATCGCGGGGGTCGCCGCCTACATCAAGTCGGTGCGGCCCGAAACGAAGGTGATCGGCGTGCAGACCACCGACTCCGACGCCATGGCACGTTCGGTCGCCGCCGGCAAGCGCGTGCAGCTCGCCGACGTGGGCCTCTTCTCCGACGGCACCGCCGTCAAGCTCGTCGGCGAGGAGACCTTCCGCCTCGCCCGCACGCTGATCGACGACTTCGTGCTCGTCGACACCGACGCCGCCTGCGCCGCCATCAAGGACGTCTTCGAGGACACCCGCAGCATCGTCGAGCCCGCCGGCGCCCTGGGCGTCGCGGCCATCAAGCAGTACGCCGAGACGCACAAGCTCAAGGGCAAGACCTTCGTCGCGATCACCTGCGGCGCCAACATGAACTTCGACCGCCTGCGCTTCGTCGCCGAGCGGGCCGAGGTGGGCGAGGAGCGCGAGGCCCTCTTCGCCATCACGATCCCGGAAGAACGCGGCAGCTTCCGCCGGCTGTGCGAGCTGATCGGCGACCGCAGCGTCACCGAGTTCAACTACCGCATCTCCGACGAAAGCGCGGCCCACGTGTTCGTGGGCCTGGCCACGCGCGGCGACGAGTCGGGCAAGCTCTCGCGCCTGTTCGCGAAACACGGCTTCGCCGCACTCGACCTCACCGACGACGAACTCGCGCACCAGCACCTGCGCCACATGGTGGGCGGCCGCAGCGAACTCGCGAAGGACGAGCGGCTCTACCGCTTCGTGTTCCCCGAACGCCCGGGCGCGCTGATGCGTTTCCTGTCGCACATGCACCCCGACTGGAACATCAGCCTGTTCCACTACCGCAACCAGGGCGCCGACTACGGCCGCACGCTGGTGGGCATCCAGGTGCCGCGCAAGGACCGCAAGGCGTTCACCGAGTTCCTGAAGACGCTCGCGTACCCGTGGGTCGACGAGACCGACAACCCCGTGTACCGATTGTTTCTTCGCTGACGGACGCTCCGATTTGCAGCTGTCATCGGCGCGGCCCCACAATCACGCTGCGCCCCGTTGCCCCCGCCGCCCATGTCCGCCAACCGTTCGCTGATCAGCCCCACCACCAACTCGCTGCTCGAGCAGGCCCTCCGGGACAAGCTCAAGCGGCGCAGCGAAACCACCGGCAAGCTCGGCGAGCTCGAGCCGCTGGCGGTGCGCATCGGGCTGATCCAGAACACCCTCAAGCCCCGCTTCGACCAGCCGCAGCTCGCGGTGTTCGCGTCCGACCACGGCCTGGCGGTCGACGGCGTCTGCGCCAGCAGCGCGAACCAGCCGTCCACCGCGGCGCTGGTGCAGAGCCTGCTGACGTCGCAGCTGCCGGTCTCGGTCTTCGCCCGCATCCAGGGCATGGGCCTCAACGTCGTCGACTGCGGCGTCGCCGAGTCCGTGCTGCCCCACCCGCGCCTGATGGCGCGCAAGATCGCCCACGGCACGCGCAACCTGCGCGTGGCCAACGCGATGTCGCTCGAGCAGGCGCACGCGGCCATCCGCGCCGGCATGGAGATCGCCGACGCGCTGCCCGGCAACGTGCTCGCGTGCGCGGGCGTGGGCATCGGCGCCCATGAAAGCGCCGCGCTCGTCATGTCGGGCCTGTCCGGCGACCCGGTGCGTGAACTCGTGCTGCCCGGCCCCGGCATGCCGTCCGACGCCGAATCGCTGCTGATGATGGTGATGCAGACCGCCCAGGGCCGCCACGGCCAGCTGAACGATGCGGTGGAGGTGCTCGCCGCCGTGGGCGGTTTCGAGATCGCGATGATGGTGGGCGTGATGCTCGTGGCCGCCAGCAAGCGCCACCTGATCATGATCGACGGCATGCCCGCCTGCGCCGCGCTGATGGTGGCGTCGCGCATCGCACCCACCGTCACCGACTACTGCGTGTTCTGCCGCAGCCACAGCCACCCGGGCCTCACGCAGGCCCTGTCGCTGTTCCAGGCCATGGCCCTGCTCGAACTGGGCATGGAGAGCACCGACGGCACCGGCGCCACGCTGGCCTACCCGCTCGTGCGCAGCGCCGCGGCGCTGCTCACCGAAGTGGCGGAAGGGGAAGACCCGGGGCCGTCGCTGCCCGCGGAGATGAACGGTGGGGGGCGGTCCAGCCGGTTCGGCTGACCGGCTTGTCATCCCGGCGAACGCCCATTGCTGTCCGGGAAAAAATCGGCACGCTGGCCACGAGGCCGATGAACAGTGGATCTGGCCCGAGCAGAGCGAAATCGACTCGATCGGTTCGTGCAGACGAGATCGACAACGAAACCAAAAAACATCGTCACCCCGGCGAACGCCGGGGCCCACTGCGCGTCCAGCGCTCGCCAGGAGAAGCCAGCAAATGCGGGCGCTGCAAGTTCACACGACGGCGTGCAGCGACCGCAGTGGATCCCGGCGTTCGCCGGGATGACGAGCTATTTGATGAGGCCTGGAGTTTCCCCGGAAAGCAGTGGGCGAACGCCGGGATCCACCGTGGCCGCAGCACCTGCCGTGGGCCCCGATGTTCATCGGGGTGACCACCCGAGAGGGATCGACCTACTGCCGACCCGACCCGTTCGCACCACCCAGCGCCGGACCCGGCCCACCGCGCTGCATGGGCGGCGGCTGGTTGTCCGGCGGCGGGCCGCCCATCGGACCTGCGCTGGGGTTCTGCGCATCGCCCGGCATGGCCTGCGCCGGCTGGGGCGGAGGCATCTGCGCGGCCGGCTGCGGCTGCTGCGGCGGTGCGATCTGCATCTGCGACGCATCGACCGGGGTCAGCGTGCCCGTGGCCGGCTCCGGCATGCGGGGCACCTCGAGCGTGAATGACACCGGCCCCTGGTCGGGACCGAACGAGGCGGTGCGCAGGCTCACGGCCTTCAGGAACAGGCGGTCCTCGACGCGGGCACCGGCACGGTACGGGCGCGGTGGCTTGCCATCGACCGAGAGCAACGCAACGCCAGGGGCACCCGGATTGCCCGCGTCCTTCGCGGCCAGCACGCCCAGCAGCCGGAAGCGCGAACTCTCGGGCGGCGGCGCATCCGGGGCAGCCGTCTGCGTGACGCCGAAGAGCCTCGACAGGTCGCCGCCCGCAGCCGCGGCATCGACCACCGCGACAGCGTTGGCGGGTGCCGGGGTGGGCGACACGAACAGCCTCAAGCCCCAGAACACGATGGCGCCGGCGACAAGGGCCCACACAACGAAAGCTGACAGTCTTGCAAGCATGGGAGAATTATCATTCATTGCCCGAATCCGCAGACACATATTCAATGACCATGAAATCCCTGTCCCTGGCTTCACGACGTTCCGCCCCGCGCACCGCGCGCGGTTTCACGCTGATCGAACTGATGGTGGTGCTGGTGATCATCGGCGTGCTCGGCGCCCTGATCGTGCCCAACGTGCTCGACCGTGCCGCCGGCGCGCGGGTCACCGCCGCCCGCACCGACGTGAACAACCTCGTGCAGGCCCTGAAGCTCTACAAGCTCGACAACCAGCGCTACCCGTCGAGCGAACAAGGCCTGCGTGCGCTCGTCGCCAAGCCCACCACCGGCGTGATCCCGCCGAACTGGAAGCCCTACCTCGACAAGCTCCCGAACGACCCGTGGGACCACCCGTACCAGTACGCCAACCCGGGCGTGAAAGGCGAGATCGATGTCTACAGCTTCGGAGCCGACGGCCAGATCGGCGGAGAAGGCAACGACGCCGAAGTCGGTTCCTGGCAGTAACTTGAGATCCGGCGCCCGCGGCTTCACGCTGATCGAGCTGATGCTCGTGGTGGTGTTGATCGCGGTCGCTTCCAGCCTCGCCACCTTCGCGATCCGCGATCCCTCCAGCACCCAGCTCGAGAACGAAGCCGCCCGCCTCGCCTCGCTGCTGGAGGCGGCGCGGGCGCAGTCGCGTGCCACCGGCATCGCCGTGCGCTGGGAGCCGCGCCCCGTCTCGCCCGACACCGAGGGCTTCCGCTTCGTGGGCCTCACGCCCGGCAACGAACTGCCGCGCCGCTGGCTCGGCGAAGGCGTCTCCGCCGAAATCATCGGCCAGCCCGCACTGATGCTCGGCCCCGAGCCCATCATCGGCCGCCAGCGGCTGGTGCTGCGCCTGAACGACCAGCGGCTCACGCTCGCCACCGACGGCCTCTCGCCGTTCGCGGTGGCGGCCGAGGAGACACCCCAATGACACACCCGCGCACGCGCGGCTTCACGCTGGTCGAGGTGCTCGTGGCCCTGACCGTCGTCGCCATCGCGATCGGCGCCGGCATCAAGGCCGCCGGCGCGCTGACCATGAACGCCCAGCGCCTGCAGGACGTGACCGCGGCGCAGTGGTGCGCCGAGAACCAGTTCGTGTGGCAGAAGGTCACGCAGAACTACCCGGCCGTGGGCGACACCGACTTCTCGTGCGAGCAGTTCGGCCTCAACTTCACCGGCAAGCTGATCGTTCGTCCCACGCTCAACCCGTCGTTCCGGCGCGCCGACGCGCAGGTGTTCAACGAGGCCGGCGACCCCATGCTGACCCTGTCCACCGTGCTCGGGAGGAACTGATGGCGCCCCGCTCTCGCCGCGTCCGCGGCTTCACGCTCGTCGAGGTGCTGATCGCCATGTCCATCATGGCCATCGTCGCGGTGATGTCCTGGCAGGGCGTCGACGGCATCGTGCGGGCCCGCGACGTCACGCAGGGCAAGGTCGACCAGGTGCTGCGCGCGAGCACGGTCATCGCGCAGTGGGAGCAGGACCTCGGCGCCATCCAGAACTCCGAGGCCGAGACCGGCGTTCCCGCGCTGCGCTTCGACGGGGCGCGCGCCTTCATGACGCGGCGCAGCGACCGCGGCCTGCAGGTCGTGGTGTGGGCGCGCCGCGAGGGTGCGTGGTTCCGCTGGGCCAGCCCGGCCAGCACCACCGTGCAGGGCCTGGTCGACGCGTGGAATTCGAGCCAGCAGCTGATGGGCAACGAGGCCGGGCAGCTCAAGACCCTGGCCGGCCTCACCGACTGGCAGGTGTACTACGTGGCCCCCGGCGCGCAGACCTGGTCGAACGCCCAGTCGAGCACCAGCAGCGGCCAGACCGCCGGCGGCGCCGGCACGGGCAACCCCGTCACGCAGCTGCCCGTCGCCGTGCGCATCGTGCTGAGCTTCGACGGCAGCAGCGGCCTCGCCGGCACCATCACCCGCGACATCGCGCTCGACGCCACATGACGACGCACACCTTCCCGCAACGCCAGCGCGGCGCCGCGCTGCTGATGGCCCTGATCATCGTCACCGTGGTGTCCACGCTCGCGGTGTCGATGGTGTGGCAGCAGTGGCGCGCGGTGCAGATCGAGACCGCCGAACGCAGCCGCCAGCAGTCGGCCTGGATGCTCGGCGGCGCGATGGGCTGGACCCGCGACATCCTGCGCGGCGACATCCGCGCCGACCGTGGCAACAAGGGCAAGGCGTCCGACCACCTCGGCGAGGCCTGGGCCGCGCCACTGGCCGAAGCCCGCATCTCCACGTTCCTCGCCGCCGACAAGGAGAACACCGACGACGCGCCCGAGGCCTTCCTGTCCGGCCACATCGAGGACGCCCAGGCGAGGTTCAACCTGCTGGGACTGGTCCAGCCCGGCGGCGCGCAGGGTGCCACGGGCGGCACCGGTGGCGTGGCGACCGGCGCCGGCAGCAGCGGCAGCGGCAACCCGGGTACCGCCAACCCCGGCGCCCAGCCGCGCGTCGCCCAGGTCGAGGCTTTCAAGCGCCTGTGCACGCTGCTCAACCTGAACCCGTCGGTGCCGCAGACCATCGTGCAGGGCCTGCTCGACGCCACGCCGCCCTTCCTGACGAACTCGGCGTCCCGGCCCCTGATGCCCCAGCGGCTCGACCAGCTCCAGTGGTTCGGCCTCGACGCGAACACCATCAAGGCCCTGGCGCCGTACGTCGTCCTGATCCGCAACAACAACGGCCAGAACACGGAAACCGCGATCAACGTCAACACGGCGTCGCGCGAGGTGCTCGCCGCGGCGCTGGACCTCAACCTCGCCACGGCCGAGACCCTGGTGCAGGCGCGCAAGAGCAACGCCTTCAGCAACGACAACCAGTACAACAAGTACCTGCCGGCGCGGGCGCAAGGCGCCACGGCGCTGCCGCCGGTGGCCTGGCAGAGCAGCTACTTCATCGTCGACGGCCGCCTCCGCCTGGAAAGCCAGGTGCTGGAGCAGCGCTCCCTGATCTACCGCGAACAGGGCGCCCCACCGAAGGTCCAGATCCTTTCTTCCGAATGGGTCAATTCGAGTGATCCCGGATGAGCAGACTGCCCCGCGCAACGATCACTGGAGAAATCGTCCGTAAGCCGTTGATTCGGCATGGAATCGCCATGATCGGTGCCTACAATGCCGCAAATTCCCTGTTGCCCTCATGAGCACTCTTGTCGTCCAGATCCCGCCCCGGCTGCGCCTCAAAGGCCACACCGCGGACGCGGCCGACCCGGAAGCGCGCAGCGCCACCGAGTACCGCTACGCCCTGAGCCCTGACGGCCTGCTGCTGAGCGGACAGGGCCAGTGCGCCGCGTCGCTGCTGCCGAAGGCCGCGACGGTGGTGGCGGTGCTGGCCGACGCCGACGTGAGCTGGCACCGCATCACGCTGCCCAAGGCGCCCGCCGCGCGGCTGCAGGCCGCGCTCGTGGGCGTGCTGGAAGACGCGCTGCTCGAGGAACCCGACTCCGTGCACCTCGCCGTCGCCCCCATGGCGAGCGCCGGGCAGCCCACGTGGGTGGCCGCCACCGACCGCGCCTGGCTCGCGGGTGAACTCGCGTTCCTCGAGAAATCGCAGGTCTTCGTCGACCGCGTCGTGCCGTCGTCGTGGCCCGACGACCCGCCCACCGGCCACTTCTTCGAGACCTCGGGCGAGTCGCCTGCCGGGGACGACACCTCGGCGCAGTCCCTGTCGCTCAGCTGGGCGCACCCCGACGGCGTCGTCTTGGTCAACCTGAAGGGGTCGCTCGGCCGCGCGCTGCTGCCGTCGCCGCTGCCTGAAAACGCCCGCTTCAGCGCCACGCCGTCGGCCGCCGCCGCGGCGGAGAAGTGGCTGGGTTCACCCCCAGTCGTGATGCCCGAGGCCCAGCGCCTGCTGCTGTCGGCCCGCTCGCTGTGGAACCTGCGCCAGTTCCTGCTGGCCCGCAAGAACCGCGGCTCGCGCGCGGTGCGCGACGTGTGGCGCCAGTTCCTGCGTCCCGACTGGCGTCCGCTGCGGTACGGGCTCGTCGCGCTCGTCGCCGTGCAGGTCATCGGCCTGAACCTCTGGGCCACGGTGCAGCGCAGCGCCATCCAGCAGAAGAAGGTCGCGATGGAGCAGGTGCTGCGCACGGCCCATCCGCAGCTGCAGGGCGGCATCCTCGACGCACCCGCACAGATGCGCCGCGAGACCGACACGCTGCGCGCCGCCGCCGGCCGCCCGGGCGAAACCGACCTCGAGCCCATGCTGGCTGCCGCCGCGTCGGCCTGGCCGCCCGATCGGCCGCCGGTCGAGAACCTGAAGTACGAGCCGGGCCGCCTCACGCTGTCCGCCCAGGGCTGGAACCCGGACCAGATCACCCAGTTCGTCAGCCAGCTGCGTCCGAGCGGCTGGTCGGTCGAAGTGGCGAACGGCACGCTCACGCTGAGCCGCGCCCCCACCGGAGGCCTGCAATGAGCACCGCACCGAAACGCGCGCTGCCGCCGGCCCTCGTCGAGGCGCAGAAGCAGGCCGCCGAGCGCTGGAAGGCGCTGGCCGAACGCGAGCGCCTCGCGGTCATCGTGGCCGCCACGCTCATCGGCGTCTGGCTCGTGTGGGCCCTCGCCGTGCAGCCGGCCTGGCGCACGCTGCAGCAGGCCCCGAAGCAGATCGACGCCCTCGACGTGCAGCTGCAGGCCATGCAGCGCCTCGCCGCGGAAACGCGCGAGCTGCGCGCCGTGGCCGCCGTCGGCCAGTCGCAGCAGCAGGAAGCCCTGAAGGCCGCCACCGAGCGTCTCGGCGCCGAGAAGGCCCGCATCGCGGTGCAGGGCGACCGCGCCACCCTCACGCTCACCGGTGTCACCGGCGAGCAGCTGCGCGCCTGGCTCGGCGAAGTGCGCAGCGGCGCCCGCGTGCGTCCCGTCGAAACCCAGCTGAGCCGGGGACCGGCCGGCTACACCGGTACTGTGATCGTGGCCCTCGGAGGGGGCGTCTGATGGCCCGCAAACTGGTCGTGCGCCGCATCCGCGGGCGCCGCTTCGTCAACAGCATGGCCCCCACCGGATGGGGCGACTCCACCCTCGCGGAAACCGCATGGGAACGCTCGCGCAGCGCCGCCTCGCGCTGGGCCGTCGCCGGGGTCGTGGTGGGTGTGTTCGCCGCCCTCGTCCTCTTCGCCCCCGCCGAATGGCTGGCCCGCGCGGTGGCCTCCGGCACGTCCCAGCGCGTGCTGCTGTCCGATGCCCGGGGCACCCTCTGGTCCGGCAGCGCCGTGGTGGTGCTCACCGGCGGCCCCGGCAGCCGCGACGCCACCGCCCTGCCCGGCCGCTTCGAATGGACGCTGGGCCTCGCCGGCACGGCGCTGTCCCTCAAGGCCCGCCACGACTGCTGCCTCAACGAGACGGTCACCATGCGGCTCAAGCCCGGCTTCGGCCGCATGTCCGCCACGCTCGTGCCGCCGCCCGGCTGGGTGGGCCAGTGGCCCAGCGCGCTGCTGAGCGGCCTGGGCACGCCCTTCAACACGCTGCAGCTCGGCGGCCGCATGCGCGTGCTCTCGCCCGGCCTCACCGTGGAGTGGGTGCAGGGCCGCGTGATCTTCGACGGCGCGCTCGACGTGGAAGTGCTGCAGGCCTCGTCGCGCCTGACCACGCTCGACACGCTGGGCAGCTACCGCTTCAGCATCAACGGCAATGCGAGCCGTCCGGGGGAACCGTCGCAGGTCTCCCTCGTCACCGTCGAGGGCGCGCTCAAGCTCTCGGGATCGGGCACCTGGTCGGCCAACGGCCTGCGCTTCCGCGGTGAAGCCACGGCCACCGAAAACGAGGCCGCCGCCCTGTCCAACCTGCTCAATATCATCGGACGGCGCAGCGGCGCCCGGTCCGTCATCTCGATCGGATAAGCCATGAACAAGCGCCCCCTTCTCTCGTTGCCCCGGCGCCCGCTGACCTCGGCCGTGGCGGCCGCGATGATCGCCACGTCGCTGCCCGCGCCCCTCGTGTTCGCGCAGACGCCCGCCAAGCGCACGCGCGCCGCGGAGCAGCAGGTCACGCTGAACTTCGTCAACGCCGAGATCGAAGGCGTGGCGCGCGCGATGGGCGCCATGCTCAAGCAGCAGTTCATCGTCGACCCGCGCGTGAAGGGCCAGATCACCCTCTACAGCGAGGAACCCCTCACCACGCGCGAGGCGTACCTCAACTTCCTCGCCGCGCTGCGCGGCCAGGGCTTCACGGTGGTGGAGGCCGGCGGGCTCTTCAAGGTGGTGCCCGAGGCCGACGCGAAGCTGCAGTCGGGCACGGTGTCGGTGGGTGGCGTGTCGCGCCGCGGCGACCAGATCATCACGCAGATCTTCAAGATCAACCACGAGAACGCGAACAACCTCGTGCCGGTGCTGCGCCCGCTGATCAGCCCGAACAACACCATCAACGCCAACCCCGGCAACAACACGCTGATCATCACCGACTACGCCGACAACCTGTCGCGCATCGCGAAGATCATCGCGGCCATGGACACGGCCGGCGCGAGCGACGTCGAGGTGATCCCGCTCAAGCACCTCGTCGCGGTCGACCTGCTGCCCACGATCCAGAAGCTGGCCGACGCCTCGGCCAGCGGCCAGCCCGGCGCGCCTGCCGCCGCCGTGCCGGGCGGCTCGGCCGCGCCCGCCATCGTCGCGGACTCGCGCACCAACGCGCTCATCGTCAAGGCGCCGAACCCGGCGCGCATGGCGCAGATCCGCTCCATCGTCGAGAAGCTCGACCGGCCGCAGGACTCCGGCTCCCCGGCCGGCAACATCTACGTCGTCTACCTGAAGAACGCCGACGCCACGCGCCTGGCCACCGTGCTGCGTGCCGCGCATGCCGCGGGCCAGACCACCGGCCAGGGCGGCGCAGCGGGCGGCGGCGGTGCCACGCCGGCGTCCACCTCGCAGAACAACCCGAACGCCGCGATGAACAGCGGCAACTCGCAGAACGGCGCGTCCGCCCAGTCCACCGCCCCGGTGAACTCCGCCGCCGCGGTCAACACCGGCGGCTTCATCCAGGCCGACCCCGCCACCAACGCGCTGATCATCACCGCGCCCGAGCCGCTCTACCGCCAGTTGCGCGCCGTCATCGACCAGCTCGACTCGCGCCGCGCGCAGGTCTACATCGAATCGATGATCGTCAAGGTCGATGCCAACAAGATGCGCGACATCGGCGTGCAGTGGCAGGGCACCGTCGGCAAGAGCGGCGACAACACGCTGTACGGCTACGGCACCAACTTCCAGAACCCGGGCCCGGGCATCCTCGCCGGCACGGCCGCCATCAACGGCGGCACCACGGCGCTCGCGACCCTGGCGACGCAGGTGTCGCAGGGCTTCAACTTCGGCGTGCTGCGCAAGTTCGGCAGCCTCTACACCATCGGCGCGCTGGCCACGTTCTTCGAGTCCACCGGCGACGCCAACATCCTGTCGACCCCGAACCTCGTGACCCTCGACAACGAAGAGGCGAAGATCGTGATCGGCCAGAACGTGCCGTTCATCACCGGCTCGTACACGAACACCGGCGTGGGTTCCACCACCAGCCCGTTCCAGACCATCGAGCGCAAGGACGTGGGCCTCACGCTGCGCGTGAAGCCGCAGATCGGCGAAAACGGCACGGTGCGCATGGTGATCTACCAGGAGAACTCGAGCGTGGTCTCCACCTCGAGCACGGCCGGCCCCACCACCGACAAGAGCGCGGTCGAGACCAACGTCGTGGTCGACGATGGCCAGATCATGGTGCTCGGCGGCCTGATGAAGGACGAGTACAGCGGCACCATCGACAAGGTGCCGCTGCTCGGCGACATCCCGTACATCGGCGCCCTCTTCCGCGCAGACAACCGCACGCGCACGAAGAGCAACCTGCTCGTGTTCCTGCGTCCGGTGGTGATGCGCGACCAGGTCGCCGCGAGCGCGCTGTCCATCGACCGCTACGACTCCATCCGCGCGGTCCAGCAAGGCATGGAGCAGCCGAACTTCAACACGCCGCTGCTGCCGCCGTTCAACGCGCCGGCGCCCGGCCAGATCGCCCCCACGATTCCCGCACCGCTCAACGAACGCAGGGAGCCGCTCGTCCGCGAGCCGTCCACGCTGCCGCCGAGCACCGCACCGGTGCTGCCGCCGGCTGCGCCAGCCTCCACGCCGTCGAACTGAGGCCCGCGCCATGGGAGCCCGCCACCCCCTGCCCTACGCCTACGCGAAGGCGCACACGCTGCTGCTCGAGGACGACGGCGAACGCCTGATGCTGTGGGCGACGGAAAACGCGTCGCTGTCCGCGCTCGGCGAGGTGCTCCGCCTGTACTCGGTCGACACGTTGACGCACGAATCGGCCGACACGCTCGTGAACCGCATCGCGGCCGCCTACGCCGGCGGCGAATCGAGCGCGGCCACCGTGATCGGCGAGGTCGAGAGCCGCGTCGACCTGAGCCGCATGATGCAGGACCTGCCCGCGGTGGAAGACCTGCTGGAGGCGGCCAACGACGCGCCGATCATCCGCATGCTCAACGCGCTGCTGACGCAGGCCGCGAAGGACGGCGCGAGCGACATCCACATCGAACCGTACGAGCGCTCGAGCTCGGTGCGCTTCCGCGTGGACGGCACGCTGCGCGAGGTGGTGCAGCCCAACAAGGCGCTGCACGCCGCGCTGATCTCGCGCCTGAAGATCATGGCCGAGCTCGACATCTCCGAGAAGCGCCTGCCGCAGGACGGCCGCATCTCGCTGCGCATCGGCGGCCGCGCGGTCGACGTGCGGGTGTCCACGCTCGCCTCGTCGCACGGCGAACGCGCCGTGCTGCGCCTGCTCGACAAGGGCGAATCCAAGTTCACGCTCGAGGGCCTGGGCATGGGCGGCGCCACGCTGTCGCGCTTCGACAACCTGATCCAGCAGCCGCACGGCATCGTGCTGGTCACCGGCCCCACCGGCTCCGGCAAGACCACCACGCTGTACGCATCGCTCGCCGGCATCGACACGTCCACCACGAACGTGCTGACCGTGGAAGACCCGGTCGAATACGAACTCGCCGGCATCGGCCAGACGCAGGTCAACTCGAAGATCGACCTCACGTTCGCGAAGGCCCTGCGCGCCATCCTGCGCCAGGACCCGGACGTCATCATGATCGGTGAAATCCGCGACTTCGAGACCGCGCAGATCGCCGTGCAGGCGTCCCTCACGGGCCACTTGGTGCTCGCGACGCTGCACACGAACGATGCGCCCAGCGCCGTCACGCGGCTGACCGACATGGGCATCGAGCCGTTCCTGCTCAGCTCGAGCCTGCTGGGCGTGCTCGCGCAGCGCCTCGTGCGCAAGCTGTGCCCGCACTGCAAGATCCAGGACGGCAAGGGCCAGTGGCATCCGGTGGGCTGCGCCGAATGCGGCCACAGCGGCTACAAGGGCCGCACCGGCGTGTACGAGCTCATGGTGGCCGACGACCGCGTGCGTGCGCTCATCCACAACCGCGCCCCCGAACCCGAGATCGTCGCCACGGCCCGCCTGGGTGGCATGCACTCGATGCGCGAGGACGGCGACCGGCTCGTCGCCGAAGGCATCACCTCGCCCGAAGAGGTGATGCGGGTCACCCGAGAGTAAGGCCAGAGCCCGATGCCCGCGTACAAGTTCGAGGCGCTCGACGGCGCCGGCAAGTCCACCACCGGCCTGCTCGAGGCCGACAACGTCAAGTCCGCCCGCGCCCAGCTGCGCGCGCAGTCGCTGGTGCCCCTCGACGTGCAGCAGGTCGTGAGCGCCGGCACGCAGCCCGCCGGCAACTTCATGACGATGCGCCGCAAGGTGTTCACGTCGACGGCGCTGGCCGTGTGGACGCGCCAGCTCGCCGGCCTCGTCGGCTCGGGCCTGCCGCTCGAACGGGCGCTCACGCTGCTCAGCGAGGAAGCGGAAGACCCGCGCCAGCGCGAGCTGGTGGCGCACCTGCGCAGCGAGGTGAACTCGGGCTCGCCCTTCGCCCGCGCGCTCTCCAGCGCCCCGCGCGAGTTCGACGACGTGTACCGCGCGGTGGTCGCCGCCGGCGAACAGAGCGGCGCGCTCGGCCGCGTGCTGGAACGCATGGCCGACGACCTTGAAGAACGCCAGGCGCTGCGCGGCAAGCTGATGGGGGCCACGCTGTACCCCGCCATCGTGTCGGTCATCGCCGTGGTCATCGTGATCTTCCTCGTCACGTACGTCGTGCCGCAGGTCGCGTCGGTGTTCGTGAACTCCAAGCGTGCGCTGCCGTTCCTCACGTCGGCGATGCTCGCCGTGAGCGCCTTCCTGCGCGGCTACGGCTGGCTGCTGGCCCTCGGCATCGTCGGAGCGTTCTCTCTGCTGCGGCTCTCGCTGCGCAACGAGGTCTTCCGCGTGCAGTTCGATGCGGGCCTGCTGAACCTGCCCCTCTTCGGGCGCCTGGCCCGCGGCTACAACGCCGCCCGCTTCGCCGGCACCCTCGCGATGCTGGCCGGCGCCGGCGTGCCCATCCTGAAGGCCCTGCAGGCCGCGGCCGAGACGCTGTCGAACCGCGCGATGCGGGCCGACGCGCTCGATGCGCTGGTGCAGGTGCGCGAAGGGGCGCCACTCGCCTCGGCCCTGGCCGGCAAGAAGCGTTTCCCCGGCCTGCTGGCCATGTTCGCGCGGCTCGGCGAACAGACCGGCAAGCTCCCGGAAATGCTCGACCGTGCGGCCGGGCAGCTGGGCCAGGAAGTGCAGCGGCGGTCGATGCAGATGGCCACCATCCTGGAGCCGTTGCTGATGGTGGTGATGGGGGCGGTGGTGATGGTGATCGTGCTCGCCGTGCTTCTCCCCATCATCCAGCTCAATACCTGGGTGAAGTAGAGCCCAACGCCGTCATCCCGGCGCACGCCGGGATCCACTGCGGTCGAAGCGAACAGTGGGCCCCGGCGTTCGCCGGGGTGACCCGCGAGGTGGAATCAGAACGCCGGCACCAGCGACCCGCCGAAGCTCGTCTCGACCAGCTTCCTCACCTCCGGCGACTGGAATGCCTTGACCAGCTTCGCCACCCACGGCTTGTCCTTGTCGACGGTGCGCACCGCCAGCAGGTTGGCGTACGGCCCCTTGGCGTCCTCGATCGCGATGGCGTCCCGCGTGGGCACGAGGTTCGCCTGGACCGCATAGTTCGTGTTGATCGCGGCGGCGTCGAGGTCGTCGAGTGAACGGGGCAGCTGCGCGGCCTCCAGCGGCACGATCTGCAGCCCCTTCGGGTTCTCGGCGATGTCGGCCAGGGTGGCCGAGATGCCCGCGCCCGGCTTGAGCTTGATCGCGCCGTACTTCTGCAGCAAGGCCAGCGCCCGGCCGCTGTTGGACGGGTCGTTCTGGATGCCGACCTTCGCGCCCTTCGGCAGCGCGTCCAGCGACTTGACCTTCTTCGAGTAGAAGCCCATCGGGAAGGTGACGGTGTCGCCCACCGCGGTGATCTTGTAGCCGCGGGCCTGGATCTGGCTCTGGAGGAACGGGCGGTGCTGGTAGCTGTTGGCCTGCACGTCCCCCGCGTCGAGTGCCGCGTTGGGCTGGATGTAGTCCTGGAACTCGAGGATCTGCAGCACGAGGCCGTCGCGGGCGGCGACGGTGCGCGCCACCTCGGCGATCTGTGCGTGCGGGCCCGCGGTGACGGCGATGCGCACGGTGTCCTGCGCCTGCACCGCCAGCGCGGACACGGCCACCGCCACGCCCAGCAGCAGGCGCTTCACAGCAGCACCTCCTTGAACACCGCGTCCTTCACCGCGATCTGCCGCTTGATCAGGTTGAGCTTGAAGAAGGTGTCGGCGATGCGCTGCTGTTCGGCCACGATGCCTGCATCCACCGGCACGGCGGTGTAGCGGCGCCGGTCGGTGGCGAGCTTCAGCACGGGGCTCGGCACACCCAGCTGCGGGGCGAGCTGGTCGGCGAGTTGCTGCGGATGGCTGTCGGCCCACTCGTTCGTCTTCTTCAGCTCGGCGAACACGGCACGCAGCACCTGCGGATTCGCGCCCGCGAACTGAGGCGTCGAGATGTAGAACGTGCGGTTGTTCGACAGGCCCTCGCCGTTGCGCAGCACGCGCGGGTTGCCGGCGAGCTGGGCGCCGGCGAGGAACGGGTCCCAGAGGCCCACGGCATCGACCTTGCCCGACTCGAACGCGGTGCGTGCATCGGCGGCGTTGTTGACCCATGCGGGCTGGATGTCGTCGAAGCTCAGGCCGGCATCTTCGAGTGCCCGCACCAGGAGGTACTGCACGTTCCAGCCGCGGCCCACGGCCACCTTCTTCCCCTTCAGGTCGGCGATGGTCTTCAACGGCGAGTCCTTCGCGACGAGGATCGCGATGCCCTGCGGGTACGGCTGCTCGGCCGCGAGGTAGACCGAGTTGACGCCGGCGGCCTGTGCGAACACCGTGGGGGTGTCGGCCGCGTGGCCGAAGTCGATCGAGCCGGCATTCAGCGCCTCGAACAGCACGGGACCGGTGGCGAACTCGAACCACTGCACCGTCCAGCCGAGCGGCTTGAGCGTTTCCTCGAGCTTGCCCGCGCCCTTCAGGATGTTGAGCGTGTTGAACTTCTGGTAGCCGATGCGCAGCACCTTGGTGTCGGCGGCGAAGGCCGGGGTCACGGCCGCCGCGGCGGCCAGGGCGAGCAGGTCGCGGCGGTTCAGGATGGCGGTCATGTCGTCGTTCTTTCTTTGGGTTCGGAGGAAATCAGATCTGCACGCGGGTCGCCGTGTGCCCCTCGCCCAATCGCGGGCCGCGGGCGAACAGCTTCTCGCGCAGGGTGCCGGGGTCGTAGGAGGTGGCGTAGCGCCCGCGGCGCTGCAGCTCCGGCACCACGTGGTCCACCACGTCCCGCATCGTTTCGTGGGCCAGCGCGTAGGTCAGGTTGAAGCCGTCGATGCCGGTCGCGTCCACCCAGCGTTCGAGTTCGTCGGCCACCTGCGACGGCGAGCCCACGATGACGGGGCCCCGCCCGCCGAGGCCGATGAACCGTGCGGCCTCGCCCACGGCCCACTGGCGCGACGGGTCGGTCTGGCTGAAGGATGCGAGCGCCGTGCGGCCGGCTTCGGTGTCCACGTGTTCGATGGGCGCGTCGGGGTCGTACTTCGAGAAGTCGACACCGGTCCAGCCCGACAGCAGCGCGAGCGACGCCTCGACGTCGATGTGCTCCAGCAGCTCACGGTGTTTCGCACGCGCCTCGGCCTCGGTGGCGCCGGTGATCACGAGCGCCTGCGCGTAGATCAGCACGTCGTCCGCCGGTCGACCCTGCGCGACGAGCCCGCTGCGCACGGTGTCGACGTAGCGGCGCAGCACCTTCTCGGTGGGTCCGCTGATGAACACGCACTCCGCATGGCGCGCGGCGAACGTGACGCCCCGTGGCGACGTGCCCGCCTGGTACAGCACGGGCGTGCGCTGCGGCGACGGCTCGCACAGGTGGATGCCCGGCACCTGGTAGTGCGTGCCCTGGTGGCGGATGGGCCGCACCTTCGACGGGTCGGTGAACGTGCCCGTGGCCTTGTCGCGGCGCACCGCGTCGTCGGCCCAGCTCTTCTCCCAGAGCTTGTAGACCACGTCCATGTACTCGTCGGCCAGGTCGTACCGCGCGTCGTGCCCCAGCTGGTTCGACAGGCCCAGGTTGCGCGCGGCGCTGTCGAGGTAGCCGGTGACGATGTTCCAGCCCACGCGGCCGCCGGTCAGGTGGTCGAGCGTGGAGATGCGCCGCGCAAACGGGTACGGGTGCTCGTACGTCAGCGCGCACGTGACACCGAAGCCGAGGTGCTCGGTGGCCTGTGCCATCAGCGGCACGAGCGCCAGCGGGTCGTTGACGGGCACCTGCACGCCGTGGCGCACGGCCGCCTCGTGGTTGCCTCCGAACACGTCGTACACCCCCAGCACGTCGGCGAGGAACACGCCGTCGAACACGCCGCGTTCGAGCAGTTGCGCGAGCTCCACCCAGTGCTGCGGGTCGGTGTAGCGGTGCGCCGTGTCGCGCGGGTGGGTCCACAGCCCGGGCGACTGGTGCGACGCCGCGTTCATCTGGAACGCGTTGAAGCGGATGCGTTGGGCCATCGCTTCGCTCAGCGGCCCTGCTGGTAGTCCGTCTTCACGAAACCGGCGAAGTTCTTCTCGGTGACGGCGAGGAACTCCTTCGAGCGGTAAGCCTCGGCGATGTCCTTGACCCACGGCTTGTCCTTGTCGGCCGTGCGCACGGCGACGAGGTTCTGGTACGTCGGGCTGGTCTTCTCGAGCGCGAGCGCCTCGGTGAGCTTCAGGCCCGAGGCCAGCGCGAAGTTGCCGTTGACGAACGAGAAATCGGTGTCGTCGAGCGATCGCGGCAGTTGTGCGGCCTCCAGCGGCACCAGCTTGAGCTTCTTCGGGTTCGACGCCACGTCCTTCTCGGACGCGCGGATCGGGTCGTAACCTTCACGCAGCTTCACCCAGCCGATCTGCTCCAGCACCACGAGCGCACGCGCCGCGTTGGTGGGGTCGTTGGGCAGCGCGACGGTCGCGCCCTCCTTCACCTCGGCGAGGCTCTTGTGCTTCTTGCTGTAGATCGCGATGGGCGCGGTGGGCACCTTCAGCAGCTCGCTCAGCTCGAGCTTGTTCTCGGTGGCGAACTTCGTCAGGTAGACGATGTGCTGGAACGCGTTGGCGTCGAGCGCGCCCTGGGCCAGCGCGTGGTTCGGCTGGATGTAGTCGTTGAACTCGACGACCTTGACGCGGTAGCCCTTCTTCTCCAGCAGCGGCTTGATGCCGATCTTGATCTGGTCGGCGTACGGGCCGGCGGTGGCGCCGAAGACGAGTTCCTTCTTCTCCTGGGCGAACGAAGGCAGCGCGAAGGTGGCGGACAGCGCGAGCAGCGCGGCGAGGGAGGAACGGCGGGCGAGGGTCATGACAGGGAGTCCTGAATGAAGGAGGGGAGAAGGAAGTCAGCGTTTGTCGAGGTGGCGCGCGATCGTGTTGCCGCCGAACTGGATCAGCTGCACGAGCACGACGAGGATCGCGACGGTGAGCACCATCACGTCGGTCTGGAAGCGGTAGTAGCCGTAGCGGATCGCGAGGTCGCCGATGCCGCCGCCGCCCACCACCCCGGCCACGGCCGAGTACGACAGGAAGCTGATGGCGAGCACGGTGAGGGCGAGCACCAGGCCCGAGCGGGCCTCGACGACCAGCACGCGCCACACGATCTGCAGTTCGGACGCGCCCATCGCATGGGCCGCCTCGACCACCCCGCGCGGCACGTCGCGCAGGCACTGCTCCACGAGCCGCGCGAAGTACGGGATGGCCGCGAAGCTGAGCGGCACCGCCGCGGCCACCGGCCCGATGGACGTGCCGGCGATCACGCGCGTGAACGGCACGAGGGCGACGAGCAGGATGATGAACGGGAACGACCGCACGGTGTTCACGACCCAGTTCAGCACGCGGAACGTGTGCCGCTGTGCGAGCGATTGCCCGGGGCTGAGCAGGAACAGCAGCACCCCCAGCGGCCCGCCCAGCAGCACGGCGGCGGACAGGCCGATGGCGAGCATCAGCAGCGTCTGGCCCACGGCCGTGCCCAGCTCGGGCAGCACGGCGACGATGTTGTCGGAGAGGAAGTTCATGCGACGGCGGCCTCCAGGCGGTCGAGCAGGCGGGCCTCCTCGGGCGACGCGGCCAGGCGCGCGAGTTCGCGGCCCAGCACGGTCTGGCGCAGCACGCCGGTTTCCTCGGCCACCGCGAACTGCTCGGCCACCGCGCCCTGTTCGATCACCGCGACGTGGCGGCACAGGCGGCGCACCACCGACAGCTCATGCGTGACGATCACGATGGTCACGCCGAGCGTGCGGTTGATGTGGCTCAGCGTGTCGAGCACGCTGCGCGTGGTCTCGGCGTCGAGCGCCGACGTGGGTTCGTCGCACAGCAGCAGCGCGGGCTCGGGCGCGAGCGCGCGGGCGATCGCCACGCGCTGCTTCTGGCCGCCGGACAACTGCGCGGGGTGGCTGTCGGCCTTGTCGGTGAGTTCCACGATCTCCAGGCACTCGCGCACCCGTGCCGCGATCTGCGCCGCACTGCGCCCGCCGTGCAGCCGCAGCGGGAACGCGACGTTGTCGGCCACGGTGGCGTTCTGCAGCAGGTTGAACTGCTGGAAGATCATCCCGATGGATTGCCGCGCCGAGCGCAGCGCGCGCTTGTCGAGCGAGGTCAGGTCCTGGCCCGCGACCGTCACGGTGCCCGAGTCGGGCCGCTCCAGCAGGTTGATGGTGCGCAGCAGCGTGGACTTGCCCGCGCCGCTCTTGCCCACCAGCCCGAAGATGTCGCCCGCCCGCACCTGCAGCGAGACATCGCGCACGGCGTGGAACGGGGTGCCGTCGGGCAGGTGGAAGCGCTTGTTGACGCGGTCGAGGCGCAGCAGCGGGGGAGCCGAGGCTGGCTCGAAGGTCTGGACGTGTCCCATGGCGTTCCTCACGAGTACGGGGTGGGGTCGGGCACGCGGCCGTCGAGCCGGTGGCGGCCGAGGTCGCGCAGCTTGTAGTCGACGGGGTCGTGCAGCGTGTGCACGCGCACGTTGCGCCAGAATCGGTCGAGGCCGAGGCGTTCGGACGTGGACCGCGCGCCGGTCAGCTCGAACAGCTGCGACGTGACGGCCAGGCCCGCGCGGTGCGCGAGCACCTTCGCCTCGGCGCCGGCGACGGCCACCTCGCCGCGTTCGGCCGCGGTGAGCGACGGGCCGCGGGCGATGGCCGCGTCGAGCAGCGCCGCCGCCTCGTCGGCCAGCACGGCCGCGGGACGGATGTGCAGCCACAGGTCGCCGTAGCGGTGCTGCACCACGGGGTCGTCGGCGGCGCGCGCGACACCGGAGGCGAACCAGGGTTTCGTCTGCTCCAGGGTGTAGCGGCGGGCTTCCTCGAACGCACCCGCCGCGATGCCGAGGTACAGGTTCGTCAGGATCAGCTGGGCCACCTGCGAGCGCAGCGTGGCGCGCGGCGTGGGCGCGGCGCCCGGGGCCTGCAGCAGCTCGTGGGCGTCGATGCGCACGCGGTCGAAGCTCACCGTGCCACTGTCGGTCTGGCGCTGGCCGAAGGCGTCCCAGTCGGGCGAGACGACGAGGCCGCGGCGGTCGGTGGGCAGCGCGGCGATCAGCGCGGTCTGCGTGGCCTCGTGCCACGCGGAGATCGTGATGCGGTCGGAGCCGACCGAGCCGGAGCTGAAGCTCTTCACACCCTCGACGACGTAGCCGCCGTCGCGGTCGTCGACCGCGATGGCGCGCTTGTCGAGCGGGTTCAGCGCGTTGCCCCAGAACCAGCGCTGCGTGACCGTGCCGCGCAGCAGCGTGTCCTGCTGCTCCGGTGAGCCGTACAACAGGATGCCGGCGATCTGCAGGTGGTGGAACGCGAGCAGGTGGGCGAGCGCGCTGTCGACCTCGGCCAGGCGACGCACGACCCGCAGCATCGTCGAGAACGGCGCGCCGTCGCCGCCGAACGCGGTGGGGATGGTCAGCACGAGCAGGCCGCTCTCGCGGATCAGCTCGCGCTCGGCACGGGCATGGCCACCGGTGCGGTCGCGTTCGATGGCGGTGGCCGCGAGCGCGGCGGCCAGGGCTTCGACGCGGGCCGCGAGCGGCGGGGGTTCGATGGATCGGGAAGAGAGGGTCACGGTGACGGTACGGCGGATCGCAATGACGCCAGTGTTCTGGCCTTCGACCGCCCGGACAACGAAGAAAACCGTGTTTCGATCTGCACCTCGCCTCATGCGGCCAGCGACCAAGTTCGCTCGCAAACCTTCCTTGCGCGGCGCGTGCGGCAGGCGTACGGTGCGGGTCATGTCACACGCCACCCTCACCGACGCCCTGTCGATCACCCCGCTCGACGCGCCGCTCGGTGCGTCCGTCACCGGCCTCGACCTGACCCGCCCGGTGGACGACACCACCTTCCGCGCCGTGCACCGCGCGCACCTCGACCACCACGTGCTCGTGTTCCGCGACCAGCGCATCACGCCAGCCCAGCAGATCGAGTTCAGCCGCCGCTTCGGCCGACTGGAAATCCACGTGCTGCACCAGTTCCTGCTGCCCGGGCACCCCGAGATCCTCATCGTCTCGAACGTGAAGGAAAACGGCAAACCCATCGGCCTCGGCGATGCCGGCCAGTACTGGCACTCCGACCTCTCGTACAAGGAACGCCCGAGCCTCGGCTCGCTGCTGCACGCCCAGGAGCTGCCGTCCGAAGGCGGCGACACCCTGTTCGCGAACATGCACCTCGCGTGGGACACGCTGCCCACCGACCTGCAGAAGCGAGTCGAGGGGCTGAAGGCAGAACACAGCTACCTCGCCAAGTACGCCGAGATGCAGAAGCGCAGCCCGTGGCGCCCCGACCTGACCGATGAGCAGAAGGCCCAGGTGCGTCCGGCCATCCAGCCCGTGGTGCGCACGCACCCGGAGACCGGCCGCAAGGCGCTCTTCGTCAGCGAACACTTCACCACCCGCATCCTGGGCGTGAGCGACACCGAGAGCCGCGAGCTGCTCGACCTGCTGTTCGCGCACAGCGTGAAGCCCGAGCACCTGTACCGGCACGCATGGCAGCCGCACGACATGGTGTTCTGGGACAACCGTTCGGTGATGCACCTCGCCGCCGGCTGCCCCGACCACCTGCGGCGCAAGCTGCACCGCACCACGGTCGAAGGCGACGCGCCTTTCTAGGACTTGCCGACCCAGGGCACCCACCGCCGCTGCAACGCCCGCAGCGCGAGTTCCAGCCCGAACGCCACGACGGCGATCACGAGGATCCCCAGCACCACGATGTCGGTGCTGAGGAACTGCGCCGCAGACTGCACGAGGAACCCGAGCCCCCGCGTGGCCGCCACCAGTTCGGCGGCCACCAGCGTGGACCAGCCCACGCCGAGGCCCACCCGCAGGCCGGTCATCAGGTCGGGCAGCGCGTTCGGCAGCACGATGTGCCGCAGCACCTGCCCGCGGGTGGCCCCGAACGACCGCGCGACGCGGATGCGCGCCTCCGGCGTGTTGGCGACGCCGGTGGCCGTGGCGATCACGAGCGGCGCGAAGATCGCGAGCGCGATCAGCAGCACCTTCGAGAATTCGCCGATGCCGAACCAGATGACGATCAGCGGCAGGTAGGCGAGCGGCGGCACCGGACGGTAGAACTCGATCAGCGGATCGAACACCGCGCGGGCGCGCGGCGACAGCCCCATCCACGCGCCGAGCGGCACCGCGGTGGCCACGGCGAGCAGCAGCGCCAGGCCCACACGCTGCAGGCTCGCGGCGGTGTGCTGCCACAGCGTGGCGTCCATGAAGCCGTCGCCGGACACCAGCACCAGCTTGGCGAGCACCGCCGAGGGCGGCGGCAGGAACAGGGCGGGGACCCAGCCGGCGGAGGCGACCCCCTGCCACACGAGCAGCAGCGTGCCGACAGCCGCCAGGCTCAGCCACCCGGGCCGCGTGTGCCAGCGCCGCCTCGGTCTTGGCGGTGGCGGGGCGTCGAAGGTGGCAGGGGAAGCGATGTCCATGGTTCAGGCAGGTTCGGGTTCCTGGGCGAGCACGGCGGAGAGCACCTGCTCCCGCACGTCGACGAAGGCGGGCGAGGACTTGACGGCACGCGCGCGTTCGCCGTCGGCATGGCGGCGGCCGAAGTCGAGCGCGAGGTGGCGCGCGATGCGGCCGGGGTTCCGCGAAAGCAGCACGAGGTCGGTCGCGAGGAACACGGCCTCCTCGACGTCGTGGGTCACCACGACGAGCGTCTTGCCGGTGGCCTGCCACACGCGCAGCAGCAGTTCCTGCATGCGCTCGCGCGTGAGGGCGTCGAGCGCACCGAACGGTTCGTCCATCAGCAGCACGTCGGGATCGGCCGCGAGCGCCCGGGCGATGCCCACGCGCTGGCGCATGCCCCCGGACAGCTCCCACACCTTGCGGCGCTCCTGCCCCGCCAGCCCGACGAGCCCCAGCACGTGGCGCGCGCGTTCGGCGCGTTCGGCGGGCGCGAGCCCCTTCAGGCGCAGCGGGAACGCGACGTTGTCGAGCACGTCAAGCCACGGCAGCAGCGCGTCGTCCTGGAACACCACCCCGCGGTCCGCGCCAGGCCCGGTGACCGGCCGGCCGCCCACCCGCACCACGCCGGCACGCGCGGCCGAGAACCCCGCGACCACGTCGAGCAGGCTCGACTTGCCGCAGCCGGACGGCCCGAGCAGCACGAGGATGCCGCCGGCGGGCACGTCGAGCGACACCCGCTCCAGCACCGCGGGCTGGTCGCCGTGCCCGACGGACACCGCCTCCAGCGAGATCGGCACGCCCATCGCCGGCCTTCAGCGCGCGGTGGCCACCACCGACGCGGCGCCGGCCTTCGCGGCCGCCTGGGCCGGCGCGGTGCTCACGTAGCCGGTGTAGTCGGCCAGCACCTTGTCGACCTTGCCCTGCGACTTCAGGAACTGCGAGGTCTGCACGAGCGCCTTGACCGTGCCGCCGCCCAGCAGCGCGGGCGAGACCTGTTCGGCGAGGGTCGGGAACTTCGAGCCGGCCAGCAGCGCCGGGATGTCGGCCGGCTGGGCGCCGGTCAGGCGAACGATCTTCGCGACGTTGCCCGCATCCGATCCGAACGCCTTCGGGTCGCGGCGGTAGGCGGCGTAGGCTTCACCCGTCACCTGAACGAACTTCGCGACCACCTCGGGGTGTTTCTGCGCGAAGTCCTTGCGCACGATCCACGCGTCGAAGGTCGGCGCGCCCCAGCCTGCCACCTCGGCCGACGACACGAGCACCTTGCCGGTCTCCTTCAGCTTGCCGAGGGCCGGGTCCCAGACGTAGGCGGCGTCGATGTCGCCGCGGGCCCAGGCGGCCGGGATCTCGGTGGGCCGCAGGTTCACGACGGCGACCTGCTTCGGGTCGATCTTCCAGTGCGCCAGCGCGGCCAGCAGGCTGTAGTGCGTGGTGGAGACGTACGGCACCGCGATCTTCTTGCCCACGAGGTCCGCCGGCTTCGCGATGTTCGCGCCGTTGCGCACCACGAGGGCTTCCGCGGTGCCGATCTCGGCGGCGATCAGGATCGTCTCGACCGGCAGCTCGCGGCTGGCCGCGGCGGCGAGCGGGCTGGAGCCCACGTAGCCGATGTCGATGCCCCCGGCGGCGATGGCGGTGATCACCTCCGCCCCGCTCTCGAACTTGCGCCACTCGACGGTGCGGCCGGTGGCCTTCTCGTACAGGCCGTCGGCCTGCGCGACCTTGGCGGGTTCGACGACGGTCTGGTACGCGATGCGCACCGGGTCGGCGGCCTGGACCCAGGGGGACGCCGACAGCGCGGCGAGCGCGATGACACGGGACAGCTTCATGGTGGACTCCTCTCCTCTTTGAATGACCGCCACGGTATGCCTCCGCGCCCGGCCGGCGAACGACCGTTTTCAGATGACGTCATGCGAGGTGCGCAGGCCAGGCACGAGGCATGCTCTGCATCTGGCAGGTCTTTCCGTGGGTTATTCATCACGCCCTGTTGCGCGGGCCGTGGTTGAATGAAGTCATTGGTTGGTTCAGGAGGTCCGCATGAGCGCATCCAACGATCTGGTCACCGTGTCGTCCCGAGGCAACATCCCCATTGCCCGCATGCGAAGCGTCTACCGTGTCGACGACGTCGGCCGCCGGCTGGACCGCCTCCCCGACAAGGAACACGAAACCCTCCGCTCCACCTACGAGCGCATGCTCGAGAAGGGCCCCGACCGCTTCCAGGTCAAGCCCGCCGGCCTCCCGGCCATGGACCACCTGTACGACGACCTGCCCAACTTCACCGCCGTGCTCGACGACGTGAAGCGCCAGCTGGCCCTCTGCGAGGACAGCCGCGACGCCCTCGAGATCACGCCGCTGCTGCTGCTCGGCTCCCCCGGCATCGGCAAGACGCACTTCGCGCGGGTCCTGTCGGAGCTGCTGGGCACCGGCATGGGGTTCATCTCCATGAGTTCCATGACCGCCGGCTGGGTGCTCTCGGGCGCCTCCAGCCAGTGGAAGGGTGCACGCGCCGGCAAGGTGTTCGAGACGCTGGTGGAAGGCCAGTACGCCAACCCCGTGATGGTCGTCGACGAGATCGACAAGGCCGGCGGCGAACACGCCTACGACCCGCTGGGCGCGCTGTACGGCCTGCTCGAGCACGACACGGCGGGCAGCTTCATCGACGAGTTCGCCGAGGTGCCCATCGACGCGAGCCAGGTGATCTGGGTGGCCACCGCCAACGACGCGCGGTCCATCCCCGACCCCATCCTGAACCGCATGAACGTCTACGACGTGCTGCCGCCCGACCGCGAGCAGGCGCGCCACATCGCCTCGAAGCTGTACCGCAGCATCCGCGCCGACCACGGCTGGGGCAGCCGCTTCGACCCCGAACCGTCGGCCGACGTGCTCGACCGCCTGAGCGAGATGGCCCCGCGCGACATGCGCCGCGCGTGGATGACCGCCTTCGGCAACGCGAAGCTGGCCAAGCGCGACCAGGTGCAGCCCCACGACCTGCCCGACACGGGCTCGCGGCGCACACCCATCGGCTTCATGCAATGACGTCTTAACCAATGCAACACGGCACGTTTCCGCGCGAAATGCGCGTGAAGCGGGCCCCCGCGATGCTTCGGGCTCTTGTTCAAAGGAGCCCGTCCATGACCCCCGTCCAGATCGACCTCGTGCGCCAGAGCGCCGCACTGATCGTGCCCCGCTCGCAGCAGGTCGCCGCCCTCTTCTACGACACGCTGTTCACCGTCGACCCGTCGCTGCAGGCGATGTTCCGGGGCGACATGACCGAACAGGGCAAACGCCTGATGACGATGATCGTCACCGCCGTGCGGCTGCTCGACGACCCCGACACGCTGCTGCCCACGCTGCGCATCCTCGGGGCCCGGCACCTCGGCTACGGCGTCAAGCCGGCGCACTACGACACGGTGGGGCAGGCGCTCCTCGGCACGCTGGCGCTGGGGCTGGGTGAGGCGTTCACGCCGTCGGTGCGCGAAGCGTGGATCGCGATGTATGGCGTCGTGTCGAAGACGATGCAAGAGGCGGCGGCGGATGCGACCGTGGTGGACTGACACCATCGACTCGCTTCGACACCGGTGGGTCCCGGCGTTCGCCGGGACGACAACGGAGGAAACAGGTCATCCCGGCGAACGCCGGGATCCACTGCCACCCGAGCGCACCGGCGTGTGATCAGGCGAGCAGCGCCTTGACCCCCGCCAGCAACCCCGCCTTCGAAAACGGCTTGTCGAGCGCACTGCACCGCGCCGTGCGCAGGAACTCCCGCGCATCGGGCGACAGGGTGTCGCCGGTGACGAACAGCATGCGCTGCGCCAGCAGCGGATGCCGCTCGACCACCGCGCGCCACAGCCCCGGCCCGTCCATGTCGGGCATGCGCAGGTCCGACACGATCGCGTCGAAGCGGGCCTCGTCGAGCAGCGCGAGCGCGAGGCCGCCCGACTCTGCGGTGGCCACCTCGTAGCCGGCCTGCTCCAGCATGTCGCGCATCAGGCTCGCGAGTTCGGGCTCGTCGTCCACCACCAGCACGCGCGACGGCGCAGGTGCCTCGGGTTCGTCGAGCGGCACCGGGCCGCTGTCGTCGAGGGCCATGCCGCTGATGGGCAGGCTCGCGCGGAAGACCGCCCCGCGTTCGGCGCCGGACTGTTCGAGGATCAGGTCGCCGCCGTGTTCGATCACGACCGAGCGCGACACCGCGAGGCCGAGCCCGGTGCCCATGCCCTCGCCCTTCGTCGTGAAGAACGGCTCGAAGATGCGCGAGCGGAACTCCGGCGGCACGCCGGGGCCGTTGTCAGCGATGCGCAGCCACACGCGGGGCTCGCGGCCCTCGCGCCGGTGCTCCACGCCGGTGCTCACGCGCACCCGGTGCGGGCCGGGTGTGCCCGACAGCGCCTGTTGCGCGTTGATGAGCAGGTTCAGCACCACCTGGCCGAGCTGGTCGGCGTCGGCGTTGATGGGCGGCAGCGCAGCGCCCGGGGCGAGGTCGAGTTCGACACCGTGCGTGCGGAAGCTGTAGAGCAGCATGTCGGCCGCGGCGCGCACGAGCTCGTTGACGTCGACCGGCGTGCGCTGGGCCGGGCGGTTCCGCGCCATGTTGAGGAAGGTGCGCACGATGCGGCCGCAGCGCTCGGCGGCCTCGCGGATGCGCAGCACGTCGGCGCGCAGCTCGGGGTCCTCGCACTTCTCCTCGAGCAGGCTCGCGCGGCCCATCACGATGGCGAGCGGGTTGTTCAGCTCGTGTGCCACGCCCGCGAGCAGGCTGCCCATCGCGGTGAGCTTCTCGCTCTGGCGCAGCGCCTCGCGCTGGCGCCCCACCTGCTGGGCGGCGTGGTGCCGGTCGCTCGCGTCGACCAGCGAGGCCGTGAAGTACGCGCTGCCGCCGGCATCGGTTCGCCACAGCACGAGGTCGACCGGGAACTCGGTGCCGTCGCCCCGCAGCGCGTGCAGTTCCATGCGGTGGCCGGTGGGCGTGGGCGCGTCGCCTTCGGCGAGCCGGCGAAGCGCGGCGCGGTAGACGGGGCGCATCCGCTCGGGCAGTTCGAGGTCGCCGAACACGCGGCCCAGCCGCTCCTCGCGCCGGCCGCCGAACAGGGCTTCGGCGGCCGGGTTGAACTCGACGATGCGGCCGTCCGCGTCCATGGCGATCAAGGCCGCCAGCGCACGGTCCACGATGGCCGCCTTGAGCGCCAGTTCCTCCTCGCGCGGCTGCACCTCGTGCCCCGCTTCCGTCACGCGGCCGCGAGGGGCACGAACACGTAGCCGACGTTGCGCACGGTCTTCAGGACCTCGGGCTTGTCGGGGTTGGTTTCGATCTTGCGGCGCAACCGCATGATGCGCAGGTCGATGGAACGGTCGAACACGTCCCAGCCCCGGTTGTGCGCCTGCTCCATGATCTGGTCGCGGTTGAGCGGCCGGTTGGGGTTGCGGGCGAACAGCGCCAGCAGGTCGAACTCGGCGGCGCTGATCTCGATCTCGGCGCCGTCGGCACCCGCGAGGCGGCGCTGTTCCAGGTCGAGCACGCAGCGGCCGAAGGCCACGCGGTGGGCCGCGGCGGCGACCGCGGCCTGCGCGGGGGCCGCCTCGGCCGGCTGCTGCAGCCGGCGCAGCACGGCCCGGGTGCGGGCAAGCAGCTCGCGCATCTCGAAGGGCTTGGGGATGTAGTCGTCGGCGCCCAGCTCGAGGCCCACGATGCGGTCGACCGATTCGCCGGCCGTGGTGAGCATCAGCAGGCCCACGCGCGGATGGGCGTCGCGCAGCCAGCGGGCGAGCGACAGACCGTTTTCACCGGGCATGTTGATGTCGAGCAGCACCGCCTGGGGCGACACCGTGGCGAGGATCTCGCGTGCGCGCGCGGCGTCTTCCGCGGTGAGCACGTCGAAGCCATGGCGGCCGAAGTACTCGCCCAGCAGCGCCCGGAGGTCGGGCTCGTCGTCCACCACCAGCAGCACGGGCTTGGCCGCGCCTTCCATCTGCCCCATGACCGGCTCTCCCTGAGGGTCTGTCCTTCGGGATGAATCATATCGGGGTGAACCGGCCACGCGCGCGTCTTCGAGCGCGCGCGCCAGCCACTCGCGGGCGGTGCGATCGGTCATCGGAGTCCCCTCGCCACCGGCCCGTCGGCCGGACGGTCGCACCACCCCCCGCGCGTCATGCGGTGGCGTGGGTGGGCAGCAGGTCTTCCTCGAACCCTTCGCTGCGGAAGATCACGGGGCGGGTGTCCATGAAGTCGGCATGAAGCACCTCGGGCACCTGGGGGGACGGCATCGGGTAGCCGGACGGCTGGAACAGCATGGCCAGGCCAGGCTGGCGGGAAAAGAGACGCTGGAGGGTGCTGGTGACGGGCAGGTTCATCATGGACTCCGAAGGCGGTGGTGCAGGGGATGGAACGAAGTGTGGGCGGCGGCCGTATCAGGCACATTTCGCCGTCCCGGCGCTGTGTTTCGTTTGTTTCAGGCCAGGCGCTAGGATGTCGCCCATGCCCGCCTCCCTGGACAACCAGCTCGTCGTCGCGATCTCCTCGCGCGCCCTCTTCGACTTCGAGGAGGAGAACCGCCTCTTCGAGGCCCGCGACGACCGCGCCTACATGCAGCTGCAGCTCGACCGGGTGGACCTGCCCGCCAAGCCGGGGGTCGCGTTCTCCCTCGTGAACAAGCTGCTGACCTTCAACAAGGCGCCCCCGGACACCTCCGTCGAGGTGGTGATCC
>Ga0247823_10000627_pt1 | contig 29885 bp, 28 predicted proteins | sample 13C_PalmiticAcid_2_FD_192426 | JGI IMG/M metagenome (GOLD analysis project Ga0247823, IMG submission 192426) | Soil microbial communities from agricultural site in Penn Yan, New York, United States - 13C_PalmiticAcid_Day30 | ecosystem: Environmental > Terrestrial > Soil > Agricultural land...
CACAGGCCCGGGAGGCTGGTCATACTCACTTGGCATCAGCAATCTGCTTGATAGACGTCCCGTGGATTATCGTTTCTACACCGGCGGCTACAACATAGCGGTCGACGACGTTTACGGGCGCTACTTCTCCTTGGCTGCGACATATCGATTCCGATATTGATTTTCCTGAATTTAGATTTCCGCTTCCGGCCGCGGATTTGTATGATCGATGCAGCGCTCTGATGGCTGCGTAGACAGCAGGAGTGTCGCGGATTAAGCGCAGGAACAGGATTTACTACACGGACAACCAGAAGGCACCGCTGTCGGGGCGGAAGCGAACATGCGCCCTACCCTTGATAACGATCCCTAATCAGAAGGCCTAGTCTGGAGTTTTCCTTCTTAGAAGAAGCTGTCCTGGCGGGCATTCCGGCGCCCGAGAGCCTCACGCAATGCGCTCAGTGCGGCTTTGTGCATCTGCGATACGCGCCCTTTCGTAACCTGGAGGTCTTCAGCGATCTGCTGGAACTGCACATGATGGAAATAGTGCGCGATCACGATCTGCCGCTGCCGCGCCGGAAGATCCAGCAACGCATCAGCCAGCAGCTGATCGATCTTCAGACCATCGACGCCATCGTGGTCGCTTCTACCCTCAAGGAAGTAGCTCAGGCTGAGCCCGATTACCGCGTCGATGAAGCCGTCCAGCGGATCCTGCTCGTCGTCCCAGAGCGAACGCAGCCGGTCGGCCGCTCTGGTGTCGTCGGGTCGCCCGTGCGGCGAGCGCACGGAGGCCCGGATCCCGTTGAACACCGCGCCGCGTACGCGCGGCTTCGCAAAGCCCATGAAGTCGACGCCACGCCGGCTATTGAATCTCGACATGGCCTCGAGCAACCCGATCTGTGCGTTCTGCACATGGTCTGCCCATTCCATGCCGTGGGAGGGAACCCTTCTCATGACGCCACTCGCGACGCGTCGTGCCCACGGCGCGTACTTGAGGAACAGGTAGTCGCGCGCGGCTGTATCCTCATCTTCCTGGTAGCGGCGCCAGAGTTCCTGTTCGGCATCCTCGATCGCCATGGGCTCTAGGACCAGAAGCTGCCCAGCAATGAGCGTGACACCAGCACCCAGCCGTCGATCAGGATGAACAGGAGCAACTTAAGCGGTAGGCTGATCGTGGTGGGTGGCAACATGATCATGCCTAGGGCCATCAGCACCGCCGATACCACCAGATCGATCAGCAGGAATGGCAGGAAAATCACGAAGCCGATCTGGAAGGCGGTCTTCAGCTCGCTGAGCAGGAATGCCGCGGCCAAGTGCGTGAACTTGATGTCTTCGATTCGCCTGGGAGCAGGTTCACGCGCCATCTCGACGACTGCGAGCAGATCGCTCTCGCGTGTCTGGCGAATCATGAAGTCGCGGATCGGATCCTTGGCCCTCACGACCGCCTCGGTGGCAGATATCTGTTCGGCCATGTACGGCGCCAGCGACTGCTGATGCACGTTGCCAAGCACCGGCCCCATCGAGAACAGGGTCAGGAAAAGCGCGAGTGTGATCAGTACGCTGTTGGGTGGGGTCTGCGGAATGCCTAAGGCATGTCTCAGCAGGGCGAGCACCACGATGATGCGTGTGAACGACGTCATGCCGATCAACAGCACTGGAATGAAGGACAGCAAGCTCAAGATGACGAACGTCCGCAGCGCGGGCGCGAAATCTTGGCGGCTGGCCGTGGCGAGCGCTTCAGTGGCCGGATCCGCCGCCAAGGCGAACTCAGGCAGCATCAATAGTGCCGCAGCGAGCATCGCAACGCCCAGGCGATGTTCACGGCGTTGCATCGATGCTCTCCCCGCTCGCCGGCTCGTTCGTGAGGGTTGATACCGACACCTGCCCCATCGACTCCACGACCAGCCAAGCGTTCGTGCCGTCCTCGATCCTATATACCGTCGTCAGCCGGCTGATGCGCTGCGCCTGCACGTCTGGCCGCCAACGCTTGCCGGTCTGACCGGCTGCAGCCAAAGGCGCCAGCTTGCGAAGCCATCCGCGCTTCCTGGCGTATAGGGCCAGCACCAGGAATGCTGCCAGCAACAGAATGGTGGCGGTCAGCACACCCGTCAGCTCGCCGCCGCTGACCGCAGTTTCGGCGCGATAGGGAATTGGGATCTGTGCGCTAGCCTGACTGCTCATGCCAGTTCGGTGATTCGGATACCGAGTTTGTCGTCAACGCAGACCAGTTCGCCTTGGGCTACCGCCTTGCCGTTGAGCAGCAACGTCACGATGGCTTCGCTGCCCTCCTCCAGCTTCACGTTATCGCCCTTCTTCAACGCGAACAGCTCTTCCACGGTCAGTTCGGCGCGACCGATCTCCGCGACCAGCGAGACCTTCACGTGCCCGACCAGGCTCACGTCCTTCCCATTCCCAACGACTTCAGTGCTCATGATGGTTTCTTCTTTCTGTGCCACAAGGTAACGGATGGCTTCACGCCAGGGTGATGTGCCGGTTGGCTCCGGTCTGGCCGAGCACGCCACTGGTCACATGCATCTTGTTGGTGGAAAGTTCCACGCGCGCGCGGCGTGGGATCTCAGTCAGGAGCACTTCTCCCACCGACCATTCAAGTGAATCGGCGAGCGTGATATGGCCCAGGTCGATGTGTGCAGACAAGCGCAACGTGCTTTTCCCAAGTGCCGAGCGCCGGTCCGATAGCGGGCGGGGCACGCGAACGACAGGTTCCGGACCATGGGCGTCGCACCATGCCCGGTTCGCCCATACCCAGATACTGGCGGACAAGCCCTGCAACTGGAAAAGCAGGCCGCCGTGACGGGGCTCAAGTTGCCAGGGCGCTGGTGGTTCACCGGGAACCATTGGCGCGTGCGGTCCCTCGCCCCATAACGAGGCAATCAGATCGTCGCGGCACGCCGCCGCCACGTCGTCGATCAGCGTATTGGCTTCGGACCCGGCGACATGCAACGCACGGGTTGCGAATGCCTCGGGGACGCCAACAGGCGTCCCAAGCATCAAGTACTGACCTTCGTGGCACAACGAATGCCATTCCAGCGCGGCCGCCTGAGCTGTCGGGAGCGCTGTCGCATACAGCTGCAGTTCCAGCAGTGCATCGTCGCCAGTGAACCAGCCATGCCACCAGTGCGTGAGGCGCTGTTCCATGCGCTCGCGCAGCCAACGCGCCCGCAAAGCTCCCTGCCAGCCGATACGGCGTACTTCCATGTCAGCCACCACGCGTGCTGTTGTATAGCTGCTCGATCATCTCGTTGCTGACTGTCATCACGCGAGAGCTGGCCTGATAGCCGCGCTGGATGATCAGCATGTCGGCGAACTCTTGGGTCAGGTCGATGTTGGACATCTCCAAGCTCCCGCCCTGGACGCGTCCGAATGCGCCCTCTCCTGCTCGTCCCAGTCCGCTGCGCTGTGCATCGGCATCCGAGATCAATCGGCCGGAACGTAGTTCCAGCAGGCTTTCACTATAGAACGAGGCAAGCGCTAGTCGCGCACCCTGGCGCTTCTCATTGGCGCTGTATGTTAGCTGCAGCACGCCCTTGTCATCGAAAGACAACGTAGTGATGCCGAGGATCGGGCGACCATCGGCGACTGTGCCGCTGACGTTATTGCTTATTCCCTGAAGATGCGTGGTTCCTTGAAAGGCACCTGGCGTACCGAAGTCGAAAGTGACCTCCTGTGTACCGCCTTCCACGGCCAGCTGCGCGGTCAGGGTGTTATAGCCTGGCTCCAAGGTACCGGATGTACTAAAGCGCAGCTCACCACTCGCTACTTGGGCGCCGTTGGCATCGGTGATGGTGACCAGGAAGCTGCGGGGCAGCGTGGCATCCGGATTTTTGGTGAATTTGATCTTCAGTGACTGGCTCGCGCCTGCCGCCGTATAGATGTTGGCGACGGTCACTTCGTGAGAGTCACCACTCGGTTGCAGGTTTCCGCTGAACGTTACCCGGGTGGTGGCCTGAGCGGGCAGCGTGCGCTGGCCCTCCAGCGAGATGGGCGCGAGATTGCCGTGCTGGTCGATCCCCATAACTTGGAAGCGGCTAACGCTGTCGATCAGGACGCCCTGCTCGTCGAAGATGAACTGGCCCGCCCGGGTGTAGTGCAGGGAACCGTTAGCATCGCGCAGGACGAAGAAGCCGGATCCCTCCACCGCAACGTCCGTGGAGTTGCCGGTCTGGCGCAAGTCGCCGGCACCGGTGCGCATGCCCTGGCCCGTGATGCGGGCACCGTGCTCACCCGCGATGTTCTCGAAGAACGAGTCGCTGCCGCGGAAGCCCGGCGTGTTCATGTTCGCCACGTTGTTGCTGACCGTGTCCAGGCTGCGCGAGAAGCTGAAGAGTCCGGACAGGCTGTTGAAGAGCGCTTGGAACATGCGTTAGCTCCTAGGGACGGACCAGGCTGACCTGGGGAAGACGGATGCCAGTGAGGACGCTGCTGTTGACGTCGACGGTCAGGTCGGGGCCGGAAGGCGTGAACTGGATCGCGGTGACGGTGCCTGAGACGCCGGTGCCGCCTGCCTGGGAGACTTCGACCTTGCGGTTCAACAGGCTCAGCGCTTGGCTGGCGGACGTCATCGTTAACAGCGCTTCCGAGTTCATGCTCAGTTGCCGCGACTGTTCCAGATTGCTGAACTGCGCCAACTGCGCGAGGAATTCGCGGTTGTCCACCGGCTCGAGGGGGTCCTGGAACTGCAACTGGGCAAGGAAGAGTTTGATGAAGCCCTCCTGGTCGATGGTGTTGCGTCCTTCGGTGCTTGCGCTTCCGTTGTTGACAATGGATCCGATGGCATCGATGGCCATGCTCAGGACTCCGGCAGGGAATGAGGGGTGCGCCAGACTTCGACGCCGTTGATGACGATGCGGTAGGGTCTCTGGTGCAGCGGCTGGGACAGCAGGGAGCGGGTAAGGTCTTCCTGCGCGGCGGCGTCCATGCCGTAATCCCGCAGCCACCAAGTGGTGTTGCCGTCCGCATCGACCGTCCGCCGGAGTAGGCGTTCGGACCAGGACGCCGCAAAGGCATTGCCCGAAGCATCCGCAGGCGAAGCACCAAATCCGCTTAGCGTGCCGTGCACGCTGCGCACCGTTGCAGCGATGCCGGCGGCAGGCGGGAGTCGCGCATCAGTAGAGGCGATGCGCGAGGGACCGCCGTCCGGCATGGCGGTTACTTCCGCGTCCGCATACGGCAATGACGCCTGATGCGTGACACGGACGTCTATCGCCGCCGCCCCGCCGCCCCCGCTCGCCTCGCGAACACCCAGCTGCGACAGGTATGCCTGCGCCTGCAACGTCCACGGATAGACCGCGCCCACGACATACGTGTCGTCGAACAGGGTCGCGGAGACCGCTCCCTGGGTCGCTCCGGCGACCGCCGCCGCGGTCTGCGGCAAGGGTGTCTGGTCGACGCGGCTTGCGTCGTTGGCCTCCTCCAGCCAGGCGCGGAAATCGCCTACGCTCGTGGACATTTCACGCACGGGATCGCGCGGGCCAATGCCACCGCGCGTGCCTGCGGGACCATGCCACGGAGGTAGCGCGCCAAGGTCAATCGGATCCATGCTGCCTCCTGGCCAACCACATGTCGCCCACATCGTCGGCATCGCGATGTTCCACTTCGGTGGCGGCCATGGCTGCCACCCGCTGCTGGCGCCGGGCGACCACGTCTCTGGCCAACAACGCACGGCTGTAGTCGTCACGCGCCAGGTCCAGAGCCTGGTCGGCCTTGCCGGCGTGCTCGTCGGCTTCAGACCATCGCGTCATCGCCGATGCCTCGACGGCCAGGGCGTGGGTATAGATCGCCAATTCGATGGCGCCGCCATCCGCAGATGGCACTTTCCAGCGTCCCACTGCTTCGGCTTCGTTGCGGTGCAGATCGCGGACTTCATACGCACTAAAAGCCTCTTGTGCGGAGCGCGACATCGCCGCGTACGCCTCGTCCTGCTCGAGCTGGCGCAAGCGCGACAAGACTTCTGCGCGGCGCATGGCGGCCTTATCCATGCGGCACATCCAGCACACGCCGCAATGCGGCCAGCGCTTCCTCGCGGGGATAGGCATCCTGCGACGCCTGGCGCAGCACGGCATCGAGTCCCGGTTTCAGGTCGATCGCCGCATCGAGCGCGGTGTTTGTGCCACGTCGGTGCGCACCCAGCTCGACCAGGTCGCGGGATCCCTCGTACGTGGCCAAGTGCCGGCGTACCTCGGAGGCCAACGCTGCCTGCGTCGGCGTCGCCAGCGCGTCCAGCAGGCGGCTCGTACTGTGCAGCACGTCGATGGCGGGATGGTGGCCTCGCGCGGCGAGCTCGCGGCTCAACACGATGTGGCCGTCCAGGATCGCGCGCATGTGGTCGGTGATGGGTTCGTTCATGTCGTCGCCCTCTACAAGGACGCTATAGACTGCCGTGATCGAGCCGTGACCCCAGCGGCCACAGCGTTCCGCGATGCGTGGCAACCAGCCGAACACGGAGGGGGTGTAGCCGCGGAAAGTCGGTGGCTCGCCGATGGCAAGACCGATCTCGCGCTGCGCCATGGCGAATCGGGTGATCGAATCGACCACGAGCAGTACCGACTTCCCCTGGTCGCGGAAATACTCGGCCACCGCATGCGCGGCATGCACGGCATGCACGCGCACCAGCGCCGGTTGATCGGCGGTGGCGGCCATCACGACGGAACGGCGAAGGCCATCGCCGAGCGAGTCGCGGATGAAGTCGCCTACTTCGCGGCCACGCTCACCGATCAGTGCGAGCACGGTGACGTCCGCGCTCACGTGCCGCGCCAACATGCCCAGCAACGTGCTTTTGCCCACACCGCTGCCGGCGAACACCCCAACGCGCTGGCCTTCTCCTAGGGTCAAGAGCGTATCGATGGCTCGGACACCGGTCTCCATGACCTTGTCGATACCCCGCCGGCTCAAGGGATTGGAGGGTGCGGCATGCAACGTCTGGCGATCGGGCAACGACAGTGGCGCCCCTTCGTCCAGCGGTTGGCAAAATGCGTCCACCACGCGACCGAGCAAACCATCGCCCACCGGTACATCCAGTGTGTGGCCACAGGCACGGATCAGGCTGCGTGGAGAGATGCCCGACACCGCGCCGTATGGCATAAGCAGCATGTGCTCCCTGCGGAAGCCGACGACCTGCGCGAGGGTGGGCGCTTTGCCTTCGCTACCGACGATTTCGCACAACTCCCCAAGCCTGGCGTCGGGGCCCTCGGCCTCTATGACCAGCCCATCGAACGCCACGATGCGCCCATGCCGCCGGTGCATTTCCGTGGCATGCACCGCGCTGCGCAGTCGTTCCCCCAGGCTCATGTTTGCGCCCTTGTGCGATGCATGGCCAGTCCCGCAAGGAAAGCCTGCCTGATCTGCTCAAGACGCACGTCCAGACCCGTGTCATAGTGACCAAGCCGAGATTGGAGACGTACCTGCCCTCGCTCGAGTGCGGGATCGATGCGCAGCTCGGCGGACGTCAGGTTGCCCAGCGAGGCATGGTCCAGCTCGCAGACCCAGACCACATGCGTCTCCCCGCCAGCATCCGACAGCGCCTGCCGACACAGGTCGCGCATCAGCCCGCCCTCGGCTTCACGAGTCCCCAGTACGCGCACCAGCGCCGCATATGCTGCGTGTACGGCCGCTTCCTCGGCAGCACTCTCCGCCTCGACGAGCACCTGTTCCAAGCGCGACGCGAGCGCTTGCAGCGCAGTCCGCTCTTCATCGAGATGTTCCTTTGCCTTGGCCCACTCTTCTTCAAGGCGCTTCTTCACCTTGGCCAGTTCAGCTTGCGCGTGCTTCTCCGCCGTGGCTTTTCCCTCCGCAATGCCGGCCAGGTAGCCACGTTCGCGTAGGCTTTCCAGTTCAACCTGTTGTTGGCGCTTCGCCTCCGCCAATCGCTGCTGTGCGTGCGCCGCATCGTTCGACGCGGATGCTTCCTGTCCTGGCTCGTCGCCGGACCACGCACGCAGGTCCAGGCCGCTCGCATCCAAGCGTCGGACGAACGAGTGCGTCATGCCGCTACCACCTGCAACTGTTGGCGCGCTGCCGCGAGCGTGGCAATCCGTAGCCGTTCCGGCATGACGGGCAGTTCTTCAAGGTGCCCCTGCACACCGCCAGCGAAGCCTGAAGGCAGCAGCGAGAACAGGAAGCCGTGATCGCGCAGCGGCGCAGCCGCCAGCACGCGCGCGTACGTGCGCGCATCCACGTGCTCCGCAAGCCTCACCAGTTCATCCAGCCCGAAGTCGGGAGCGCCCTCGAGCGCAGTCAGCGGCTGGCCCAATGCCTGCTCCACCAGATCGCGCCTCGCCCATCCTTGGCGTTCCACGTGTGCGATCGCATGACGCAGGTGCCGCGCCGTGCCGCGTGGCACGCTGGCGAGCAGGCGCTTGCGCTGGTCGCGATCCATCAGGCTCGCGACCAGCGCGGCTTTGCGCAGCTCCGATTCGCTCATCGCACTTCACCTGCGAGCCAGGCGCGGATGTTGCGTGCCGCCTGCTCGCTTTCTTCGTGGCTCAGCACCTGTGGCGGCGGCACCTTGCGCGTACCGCGCAGCAGCCACATGCCCAGTACACCGGACATCAATGCGGCGAGCAGCCACAGCGGATGGATGGAAGGAGTTTCCTCAAACGCTCGCGCTGGCGTGCGGGATGCGCCGGGTGCGGGCATGGACTCGACGCCGGGTTGTGCGGTGGGCGCAGCGAGCGGCGTCGCCACGGCAAGTTCCAGGCTGTCTCCGCGATCGAAGTCCAACCCTGCGGCCGCCGAAGCCAGGCGGCGCAGGTGCGCCTGCTGTGCGGCCGGAACCGAGGCTGGCAACAGGATGGCGACAGTGATGCGGTCGATGGCGCCCGTCGCACGGGTCACTTCCTGGCGTTCGCGGCCGTGAGCGTACTCGAGTTGCTCGTTCAGTAACGAAGCCGGAGCCGTCGCGCCTTCCGGAGCACGATCGCCGTTGCGATTACTCCGCACCAGAAGGCCGTGTTCCTTGCCCGGGCTTCCCAGCAGGCGCTCACTGGTGGTGTGCACGTGATCGAAATTCATCGCCACGTTCACCGAGATCGCGGCCAGCTGGCCATTGAGCGCCTGTGCCACCACTTTGCCAATCTTCGCTTCCAACGCACTGGCCAGCTCTTCGGCCGTGCCGGAGCGTTCGGCGAAGCTCTCCGCCGTGGTACCACCCAGCAGCTGCATGCCAGAAGGACCCACCACCACCACGGAATCCGGCTGCAAGCCGTCCACCGCCGACGCGACGAGGTTGCGGATCCCCACCACCTGTTTGCGTTCCAGGGTGGCGCCCGGTACCAGTGTCAGCGCGACCGATGCCTTGGACTGCGCCTCGTCCGCTAGGAACAGACCCGGGCGCCGGATGGAAAGATGCACGCGTGCGTTGTGCACGCCCGGAACTGTGGCAATCGTACGCTCGATCTCGCCCTGCAGGGCGCGCTGGTAGTTGATCCGTTGAGCGAATTCAGTAACGCCGAATTCGTTGTCGTCGAAAAGCTCGAAGCCGACGTGGCCACCACGGGGTACACCGGCCGATACCAGGCGCATGCGTAAAGCATGCATTTGCTGCTCGTCGACCAGGATTCCGGTGCCGTCAGGCGTGAAGTGGTGCGGGATCTTCCACTCCTCCAACGCCGCTGCGATCTCGGCGGCATCAGCTTCCTTAAGGTTCCCGAACAGTAGTGACTCGCGCGGCGAGAAGATCCACCAAAGGGCCACCACGGTTCCCAGTGCGAGCAGGACCAAGCCAGCCAGCAAGCCGCGCCTGGCGCCCTGGGCCATGGAGAGGTAGAACGTCTTGATCGAAGACACGGCCTTCATTCCTTAGAGTTGCATCCGCGACAGTTCCTGATACGCCTCGACCACACGGTTGCGTACTTCCGAGAGCAGCATTAGCTGCATGCGCGCGTCTTCCAGGGAGATCATCACGTCGTGCGTCGCGATTTCCTGCCCCGAGGCCAGCAGACGCACGTTCTGGTCGGCCGCCTGCAAGGCCTCGCTGGTCGACGCCAGGCCGCGTTCGATGGCGGCACCGAAGTCGGCGCGAGGTAGTGGAATCGTCGAGGCCTGCGCCTCGGTGATGGAAGCCGCGCCCAGCGCGGCAATAGCGTCAATGGTCATCACTTGGCTCCGATTTCCATGGCACGCAGCAGCATGCCGCGCAGGACGTTGAATGAACGGACGTTGGCTTCGTAACCGCGGCTGGCGGTAAGCAGCGTGGTCATTTCCTGGACCATGTCGACGGCGGGGTAATGCACGCGCCCCTGCGCATCGGCTAATGGATGCTTGGGGTCGAGTACCGAACGCGTGCCGAGGCCGGCTCCCAGATCCGCTCCCAGCGCCTGGGCGAACGTGGCGCCCGGACCTAAGGATGCAGGGTCGATCGGCTGGTTGGCCGCAGCAATGCGACGGCTGGCTAGATCCAGCCTCAGGCGTTCGTTCTGCATCCCTGCCCGGCTGGCTTCGAGGATCGCATCGACGCTCATGCCCCGCTCCTTCCGCTGATGGCCAGACGCATCAGGCCGAAATGTCGGCTCAGCGACTCGGTCAACGCCTGATAGTTCATGCCGGCCGAGACGGAATCGGCGACGAGTTGGTCTAGCGATGGACGCTCGGCGGTGTACTGCTCGTGCACCACCGCCATGGTGGGCGAGCTCGGCGCAGCCAGCGCATCGTGGATTGCGTGCGAAGGGCCGTTCGCGGCGGCGCCAAGCAACGCGTCCGTGGCGCTCTGATCGATCACGAACATCGGCGCATCCGCCGCTGAAGCATTGACGATGTTCCAGCCCGTTACTTCGGCTTTGAGCTGGTTCAGATTGAGCGCCATGCGGACGGCGTCCACGGTCAGGTCAGACATGCATGCTCCAGGTCATTGAATGATCAGCTCGCCGTCGAGCGCACCGGCGGCCTTGATCGATTGCAGGACGGCGATGACGTCCCGGGTACTCAACTTGATCGTGCGCAGGGAGGAGATCAGTTCCGCGACCGTGGCGCCTTCGGCCACGCTCACCACTGGCGCGATGTCTTCGTGCGTCTGGATTCTGCTTTCCGGTACCACGATGCTGCGCACCCCATCCCCCGGCCGCGAGAGCAGGCCGTCCGGCTGGGACACGCTATACCGGGTCGAAATCTCCACCCGCAGCTCCCCATGGGAGATGCTCACTTGGCCGAGTCGGATGTCGCCGCCTGCGACGACGGTGCCGGTGCGTTCGTTGATGACCACCCGCGCACGCCGCTCGCGGCTGACCAACACGTTCTCGATCCGGGAAATCTGCGCTACGGTGTCGGTCACCGGCGCATTGAAGCTGACCGATACCTTGCCCGCATGCTCGGCGCGCGCGAGGGAGCCCGGCAGTGCGGCATTGATGGCGCTGGCGATGTGGTTGGCGGTGGTGAAGTCCGGTTCGTTCAGCAGCACCTGCAGCGAATGCCCATCGCCGACAACGCCCAACGACGAGGCGCGCTCGACTGTCGCGCCGGACGGAATCCAGCCGACCGTAGGGTGGTTCTTCTGCACCGACGCGGTGATGGCTTCGAACTTGTAGCCACCCACCGAGATGGCGCCCTGTGCGATGGCATACATCTTGCCGTCCGGTCCGCTCAACGGAGCCAGCATCAGCGTGCCGCCGGTAAGGCTGCGCGCATCGCCGGCGGAGGCGACCTGTACGTCGAGCTGCTGTCCCGGCTCGGCGAATGCAGGCAGCTTGGCGGTCACCAATACCGCCGCCACATTGCGGCTCGAAAGGTCCGTCAGGTCCACCTGCACACCAAAATTGCGCAGCGTGTTGGCGACGGATTGTACCGTGGCGCGATTGCGCGCCGAGTCGCCGGAGCCGGACAGGCCGAACACCAGGCCGTAACCGGTCAGCGGGTTGTCCCGCACGCCGGCGATGCGGGCGATGTCGCGGACCTTGACCTCCTGGCTTGCGGCCCAGCCCCACGTGGGCAGTAGCAGTAAAACAAGCAGCGATGCGAAGCGGGTCATAGCAGCCTCAACCATTTCAGCACGCGGTAAACGACGCTCTGCCGCTGCGAGCTGCTGACCACGCCGCTCCCGCTGAACTCGACGCGCGCATTGGCCAGCCGATGCGACCAGACGCTGTTATCGGACTGGATGTCGTCCGGCCGGACCAGGCCGCTGAGGACGATGCGCTGGTCCTCACCGTTGATGACCAGCGACTGTGCGCCTTCCACGGCTAGCGTGCCATCAGGAAGGACCTCGGCGACGCGCACGGAGAGCTGCGTGCGCAGTTCGCCCACACGTGAAGTTTCTGCACCCCCGCTGTTGGAGGCCGACAGCGATCCCTGCGCTTGTGCCTGGTAGTTCTTCGCGGATGCCGCAGCGCTCAGGCGTATGTCTGAAGTCGCATCGGTCGCAGCTCCAGACCGTGCCCGGGCCGCCTCCAGTACGTTGACCGTGAGCAGGTCGCCGGTCCGATAGGCGCGCCGGTCGGCGGCGATACCCCGGTAGGTGTCCGTATCGATCATGCTCTGTTGCGCCGCTGCCGGCAGCACAATGAGGCTGAGCAGCACCGACATCCCTGCGAGCCGTCTGCCGTGTCGTTTACCGTTCAATGGCCACCTCGCCGCGTGCCACGACCTTGGCCAGCACCGAGTGTTCCGCGCCCTCCGCGCGGACCTGGACCCACTGCCCCATTTCTCCCTCCCCATTGGCTATTGCGGGAACAGTCAGCGCGACGGGGCCCTGGCGCAGCGACAGGCGCACAGCCTCTTCGCGGCTCACTGCGGGCCGCAGCGCGAGGTCCGACCGCACCACCGGTTCGCCGGCACGGACCGTGCGCCGCAACCTCCAGTTGTCCATCTCACCCAACGCATCCAGCACCACCGCTGGCTCCGCACTCCCCGCCATGTCGACCTCGCCCATGCGCACAGCGAGGGCGTTCAAGGGCGTACCCGCTCTCACGCCCACCGCGTATACCGGCACCTGTTGCCACCACTGGACGGACAACCACACCATTCGCGTCTGTTCGACGCGGTCGCCCCTTCTGATCTCCACCGGCACACCCACCCGACGACGTGGCCATGCCCCATCCACTGTAAGGGCCTGCAGGCGCACCTCGCCTTCGCCCGGAATGCTGGAAGCCTCAGGCATCGCGCTGGCGGACAGCTCCAGGCGCCCAGTCAACATCTCACTGCGTTCGCGCAACGAGGCTTCCGCGCACGCCAGCAGTTGTTCGCCCGACACCGTGTGCGCGGCTAGGCAGGGCGCACTCGAGGTCGCCACCAACAGGATGCCGATGCGCGTCGCGGCGTTCATCAGCGGCGCAGGTTGTTGATGGTTTCCAGCACCTGGTCCGAGGCCTGGAGAACACGCGCGTTGAGCTGGTAAGCGCGCTGCGCGAGTACCAGGCCCGTCATCTCGTCGATCATGTCGACGTTGGCCATTTCCAGATAGCCCTGCTGCAGCTTGCCGTAGCCCTCCTGCCCGGCCACGCCACGCAGCGGCTCGCCCGCACGCGGCCCGGCGCTGAACACGTTGCCGCCTTCCGCCACAAGTCCTTCGGTCGAAACGAAACCAACCAGATCGATGGTGCCGAGTACGGTGGGCTCGGCGGCGCCGTCGAGTACGGCGCTGACTTCGCCCTCAGCGGAGATCCGGACGTCGCTCGCGCCCTGCGGGATCTGGATGCCGGCCGTCAGGCGCATGCCGTTGACTGCGGTCAGGTAGCCTTGGTCGTCCAACCGGAACTGGCCCGAGCGGGAATAGAAACGGCTTCCGGTGGCGTTCTCCAGTTCGAAGAATCCGTTGCCGTCAATGGCCAGGTCCAGGGCGCCTCGCGTCGGCTGCAGTGCGCCGGTGGCGAACTCCTGGCTGGTCGATACAACGCGCGCGCCCGCGCCGCGATGCTGCTGCTCCAGCGAGCCGACCTGCCCCGTCACGGGCAAGGTCGCCATTTCAGCGAAGTTCACTCGGCCCCGTTTGAAACCAGGCGTCTGCATGTTGGCGACGTTGTTGGAAATCACGTCGATCTGTTCCTGCTGGCTGCGCAGGCCACTGGAGGAAATATAGAGAGCGTCGATCATGGTGGGTCCTCGTTGCGTCAGTTGTCGCCGATGCGATTGATGCCGCTATCCAGCGTGCGGTCGTAGATGGAGATCGCGCGCTGCACGGATTCCGCGTGCCGGCTGAGTTCGATCAGTCGCAGGGTCTCTTCAGCGGCGTCGACATTGGATTGCTCGATGGCCCCTTGCTGCACCGTGCCGTTCCATGTCCCTAAGGTGCCCTCGTAGCGGTAGCCGCCGCCCGTTGCCTGCAGGCGTGCGGGCTCGGCGATGCCCGCGACCGCGAGCTGCGCCAAGCGCTGATCGCCCTGCCAGACAATGCCTGCGCCATCGACGCGTACATCCTGCTCCGGCAATATCAGCGGACCGGCATCGGTCATCACCTCGTCGCCGGCGAGCGTGGCGAGCACGCCGTCGGCGCGACGGACGAAATGCCCGGCACGGGTGAGCAGTACCTCGTCGCCACGCTTGACCTGGAAGAATCCATCCCCACGGAGCGCCAAGTCGAGCGAGCGACCTGTCTGCTTGAGCGGGCCGTCGTGCAACTGCACGCGTTGTTCCTGGGCGAGCGCGTTGGCGAAATCGGGCAGCATGCGCACGCCTTGGAAACCTGGTGTGGCGAGATTGGCGACGTTGTGGCTGACCGCGTTGAGACCTTGCACATCCGCGCCCAGAGCGCGGCTGATGGCCTGGATGGTGTCGCTCATACGTGACTCCGGCGCTGGGGTGATGTCATGGTGTGCCTCCGACCGCAGCGAAGGAACGGACCATGGTGGTGGGGGGAACTTCGTTGAGCCCGACGATGGCCACGTGCGGCAGCGAACGCTGGACCAGGTTGCGCAGAGGACGTCGCAGCGGCGACGGGCACAGCAACACCGGCATCAGATTGCGGCCCATCATCGCCTCCGACTGCCGCGAAAGATGCTTGATGAAGACGTCGAGCTGGGCCATGTCGGAAAAAAGCGGCGTCCTGCCCTCTACGGTTCGCTGAGTGCCCAACAGCGAGCGCTCGACATCGGGTGCCAGGGTCAGCACGTTCAACTCGCCACGGGTATCGCTGAACTTCTGGCAGATGGACGGGCCCAAGCGTTCGCGCACGCGCTCCGCGAGTTCCTCCGGGACTTTGATCGTCCGGCCCACGTCCACCAAGACTTCCAGAATGGCTTCGAGGTTGCGGATGCTGACCTGCTCGCGCAGCAGCAATTGCAACGTCTTCTGGATGTCGGAGAACGTCAGGATGTTCGGCACCAGTTCGTCCACCAGCGGTCCGCTGCTCTCGCGCAGGCGGCGGACCAGACGTTCGGTTTCCATGCGCGTCAGCAATTCCGGCGCCTGCTGCTTGACCAGTTCGTTCAGATGGGTGATCAGCACGGTGTCGGGTTCGACCAGCGTGTAGCCCGCCGTCCTGGCCGCCGTCCGCTGCTCGGGTTCGATCCATAGTGCCGGCAGGCCATACGCGGGGTCGCGTGTCTCGAGACCTTCCAGCTTTTGGCGAACGCTGCCAGGGTTGATTGCCAGCACCTGTTGAGGGCGAAGCGTGCCCTGCCCGATCCGGTTACCTTGGACGAGGACTTCGTAGGCATGCGCATCCAGGTCGGGACGCAACGATGTCTGCACCTTCGGAAGTACGAATCCCAGTTCGCTGGCGACCTGCTTGCGCAGATGGACGATGCGCTCGGCGAGATCGCCCGTGGGGCCCGTCAGCAGGTCATGGACGGTGGCTCCGAGCCGGATTTCGATCGGCTCGAGGCGCATGGCCTGTTGCAGATCATCCTGCGCACCGCCGCCGACGCTGGCGTCCGTCGCGCCCGCGGGATCATCCTCCTCACCCGGTGCGCGCGCAGCTCGCATCGCGTACCACGCAAGTGCCACGATTCCTGCCAGCACCAGCAGTACAGGGAACGCTGGAAAATCGGGCAGGAAAAGGATCACCAGCAGCACGGCAGCGACGACCAGCAAAGCGCGTGGGCTGGACAACATCTGACGCGGAATTTCCTCTCCCAGTCGCGCATCGGCTGCGGCGCGCGTGATGATGATGCCCGTGGCCACCGCGATCACAAGCGAGGGGATCTGGGTGACGATGCCATCGCCTACCGTCAGCAACGTGAAGCGCTGGACTGCTTCCGTCCATGGCATGCCCATCTGGGCGATGCCGATCGCCAGTCCGCCGACGATGTTGATGAGGATGATGATGATGCCGGCGATCGCATCGCCTTTGACGAACTTGGTGGCGCCATCCATGGCACCATAGAAGTTGGCTTCCTTCTCGATCATCGCGCGGCGCCGGCGCGCCTCGTGTTCGTCGATCAGGCCCATGTTCATGTCGGCATCGATGCTCATCTGCTTGCCGGGCATGCTATCCAGGGTGAAGCGCGCCGCCACTTCCGCCACACGCTGGGCACCGTTGGTGACGACGACGTACTGCACCACGACGAGGATCAGGAACACGACGATGCCGACGACGTAGTTGCCGCGGATCACGAACGAACCGATCGCGTTGATGACGCGTCCTGCGTCCGCACCGTCGAGGATCAGACGCGTCGCGGACACGTTCAGCGCCAGCCGGAACATCGTGGCGATGAGTAGCAAAGTCGGGAACGTCGAGAAGTTCAGCGGCGATTCGGTGAAAAACGTTACCAACAGCACCAGCAGCGCCAGGCTGATATTGATCACCAGCAGGAAGTCGAGCACGGGCGGCGGGACCGGCACGAACAGGATGATCAGGATGCCCACGACCAGCGCAACCAGCGCCAGATCGCGTTTGTCCGACCACATGAGTGCGAACAGCTCCTTCATCGCGTCGCCCTGCCCTGCGCGAACAACTGTCGATACACCGGAGCGAGCTGGCCATACAGCGCTTCGGGGACCGGTCCGTCGATGTCGCAGTCTGCATAGATCGCACGTGCCAACACAGGCATGCGCAGCACCGGCACGCTGGCGGTGTCCGCCAGGGCACGAATGCGTGCCGCCAGGAACCCCCTGCCCTTGGCCAACACCACGGGAGCCCGCATGGTTCTGGGACGGTACTGGACGGCGACGGCATAGTGGGTCGGGTTGGTCAGCACCACGTCGGCATCGCCCACGCGAGGCAGCGCACGTACCTTCTTCAGCAGTTCACGCTGCTGCCGCTTCTGCTTCGACTTGACCTCGGGATCGCCGTCGCGCCGCTTGACCTCGTCACGTAGTTCACGACGACTCATGCGCATGCGCTTCATATGATCGCGGCGCACAAACATCAGGTCGGCCATCGCAGCCACGCCGAGCACCAGCAGCACATACAGGGACGTCTTCCAGAAGCCGTTGAGGACCATTCCGGGGAGTTGTTGTGGTGATGCGAATGCAACGAGTGCAATCAGTCGTGGCGCAGCAGCAAATGCCAGGTAGCCCAGCATGACCAGCAGGGCGAGCTTCACCGTCAGTTTGCCCAGCTCCCACAGGCTGCGCATCGAGAAAACGCGCTTGAACGCATTGGCGGGATTCATGCGCTGGAAATCCGGCCGGATCGGATGCGCGCTGAAGATCGGCCCGGTCTGCGCGAGGTTGGCGACCACGGCGACCACGACCAAGGCCAGCACGAGCGGCATCATGGACTGCATCAGTCCGCTGTAGACCTCGCCGAACCACCCCATCATCTCCATGCCCAGCAATGGTCTGGCGCCCGCGAGTTCGAGAACGCGGCGCGTCGCACCGGCCAAGGCATCGGCAATGCCCGCCACTGTCAACATCAGCGTCAGCACGAACACGAGCAAGCCGGCGACGCCTACGATGTCCGCACTCTTGGCGACCTCGCCCTTGCGTCGCGCCTCCTCAAGGCGGTAAGGCGTCGGCTGTTCGGTCTTGTCCTGGTCACCCTGCGCCATCAGCGCACCCCCAGCACGGCAGGAGCCTGGTCGAAGGCATCGCGGAACAGGCGTCCGATCAGGGTCGGCGCGTATGCCAAGGTCAGCGCCAGCAATCCGATCGCTGCTGCCACCTTAAGCGGCAGCGCCAGGAAGTAGATATTGGCCTGGGGCATCGAGCGGCTGGCGTAGGCGATCGCCAGGTCGATGCAGAGCAGACCGATCACGACCGGCGCGACGACCATCAAGCCGGACAGGAAACTACTTCCGAGCAGGGTGAAGAACGCTTCCGGTTGCAGGTTGAGCGACAAGCTCCCCAGCGGCATCCAGCTCTGGCTGGCGGCAATGCCCTTGAACAGCAGCACATGCAGGTCAAGGGTGAAGAACAGGACCGCAGCGGCGAGCATCAGCGCATGCCCGAGCAGCGATTCGCCGCTGCCGGATCCCGGGTTGAACAACGTGGCCGCGCCGAGGCCGGCCTGCATGTCTAGCAACCAGCCCGAGGTATGCAGTGCCGCGTTCGGCAGCATGAAACCCAGTCCGAAGACCAGGCCGATCAACAGTTCGCCCAATGCACCAAGCACCAGTGCGACCGGCCATCCGCGTGCGTCGATCACCGGCGTATCGGGCAACGCGAGGACAGTCAACCACGAGAATGCCAGCAGCAGGATGATGCGAATGAACGCCGGCGCCCAGCTCAGCGGCGACAGTCCCGGCAACACCATCACTGGCAGGTAGCGCAGCAGGGCGAAGGCGAACACGATGGCGAAGGTGCTGATGGGGTCCACGGCTACAGACCCGCTGCGAATTCGAACAGGCGCTTGGCCAGTTCCACGGTGGTGGCGATCATCCACCCTCCCAGCATCACGGTGATCACGCCGACCGCGATGAGCTTGGGAATGAAGGTCAGTGTCATCTCCTGCACCTGGGTGACCACCTGCAGGATCGAGATCACCAGGCCAACGGCCAGCGTGACCAGCAGGATGGGTGCGGACACCTTGGCCGCAGCCAGCAGCGTCTCCGACAGCAGGTGCATGGCGGTATCGGCGTCCATGCGCGAGGCCTCAGCGTCGCTCGCCGCGATGGGCGGTGGCGCGTTCGCGCAGGCGCTGCGCGGCTACGCCCGCTTCTTCGTCGCTCATGCCCGGCATCGCACCACTGCGCATCAGATCGGCAAAGATCGCGGTGGCACCGGACTGATCGCCGGTGTGCTGCAGCCAGAGCGACTGTGCATAGCGGCCGGTGATGCTGTTGGGGTCCAGCTTGAGCGCGCGCTTCATGGCGCCCTCGCCTTCCTCGTGCCGTTCGTCCAGCAATGCGACCACGGCCAGCCCACCATGGGATTCCGCGAAGTTGCGATCGAGTTCCAGCGCCGTGCGGTAGCTGCGCTCGGCGGCATCCAGTTCGCCCGAGAGCAACTGCATCCAGCCCAATGCATGCCAGGTACCGATGTGGTCGGGCATGGCAATGATCGCGCGGTCGAGCATGACGCGTGCCTGTTCCAGGTCGCCCGCGAGCATGCGGCACTGGCCCAGGCCCGACAACGCGCGACCTGAGTTTGGAAAGCGGTCCAATGCACGCACGTAATGGCGCTCCGCCGACTGCGAATCGCCAGCCCAGAGACTGGCCGTGCCAGCCGCCAGCAGCGCTTCGTGCTGATCCGGGTAGCGGAGAAGACACTCCGCGGCTGCGGTTGTCGCACGTGCTTCCTCACCGGCATCCAGCAGAGCCAAGGCGCGCAATCCGAGCGCCGTGGCGTCGTCGGCATCCAAGCGCAAGGCGGCGTCCAGGGCGGCGTGAGCGCCCACGTAGTCCTTGCGCATCAGGGCGATACGCGCACGCAGAACGTGCAGCGCGGACGTCGCTTCGTGCCGGCTCAGCGCGGCATCGACCGTGGTCTGTGCCGCAGCAAGATTGCGCTGGCAAAGCTGTGCAAAGGCGATGTCATGCGCGACGGCGGCACTGTCGTATCCGCTCTGGGCAAGATTCCTCAGGGTCGTTTCTGCGTCGGCATAGGCGCCGGTTACGAGGTCGTGGCGCGCCGTGCGGAACCGAACGCCGGCCAGCGCGAGTGCGTGTTCGGGAAGGTGCGCGAACGTGTCGCGTGCCTGCGCGAAGTGGCCTGCGGCGAAATGCAGGTCGAAGACTTCACACGCCAGTTCCGGATTACCTGGATCCTGCGCCAGGAAGGCGCTCAACCGCTCTAACGACATGACTGCTGACTGCCTACGTCCCTGCACGGTGCCGCAGGTAGCAGCGACACCCTTGCTTGCGCCAAATCCATGGAGCGCAGCGCACTGCATTGACGATTCGCGCAATCACCATTCACCCCGAATGTGACTGCTCGTGTGCAGAAATCGCTGTGCATCCCCCTTGGCGGCGGACTGTAATGCAGGAGACGCCAACGCTGTCAAGCGTGGCGTGTAACTACCTGTGTTTGCTGGCTTTGAGGACCTTTAGTAAATCCATGTACTTTTGTTTCTGCGCGTCGTCGGCGTCGAAAGCCGATGTGATGTGATCGAGCAACGGCTTCCAGTCGGGATGTTCGCGGAAGGCTTCGCCGTATTCCCACAGCAGGATGGAGCGCACCAGGCGGATGCGGGAGTTATGGAGGGATGCGGGGTCGTCGAGATCCACTTCGCGGGCGATATCGACCAGCTGTGCGCGCAGCTTTGCGGTGGATCGGGCAGAATCGGCAGCGTTCTTGGAAGTCTCGGTTGACTTGGCGGCCGCTGCCGCCGTCGGCCGCCTCTCTGCTTTGCGCAGCATGTCTCCGCGCAGGGCGGAGATCAAGGCGGATGTCGACGAGAGGCGATCGATGGCCACCGGAGTTAGTGCTGACGGCCGTAGTTTGAGAGCAGGAAGCTGGCGCCTGCTGCGGCGGTTTCCGATTGTTCCTGAGGCTGCGCGCGCTCGCGCAGTTGCTGCAGGAGGCGTGCCATGTCCTGCTCGAGGGCGGGAATGGCTTGAGGCTGTTCCAGGCCTTGCTGGAGATGCTGGATGGCCGAGGGGATGTCTTCCGCAGTCAGGTCGCTAAGCGCGGCGGCATAAGCAGCCAAGGAACCGCTTTGCCGGGTTAGCGGCTCAAGGATTTCGCGTGCTTCGTGGGCTTCGCCCTTCAGCATCAGCAGTTGCCCCAATTGGAAGCGCGGCATCGGGAAATCGGCTGGCGCGAGGCTGGTTGCGATGCGGAAACCGGCCTCTGCCCGGTCCATCAAGCCGAGTTGGGCATGCTGGGCGGCCAGCAGGTAGTGGCCATATGCGTGCCCGGGCTCCCGTTCGAGCAAGACCTTGAGCAGGTCTGTAGCCTCGGCGTCCCTGTCGGCGTTCATAGCGGACAACGACAGCCTAAGCAGTTCGGCTTCATCAAGTCGCTCGTAATTCATTGAATCTCCCTGGTTCTCAGAATTCCTCCAAGATGGCCCGTTATCGTGAATCAGAGTTAACGTACGCCGTCTATTCTTCTTAAACTGAAATGACCTAAACATTGGTCCCGCTTACCTCAATAGATATAAGGGGCTTGGACCAAAAAAAATATACTCTGACCCCTATTTTCATAAGCCGCTTCCGCTGCGACGTCTCCAACCGTTTCACCGGCACCAGTTTGTTTGCAACTACACCGCCCGAACGTACTGGGCGGCGACTAAGTTTTTAGAGGCTATGAAAAGCTACATGTCACGATCAACTAGATGCATGCCTGCCGCCAGTTCCCTTGGCCCATTTAGGCCGATAGCAATGTTATTGCTGACTTCCATATCAGGGTCTGGCTCAATGAGGGGCATGGTAGTCAGGCTCCATTCTCCCAAGAGTTCTGGTGACCGCATAGGCCACCTAACTTGGCTCAAGTCACCAGAGATGACCTGCACTACTGCCAAGAAATCTTGCCGACCAGGAACGAAAAAAACATCAATCACTCGAAGTTGAGTAGACACAGCAATCACCGCTCCTTCTGAAATGCTTCGTGAAGCAACTTTTGCCACTCAACCTCAGCCGCTTTGAAATGCTGGACTTCGGCCGGTGACCAGCCTTTGGTTTGAGCCAGAGAACCCAACCTCTGCTGCGCCTGAATCTCAAACTCAAGACCTTGAATGTGGCCACCAGTTGCTGGATTACTGGAGGGGAAACCAGCCCGCTTGTACTGACCGTAATGAAGAAGCTCTTCCAACACCATGCTGCGAGTAGGGTTGCTCGGTAAAATCAGCGTCCCTGGTGCGCCCTCTTGGGGCCAATAAGCAGCCTTTGCTCCAATGCTGTTGAGCACTCGCTCCGCTTCTTCACCTCTCATTACACCGACACCTTGCCTCTGTGCTGCCTCCAAAATACGCTCCAGTTTTTGCGCATCGTATAGCTCACCGACAACATCCCCTTTATTCATCAAAACAGTGCCGTTGACTCTTCCGGTGCCAACACTATTTTGAAACTTCCCGAACTCTGAAACATCAGTGGCGCGATCGTACATCGCCAGCTCAGCCGCCGCATCTACTTGGCGGGTAGCCCGGCCCGCGCCGGCCAGGCCACGCGCGCCCGTCAACGCCAAGTTGTCCGCCGCGCCGATCGCGCCGCCTATTCCGAACGTCACCAGCTCAAAACCCGCCGCAACGCCCAACTCACCAGGGGTGTAGGTGAAATTCTTGAGTCTAGGATCGACGCCCAGCATCCGCATCATGCCCCCGGCCGACACAGGGGACATGCTGCTCAGGTTCCACACATCGATCGCCGTGTTGCCGATGTACTTCCATACCCCCGTGTACATCTCGAACGGCTTCGGCATCGCAATGCCTTTCTGGTAAGCCTCGTACACCGTCGGCATGAAGGTGCGTACTGCAAAGCCTCCCAGCGCCCCCAGGTCACGCAGGTCGTTGCGCTCCCACGCAACCGGCGCTTCAGCCTGCATCGCCCTGACCTCGGCCTGCCGCCTCAGGATATCCAGGCCCTTGCGCCGCTCTGCCGCCATCATGCGTGCATAGCCTTCCGGGTCACGCTGCTGCATCAGGCGATTCTGGTCGGCGTAATAGGTCTGCCGTGCGCTGGCCTCGGTCACGTAAGGTGAGATGTAGCTGCGGCCATTGAGCCTGGCGCTCTGGTTATAGGCGATCCGCCACATACTGTCGTACACCAGACCATAGGAGTCTCCCGTGTTGCGGTTACCCACCACGGTGATGCTGGCGACGGTGGGAATGTCCTGGCCGAAGTACGAGTGGAGGTTGCGATAGTCGGCCAGATAGCTGCCGAACGAATCCGAGCCCGGGTCAAACGCAGGCGCCCCACGGTCGCTGGCCCATTGGAGGAACGCCGGGCGCAGGGAGCTCTCACGAGAGGCGGGCGTGGCGCTTGCCACCTGGTCCTGATCCCAGAACTGCCTCAGCTGGCTCGGCGCGAAGGAGCCAAAACCCTGTGCGGCTGCCGAACTATCAGCGGACGCCAAGGAGAATGGCGATGGAGCTTGCGCAGGATTGGCCGCGCCCCCATCCACCGTAGCACTCTGCCTCCCGCGGCCCAAGGCGTTACCCAGCGCATTGCCGAACGCATCCGCGACGACCGTCATGTAGTCCGATCGATGCAATGTCTGCCCGAACGAACTGCGGACCCCCGCACTGACCATGCCGCTTGTCATGCCACTGGCAAAGTCGTAGCCGAAGTCTGTTTTCAATCCAAACTTGTCCACGATGCCAGGCGTCACCTTGGCCGAGACCATGCTGCTGACAGCACTGGATGCGATGCTGCGCCAGCTGAAGCTGACATCCATGCCAGCCAGCTTCTGGCCTGCGTACCCAGCGCCAGCATTCGCGAGCGACAGCGCGATGGCCTTCCCGATATTGGGCGCCACGGCAGCCGTCGTCGACGTGGCTGCGGTTCCGTTCAATGCCGTGCCCACAGAACCGAACTGGCTAGCCAAGCCGCCGGTGATGGCGCCGGTGACGGCGCCAGCGGCAACGCCTCGCCAGCTGAAGCTTGCCACGCCCATGGCGCTGCCGACCGCCATGCTGGCAGCCGCACCCGCTGCGCCAGCGATGGCGCCAACGGCGATCGCCGATCCCGCCGTGAGCGTCCCCATCCCTGCACCGACAAGCCCGCTGAGTGCACCGGCGGTATAGATCGTGACGACCACCGCTACGACCACCATGATGATCATACCCAACGTGCCGCAGCCCTTGTCCGGCGGCTCGATGTAGGGCAGTCCCGGGGTCGTCGGCCCGGTGATTTCACCGGGGTTGTAGGGCTTGAAGGTATCAGCGTCGTTGCTGGCGGTCTTCGCTTCTGGCACCGTCAGACTGGTACCCGCGACCAGCTCGCTGGCCGGATCACCACTCAACCCGTTCGCTTCAGCAATCAGATACCACAGATTGCTGTTGCCATAGACCCGCTGAGCCACCGTGCGCAGCGAATCGCCCGCCTGTACGACCACCTGCGTCTTGCCCGACGTGGTGTTGCTGAAACCAGTCAGTCGGCTCAGCACATCGAGCTTGCCTGCTTCGTCCAGCCCCGCCACCTGCTGACCGTTCGCATAAACGTTGCGAAGATTCATCTGGCCGAGGGTGTTGCCCGTGGCATCGTGACCCTCTGCATCCTTCTGCTCGAAGGTGCTGCCATTCAAGGTGCCATCGCGACGCGTCAGGATCATCCCGTCGCCGTTGGAGGTAAACGTCCTTATGCGATCGTTGACGTTCCCGTACTCGGTGTGTTCCTGGATCTCCTTTTGCCGGCCGGCAGCGTCGTAGCTGATCGTACTGGTGGTGAGCCGGTAGAGTTCATTGCTACTCGTGCCCTTGATCAGCTTGTCGCGATAACTGTCCCAACCCTCGTACTGCTCGTAGTGGTACGTATGGGTGAACTTACCGGTTTCGGTGTACGTGTATCCCCTTACCCGACCCGCCGTGTCGTAGCCGGTCTTTGCCCCTTCGACGTAGCTCAGCGACGACATCGTGGCGAGCACCGTGAGATCGTTCTTCTGATCGATGTTCTCGTTGTTCTCTGCGAACTGCAGCCACTTCGGGAAGGTGTAGGCGCGCCCACGCGGCCCAGGCGTTGTCCGTGTCAAGGTTTCCGGCGACCGCGCCATGCTGTCCTGAGTCAGCAGGCGACCGTCGCTGTCGTAAGTGCTGATGTCGGCGTCACGGAGCCAGCCGGACACGCGTGTGGTCATTACCACACCTTCCCTATCTACCCATATGTAGGACGTGTTGGGACCGTAGTAGCCGATGCGTTGCAGCACCCTGCCCGCGTCGTCATAGATCCTGCGCTCCACGACCGTGGGCGATGGCCCCGTGCCATTGAGCGACAGATCGCTGAACGTCAGCAGTAATTCCCCGCGCAGTGAGTACGTCTGTTGGCTGAGCGTCGACGTCCAGACATTGTCCTTGAGCTTCCACTCATAACGGCCAACCTCATTTCCCACCGCATCGTAGGCGATGCCATAGCTTCTGTTGTCGTTGGCTGTCACCACCTTGCCTTGCGCGTCGACAACACCGTTTACCACGGACACGCGATTGAGCCTGTCGTAGGCGTACCACGAATGCACTTCGTTGACGGCTGCCAAGCTGCTGCTCTGCGCCGGCACGGCGGCAGGCGCTTCCGTCCCTGATGGAGCGTCGGCCATGAAGGTTTGTGGCGCCCGCAGATTGTTCCCGCCTCCTCCTGGCTCCCAACTGTCGACATAGACCAGGAACTGGTCGCTGGCTGTGCCTCCGCGTCCATCAGAGACAGTCACCGTGAGCGTGTAGATGAATCCCGTGGAGGCTCGTGGTGTGTACATTGCGAACGTGCGTGTCGTAGCATCGAACGTCATGCCCGCCGGCATGCCGGAGGCGCTGTAGGTCAGCGTGTCGCCATTGGCGTCGCTGAAGGTGTTGGCGGGCACCGTGTAGGACCAGTTGACGTGATACCCCACGGACCGGTTTGGGATCGGGATGGCGACGACCGGAGCAACATTGACGGGCGGTGGCGAGCTGACCGTGATCGTGAATGTTGTGCTGCCGATGCCGCCGCGCCCGTCATTGGCGGAGTACGTGACCGTAAACGTGCCTGCGGTGGTTGGCGTGCCGGTGATGTTGCGCGTCGCCGGGTCGAACGACAGCCCGGGGGGCAATCCGCTGGCCGTGTAGGTCAGCGGATCGTTGTCCGCATCGCTGAACACCGGCAGGTTCATTCCCCAACCGGTGCCGGTGGTTGTGGTCTGCGATGCGATACCGGGCGCGACCGGAATGTTGTCGGCTGCGACCCTGAGCACAAAACTCGTGCTGGTCACGCCACCCTGCCCATCGTCGGCCGCGTAGGTCAGCGTGAAGTCTCCGTAACCCGTCGGTGTACCACTAATCACCCTGTTTGCTGCATTGAACGACAGGCCGGCAGGCAGACCGCTCAGGCTGAGGCTGAGCGGATTACCGTTGGGATCACTGAACGCAAGCAGAGTCCAGGACAACGGCTTGCCTTGCGATCCGTAAATCATGCCTTGGGCAGGCGCAACCGGCACCGCATTGATGGACAGATTGAAGATCCCCTCGACACTGCTGGAACCGTCGCTGGCCACGATCTTGATGCGATAGGCGAAGGCGCTCCTGTTCGCATTGGGAAGCGGAATACCCGTTGCGGTACCGGTGATCGCGCCCGTATTCGGATCGATGGTCAGGCCGGCGCTGCTCGCGGACAACCAGGCAGCCGGCACGCTCCGGTCGATCGGCTCGTGCGGGTTGGTGGTGTAGTCGGTCCACTCGTATGCCGGACGCTCGACATACAGTGCGTAGCTCAGCGCATCGCTGTTGGCGTCGAGGAAAGCACCTGCCGTCAGCGGCCAGCTGATGCCGCTATTCTGCTGGGCGACCCGGTTCGGCAGATTGCCTGAGTAAGTGGGTGGGTTATTGATGATGCTCAGGGTGAACGATGTGCTCTGCGTTCCTCCGCGACCATCGCTGACGCTCACCGTGATCGTGTAATTGCCGAGCGTGGTCGGTGTTCCGTAGAACGTACGATTAGGAGGATCAAACCCGACGCCGGGCGGCATGCCGGTAGCGCTGTAAGTCAGCGCATCACCATTGACGTCGGTGAAGGTGTTGGCGGGCAGCGGGAGCCACCAGGCCTGGTTGCGGCCAAAGCTCTGGTTGGCGATGCCGATGTTCAATGCCGGTGCGACATTGGGCGTGGTGACGGTGAAGCTCTTGCTGACTGATGCGCCTGCCGTATCCGTTGCGGTGACGACGATGGTCCACGTACCCACCGGGCCAGGCGTGCCGCTCAGTATCCTGGAGCCGGCGGCGAAGCTCATCCACGAAGGCAGGCCACTGACGGTGTAGGTCAGGCCGTCGTTGTTGGGATCGGTGAACACCGGGACCGTGTAGCTCCAGCCACTGCCGGCGGTCGCCGTCTGGTTGGGGATCGACGGCGCAACGGGCGCGTTGTTGGCGATCGTCAGCGTGAACGTGCGCGATATTGTTCCGCCACGTCCGTCGCTGGCAGTGACAGTGATGGTGTAGTCGCCCAAGGCCACGGCAAGGGCCGTGGTCCCACTGACCATGCCGGTCGAGGAGATGGTGACTCCGCTGGGCAGTCCGCTGGCGTTGAAAGTCAGCGCGTCGCCATTGATGTCGTTGAAGGCGCTGGCAACCGAAAAGCTGCCGTAGATGTTGCGCGACAGCGACTGTGCCGGCAGCGTACCCGCCGTGGGCCCGACGTTGGGCGTCGTCACGGTGAAGGCCTGGCTTACCGAGGCACCCGAGGCGTCGGTCGCCGTCACCGTGATCGTCCACGTGCCTACCGGACCGGGGGTGCCGCTGAGCGTGCGGTTGCCTGCGGTGAAGCTCATCCAGCTCGGCATGCCGGTGACCGAGTAGGTCAACGTATCGTTGTTCGGATCGTTGAAGAGCGGAAACTGGTAGCTCCAGCCCGTGCCTGCCGTCGCGGTCTGATTCGGGATGGTCGGCGCGGTGGGTGCGGTGTTGGCGACAGTGAGCGTAAAGGTGCGCGATACCGTGCCGCCACGTCCATCGCTGGCGGTCACGTTGATGATGTAGTTGCCCAGCACAGCGGTCGGCGTCCCACTGATCATGCCTGCTGCGGAGATGCTCAACCCAGAAGGCAGACCGGTAGCACTGAAGCTGAGCGTGTCGCCGTTGGCGTCACCGAAGTAGCCGGCGATCGAGATGCTGCCGGCCACATTGCGTGCCATCGACTGCGTCGGAATCGAGGCCGCCGTCGGGTTGGCATTCGGCGTGCTGACCGTGAAGGTCTGGCTGGCAGAAATGCCTGCGGTGTCCGTAGCGGTGACGGTGACGGTCCAACTGCCGACGGCACCCGGCGTACCGCTCAACGTAAGCGTACCCGCATTGAAGCCCATCCACGCCGGCAGGCCGCTGACCGAGTATGTCAGCGTATCGCCATTGGGATCGGTGAAGCTGGGCACCAGGAAGTTCCAGGCGGTTCCTGCAACGGCCGTCTGGTTCTGAATCGAGGGCGCGACTGGCGCACTGTTGGCGATCGTCAGCGTGAAGCTGGCGCTGACGCTGCCACCGCGACCGTCGTTCGCCGTCACCGTCACGCTGTAGTTGCCTAACGCGACGGCCGTGGATCCGGTGATGGCACCGGTCGTGGCATGGATGGCCAGTCCGTTCGGCAGACCGGAGGCCGAGTACGTCAACGCGTTCTGGTTGACGTCGTTGAAGAACGATGCCGTCGCAAAGTTCCAGGCCGCGTTGCGCCCCAGGGTCTGTGGCGGGATCGTGCTGGCCGTCGGCGGCGTATTGGCAACATTGAGGGTGAACGTGCCGATGCCCTGCAAACCCTGCGGATCGCTGGCGATGATACGGACAGTGTAGCTGGCCTGGGTGAGGTTGGCCGCGGTACCGGTGATCTGCCCGTTCGCGCTGTTGATGCTCAGACCGAGCGTGCCCAGGCTGACCCAGGTGCTGCCCACCTGCACCTGCGCGCTATAAGTCATCGCATCGCCGTCGGGCTCGCTGAACGCGCCAGCCGGCAAGTTGTAGGTGATCGCCCCACCATGCACGGCGGTGACAGCAGGCAGGCTACCGTTGCTGTAGACGGGCGCGCTGTTGGCGAACGGCACCAGACTGATGCGAAAGTCGGAATCGCCATTGTTGCCTGCAACACCGAGTCGGTCCCCGCCGATGGACGAATGACGACCGTCGTTGGCTGTAACCCGGACATCAAACGCCGAGGCTGCGGTACCTACAGGGACTGTTCCACTGAATGTACGGGTCGCCGGATTGAAGGTCATCCAGGCAGGGAGCGCACTGTAGTTCAGTTCATATACCTTTCCCCCGCCCTCGCCCTCGAAGTGCGAGGTCTCGACGATCACTTTCGCGATCAGGCCGTACGGATCGCCCTCTGCATCGGTGAACAGGTGATCCGGCAGCGTAAAACTGAAGGCGCGACCGATGCTGAGGTTGCGATCGACAAGCGCGACAGCGGCGTTCCGGGCGGGCGCAGTATCGGTGCTGATCTGGAAAGACAACGTAAGCAGCGTCGTCAGCCCCTCGGTATCTCGCCCTTCGATCTGTACCGTGTGCGAACCAGCGTGGGCCGCCGCAGGCGTTCCTTCGAGCGTGATGTTGTCTGTATCCGGATCGTAATCGAGCGACAACCAGGCCGTCGCCGCCCCCTCCGGGTGCACGAGGCGGAGTGAAACCGGTTCGCCATCCGGATCCTGGAACAGGCTCGTCACCGGGAAGGTCGCGCTGTAGGGGACGCTAACGCGCCCTGATTGAGTCGGTGGCACAGTCACGATGGAGGGCGCACGGTTCGCGTATACCGTAATGACGAAATCGACGGCGACCGATGCGCCATCGGGATCCATTGCGGTCAATCGAACGGTGTAAGCGGTTCCCTCCGGAATGCCGGCCGGTACCTGACCCGCAAAACGCACGGTAGGCGTGGCCTGATCCAGCCGAGTGAATGCAAGCCACGTCGGTAAGGGAAGTCCATTGCTCAGGCTGGCGGTGACGGTCAGCGCATCGCCATGAGTGTCTTGGAACACCGTGCCCAGCTCGCGCTCCAGCAGGAAGCTACGCCCCAGCGTGGCGCTCTGGTTCGGGATGGCAGTGACGACGG